>CEVS01017390.1_pt1 | contig 155521 bp, 133 predicted proteins | sample 361571 | NCBI WGS metagenome assembly CEVS01 (sample SAMEA2623850, study PRJEB7988) | marine metagenome | isolation source: saline water (ENVO:00002010), including | reverse complement strand
TCCCGCCCTGGAGGATTCAACAGGAGCTGGTTGTGTAGAACTTGCCTAATTCAAATATACAATGTTTTAACTATTTAAGCTATTTTTTTAAATCAAGTTAAATAAATAAATTGCAATATTAATTTTTGATCAATGAATAAATTATTAAATTATATTTTCTTAATTGCAATTTTTGTTAGCTGCGGCGATATTGATAACAAATTTTCTGTATACGTAAATACAAAGAATGATGTTATTAGCAATAACGATACTCTAAGACTCAGTATTAATAACCCTAAAGACGTTACAATAGATTCGATTAAATTTAAATTAAATAATAAAATTATTTCTAGCGTACTTCCACTAACAAATATTACACTTGGAGAAAAATTAATAAAAGCAAATATTTATTGTAATGGTAAGTCTGAAGTAGTTACTGCAAAAATAGTTGTTTTGAACAGTAAAGTTCCTGCACAATACAAATACGAAATAATTAATAGTTACCCCCACAATATTGAATCCTACACTCAGGGTTTGGAGTTTTACAAAAATATTTTGTACGAAAGCACTGGACAATATGGTCAATCTAAGTTGTCAGCTTTAGATTATAAAAATAATACCGTAATAAAAAGTATTGATTTAAACCGGTCTTATTTTGGTGAGGGATTAACTGTTTTGAACGATAAGATCTATCAATTAACTTGGCAGAATGGCAAAGGATTTATTTATGATGTAAACAGCTTTGAATTACTTGAAATTTTTGCTTATGGACAAAGTCAAGAAGGTTGGGGTCTATGTAACGATGGAAATAAATTATATAAGACTGATGGTACTGAAAATGTTTGGATTTTAAGTCCCGAATCACTGCAGGAAGAAAGTTTTTTTCAGGTTTACACACAAAACGGGAAACTAGAAAAGTTGAATGAATTGGAATGGGTAGATGGAAAAATTTATGCCAATAGGTACCAAAAAGATGCCATTGTTATCATTGATCCCAAAAACGGAGCCGTTGATGCTTTCATAGATTTTTCGGAATTAAAAAATCAACTTCAAAACCCAAAAATTGATGTAATGAATGGTATAGCATACAATACAACTAACAAGACTCTTTTTGTAACAGGAAAGTATTGGGATAAAATATTTGAAGTCAGAATAATAAAACCTCAATCTAAATAAAATAATTAATATTTTTGTTCTTTCATGAGACAAATTTTTTACTTAACAGCAAGCTTTTTATTACTCTTAAATTGGTCTTCATGCAGAGATAATTTTGACTTTATTATCGACGAAGGTAATTTATCTTTTTCAAAAGATACAGTTTATCTCGACACTGTTTTTACAAATATTGGGTCTAGTACATATACCCTAAAGGTCTACAACAATTCTGAAAACAACATAATTATACCTAAAGTCAAGTTTAGAAACGGACTTAACTCAAAATTTAGATTGAATATTGATGGTCTAACTGGAGACGTACCATTCTCTGGAAATGAATTTAGCGATGTTGAACTACTTGCAAGGGATAGTATGTATGTATTCATTGAAACTACAATAAATATTCATGATCTTGTTTCAAACGAATCTCAATACTTATATACAGATGCTATTGAATTTGGAATGAATGATATTCAATCTGTTGAATTAATTACCTTAGTTAAAGATGCAATCTTCATATACCCCCAGCAAACCATAAATAATGATGGAAGCATTCAAATTGAAACATTAAGCTTTGATTATGATGAAGATGGAATTGTAGACCAAACTAATCTTCAGGGACGCTTTCTTAGTGAAAACGAATTGAATTTTACAAGTGATAAACCATATGTAATATACGGCTACGCTGCTGTAGACAATGGTGATGTATTAAATATTGACCCTGGAGCACGCGTGCATTTTCATTCAAATTCTGGTCTGATTATAACAAACAATGCGTCAATACACGCTAATGGATCGCTGAGTACAGACCAAAATCTATTAGAAAATGAAATAATTTTTCAAAGTGATCGACTTGAACCTAGTTTTGAAGAAATTCCCGGACAATGGCAAACAATTTGGCTCTTCCATGGAAGCACAAATAATATCTTTAACTATACAACAATAAAAAATAGTACAGTTGGAATTCTATGTGACGGAGATGTTGAAGATGAAAACAAGGTTACTATAACTAATACTAAAATTTATAATAATAGCAATTTTGGTATTTTAGCTAGAGAGACTAATATAAAAGCTGAAAATTTAGTAATCAATAATTGTGGAGAGTCATCTTTTGCTATTACATCGGGTGGAAAGTATGATATCTCACATGCAACTATTGTTAATTATTGGACTAATAGCTTTAGACAATTCCCATCTCTACTATTAAATAATTTTCGCACCGATAGTGATGATTATATTGTACCTGCGAATCTTATTAATGCAAATTTTACTAATTGCATAATATATGGAAATGATAATCCAGAGCTGTTATTAGATCATGTTAGTGGAGCTGATTTTAATTTTAAATTCAAAAATTGCCTTATTTTATTTGATGACCTCAACAACGTTTACACGAGTCCATATTATAATTTTTCAGACTCAAATTTATTCATCGATGTAATTTTTAATGAAGATCCAGATTTTCTTGATCCTACTCAAAATAAACTACAAATATCAAATAATTCACCTGCTGCCTCATCTGGTACAAGCATTGGGATATTAAATTATGACATTCTTGGCAACCAACGTAATACACCTCCGGACATAGGAGCGTACAATGCTGAAGAAATTAGTAATTAAAATTATTTTAAAAACAAGGGTTTTTTAATCATCATAGAATTGACGCTACTTGAAACTTCTTTTATAATTTTTTTGTTATTATAATTATTAATTACCTTGTCTATTAATTCAACAATGTTCTTCATTTCGCTTTCTTTCAGCCCTCTAGTTGTGATTGCAGCAGTTCCTACACGAATTCCCGATGTTATAAAAGGGCTTTGGTCATCAAAAGGCACCATATTTTTATTTACTGTTATATTAGCTTTACCGAGAACTTCTTCAGCAACTTTTCCAGTTATTTTTTTGTTGCGCAGATCGATTAACATCATGTGATTATCAGTTCCATTAGAAATTAAATTATAGCCCAAATCGAGAAAAGCTTTTGACATGGCATTTGCATTTTTTTTGACTTGAACAATGTAATGCATAAATTTTTCTGTCAACGCTTCACCAAACGCGATCGCTTTTGCGGCAATAACATGCTCAAGAGGACCACCTTGGTTTCCTGGAAATATTGCCGAATCAAGTAATGAAGACATCATCTTTACTTTACCTGACTTAAATTTGAAACCAAAGGGGTTTTCAAAGTCCTTACCCATCAGTATCAAGCCTCCACGTGGACCTCTTAAGGTTTTGTGTGTTGTTGTGGTTACAATATGACAATGAGGTAGAGGATCATTCAAAATTCCTTTAGCAATTAAACCTGATGGATGTGAAATATCGCCAAGTAAAATTGCATTTACTTTATCTGCGATTTCACGAAAACGTTTGTAATCAATATCTCTTGAATAGGCAGAAGCACCAGCAATTATTAATTTAGGTTTTTCTTCTATGGCGATTTTCTCAATGTGATCGTAATTTAATAAGCCTGTTTCCTTTTCAACTCCGTAAAAAACAGGATTGTATAGTCGACCAGAAAAATTTACAGGAGAGCCATGAGTTAAATGTCCTCCATGTGCTAAATCAAATCCCATAATTTTATCACCCAATTTCAAGCAAGCATGAAATACAGCTGTATTTGCTTGACTTCCTGAGTGAGGCTGAACATTTGCCCATTCGGCTCCAAATAATAGTTTTGCTCTTTCAATTGCTAGTTCTTCAATTTTATCAACAACCTCACATCCTCCATAGTATCTCTTACCAGGATAACCTTCAGCGTATTTGTTAGTCAATATAGATCCGGTAGCCTCCATGACTTGTGGACTGGCAAAATTTTCAGATGCAATTAGTTCAATACCACACTTTTGACGACTTTCTTCTAATTTAATTAGTTTAAAGACTTGTTTATCTCGATTCATTTTTAATTTAGCTTAGAATACACAAAAATAAGTAATACTCAATGAATATTATTCAAAAAAAACCTTCACAATAATTAGTTATTAAATATTAATTAACATTTTGAAATAATCTCAGAAATACTAATGTTAATTTTTTTTTAATTAAAAAAACTTAATAATATTCTCAATTATTCATAAAATTTTTTTTTAAATTTTTTTAGTCAAGTAAAAACTATAGATTTGCCATCAAATTTTTTTTTGTGCGAGTTTTAAAATTTGGTGGTACATCAATCGGTTCAGCTGAAAACATAAAAAAAGTCTTAGAAATTATAAAAAATAAGGCAAATGATTCCGATGTGGTCGTTGTTGTTTCAGCAATAGGTGGAATAACAGATATGATTGCTGCTGCTTCTTCAGATGTCATGTCTAATAATGTCAACTATAAATTAGCCCTTGGTAAAATAAAGGATATCCATTACCAAATTATTAATAGTTTATTCAACGATCAGTACATGATCAAAATAAAAGATCTTGTTTCAACAAAATTAAATGAGCTTGAAAAATTATTAGATGGAATTTTTAAAATTAATGAGATATCACCCCAAACAAGCGATAAGCTTTTGAGTTTTGGTGAACTTATTTCATCTCTAATTTTGTATCACTTCATGAAATTTAGAAATTTCAATGTTCAGCTTGCGAATAGTCAAAATTTAATTGTAACTGACTCAAATTTTACTAATGCACAAGTAAAATTTAAGGAAACAAACTCTAAGATTGCTTCATTTTTTAAGAAAAACAAAGAAAATATTACAATAGTACCGGGATTTATTTCAAAATCAATTAAAGGCGAAATTACGACTCTTGGTCGAGGTGGTTCTGATTACACTGCTTCAATTATAGCTGCAGCAATAAACGCTGTTGGATTAGAAATATGGACCGATGTGAGTGGAATGTATACTACTAATCCAAAAATAGTAAAACAAGCTAAACCAATCAAGGAACTTTATTATTCAGAGGCAATAGAGCTTTCTCATTTTGGAGCAAAAGTTTTATTCCCTTCCGCTGTTCTTCCAGTGGTTAAAAAAAATATTCCCATAAGGATTAAAAATACCTTATCTCCACTAGATGAAGGAACCTTAATTAGAAAAAATATTCAAAATGATAATCAAAATCCTATAAAAGGAATAAGCAATGTTAATAACATCACTCTTTTAACGCTTCAAGGTAACGACATGGGTTCTTTACCTGGATTTTCAAAACGTCTATTTGAAACATTAACCAATGAAAAAATAAATATAATTGTTACAACCCAGTCATCTTCTGAACATTCAATTTGTGTAGGGATTTTTGATTATCACGCAAATAAAGCAAAATCAGCAATTGATTTAGAATTCACTAATGAGATTTCACTCTGTAAATTGGATCCAATTATAGTCGAATCTGGCTTATCAATTGTTGCAGTCATTGGAGAAAAAATGAAAAATCATCAAGGAATTAGTGGTAAAATGTTTAGTACACTTGGAAAAAATAATGTAAATATTCGTGCAATTGCTCAAGGTGCATCCGAAAGAAATATAACTGCAGTGATTGCAAAAAATGATGTTAAAAAAGCTTTAAATTCTCTACATGAATCCTTTTTTGAAGTTGAAACAAAACATATGAATGTATTTATTGCTGGCGTTGGAAATGTTGGTAGCACCCTTATTAAACAAATAAGAAATCAGCAAGAGTATTTGAAAACAAAATTAAAATTAAAAATTAAAGTTGTTGGTGTTTGTAATTCAAGAAAAATGGTATTTGATACCAATGGATTGAATTTAATCAATTGGAAAAGTATGCTTGAAAAAGGTTCTAAAACATCCATGGATGAATTTTTTTCAAAGGTGAAAAAATTTAATCTCAGAAACTCTGTTTTCGTCGATATTACTGCAAACGAATCAGTAGCCACTACTTATCACAACTATCTAAAACAAAATATTTCTGTAATTGCGTGTAATAAGATTGCTTGCTCAGGATCGCTTGATTATTACCAAAGTTTAAAAAAACTTTCAAGTAAATTTAATGTTCCTTTCTTATTTGAAACTAATGTTGGTGCTGGACTTCCGATAATTGACACGTTAAATCATTTAGTTGCTTCAGGTGATCAGATAAAAGCTATTTATGGTGTTTTGTCAGGAAGTCTAAATTTTATTTTTAATGAATATGACATCAATGAAAAGTTTTCATCAATAGTAAAAAGAGCTATGCTAGAGGGTTACACTGAACCAGATCCCAGAATTGATCTTAGTGGTATTGATGTTGCACGTAAATTATTAATTTTAGCTAGAGAATCTGGGCTTCCTTTAGATATCGATTCTATAAAAAATGAATCTTTTTTACCAAATGGAGCTTTGGAAATTAAAGATTTAAATGAATTTTATGATTTCATTGATTTAAATGATAAAAAAATTAAAGAACTTGCATTAAATGCAAAAAATAATAAAACACAGCTAAAATATGTTGCTGAGCTCAGAGATGGTGAGGCACGTGTCGGTTTAAGAGAAATTGATATGAAACACCCATTTTTTAATTTAAAAGGGAAGGACAACATTATAATGTTTTATACTGAAAGATACAATGATCAACCACTCATAATTCGAGGAGCAGGAGCTGGTGCTGAAGTAACTGCATCTGGTCTTTTTGCGGATATTATAAGAGCATCAAATATATAAGATGAAAGAGGTAAAGATTTTCACCCCTGCTACTGTAGCCAATGTTGGATGTGGATATGATATTCTAGGGTTTTGCTTAGACTCTGTAGGTGATGATATGCTTATTAGAAAAGTTGATAAAAAGGGAATATTCATAACTCAGATTGATGGTTTTGAACTTCCTTATGAAGTTGAGAAGAATGTAGCTGGTGTCTCTGCATTAGCATTATATAATACACTGAATTTGGATTTTGGATTTGAAATAGAAATTTCCAAAAAAATAAAGCCAGGAAGTGGGATTGGAAGTAGTGCTGCCAGTGCTGTTGGTAGTGTTTTTGGAATTAATCATTTAATTGGAAACCCGTACAGCAAAAATGAATTAATAAAATTTGCACTTAAAGGAGAAGCGATTGCCAGTGGTGAAGAACACGCCGATAATATCGCTCCAGCAATAATGGGCGGATTCACTTTGGTTAGAAGTACTAATCCGGTTGATATTATTAGTCTTCCATTTCCAGAAAATTTGTATGCAACTATTTTACACCCGCAAATTGAAATAAAAACTTCTGATTCTAGATCCTTAGTTCCATCAAAAATTTCGCTTACCGACGTGATTTTACAACTCTCATCAGTCGGTAGTTTTATCCATGCGTTACATACTTCTAACTATGATCTTCTTGGTAAGTCAATAAAAGATTTAATAGCTGAACCGAAGCGAATGAAGTTAATCCCATATTATGAAAATTTAAAGGATATTACTATTAAATCAGGTTCATTAGGAACATCAATTTCTGGATCTGGTCCTTCAATTTTTAGTCTTACAAAAGGTATTGATACAGCAAACGAAATACAAAATCAACTGAGATTTTTCATGGATAAAACCAATATATCTTTTACAACTTATGTTTCAAAAATTAATAGTATTGGTGTGAAAGTTATATCTTAATTTATGTTATTTTACAGTTTAAATAATAAAGATTCAAAAGTTAGTTTTCAAACTGCACTAAAGAGGGGTTTGGCACCTGATAATGGCCTTTATTTTCCCGAAACTATTGAACCGCTACATAAAGATTTTTTTCAAAAGGATTTAGAAAATCTTGATGAAATAGAAGTCGCATATAATTCAATTAAGCAATTCATCAGCGACGAAATTCCTGAAAATGAATTAAAAAAAATAATCAAAAGCACAATTTGTTTTGAATTTCCAATTGTAGAAATCAATAATTCCATCTCTGCTTTGGAGCTTTTTCATGGCCCTACAATGGCCTTTAAAGATGTCGGTGCCCGCTTTATGGCAAGATGTCTGGGTTATTTTAATCGCAATAGTAATGAAGAAATAACTGTGTTGGTAGCTACTTCTGGAGATACTGGAGGGGCAGTTGCAAATGGATTTTACAAAGTTCCAGGAATTAAGGTTGTAATTCTCTACCCAAGTGGTAAAGTTAGCAACGTGCAAGAAAAACAGTTGACAACTCTTGGCGAAAATATAACTGCATTTGAAGTTGATGGAACATTTGATGATTGTCAATCTTTTGTTAAAAAAGCTTTTCTTGACAAAGAAATTAATTCGTCAAGAAAGTTGACTTCTGCAAATTCAATCAATATTGGTAGGTGGCTTCCTCAAATGTTCTACTATCTATTTGCTTATATGAAACTAAAAAACAGATATAGAGAGCTAGTTTTTTCTGTTCCTTGCGGCAATTTTGGTAATGTATGTGCTGGTGTTGTTGCTAAAAAATTAGGTTTTCCTTTTAAAAAATTTGTAACATCAAACAATGTGAATGATGTTTTTGTTCGTTTCTTGAACTCAAATAAATATGATCCAGTTAAGTCAATACATACAATAAGCAATGCTATGGATGTTGGTGATCCGAGTAATTTTGTTAGAATTTTAGCATTGCATGATTATGACATTAATAAGCTTAAAAAAAATATTTCTGCGTATAGTTTTTCTGACAAAACAACTGAAGGTGCTATTAAAGAGATTTATAATGAAACTGGATATATAGCCGATCCGCACGGTGCTATCGGATATCTTGGATGTAAAGAGTATTTAAAGAAAAATTCAAATGCACATACTATTTTTTTAGAAACTGCCCATCCATCAAAATTCCCAGAAGTTGTTGAAAAAATTTTAGACAGAAGTATTACAATTCCGCCTCAAATTCAAGCTGTTATAAAAAAACAAAAGTTTGCTAAAAAAGTTAAAAATTACGACGACTTTAGATCAAAATTATCTTTGATTTAAAATAATTATGACAGGAATTTATATAAATTTGATGTTATATTTTGATCAAAAATGAAAAGGACCGCCTTATTTGAAATTCATAAATCACTTGGAGCTAAAATGATAACCTTTGCGGGATACGAAATGCCCGTACAATACGATGGAATTAACTCTGAACACATGTGTGTTAGAAATCATGTTGGAGTTTTTGATGTGTCACACATGGGTGAATTAATAATTTCGGGTACAAAAGCCTTTGATTTAATTCAGTCATTATGCTCAAATGATATTTCTAATTTGGATTTTGGAGATGTACAATACACTTGTTTACCAAATCAAAGTGGTGGTATCATTGATGATTTATTGCTTTATAAGCTTGGTGATAATGTTTATTTTATGGTTGTTAATGCTAATAATATTAAAAAAGATTTCGATTGGATCAATGCAAATAATAATGTTGGCGCTAGAATTGAGAATCAAAGTGATAACTACTCTATGTTAGCTATACAAGGTCCTAAGGCACTCACTGCAATGCAAAGTTTGTGTAGCATAGATTTATTAAAATTAAAAAATTACAAATTTAAAATTGGCATTTTTGCAGGAATTGAAAATGTAATAATCTCAAAAACTGGTTATACTGGAAGTGGTGGTATTGAAATATATTGTGCTAACAAATATATAACGAGTGTATGGAAGGAAGTTTTCAATGCAGGAAAAAAATACAATATTAAACCAATAGGGTTAGCTGCTAGAAATACCTTGAGACTTGAGATGGGATTCTGTTTATATGGAAATGACATTGACGAAAATACATCTCCTATTGAAGCAGGCTTAGGCTGGATTACGAAATTTACAAAACCATTTACAAATAGTAATTTCCTTTTAAATCAAAAAAAAATTGGCGTTGCAAAAAAATTAGTGTGTTTTGAGTTAACAAGTCGCGGTATTCCCAGAAAAGGTTACGAGTTACTTGATCAAAATGGTAGAACTATAGGCGTCGTATCTTCTGGTACTATGTCTCCATCTCTCTCGAAAGGTATTGGTATGGGTTATGTTCTCAGTGAATTTGCATCTGCGGGGACTAAAATAGCAGTAAAAATTCGTAAAAATACTGCTAATGCTGTAATAGTCTCCCCTCCCATATACAAATCTTAATTGTTAGATGGTAATAAAAAAAAAACGTGTTTTGATTTTAGGGGCTAGCGGGTTTTTGGGACACACTATTTATAAAGATTTATCAAAATATTATCTCACTTATGGTACATATAATTCAAATAATTTTAAATTTAAATCAAATAAAAAATTTTTAAAATATGAATTGGAAAACGACAACATAATAACTGTACTTAACTCATTAAAGCCTAACTTAATAATTTCATCATTAAGGGGGCCTTTCGAATCTCAAATTGATTGTCATAAATTAATTGTTGAATATCTAAATAATAATAAAGATTGTAAAATCATATTTTTGTCATCTGCAAATGTATTTGATGCTTACAGTAAATTTCCGAGTTATGAAAATGACGCAACATTTACCAAGAGTATTTATGGATATTTTAAAATTAAAATTGAATATCAAATTCAAAAATTAGATAGAAACCAGTGGGCTATAATTCGGTTACCAATGGTTTTTAGTTCAAAATCACATAGAGTGTCTAAAATTAAGAAACTTTATAGTTTGAATGAACCAATTGAATTGTTTCCAAATTTAGTGATTAATGTTTGTTCGGATATCAAACTGGCCAGGCAATTACATTATATTCTTAACAGAGATATGTTTGGAATCTTTCATTGCGGGAGCTTAGACCTAGTTCATCACGATTACTTTATAAAAGATTTAATGGATCAAATTGGAATTAAAGATCCAAAATTTAAATTTGTTTATACCACTAACAAAGATCGTTACTTAGCTGTTGTTTCAAAACATAATATGCTACCTTCTCACTTGCAATTTGAGAGTCAAGAAATAATCAATGAATTAATTTAATTTCAATCATTTTGTTATTTATTTTTATAAAAAATTAATTAATACCGATATTATAAATGGGAAGAGCATTTGAGTTCCGTAAATCGAGAAAATTAAAGAGGTGGTCTGCAATGAGCAAGGCATTTACACGCATTGGTAAAGATATTGTTCTAGCTGTAAAGGAGAATGGTCCAGATCCGCTAAATAATTCAAAACTGAGAGCTATTATTCAAAATGCAAAGTCTGTCAACATGCCAAAAGACAATATTGATAGAGCTATCAAAAAAGCTAGTGATAAAAATCAAAAAGATTTAAAAAAAATAGTTTTTGAGGGTTTTGGTCCATTTGGTATAGCGATTGTAATTGAAACTGCTACTGAAAACAATACCAGAACAGTTGCAAATATTAGAAGTTATTTTAATAAATATAGCGGTAATTTAGGAATTTCGGGTTCTGTAGTTTATTTATTTGATCACAATTGTTTTTTTCAGATTAATGCAGCAGATCTAAATATTGAAGTTTTAGAACTTGAATTTATTGATTACGGACTTGAAGAAATATTTTCATCCGATGGACACTTTTTTATTTATGCACCGTTTGAAAGTTTTGGAACCATACAAGCTGAACTTGAGTCTAGAAATATTGAAATAAAATCATCTGGTTTTGAAAGAATACCAAAACTTACTAAGAATATAAGTCAAGAAGACTCTTTGGTGATAGAAAAATTACTATCAGTCATTGAAGAAGATGACGATGTACAACATATTTATCATGATATGCGATTTAATTAGGAATATTTAGGAATTTTTCCCTCAACCCCTTTGAAATATGATTGCAGATAATCAAAATCCGAATCAACATCGTCTGTTGGAAAAAAGGGTTTAGAAATCTTATTTTCTTTATTCTTGTAGTCTAGCGTAATCATTACAATTGGTACATCGGCAAGTTTAGCTATATAGTAAAAGCCCGTTTTCCATTTTTGAACTTTTTTCCTTGTTCCTTCAGGTGATATTGCCAGTATAAAATGTTTTTTTCCAATAAACATATTTGCTATTGATTGAACTTGTTTTTCATTATTTTTTCTAATAACAGGCCATCCCCCCATATATTTAAAAAACCAGCCTGTAAATGGGTTGAAAAGTGATTTTTTTGCGATAAAATTTGCTTTTAACTTTATTGCGGATCTAAATAAAGCGCCAATGTAAAAATCATGCCAACTGGTATGAGGAGCAGCAATGATTACAGCCCTATTTACATTTTCAATATTTTTGGTTCCCTTTACTTTCCATCCAAGAACAGAAAAATAAATAAATTTTGCCAACATAATTACATTCTTTTGTAAATACTTTTAATATAATCTTCAGTTATCTTATCTCTCCAATTAAAACCAATTGCATTTTGCCATAACGGATCCAAATTCATTGCAATATTAACCATTGTGTCAAGTTCGTGATCGCTAATTTTCTTACATACCTCGACAGGAAGATTAATATTATTAATCGACATCATTTTTCTAAAAAGTGCAATATCATCTGGATAAAAATCGGTTAATTGATTAAAAACGATACAATTGCCTATCCCATGTTTTACCCCTAATACAAATGACAAACCATAACTTAATGCGTGGGCAACTCCAACTTGCGAGTATAAAATACTCATTCCACCGTGCCATGAGGCCATCATAAGTTTATTTTCTTTTTCGTCTTGGTTAATATTTTCTAAAAAAACTTCCTTACATATTGAATAAGCCATTTTTCCATAGCTCTCACTGAAATCATTAATAAAATTACCTCTTAATGACTCAACGCAGTGAATAAAACAATCCATTCCAGTATAGAACCATTGATCTTTTAAAACTCCTTTTGTAAGTTCAGGATCTAATATAACTTGGTCGAAGGGTGTGTAATCGCTATTTATACCCAATTTCATTTTTGGTCCATTTAAAACAGCAGTTCTGGACACCTCTGCTCCTGTTCCGGAGATTGTTGGAACTCCTAGGTGATAGACTGCAGGATTTTTAATTAAATCCCAACCTTGGTATTGTTCGCTTGATCCGCTATTAGTGATCATAAGTGACACCGCTTTTGCTAGGTCCATAACTGTGCCACCTCCTATTCCAATTATTCCTGAAGGAATTGACTTTGTTTTTAATATTATGTCCTCAACAATTGAATCAACTTGAGATGTTTTGGGTTCTTCATCTGAGGAAATGAATATAATGTAGTCGTCATACATCAGAGATATTTTTGATAAAAAAATTTGATTTTTTTGAAATACGTCGTCAATGAGATAGACAAATGGGGCTAGTTCATTTTTACGCATTGGGGTAATAATTTCATTTAATTGATTGAAAGATCCACGACCAAATACAACTTTAGATACCAATTGAAAATTTTTAAAATTCATAATGATATTAATCTTGGTTAACTGTTTCTTGCTTTTGAACACCAAATCATATTGGCTTTCGCTAGATCAGCCGGAGTGTCAATTTCAATTCCTTGTATGTCAGTTTCAACCATTTTTATTCTTCTTCCATTTTCTAAAAATCTTAAACATTCAATTTTTTCTGATAACTCTAGATTTGAAATCGGAAGATTAGTGAATTCTAATAGCGCACTCTTTCTAAAGGCATATACCCCCTTATGTTTGAACGAGATAGCAGGAGATTTTAGATCCCTACCATGTGGAATACTACTTCGTGAAAAATACAGTGCAAAATTATTTTTATCTGTTACTACCTTCACACAATTTGGATTTTTATATTCAGAATTATTATTTATTGGAACCATCAAGGATGCTAGACTAATTTTATGTCTTGAATCCTTTTTGAAAACATCTATTAGTTTTTTCAAACTTTTTTTCTCGGTAAATGGTTCATCTCCCTGAACATTTACAATAATATCACAATCAATCCTCTTTGAAACCTCAGCAATTCTGTCGCTACCTGAGTTATGTTTTTTTTTACTGAAAAGAACATTTCCGCCAACTGATTTAATTTCATTGCTTATTTCATCATTATCTGTAACAACAAAAACCTCATCAAATAAGCCAGTGTTCAACGTTGCTAAAAAGGTTCTTGTAATTACAGGTTTACCTGCAATATGTTTCATTAGTTTTCCAGGAAATCGACTTGCATCGTATCTGGCTGGAATCATTGCAATTGTTTTCATTAAAATTATTTAATATATAAAAATATAAATTTTTAAACGAGTAATAGTGATTAATCAAAAAATTCATCCCTAAAACCTACTAAAAATAATTTTTCTTTAGCCCTTGTCATAGCTGTGTAAAACCATCTAAAATATTCTTTATTTAATCCCTCTGGTAAGTATGGTTGTTCAATAAAAATATTCTTCCATTGTCCTCCTTGTGATTTATGGCATGTAATAGCATATGAAAATTTAACTTGAAGTGCATTTAAGTATTTATTTTGTTTAATTGCTAAAAATTTTTTGTAGCCAGACATATGATTATAGTCTTTAGATACTTCAATATATAATTCATTTGCGCTTTTGTTAGATAGAGATGGTGTTTCGATCATTATTGTATCAAGCATCAGTACAGCTTCAAAAGGTTTAATATTTGGATAATCAATAAGTCTTATCGAAGCTTCTGCAAATCTAAAACCATATAAATCTTTAAAATTAATAATTTCAAGTACTTCAATAATATCTCCGTTGGCAATAAAACCAGCCTCAGTTTCAGGTTTAAGCCAAAAATAATTATTTCGCAGTATCATCAAAAAATCACCCCTGGATAACTCACTATCATTAAACAAAATTTTATCGCGAATTTCTCTATTATATAAATTTGCACGCTTGTTTGATCTGACAATTATCATTGTTTCTTCTTTACCTTGTTTTAGGTATGAATTATTAATGGCATCCATAATTTCAAAGCTATCTTCCAATTTAATTATATCATTGATACCTGAAAATTTTAATTTTAATTTATTAAAAATTCCCTCATCAATTAATTTTCTAATTTTAGTTGCGTTATAAAGAATTTCAGAACTTTTTTCCTGCCTGACTACTTCGTCTAATTCAATTTCTTTTATGTTTTTGGTATATTCTTCTAAATTTTCAATATCAAGAGCTGGACTCATTGTTAAATTAACTGGAGGTAGTTGAGCTGTATCTCCAACTAGCAGTAGCTTACAACCGGTTCCACTGTAAACAAATTTCATCAAATCGTCCAGTAAAGCTCCTGTTCCAAACTTGAATGATTTATAATTGGAATTTGAAATCATAGATGCTTCATCTACTATAAATAGAGTATTTTTATGATTATTCTTGCTTAAAATAAAAGAAATCTTACCTTCCTTTTCTGTTTTTGGAGAGTAAATGTATTTGTGAATAGTATATGATTTGTGATTTGAATATTGGCTCATCACCTTAGCAGCTCTTCCAGTTGGCGCAAGTAAAATTGATTTCATATGAGTTTTACTTAGATTTATTATAATTGATCCAATCATGGTAGTTTTCCCTGTACCGGCATATCCTTTCAGTACAAATAATAAATCCTTGGAATTATCAAAAATGAAACAGGATAATTTCTTTACACAATCTCTTTGTTTCTCTGTTAACTTAAACGGAAAAGATGAGACAATTGAATCGTTAAAATCTGATGAAGAAATCAAAAAATAAATAAATTTAGTCCAAATATATAAAGGATTTTTTAGTCACAATTAACTTTGTTCAATAAAAAAAAATCGTAGTTTTGTCTAACTTAGAATTATATTTTTTCAACATGCAAGTTTTATCAATTTTATTAGCAGTTATCATTTCCTTGTTTTTAATTTGGTTTATTGACAGACGCAACCCTAAAAAATACAAACCATATATTCTTATTTCCCTTTGGTTGATTTCATGTTTTTTTCTTTTTGCAACCATTAAATCTGTTTTCTCTGAAGTACAGTTCAATAAAGAAAAAATTAAAAGATATAAAATTGCTATAGAAAATTTGAAGGATATACGCAACTCACAACTTGCACACCGTACAATTAAAGGCGATTTCCAGGCTAATTGGGATTCTTTAGTAAAATTCATCGAAAATGAACGCTTTACAATAACCCAAAGAAGAGATTCGACCGTTTTAGATGAGGACCTTACAAGATTATATGGTGTTGACACAACAAAAGATATTGTAATTATAGATACATTAGATTTTGTTCCTGTAATTGATTCACTTTTTGCAAAACGTGATTCAAATGGAAATAAAATTCAAAATCAACAAAATGATAGATTTATTATTGATAATCGATACAAATTCATGATGAATGTTCCAGTTGGAAAAAAAGGAGAAAAATTTAAACTTGAAACCAACTATTTATTTCAAAATGACTTAAGTATTCCTGTTTTTGAAGCTTCAGTTGATAAAAGTATTCTTTTTGATGGATTAAACAGTGATTTAATTCAAAAGGAAAAAGAAGTCATGTCAGTTGAGGGTGTTAACGGAGAATCCCTGCGAGTTGGGTCTCTCGAGGAGGTTAATACAAATGGAAATTGGCCTAAAAATTATTCAAACGATCAATAACATATCATCAGAAAATTTAACTCTATCCGTTCAAGTTAGTTTGAATGGATTTTCCTTTATAATAGTCGATTCTATTTCAAATGAAATTATCAGTTTAGGCTGCAAAAATTTTAAAACAACTGTCACTCCAGATTTTCTTTTAACTAAACTTATTGATGAATTTGAAACTAATAAAAAGCTAAACTTAAAGTTCAAGAAAGTAAAACTCATCCATTGTAATAATATGTTAACATTGGTGCCTTCAGCACTATTTTCGGAAGGTAACTTAGCAGATTATTTAAAGTACAACACCAAATTATATAAAAACGATTTTATTACTTACGACGTTATAAAGAATGAAGATATTATTTTGGTTTATATTCCATACGCAAACGTTAATAATTTCATATTTGATAAATTTGGAAGTTTCGAATACAACCACAGTTCTACAATTTTTATCGATAAAATATCACAATTGCGTAAAAATAGCATCAATCCTGAATTAATTATTAATGTCAACAAAAAATATTTTGATTTAATAGCCTTTAACAGCAATAAAATTATTTTATACAATCGCTTTGATTATGAAACTAAAGAGGATTTTATTTATTACATATTATTTACTGCTGAGCAAATTAATTTCAATCCGGAAAATTTCAAATGTATATTCACTGGTGATATTGATTTGGAAGATGATTTATATAAAATTACTTACAAATTTATTCGCTTCATTGAGTTATTACCTTTGGATATTGTTAATCAATCTAGCACTAAATCTAGAAATCATTTCATACTTAAAAACAGCTTTTGATGCGAATTATATCAGGCTTTCACAAGGGTAGACGCATTAGACCTTCAAAAAAATTACCTGTAAGACCAACAACTGACAAATCTAAAGAGGCCATTTTTAATATTCTTTCTAATCGCTTTGATTTAGAGTGTATATCAGTTCTTGATTTGTTTTCTGGTACAGGAAGTATAAGTTATGAATTTTGTTCAAGGGGGGGTATAAATGTCGTGGCTTTAGATCATAACAAAAATTGTATAAATTTCATCAAAGCGACTAGTAATGAATTAAAATTCCCTATCAAAGCGATCCAAAATGACGTGTTTGTTTTTTTGAAAAAAACAAAATTATGCTTAGATGTGATTTTTGCCGATCCTCCCTACGCTATGGATATCAAGAAATTTGATATTTTAATAGACATAATTTTTAGTAGAGAACTTCTAAATAACGGAGGGCTATTAATCATTGAACACTCTAAACAAGTAGATTTATCACAAAATAAAAAATTTGCAAAAACAAAAAGTTATGGGAGCAACTGTTTTAGTTTTTTTGAAAAAAAGCAGATCTATAAGCCGAATTCTGTTCCATAAAGGCCCTTATCATTTATCTAAATTTATTGTTGCCAATAAACTTTAGCTGCCTACCCTTCAACATCGTACGTGCAGTACTCAAATGCTGATTTACTTGGCATTGCACCGCATAGAGTTTACCTGATTTCACTACAGCTTAACCTGTACTTTCTTTCTGTTGCACTAGTCCTAATCTCACGATTGATGGTTGTTAACCACTATGCTGCACTGCGGTGTTCGGACTTTCCTCTTTTTAATACTAAAAAGCGATAAGGCGATCTGCTTTTGAGCAAATTTAAATAAATTGTTGATAACTCCTATTTATTTACAAAATCCAATTTACTTAATTTCAAATCGAATTTATAAATTTGTTAATAATGAATAATTTTGTTGTTTCTGCACTACGCTACAGGCCAAAATCTTTTGATGATGTTGTTGGCCAAAGGTCAATTACAACTACACTTGAAAGAGCCATTGAGAAAGATCATTTAGCCCAAGCTTTACTGTTTACAGGTCCGCGGGGAGTGGGTAAAACTACTTGTGCACGAATTTTGGCAAGAATGATTAATTCCATTGACGATAATGACAAAACACAAGATTTTTCGTTTAATATTTTTGAACTTGATGCCGCATCAAATAATTCTGTAGATGATATTAGAAATTTGACTGATCAAGTAAGAATTCCGCCTCAGGTTGGATCATATAAAGTTTATATTATTGATGAAGTCCATATGCTATCAACCAGCGCATTTAACGCATTTCTCAAAACTCTCGAGGAGCCTCCAAAACATTGTATTTTTATTTTAGCTACAACTGAAAAACAAAAAATTATTCCTACCATTTTATCTCGCTGTCAAATTTATGACTTCAAAAGGATTTCCACTACTGACATTATGAATTATCTAAAATTAATTGCGAAAGATCAAAACATTACTGCTGATGAAGATGCCTTGTTTGTCATAGCTAAAAAGTCAGATGGTGCAATGCGAGATGCTCTTTCAATTTTTGATCGGATGGTGAGTTACTGCGGAGTTGATCTTACGAAAAAGGCAGTGTATAATAATTTAGATATTATTGATTTTGAAGTTTATTTTGAATTTACTGATCAAATCTTAAATAACAATATACCACAGATACTAATTGACTTTAATAAAATTTTACAAAAAGGATTTGGTATTCAAAACTTTATAACTGGATTAGCATCTCACTTCAGAGATTTATATATCGCAAAGACCCCAGAAATGTTATATTTAGTTGAGTCTGCAAGCGATACTAAAAAGCGATATGTAGATCAAGCAAAAATATCACCTGAAAACTTCCTTAAAGAGGCGATAAATTTAACTAATGAATGTGATTTAAATTTCCGTAACAGTAAAAATGAAAGGCTTTTAGCTGAATTATGTTTAATGAAACTTGCTTCCATTAGTCTTGATGCAGAAAAAAAAAATCTAATTTATACATAATTCCACCATCTTTCTTTCAGAGAAGTAAAACTAAAGCTAATTTATCACCTGAAAGGGGTAATGTTGAATCCGAATTAAAACTTAACAATGAAGAAAATTTAGTTGATGCAAACCCAGTTTTAGAAGAATCTGTTGCCATTAAAGAAAAATTAACCAAATCATTAACATTTGAAAAGGGTTTATCCTCTGGCTTATCGTTGAAAAGTATAAAAACAAAAAAGCAACATCAATTAAAAAAAATGTCTGTTGTTGTTGACAAAGAAGATTTGCCTGTTACTCCTTACTCAAAAAAAAATTTGATAAAATACTGGAATGAATACGTTTTAATTATGGAGAATAAAGGTAGACACAATCTTGCAGCTATCCTTAAACTCGATAAACCAAAGATGCTTGCGGATTTTAAAATTGGTCTTGAGTTTCCAAATTCAACAAATAAACTAGAGTTGGAAAACGAAAAAAATGATCTTTTACTTTTCTTGAAAAAATCACTAAACAATTACGAAATAGATTTATCCATCTCTGTCAATGAAGAAATTAGTTCAAATATTGCTTACACACCAATTGAAAAGTATGAGAAATTAAAAGAAAAAAATCCATCAATTGAAAGGTTAAAACGTGTATTTAATTTGGAAATATGAATTATCCGAAACGAAACAAAATTATTCAATTTCTTTACATTTTCACCTTCATTTTTTCTTTGTTAGTCATTAATTGTAATAATAATGATAATAGAAACGACTCTTTAAAGCCAAATATTGTTAGTATTCTTGAGAAAAAGACATCATCCCATAAATCAATTCAAACTTCAAAAGATAGAAAAAAACTTCCATTAAAAACGCAACCAAACTCCATAAGAAAATCCTTTTTAATTGGTAAAATTGATTATGCATCGGATACTTCGTTTGTTTTATTAGATAAAAAATACCATAACAAATCATTGATGTATTTAGAAAAAGAAACCGCAAAGGCTTTTATACAGATGTATCAAGCTGCAAAAAACGATGGTATTAATTTACTAGTTGTTTCTGGCGCCAGAAATTATTATTCTCAAAAATCAATATGGGAGCGAAAATTTAATCGAAATTTACAAGCCGGTTTGTCTCCTATCGAAAATGCTATTAAAATTTTGAAATACAGCTCCATGCCCTCTACGTCAAGACACCATTGGGGCACAGAAGTAGACATAAATAATTTAGAGCCAAGTTATTTTGAAAGTGGTAATGGAAAATTAGAATATGATTGGTTAAATAAGAACGCTAGTAAATTTGGTTTCTGTCAAGTTTACTCAAAATTTGATGAAAAAGATCGCACAACAGGATATCAAAAAGAGGCTTGGCATTGGAGCTATATCCCTAAATCAGGTCACTTTTTAGATAAATATAATGAATTAGTAGATTACGACGATATAAACGGTTTTTTAGGTTCACTTTTAGCAAAAGAATTAAATATGATAGAGGAATATGTTAATGGAATATCTAGTGCTTGTTACTGATAATATTTTTCTATCATTCACACTCATCACATTAAATAACCAAAACTACATAATCTATTTCCTAAATTAAATTTAATCAAAATACAATAAAATATTGTTCTAGGGTGATAAACGCTCAATTAGCCAAATTTTATTATTTTTCTTTGTATATCTGATGCGGTCGTGAAGTCTATTTGACCTGCCTTGCCAAAATTCAATTTCAATTGGTGCCACAACATAACCACCCCAAAAATTTGGTCTATCGATGGTTGTATCTTTGTACTTTTTCTCAAGAATTTTTAATTTATTTTTAAGAATTTCGCGATTACTTATTACGTTGCTTTGGTCTGATGCTAAAGCGCCTAATTGACTGCCTCTGGGGCGAGAATTAAAATAATTGTCACTTATTCGTGCCGACGTTTTTTGAATATCACCTTTAATTATAACTTGTCGCTCAGCTTGTTCCCAGTGAAATGACAAACATACTTTTGGAAAATTTTTAATTGCTACTCCTTTTTCACTGTTGTAATTAGAGTAAAAAATGAATCCATCTCTTGAGTAGTGTTTAAGTAATACTACACGGCTTTTAGGGTAACCATCAACACCAAGTGTTGATAGTGTCATGGCGTTTGTTTCGATTTCAGGAAATTTCGAATCTACTTCTAAAAACCACTTTTCAAATAACTCAATTGGAGATTTTGTTAAATGAGATTCCAGTAATACACCTTTTTCATAAGACTTGCGATAGTCGCCTAGGTTGTTTTCCATCACAGATTTTTTTCAAAATTAAATAATTTATAGCTTTAAATAATTAAATTTAAACAAAGTTTTTTAATGTTTTTATCTTTTTCATTCAATGCAATAGTACTAATTATAGCAGGGATTTTCGTTAACCAAAATCCAAATTTAATTGCTGGAAACATTAGTAAATACGATATTAAACTTCGAGAAAAAGCAGCAATAATCTTAAGAAATTGTTTTATTATTACAGGCGCTTTAATTTTTGATTTTTCATGTTTAATGTATTTTTTTGGAACAACGATCCATGTGCAAAAAATATTAATTATAATTATTAATATTTTAGGCTTAGTAATTGGAATAGTGTTATCAAATAATATACTAAGGAAATAATTTTATTTCCAAAATTTTTTCTTAGAAGTTCGTCCTATTCCAGGATTGAAGGAATTGGTTGGATCTAGTTTTTTATAAAATTTTTTCAAATTTTCACTGGCTTGATATTCGTGTCCGACATTATGTTCAGCTGGATAATCTGCCCCAATAGAATCATAATAACTCAGAAGTTTTTCTTTTAAAACTTCAGGTTCTACTCCCATTTTAACGATGTAATTTTGATGCATTACATGGCAAAATAAATGTCCATAGTATAGTTTGAGATCTATCATTTCATCAATATCTTTTGGTAGCACCTCAAACCATTTTTTTCTGTTTCTTGGAAGTGCTATATCCATTGAAAAAGCACCGCCAATTTTATTTTTATGTAAAATTTCATATCGGCCAAAGGCACTTGCAGCAGTAAATCGATGTAAAATAGCCTTTTTTCCTTCTTTTTTATTGCATTCAAAGTATGAACCCTCATTTAGTGCAAAGAAATCTTTAAAATAGATTTTAGCCTCCTTAATTCCCTCATCTGACATTTCGATTATCCAATGATGCTCAAACTTTTTGTTAAAATCTTCCATTTTATGTGGCAGATGATTTGGCCAAAATAAACTTAAAAATTGCATTATTTTATCGGATGTATCTTCACCTAAAAAAGGAAATAACTTAGAAAAAAAATCTATTTTTCGTTTAAGTTTAAAGAGAGTCGGAAGGAATTTGGTTCCTAATTTATCAAGTATTATGAAGTTATCCTTACTATATTTTTTGGCAGCCCTATAACAATCCCTATGAACATAATCACCTGATACAGGTAAATTTTTAAATTTTGATAAAATTTCTACTCTGATCTTTTGGAATGTGTCTGGATTATTAGCTCCTATATAAAAAACACTATTTTCTTTTGGTTTAGGATATGTGTCCAATCTTACCGCAAATACTGCAACCTTACCTGCTGATCCAGAAGCATCGTAAAGAAGTCTTGTGTCAGAATTATACCTCGCAGGCACATTTGAATTAATATCTCTAACTATCGAAGTATAGTTTTTGTCTGAACAAAGTGTATTTGAATGTAAAATATCAGTTTCTACATAATTATTATTTTGTAAGTTATTTAATATATCGACAGGGTTTTCCCCTAATTTAATACCTAATTCATTTACCAAATCTAATTTTCCATCCGCATTAATCATTGCAAATAATGACATTTTTGTAAAGGCAGGACCTCTTTGAACCAAGGATCCACCTGAATTGTTACAAACACCCCCCACTACCGAAGCACCAATCGAGGTAGAACCTATGACAGAGTGAGGTTCTCTGGAAAAGGGCTCAAGTAAATTCTCCAAATCAAAAAGAGTGCTACCAGCAAAACAGATCGCTTGTTCCCCATTTTTTATTAGCCTTATATTATTTATTATTGAGGTATTAATTATTAAAATAGGTCGATCATAATCATCTCCAAAGGGAGTTGATCCACCAGTTAATCCTGTGTTTGCGGCCTGCATTATTATAATCATGTTATGCGATAAGCAGATTTCAAGTAGTTCCCATATCTGTACCAATGTCTCGGGGAGTGCAACGGCAAGAGCTTCGCCACTTCCATAGCGCCAACCTCTACAATAAGGTTGTTTGTCCCATTTTTTTGTGATCAACTTCTTCTTACCTAAAACACCTTCTAACTCAGTAATAATCTGTTGGTTTCTGGAAATCATAATTTAAAGCAATAATCGTTTGTATAATATGGTTTGATAATTCCCTATTATATTTAAATATATAAAATTTGTATTATTTTTAAATAACTGGCTGATATATTGGTACACTTTTTGAACAACTTTATATCTTTATGCCTTATAATTGAATTTTTAATGCTTAAATCCAATCTAATCTTTATTTTTTCTTTAGCTTTCAACATTAGTATTTCACAAATTAATGATTTCCAAAGCTCAATTAAGCTGAAAGAAAATAACCTTCTTAAAAAAGATGATTCACCATCATTACTAAAATTATCACCGGTAAAAGGATTAACTGATAGTAATGTTAAAATAACCATGGGGATTCCTCCTATTGAGGGTTACAAGGAAAAGGAAAGTGGAATAACTAATGAGCGTGATGTAGTTGACCCTTCCTGGGAAATTTCACAAAAATTTAGTGAAAACCAAAAAGATATTTCAAAATATAGCAGAGACTACTTTTTGGGAGATATAAAAACAAAATCCAAGTTTGTTAGAATCCTGTGCCGGGATCACGAATTTGAAGACGGTGACAGGATAAAATTATTACTTAATAAAGTAACAATTCATCCTAATATTTCTTTGCGTAATTCAGGCTACGTTATTGATATTAATTTAAACCAAGGACTTAATACAGTTGAATTTTATGCGCTCAATGAGGGATCCTCCAGTCCAAATACTGCTGAAATAAAGGTTATTGACGAGAATGGAACCATAATAGGTTCAGGTCAATGGCTTTTAAATACTGGTTATAAAGCGAGATTAATAGTTTTAAAAGAATAAAATTAATCAGTAATTATCGGATTAGTGATTTCAGTGGAGCTTTTAACAACTATATATGTTGATGTAGCATAGTAAGCGTTACCTCCACCTCCATCGCTAGTCCAATCTTCAAAATCATATTCAAAACTGAATGATGAACCGGTGGTATTTATGTCGATATTATCAGTTCTTACTGGAACGACCATACCAGGACACCATCCAGCCCTATCGGGTGTCCAATTTCCTGGATTTTGATTGTTTATTGGGTTTTGAGAACAGCCAATAGGCCCCATGTAATGTTGGTACATAGGAGTGCCGTTTATCTTTACATCATGAGTTCTAAAACACCACTCAGCACATGGTCTGCCTCCTATGTCATTTGGAGTTGCATGTCCCCAACCTGAAATAATCGTTCTTAAGTGAGCAGATTCAGAATTTGATGGAATATTAATATTTTTATCCAAATCAAAATCGTGGTCTACTCCGTATGGTACTCCGGCAATAGAATTATTATGATAACCTAAAATTTCAGAAACAGCATAATATTGGTAATCAGGTGTGCCTTCTAAATAGTCAAATTCAACACTGACTATATCAGCCTTAGCTGTCCAATTTTCAATATATATCCTAAGCTCAGTAGTTCCTTGTAAATATGATTTAAAATCAGTAACATCAAATTCAAGGCCTCTTTCTAAAAGTTGAGTACCAACCCAATAGGGAGTAATATATCTCCCAATTTCAAGCCAATTACCAGATGAAGCATCCTTAACTTTAATGTTAGCGAAGCGATCCCAATCATCGCAACCAGTACTTGGGCAATCAATTTTTAAAAACATTTTAATTTCATTGATGTTGGATAAATCTTCATGTAAATTGAAAGTTTGACTTGCTGATTGATTAAAACCACCGCCGAAACCCAAAGGTTGTTGATTAAAAGTAGCATAATTGTGGATAACCGTAATACCAGTACCAGTAAGTGTTACTGAAACCGATTCAACACCAGAACTTTCAAGGGATAGCTCACCAACATTTAACCCGGTTTCAGTTGGAATGAATCGAACGAAAATTTCAGTTTGGTTAAAGGGTGACATTTCTACATAATCTGAATAGGAGGTATTATCAAGAGATACTTCAAATGGTCCAGAAACAGAAATATTAATTGTTGATGCTAAATTATTTGCTGAATAGTTTAGTGTCTGGGCATTTGAGGAAGTCATAATATAAACTTGTCCAAAAGACATAACATTGCTTGATACTGATAATTCCGAAGTAATAGGTGTTGAAGAATCAGCACCTGCATTGTCGTTGCTACTACAATTAAACAAAAAAACTAAGGCTATTAAAAAAGATGTTTTGGTGTATATAGAATAGAAATGTTTCATAATATAATTTGTATATTTTTAATTAAATAGTTACTTTATTTAAACTATATAAAATACTGATTTATTGTTATTTAATTACTATTTTTTTTGATAAAATAAGTTCGTCATTGTGCAATTTTACAAGATAAATACCAGACGATAAATATGAAGTACTTATCTCTTGCACTTGTAAAGCCTCTAGATTTTTTGAAAAAAGCTCTTGACCAGTAAGATTATAAATTTTTATTGACATGTTTCCAATATTAGCTAATCCCTTGATAACAATAAATTCCGAATTGATGTCCTTGGTTAAACTTACATTGAATTGTGTATTGTCGTTTACAGATAAACCAGATGGAATAGTTGGGCTAATCAAATTTATTAGTGATGTGTTATCAGGGGTATAAGTAAAAAAGCCTTGACACGCTGAATCATAACTGATTGTGCTTGGATTTGGGCTTTGGTTAGTTTGTTCAAGATTAAAACCTCCGTAATTACCACCAGTAGTTAACCTGAAATTGTCACTACCTGGACCTGTTATTCCGTCTGGAAAAATTAGTTGAACAACGTATTCGTTATTTGCAATTGCTTGTAAGCCATTTTCTAAAATATTCCCCCCTACATCAAATTCAATTGGAGCCGTAACTATCGTTTGGTGATCATTTGCGGTAATTGTAATATCATTTGTATATGCAAGTTGAACAAGTGGATCAAATGTAAGCCCCCAATTACCTCCTACGCCTCCATCCGTGTTGACCCAAATTCTTGCATCAACATTAACATCCGGTAAATTTGAATTTGGGTTTCCATTAACATCAGTATACCATACCCCAAATTGTATGTGGGTTAAATCCAAATTTCCTTCATAGCCAAAATCGTGGGGTACAAATTGTCTGTAATATCCTTGACTATAGGTATGTGATGGAAACTCAACTGAGCTAATTGCTTCTTGTGAGGCTACTTTGTAACCACATTCATTAAACCAAGGACCTGTAGTTTCCCAACCAATATTTACTACATCGCCTTGTTCAGCATAAAAAGTATACTCCTCAATCCATCTACCAAATTCAACGTCTAAACCACTTAAAACGGTTTGTTCATTAACATCTACACCCAATGTTACACCATTCCAACCATTCCCAAAAATATCTGTAAGTCTAATTACATAGTTACCTGATGTACCAGCTATAAAAGAATCTGGAGGGCATGAATAACTGGTGTCGTCCCATATACCTGTGCAATAAAGATCCCATGTAATATCAGTATCATCATAAGATTGACAGATTATGGATATGGGATCTGTTATTTCTTGCGATGCACTGTGGCTCATCACTGTTTGAGCCCTAGAATTATAGTGTAGTAATGTAATAATTAATAGAAGAGTAATTTTTTTCATAAAAATAAGTTAGTTAATTTATAGCAATTTAATAATTTTAAAAAAGAATTACTAACGGATTAAAAATTACTTGTTTACCAATTTAATAACTTACTTACCAATATGACAAGTCACATCTCCCCTCTCTAATATGTTAAATTAATGTATTCTTATAGATGGAACTCTTTTGGGACGCCTAAAAATCGAAGTAAACTTTAGTAAAACTGTTAGTAATAGTATTAGCTTTTTTGTAATGTTATTTTATTTCTCAAACTCTAAAATTAGCTATTATCGGATTATGGTCGCTTAATTTATTCTGAATCACAGAATCGAGAACTGTAATGTTTTCTAATGAATCATATAATTTAGAAGTACAAAACATATGGTCTAATTCCCACATATAAGAGCTTCTAACGTGTTTGTGAGTTCTTTGAGGTTCAGAATAATACTTTCTGACACAATTCTTAAATCCCATAGCCAAAATAAAATCAAATAAGAGATTATTAATTCTCTCGCCATTTTTCATAAACTTGGTTGAAGTAGGATTATTATCCATCCTTCTCTCACAATTAAAATCTCCTGCAATTATAATATTTTTTGCATTGTATTCATTCTTTAAAAACGTTATAGTTATAGCTATTTGGCCTGCAAATATCGTAAACCACTTCTTTAGTTTTGTTTCACTATTTGGAAACTTATGCCAATCAAGATTACCATAAATACTCAACACGAATATTTCATTTTTATTTTTTGTTGTGGTTTTTACACAGATAAAATCATTATTAAACTCCTTAGGAAAACAAATTCTTTCTGATTCGTTTTTAGGCGAATAAATAAAGTTATTCACTTTATTTTTAACCTTTAATTTGTGAGTAAAGTCGTTTATCAATCTATTATTGGGTGTAATATTTAAGTTGTATGCCTCCTGAATTAGTGCTATATCAGGTGATAAACCTGCAAGGAATGTCCAATTTGACTTTTTATTCTTCATATTCCAGCTAATGACTCTCATAGCATCAATTTACAATAATTAATTTTTTTTCATTATATTTATATAACTAATTGATTATCAATAACTTATTTGCCAATACAAAAACTAGAAAAAATGTTTCCTAATAGTTCATCAGAAGTTATCTCGCCTGTAATTCTGCCCAAATTATCAAGTGCTTCTCTTATATCAATTGCTAAAAGATCACCACTTATATTATTTCCTAAACCCTTTTGTATCATTATAATACACTTAGAAACATCCAGAAGAGCATTGTAATGTCTCGCGTTGGTGATTATAGTATCATTATTATCTAGTTTACTTAAACGCACCATATCCAATAACTCCTTCTTAAGTTCATTAATCCCCTGACCAGATTTAGCGCTTATTTTAACTGTTTTATGTTTAGAAAGAAACTCAAAAGATTTTTTTTCACTGATCAAGTCTATTTTGTTCAAGACTATCAGGTATTTTGTGTTCTCGCTAATTTTAATTGAATCTTCAATTTTTTTTAAAATATCATTTTGATCAATTTGGATAATCTTTGCAGCATCCATAATTAACAATATGACATTAGATTCATTGATTTTTTGCATCGTTTTTTTTATTCCGATTGACTCGACCTGGTCGTTAGTTTTTCTGATTCCTGCAGTATCAATAAAACGGAACTTAACTCCTTGAATTGTTAGCTCATCCTCAATTGTATCGCGTGTTGTTCCTGGAATATTACTAACTATCGCTTTGTCTTCATTGAATAATGAATTTAAAAGAGTTGATTTACCAACATTTGGAGCCCCAACAATAGAAACTGGTATACCGTTTTTTATAACATTCCCTGTTGAAAACGAATCAATAAGACTATTTACAACTTTTGAAATCTTCAAAAGAAGAGTTTCAAATTCTTTTCTATCTGCAAATAAAACGTCTTCTTCAGAGAAATCCAGCTCTAATTCAATCAGAGAAGCAAATTTTACAAGTTCTTCTCTTAACTTTTTAATTTCCGAACTAAAACCTCCTCGCATTTGTTGTATAGCAATTTTATGACTAGCCGCATTTTCAGATGAAATCAAATCCGCAACTGCTTCAGCTTGACTCAAATCAATTTTACCATTGGAAAAAGCTCTCAATGTGAATTCACCAGGTTCAGCTGCTCTACAGCCATGGCGTATAAATAAAGCAATAATTTCCTTTTGTATGTAAAAACTAGCATGACATGATATTTCAATAACATCTTCTCCGGTGTAAGATTTAGGGCTTTTAAAAACCGTTAATAAAACTTCATCAATGGTTCTATTTTTTTCTTTTATTAAACCCAAACTAACAGTATGAGATGGCATCAAATTAATTGATTTATTATTTTTTGCTGAAAATAAACCATCAGCTATGGAAATTGCATTACAACCTGATATACGGATAACTGAAATCGCACCAATACCAGCAGGAGTTGCAAGAGCAACAATTGTGTCCTCGTTTTTCATTACTTACAAAAGTATTAATATTCAGAAATCTTTGTAAAACTAATTTTTAATTATTTTTACAAAAAATTCAAAATGACCAAGCGATATTATCTTTTTTTACTTGCTTTAATTCTAAATTTTTATGGATGCAGATCAAAAGAAGCTACCCAAAGTAAATATTTTATAAGTGTTATTGCTGATGGCTTTCCAGAAGGAACAAAGGTTTCTTTACTAATTGCAGGAAAAAACTCAAGTTTTAAAAATAATACTACGATCAAAAATGGAAGAGGCTTATTAAAAGGAACATTTGAAAGCTTCGAAATAGGTTACATCAATGTTGGAGGTATTGACGAACAACTCGCGATGGTTATCGAACCAGAGTACATTGATGTTTACTTAAATAAAAATAACCTAAGCGAATCTATTGTTAAAGGTGGTATAAATAATGATAAATTCAAACTTTACAATGATGGATTGAAATCATTATTTTTTGAATATGAAAACTTACAAAATCAAAATAACACAATTGAGATTGAAAATAAAATTATAGATATTCAAAAACAATATTATGATTATGATTTCAATTTTTTAAGTAATAATTACGAGTCAGACTTCGCTTTGATACTTATTGAAAAAATCACAAATAAAAGCCTTTCTGATGTCAATTTCATAAGCGATATAATAAAAAAAATTCCAACTACAGTTATTAGTAATCAGGTTAACAAGCTTAGATTTGAGACAATAAATGGCAATTTGAAAAAATTATTGAATAAAAAGACATTAAATATTGGAGACATGGCACCAAATTTTTCTGCTCCTAATCCCGATGGGAAGTTAACTACACTAAAAGAAATTTTAGGAACTGTAACAATTTTAGATTTTTGGGCTTCTTGGTGTTATCCTTGCCGTCTCGAAAACCCAAATTATGTTAATATTTACAATAGATATAAAAATATGGGATTAGTAATTATTGGTGTTGCATTGGAACGTGAGAACCAGAAAAAAGAATGGATAAAAGCAATAAAAGACGATAAACTAAACTGGTATAATGTGTCAAATTTAAAATTTTGGGATGATCCAATTGCCAAACTTTATGAAATAGATGCGATTCCAGCCACCTTTTTAATTGATAATAACGGTTCAATTATAGCAAAGAATTTGAAAGGTGTTGATTTGGAAAAAAAGATAAAATTGTTACTCTCAGAAAAATAATATTAAAATAGACTAATACGCAGAAATATTCTATGATTTTATTTGAGTAAATCATTTATATTTGCTTTGATATATAAAGCACAACTTCATGCAATTATTTTCTTTTTTGCTTATTTATCCTTTAATATGGTTTGTTTCTAGGCTACCTTTTAAATTATTATACTTAGCATCAGATATTTTATATTTCATGTTATACCATGTTATATCCTATAGAAAAAAAACAGTTATGTACAATTTAAAATTAGTTTTTCCGAAAAAAACTGATTCTGAAAGAAAAAATATTGCAAAGTTGTTTTACAGTCATTTGTGTGATATAATATTAGAATCATTAAAGTCAATTAATATAAAAATTGATGATATGAAAGATCGTTTTAAATTTACAAATATCGAAGTTGTAAAAGATTTAGAAAAGCGCAATAAAAGCATTAATATGATGTGTGCTCATTACAACAGCTGGGAATGGATATTTATATTACAAGAATATACTAGTCACAAAACTATTGGTATCTATAAAAAACTTAATAATAAATATTTTGATAGATTAGTAAAGAAATCGAGAGCTCGTTATAATACATTTTTAGTAACAACAAAAGAATCAATTTCAGTTTTAAAGCAAAATAAAGAAAATGGACTTTTAACTATAAATGGTTTTGCCGCTGATCAGAGTCCAAAATTGGATAAGGCATATCACTGGAATAAATTTTTAGGAGTCAAAGTGCCTGTTCACACAGGTGCTGAAATGTTAGCAAAAAAACTTGATATTCCAGTAGTCTTTTTTAGTGTAAATAAAATTAAAAGAGGTTTTTATGAAGCTACTTTCAAAACGATTACTGAGACACCAAATGATTTCAAAGATTATGAAATAACAGATAAATTTTTCAAACTTGTCGAAAATCAGATAAAACAAGCTCCTCAGTATTACTTATGGACTCACAAGCGATGGAAATACGCAGAAAAATAGATTTTAAGTGTTATAGTTTTCTAATTTCGCTGATAAAATTATTAGCTATTTCGTCGGCTTCTTTTTGCGTTTTAGCCTCTGAATAAATTCTTAGGATAGGTTCAGTATTACTCATCCTTAAATGCACCCATGAACTTGGAAAATCAATTTTCACTCCATCAACAGTTGAAATTTTTAGATTACCATATTTGCTTTTGACTAATTTAATTAATTGATTAAAGTTAAATTTTGGGTTCAGATTTAACTTCTTCTTAGACATAAAGTAAATGGGATAGGTTTTCTTCAAATTACTAACTTTTATTTTTTTTTCAGCTAACAAATTTAAAAACAATGCAATACCAACTAGTGCGTCACGACCATAGTGTAGTTCTGGTAGTATTATTCCTCCATTACCTTCACCTCCAATAACTGAGTTAGTTGCTTTCATTTTTTGAACTACGTTGACCTCACCAACTGCACTTACATAATGGTTGCCACCATGTTTAATGGTTATTTCACTTAGAGCGCGAGTTGAACTTAAATTACTAACTGTGTTTCCATTTTTGTGCGAAAGAACAAAATCAGCACATGCAACCAAGGTGTATTCTTCACCAAACATGTGCCCTTCATTATCAACAAAGGCTAGTCTATCAACATCAGGATCAACTGCTATTCCGAAATCTGCACCAGAACTTATAACTTTTTCAGACAAAGTAGATAGATTTTCCTTTAAAGGTTCAGGGTTGTGATTAAATTTTCCATCTGGCTCACAATTTAACTTAATGACATTAATGTTGAGTTTTTCAAGCATTTTTGGAATTATTAAACCTCCTGTTGAATTTACTGCATCTAAGACAACTTTGTATTTTTGTTTTCTGATAATATCAACATTAACTAAATCTAGATTTAAAACCAAATCAATGTGTTTATCAAAATAGTTATCGTTTAAAAAAATACTACCGATGTTACTATTTGGAGCAAAGGAAATATTTCCTGACTCAGAGAGTCGAACTAGTTCCTTCCCTTTGTGGGCGTTTAGAAACTCTCCTTTCGAATCTAAAAATTTAAGGGCATTCCATTGTTCAGGATTGTGACTAGCAGTAATAATTATTCCACCATCTGCTTTTTCTTCTTTTACAGCAATTTCTACTGTTGGAGTGGTTGATAAGTTCAAGTTTATGATATCTATACCCATACCGATAAGAGTGTTTATAACTAAATCTTGAATCATCTTCCCAGAAATTCTCGCATCACGCCCAATAACAATACTATATCTTGATTTGGCAATCTCTTCTTTGACGAGTTGTCCATAAGCTGAAACAAACTTTACGACATCAACTGGAGTCAAATTTTTTCCTACTTTACCACCAATTGTACCACGAATACCAGAAATAGATTTAATTAAAGTCATTAGCTTATTATTTAAAGCAAATATATGATTTCAATTCAATATTAAATTCTAATAACTTCACAATTAAAAATTTCATGTTTGTTATTTTACCTAACTTATATAATTCCATATTCCTGTACGTTTTTTCATGCTCATATATGTTTTTTTAATATGAACATGTTCTTCCAATTCTAGATTAGGATCAATGGCTAAAATATCTTTAGCTGATTCTCTTGCTTTGAATAAAACATCATTATCATAAACAATATTAGCAATTTTAAAATTTAATACTCCACTTTGTTGAGTTCCCATAACATCTCCTGGTCCACGAAGCTCTAAATCAACTTCAGCTATTTGAAAACCGTCAGACGAATCTACCATAGTATTAATTCGCTTTTTACTATCTCCGGATAAATTGTCCTTGGTCATCAAAATACAATAGCTCTGGTCATTGCCACGCCCTACCCTTCCACGTAGTTGGTGTAATTGAGATAAACCAAATCTTTCAGCGCTTTCAATAATCATGACAGAAGCATTGGGTACATTAACACCTACTTCAATTACGGTTGTTGCTACCATTATATTCGTTTCTCCTTTTGCAAAACGTTCCATTTCGTATTCTTTATCAGAGGATTTCATCTGACCATGCAAGATTGAAATTTGATAATCTGGCATTTGAAACTCCCTAGATATACTTTCATAGCCATCCATTAAATCTTTAAAATCTAATTTTTGACTTTCTTTGATTAATGGATAAACAATATAAATTTGTTTACCATTATTAATTTCTTCTCTGATAAATCTAAATACACTTAATCTATTTTTATCGAGCCGATGTACTGTTTTTATGGTTTTTCTTCCTGGAGGTAACTCCTTAATTAAGGAAATATCCAAATCCCCATACAGAGACATTGCCAATGTTCTAGGAATTGGAGTAGCAGTCATAACTAAAACATGGGGTGGTAAATTGTTTTTGTGCCATAATTTACTTCGTTGTGCAACACCAAATCGATGTTGTTCATCGATAATTGCAAGTCCAAGATTTTTAAATTTTACTCTATCTTCTAATATTGCATGAGTACCTACCAAAATATGACTAGTTCCATTTTCTAAGTTCTGGTGAATAGATTTTCTTTCACTTTTTGTTGATGAACCTGTTAGAAGAGCAATATTAATTTTTAAATCTTTTGAAAGATTTTTTAAAGAATTGTAATGCTGGATAGCTAAAATTTCTGTTGGGGCCATCAAAGTGGCTTGAAAATTGTTATCTGTTGCGATTAGCATAGCCATAAAAGCAACAATAGTTTTACCTGAACCTACGTCTCCTTGCAAAAGCCTGTTCATTTGAGCATTACTCGCAAAGTCTGATCGAATTTGTTTTATTACTAATTTTTGGTCATTTGTTAAATCAAATGGTAAACAATTCTTATAAAAAAAATTAAAATTATCTCCAACGGATTTAAAAATAAATCCTTTAATTTTTGATTTACGAACTAAATTTTTTTCAATCAGTTGTATTTGGAAGAAAAATAATTCTTCAAATTTCAATCTAAATTGTGATTTTGATAGTAAATTTTGGTTTCTTGGAAAATGAATATTAATCAAAGCTTCATTTATTCCTATCATTTCAAATTGATCTATTATTGTTTTAGAAAGAGATTCATAAAATTCTCCATTACAATTGAAAAAGATTTGCTCTATTAACTTACATATTAATTTGTTTGAAACCCCTGATTTAATTAATTTCTCAGTTGATGGGTATATTGGCTGAATAGTTGTCCTAAATCCTTTATCAAACTCAGACTTTAGTTCTATTTCTGGGTGAATTATTGAGTACACTCCTTTGAAAAAATTTATCTTACCAAAAACAATGTATGTTGTATTTAATGATAAATTTTCCCGAATCCATTTATATCCACGAAACCAAATGAGCTCCATAACTCCTGTATCATCCTCAAAAATTGCCATTAATCTTTTACCTCGACTTTGAGTAATTTCCCTGAAACCTGTTATTTTTCCAACCAGTTGCACTTCGGAGCTATTTGATACTAAATCACAAATTTTATAGAATTTTGTTCTATCGATATAACGCCTTGGAAAAAAGTATAGCAAATGTTCAATAGTTTCTATGCCTAATTCTCTTTGTAAAAGATTAGCACGATTTTCCCCTATCCCTCTCAAAGAATTAATCCTTTTATTGAAATTAATATTGGTCATCAATTTATTTAAGATATCTTGAAACTTCTTTTTTAAGAAATGAAAGTGCCATTTCAGGTGTAACCTTACATTCCGATAATTTATTTAATAAAATTGGTCTTAAATCATCAGCCGATTTATATTTTTTTTCGTCAATTTCTATAACTGTTTGTAAAACACCATTTTTTGCTGCAACTAACATTTTCCAACAAGGAAAAGAAACATATATCTGTTGTGATTGGTTATGTTCAAATTCTTGTTCAACATTAGCAATGAGCAAATCTTTGTAATCAATAGGTCTATTAGAAATTGGACTTACTCGTTTTAATAAGTGATGAGCAGAGATTCTTTCCAAAAATAAAGTTAATCTTTCATACGCCTGCAAACGTGTTGGAAATACTTCTTTTTGAGCAACTTCTTTTAAAATAAAATCTCTTCTTTGGTTTTCATTATCAGTATGCGCTCTAAAAAACAAGTAAGCAATGACACCAGTAACAACTGCTGGAAGACAATACATAATTAAAGCTAAAATTTGATTCTCCATGATGAAAATTACTTTGCTAATTTAATAATTTTTAATCTTGGACAATTGTAAGTGTTAAATTACTAAGTTTTATGTATTGGTAGATTTATAATATGGTTTAAATGTTTATAATTATTCGTTAAACTCAACAAAAAAATAAATTACATTAATTAATTTCACTTAATATTCATTAAAATTGAAAAAATATTTAAAACAACTTAATGACGCCCAATTAGAACCTACTATACAAAAAGAGGGTCCAATGATGGTTATTGCCGGAGCAGGATCAGGTAAGACACGTGTATTAACTTATCGAATAGCATATCTAATGAGTCAAAATATTGACCCATTCAATATTTTAGCTCTTACATTTACTAATAAAGCTGCCAGGGAAATGAAGTCGAGAATTGGAAGAATTGTTGGTGAAAGCGAAGCAAAAAACTTGTGGATGGGAACGTTCCATTCAATCTTTGCAAAAATATTAAGATTTGAATCTGATAAATTAGGATACCCTTCTAATTTTACCATTTACGACACCCAAGATTCACATAGATTGATTGCATCAATCATTAAGGAAATGGGTTTAGACAAAGACATCTATAAAAATAAGCAAATATTTAGCCGTATTTCGTCATACAAAAACAATCTAATAACAGTAAAAGCATATTTTAACAATCAGGAGCTAGTAGACAGTGATGTAATGGCAAAAAGACCAAAGCTTGGTGAAATTTATAAAAATTACGTTGATAGGTGTTTTAAATCTGGTGCTATGGATTTTGACGATTTGTTATTAAAAACAAATGAACTGCTTACTCGATTTCCTGAGGTTTTAGCAAAATATCAGCAGCGCTTTAGATACATTTTGGTAGATGAATACCAAGATACTAATCACTCACAATATCTTATAGTTAGAGCACTAGCCGATCGTTTTCAAAATATATGTGTTGTAGGCGACGACTCACAAAGTATATATGCATTTCGCGGAGCAAACATCAATAATATTTTAAACTTTCAAAGGGATTATGAAGACAGTAAGATTTATCGCCTTGAACAAAACTACAGATCAACAAAAAATATCGTAAATGCTGCTAATTCTGTAATTGATAACAATAAAAATAAACTTGAAAAAATAGTTTGGACAGCTAACGAAGAAGGATACCCGGTAGTTGTCAATCGATCATTAACAGATGGTGACGAGGGTAGATATGTTGCTGCTTCAATATTTGAAAATAAAATGAATAAGCGTCTTCAAAATAAGGACTTTGCAGTTTTATACAGAACAAATGCACAGTCAAGAGCTATTGAAGACGCACTAAGAAAAAGAGGTATTGATTATAAAATTTATGGAGGTTTATCTTTTTATCAACGAAAAGAAATAAAAGACGTTTTATGTTATTTACGCTTAGTTATAAATCCTGATGATGAAGAGGCTATAAAAAGGGTAATTAATTTTCCAGCAAGAGGAATTGGGCAAACAACGATGAATAAACTGATTGTGTGTTCCAATGAGCAAAATATATCAATCTTTCACTTAATAAAAAATATAAATACAAATGAAATAGCTTTGAACAATGGCACTAAGACTAAACTTACTGAATTTGCTACTCTGATTCAGAGCTTTCAGCTTATTAATAAATCTAAAAATGCTTTTGAAATCACGGATCATATTTGCCGTGCAAGTGGAATTATGAAGGAACTCAAAAAGGACTCTACTCCTGAAGGAGTATCAAAAATGGAGAATATCGAAGAGCTTCTTAGTGGTATTAAAGATTTTGTTGAGGGCCAGAAAGAAATCGCTGAATCAAATGGTGCTTTGGAAGAATTTCTAGAAGACGTGGCTCTTGCTACTGATCTTGATAATGAAAAATCAGAAAACAAAGAAAAAGTTGCTTTAATGACAATTCATATTGCCAAAGGCTTAGAGTTTCCATTCGTATACATAGTTGGAATGGAAGAAGATCTTTTTCCAAGTCCACTAAGTATTAATAGTAGAAATGAGTTAGAAGAAGAAAGACGATTATTTTATGTAGCAATAACTAGAGCGAAGAAGCAGGTTTATTTATCTTATTCTATTTCAAGGTATCGTTGGGGAAAACATATTGACTGTGAACCTAGTCGCTTTATTAATGAAATAGATGAGCAATATTTGGAATTTAATGAATCTAATAAAAAATATTCCAATAATCCTTTATTAACCAGTGATATATTCGGTAATGTTAGTTCAGAATCAATTAGACTTAGAGTTCCTAAAAATTTTAAAAAAGAAAAAAATATTAATAAAATTACGGATTCAGAAAACAAAAAAAGGCGAAGTAAATCAAATCTTTTTGATTATAAAATTACCGTAGGAACTATTGTCAATCATCACCGATTTGGTAAAGGGGAAGTTGTTAAAGTAGATGGAGTTGGTATAGACAAGAAAGCAGAAATAAAATTTCAATCTGTTGGTGTAAAAAGACTTCTTCTTAGATTTGCCAAACTTCAAATTATTTCTTAAAAAAAACAAATGACGAATAATTCGAAAGGTTACATAGAAATTAAGGGAGCAAAAGTACATAACCTAAAGAATATTGATTTAAAAATACCACGTAATCAATTGGTTGTAATTACTGGTTTATCCGGAAGTGGTAAATCATCATTGGCTTTTGACACTATTTATGCTGAAGGTCAAAGGCGGTATATTGAAACTTTTTCAGCTTACGCTAGACAATTTTTAGGTTCATTAGAGCGCCCTGATGTTGATAAAATTGATGGTTTATCACCCGTTATAGCAATTGAACAAAAAACCACTAACAGATCACCTCGGTCCACTGTTGGTACAATAACTGAAATTTATGATTTTGTAAGGCTCTTATTTTCCAGAATATCTGATGCTCATAGCTATGAAACCAATAAAAAAATGGTTATTTACAACGATCATCAAATAAAAAAGTTAATTGTAGAAAAATTTATTAACCAAAAAATTTCAATTTTAGCTCCAGTTGTAAAATCAAGGAAAGGTCATTACAGAGATTTGTTTGAAAAAATTGCAAAGAAAGGATTCCTAAAAGTGCGAGTTGATGGTGTTATTATGGATATTGTTCCAGACATGAAATTAGATCGCTATAAAATTCATGATATTGAAATTGTTGTCGATAGAATTGAAATTGATAACTCGACTTTTCAGTCAAAGCGTTTCATTGATTCAATTTCAATAGCTTTGAAAGAGGGGAATAAATCTATTATGATTATAGATGAAAGAAATGAAAAAGTAAGTCATTACAGTAGAAATTTAATGTGCCCAGATACTGGAATATCTTATCCTAATCCAGAGCCAAATAATTTTTCATTTAATTCTCCCAAGGGCGCCTGTCAAAAATGTAATGGTATCGGAAGTTTACATGTCATTAGCGAAGATAAAATTATTCCAGATAAAAAAAATTCAATAAAAAATGGTGGTTTAGCTCCTCAGGGACCATTACAAAATAATTGGGTTTTCAAACAGTTAGAGCAAATTGCTAAGTGTTATAAGTTTAGTTTATCAGATCCAATAGTTGATATTCCAAAAGAAGCATTAAAATTAATAATGTATGGTGGCAGGGATAAATTTTCAATCGAAAGCAGTTCTTTAGGCGTTTCGCGCCAATATAATATTGATTTTGATGGTATAGCAAACTTTATTGAAAACCAATACAGAAATTCTGAGTCAAAATCTATAAGACGTTGGGCCAAAGGATATATGAACAAAATTAGATGTGACCAATGCAACGGATCTAGATTAAACAAAATATCCCAATATTTTAAAATCAGTAATAAAAATATCAAAGAAATTATTGATATGGATATTCATGAACTTTCAATTTGGTTTAAAGATCTTCCTAATCATTTGAGTGACAAACAAAATAAAATTGCAAATGAAATTATCAAAGAGATTAATTCAAGAATTTCTTTCTTGATGGATGTTGGACTAAATTATCTAACTCTGGGAAGATCTTCAACCTCATTGTCAGGCGGTGAAGCCCAGAGAATTAGGTTGGCAACACAAATTGGAACAGAATTGGTAGGAGTTTTATATATACTTGATGAACCAAGTATTGGTTTACATCAAAGAGATAATCAAAAATTAATTGAATCACTCAAAACCCTGCGGGATTTAGGTAATACTGTCATTGTTGTTGAACATGACAAAAGCATGATTGAACAGGCTGATCACATTATTGACGTTGGACCCTTTGCTGGAACCCATGGAGGTGAAATAATCACTCAAACCAAGCCTGAAGAACTATATAAATATGATACTTTAACAGCTTCTTATTTAAATGGGAAGTTAAATATTAAGATACCCAAAGATAGACGATTGGGGAATGGCAAGTTTTTAGAACTCAGGGGATGTAAGGGTAATAATTTAAAGAGTGTTGATATTAAAATACCACTAGGTTTAATGGTTGGAATTACGGGTGTTTCGGGAAGTGGCAAATCAACACTTATTAATGAAACCCTTTATCCTATACTAAATAATTATTTTTTTAATGGCGTGAAAGAAATATTGCCATATGATTCAATAGTTGGAATTGATAATTTGGATAAAGTGATAGATATAAACCAAAAACCAATTGGTCGTACTCCAAGAAGTAATCCAGCGACTTATACGGGAGTTTTTAGTGAAATTAGAAATCTATTTGCGAAGATTCAAGAATCGACCTTAAGAGGGTATAAACCGGGAAGATTCAGTTTCAATGTAAAAGGAGGGCGTTGTGAAACATGCAAAGGCGGTGGGCTTAGAATTATTGAAATGAATTTTCTTCCTGACGTTTATGTAAAATGTGAATCATGTTTGGGAAGACGTTTTAACCGTGAAACCCTAGAAATTAAATACAAGGGCAAGTCAATTAGTGATGTTTTAAATATGACCATTAATGATTCAGTAGAATTTTTTGAGAAAATTCCTAAAATATATAGAAAACTCAAATCAATCAAGGATGTAGGACTTGGTTATATAACACTTGGACAGCAAAGTACAACACTTTCTGGCGGTGAGGCTCAAAGAATCAAATTAGCAGCTGAGCTAAGCAAGCGTGACACTGGTAATACTATTTACATTCTTGATGAACCAACAACTGGGCTGCATTTTGAGGATATAAGATTACTTCTAGAAGTATTAAATAAAATTGTTGATAAAGGAAATACAGTTGTTATAATAGAACACAACCTTGACGTAATTAAATCTGTAGATTATATCATTGATATTGGCAAAGAGGGAGGTCAAAAAGGTGGTAAGATAATTGGAACTGGCACCCCTGAACAGTTAATAAAAAACAAATTAAGCCATACAGCAAAGTATTTGGAAAAAGAGCTAAATTAGATATTAAAACAAATTAAATATGAAACTTCAACAACATAAAAGCTGGAACGAAATAAAAACAAATGACTCTTGGGCAATATTCAAAATCATGGGAGAATTTGTAGATGGTTTTGAAAAAATGAGTAGAATTGGGCCTTGTGTATCAATTTTTGGATCAGCAAGAACGAATGAGAAATCTGAATACTATAATTTAGCAGTAAATGTTGCAAAATCTATAGTAAAATCGGGTTATGGAGTTATAACTGGCGGTGGACCAGGAATAATGGAAGCAGCAAATAAAGGCGCTAGCGAAGCAGGCGGTATATCAGTTGGGCTAAATATTGAGCTACCATTTGAACAAAAACAAAATACTTATATTGATTCAGATAAAAGTTTAGACTTTGATTATTTTTTTGTCAGGAAAGTAATGTTTGTCAAGTATTCACAGGGCTTTGTTGTAATGCCAGGTGGAGTTGGAACTTTAGATGAATTATTTGAGGCAATAACTTTAATACAGACAAAGAAAATTGAAAAGTTTCCTATAATTCTAGTTGGAAAAACTTATTGGAGTGGACTAATTGATTGGATTGAGAAAGTTCTTCTAGATAAACACAAAGCAATAAGTCCAGAAGATATGGATTTAATTCATATAGTCGATTCACCATCTCAAGTTACTAAAATTTTAGATTCCTTTTATAAACAATACCTACTTAGTCCTAATTTTTAATTTATTTTTAAAAGCAGAAAAATATTAAGTTCATATTTGTTTGTTTTCATTTTTCTGGTGGGATGGAGCGACACAGCTACGTCACAAAACGAAATAACAATTAATGCTTCTTTAGATCACAACAAAGGTGAAATTAAGATTATTCAATTTTTAAAATATGAAAATAAAACTGATAAGATTCTCGAAAAAATCTATTTAAATGATTGGATTTCAAGCTATAGCAATAGCAATACTCCTCTTGCAAAAAAATTCTTAAATGAATTCAATACAAATTTATATATCACAAAAGAAAAAAATCGTGGTTTTACGTCAATAAACTCAATTATTGATGTTGAAAATAATAGATTGAATTTTAATCGACTAGAAGATCAACAAGATTTAATATTGGTTAAACTTAATAATATTTTAAATCCTAATGAGTTTGTTTTATTAAAGTTGATTTATACATTGAAAATCCAAGATGGAAATTTCACTGGATACGGTAAAAATAAAGATGGTGACTATAATTTAAATACATGGTACTTAACTCCAGCAATGTTTGATAAAGACTGGAAAATGTACAGTAACCTAAATTTTGATAAACCATATTCACCCAAATGCAACGTTGAAATTAAAATCAAAGTTCCGTTGGAATATAATGTTTATAGTGAGCTTGAAATTATCAATATAAAAGAAAATATAAAAACAAAAGAATACTCATTAAAAGATAAAAATGTTAGATATCACGACATATTTATAACAAAGAAAAAATACAAAACCTATGAATTTGGATTATCCAAGACATCAATTCTTGATCTTGAAAATGATTTTGATAGCATCACCACAAATATTTATTTGAATAAAATAAACAAATATTTAACTGAAAGGCTGAATTTTAAATTAAAAAAGAAAATAATTATATCAAACGTAGATTTACTAAACAATAGTGTGTACGGTTTGTCATTTGTTCCGGCTTTTATTTCACCACATTCAAAAGATTTTGATTACGAAATTTCCTTAATAAAAAATATTATTAAAAAGTATTTGGATCAGATATTTTTGAATGACCCAAGAGAAGATCTTTGGTTAAAGAATGGCTATGAGACAATACTGTTGATGGATTATATTAATACTTATTACAAGGACTTAAAGCTGATAGGTAAATTAGCAGATTTGTGGCCTATTAGAAAATACAATTTTTCGAAATTAGAATTTAATGACCAGTTTAGGCTAATTTATCAACAAATTTTACGAACGGCTAAAGACCAGTCTCTTAGCACACCAAAAGATAAGCTGTCAAGTTTCAACGAGAGATTTACTAATCACTATAAATCAGCTTTTGCAATAATGTATCTTAATGATTTTGTTGGTGGTGATGACTCTATCGCTTGGCTTAGGGAAACAATTAATGAAAATAATGGACATATTAAATCAATTTTAGACTTTAAAAATTATCTAAATAAATCATGCGATAAAAATATTGATTGGTTTTTTGATGACTTTATTAAAAAAAATCTTACGTCAGATTATAAAATTAAATCTGTGAATAAAATAAATGACTCGCTTTTTCTAACTGTAAAAAATCTTAAATCAGGCTTCTACCCCTTTACCATCTCAAGTATTAATACTGAAAATGAAATATCAACGAAATGGATCAACGGATTTGATGGAACAAAAAATATTGCACTTATTGATAATAAAACCGATTTTTTGATTTTGAACATTAATCCAAACATGTTTGAATATAATCTTAACAATAATTGGAAATCAGTTGAAAAATTCAGACTTAACAAACCGCTACAAATAAAGCTTTTTCAAGATATTCAAAACCCAAACTATAATCTTTTAAACGTAATGCCAATTGTTGAGTTTCAAAACGTCTACGATAGCTTCAAATTTGGAGCTAACTTAAACAATAATAGCATAACGGCTAAACCGATTACATTTTCAGTAGCACCAAGTTATGGGATAAAATCAAGGACTATGACTGGAAATACTAAATTTATTTTTAATAAATATTATGACAATAAAAATTTATTCAATGCATTAATTGGGATAACTTTTGAGCGTTCTAGTTTTGATTACGGAGCTTTTGTCACAAGATTCCAGCCTTTCGCTCAATTTTCTTTTCGTAAAAATGAAAATTTTAGATCAAATGTATTGAAGAAGCTTCAATTTAGATATATAAACATTCAAAGAGATGAGTCAAGCAATCCAATTGATGAAAACACCATTCCACCATATCAAATATTCAATACACGATATATATATCTCAATAATAATATTGATAATTATAAAAATTGGTATTTCGGATTGCAGTTTTCCAAAGACTTTGGGAAAATAAATTTTAGCTACGAAATAAGAAAAAGGACTTCAAAAGACCGCCACTATGGTCTTAGATTTTTTTTAGGATCATTCTTATATAATTCGCTTTCCGAAAATGAAACAAATTTTGATTACAGTCTTTATAGGCCAATCAACTATCTTTTAGATTATGATTATCTGGGCCAGTCTGAGTCCTCTGGGATCTTGTCTCAACAACTTATTATAGCCGAAGGCGGGTTTAAATCAAAAATCAAACCAGGATTTGCTAATCATTGGATTTCATCTTTAAACCTCAGTGCATCAATCTGGAGATACGTTCAGGTATTTAGTGATTTTGGATTGGTAAAAAATATGGATAAAAAATATTTTTTTGCATATGGATCTGGTCTAAAAATTGATCTAATTAAAGATTATTTTGAGCTATATTTTCCCATTTACTCAAACTTAGGTTGGGAAATAATTGAAAAAAATTATGAACAAAAGATACGCTTCGTATTTACATCTAATTTTTCAAAACTTGGTACATTATTTTCAAGAAGGTGGTTCTAATACATATATTTTATTAGTAGATTCTATAATTATCTATCACTGAAAAAGTTTTCATCTTTTCAAATAAATGTTTTTAAAGGTTATATTTGCAAAAAAAATCATTTAATGTCTATCGAACAAAAATTGACTGAAAACATTACTTTTGAGCAATTCAAAGCTGAGATTATTGACGACTACAGAACTGTTCTTATGAGCAGAGAGTGCAGTTTGTTAGGAAGAAGAGAAGTGCTTACTGGTAAAGCAAAATTCGGAATTTTTGGAGGTGGAAAAGAACTGCCTCAAGTTGCCTGGGCGAAATCTTTTAAAAAGGGTGATTTTAGGTCTGGTTATTACCGTGATCAAACTTTCATGATGGCTATTGGGAAACTCACTGCAAAAGAATTTTTTTCTGGTCTATATGCTCACACTGATATTAAATTTGATCCCATGAGTGCTGGAAGACAAATGGGAGGACATTTCCTTACTCACTCATTAGATGAAAGTTTTAATTGGAAAAATTTAATGGAACAAAAAAATTCTAGTTCTGATATTTCACCCACAGCAGCTCAAATGCCTAGACTTCTAGGTCTTGCGCAGGCTTCTAAAATTTATAAAGAATTAGTGGGATTTGATTTTTCTAAATTTTCAAATAATGGTGATGAAGTAGCATGGGGTACTATAGGAAATGCTAGTACAAGCGAAGGTCTTTTTTTTGAAGCCTTTAACGCTGCTGGTGTACTTCAAATCCCTTTAGTAATAAGTGTATGGGATGATGAATATGGTATATCTGTCCATAACAAATACCAGACTACAAAAGAAAGTATATCGAAAGTATTAAAGGGCTTTCAAAGAGATAAGCTCGACAATGGATACGAAATAATCACAGTAAATGGTTGGGATTACGTTGAACTCATAAATACCTATGAAAAAGCTGGTCAGATTGCTAGAGAAAAACATATACCAGTCCTAATTCATGTCCAAGAACTCACACAGCCACAAGGTCACTCAACTTCTGGATCCCATGAAAGGTATAAAAATGCGGAAAGGCTTGAGTGGGAAAAAAAATATGATTGTAATTTAATATTTAGAAAATGGATCATTGAAAACAATATTGCTGACGAAAACGAGATCAACAATCTAGAAATAAAAATTAAATCTCAAGTAAAAGAAGCAAAAAATAGTGCTTGGAAGGATTTTATTGAACCAATTATTAAAAGTAAAAAACAATTAAAAGAAATTCTACAAAAGGTCGCCGTTAGGTCAAATAACGGTAGTTTAATAAATAAAGAAATTACTTATCTTGATGCTATAAAGGAGCCATTAAAAAAAGATATTTTATCAGCTGCAAGAAGGGTTCTAAAGTATGTTCGCGCAGATAATAATGATTTAAAATTGGAATTAATTAATTGGATTAATTATTATTCTTCAAAAGAGCAAGAAAAATATAGTAGTCTTTTGTATAGCGAATCAAATATTAGAAGTCAGAATATCGAATCAGTTGACCCAATATATGATAATGAATCTGAAATGGTTGACGGAAGAATAATTATCAGAGATAATTTTGATAAAATTTTAAGCAAATATCCAGAAGCACTCATTTTTGGGCAAGACACTGGAAAAATTGGTGGAGTTAATCAAGGTTTGGAAGGATTACAAGCAAAATATGGTTCAACTAGAGTTTCAGACTCGGGAATTCGTGAGGCAACTATAATCGGACAAGCGATTGGATTGGCAATGAGAGGACTGCGGCCAATAGCTGAAATTCAGTACTTAGATTATTTGATTTATGCTCTACAAATTATTAGTGATGATTTAGCTACTTTACATTACAGAACTTTAGGAAAACAGAAAGCACCTGTAATAATAAGAACAAGAGGCCACAGACTAGAAGGAATTTGGCATTCTGGATCACAGCTTGGAGGAATTTTAAATCTTATAAGAGGAGTTCAAGTGTTAGTTCCAAGAAATATGACACAAGCGGCAGGTTTTTATAATACATTATTGCAAAGTGATCAACCTGCTTTAATTGTTGAATGTTTGAACGGATATCGTTTGAAAGAAAAAAAACCGAATAACTTAGGTGAATATAAAACACCTGTTGGAATTATTGATATAATTAGAGAAGGTAAGGACATAACTATTGTTTCATATGGGTCTACATTACGATTAGTAGATGAGGCTTCAAGGGAATTAGATGAAGTGGGAATATCGTCTGAAATTATTGATTTACAATCACTTATACCTTTTGACTTAAACAATGACATTAATAAAAGTCTAAGAAAAACAAATAGGTTACTCATTGTTGATGAAGATGTTCCAGGCGGTGCATCTGCTTATATTCTTTCTGAGATACTTAAACAAAATGACTCCTATGAAAGTTTGGACAGCAAACCTCATCTTTTAACCGCCAAACCACATAGGCCTGCATATGGGTCCGATGGTGATTATTTTAGTAAACCTTCAGTTAATGATATTTTTGAAAAAGTTTACGAGATTTTTAACGAATTTGATCCTAATTTATATCCACAGCTAAGATAAATGTTCCAGACGAAAAAAATCTTAAAAATTAATAGACAAATTCCTTAATAAATTGCAAAATGAAAAAAATTAGTCTTTTTCAAGCATTAATACCAATTTTAATATTGGTTCTTTTACTTTTCTTCAATGTTTTTTTTGTTTTTGGAGATGAGGCTCTTGATGGAAGCAACCAATTTATACTCCTAATCGGTGGAGCTATTGCTGCATTGATAGGATTTCATAATGGTGTCCCATATAAAACTATGATTTCTGAAATTTCGGAAAATGTAAAATCTACTACTTCCGCTCTTATTATTCTTCTAATGGTTGGTGCCCTTTCTGGAACATGGATGGCTAGTGGTATCATCCCAACAATTGTTTACTACGGATTACAAATTCTAAATCCTACTTTTTTTCTTTTAGCATCACTCATCTGTTGTGCTGTAGTATCAATTTCAACGGGCAGTAGCTGGACAACAACGGCAACCGTTGGAATTGCATTGATATTAATTGGTGGTGCTCTAAATATTCCAAATGGAATGACTGCTGGGGCTGTTTTATCTGGGGCATATTTTGGTGATAAGTTATCGCCGCTCAGTGATACTACAAACCTAGCCCCTGCTATGTCTGGTGCAGACTTATTTACACACATTAGATATATGACAATAACAACAATACCGACTTTTACAATTACAATCCTGATATTTTTAATACTTGGTTTAAATTTAAATATTGAAGGATCATCAAACATATCGAATAAGCTTAATGCAATTAGTGATGTATTTAACATATCTCCTTGGCTATTAATTGTACCTACATTGGTTATTTTTATGATATTTAAGAAAACACCTCCGCTCACAGCATTATTCACAGGTGTTATTTTAGCAAGTATTTTAATTATTATTGCGCAACCTCAAATTATTTACCTAATTACCAACGATGAAAGCCTTTCTTTTACTAACTCCTATGAGGCAATAATGAAATCTATAACTGGTGAAGTTAAAATTAATACAAGATCAACAGACCTAAATAAATTATTTTCATCTGATGGAATGAAGGGTATGATGGGGACAATTTGGTTAATCTTATGCGCTATGGTATTTGGTGGTGTTATGAGTGCAATTGGAGCACTTTCAAAAATTACTGAAGCAATCTTGAAAATCACCTCTACTATTTTCGGCTTGTTTGCAAGCACTGTTTGCAGTTGCTTAGCACTAAACCTTACCGCCTCAGATCAATATCTAGCCTTAGTTGTTCCTGGAAAAATGTATCAACAGGCTTTTAAAGATAATAAATTGGCACCTGAAAATTTGAGTAGAACATTAGAAGATTCTGGTACAGTAACATCAGTTCTAGTTCCTTGGAATACATGCGGAGCTTACCAAAGTGCAACCCTTGGAGTTTCTGTTGGAGAATATTTTATTTATGCTTTTTTCAACTGGATTAGTCCATTTATGACTCTTTTGATTGCTGCAATGTCAATAAAAATAAAGATGTTAAAAACCAGTCATTAGTTTTAACTATTGATGTATAAGAAAATCAAATTTATCTTATTAGCTCAAAACCAAGTTATTATTTAAATTTACAAAAGATATATTATAATATGGAAGCAAATAAATGTCCTTTTCATGGATCAACTACAAAACCTAATCATGGAACTCAAAACCATCACTGGTGGCCCAATAATCTCAATCTTGATATATTGAGACAACATGACACAAAGAGTAATCCGTTAAAAGAGTTAAATTACAGGGAGGCAGTCAAAACACTAGATTTTGAAAGTGTAAAAAGAGATTTAAAAATTCTGATGACTAATAGTATGGAATGGTGGCCTGCAGATTACGGTCATTATGGTCCATTTTTTATTCGAATGACATGGCATGCTGCTGGAACCTACAGAACTGGAGATGGTCGCGGAGGAGCTGCTACTGGTGCGCAGCGTTTTGCACCACTGAATTCATGGCCTGACAACGGAAATTTAGATAAAGCAAGGCGTTTACTTTGGCCAATAAAACAAAAATATGGCAACAAACTTAGCTGGGCAGATCTTTTAGTTATTGCTGGTAATGTAGCAATTGAAGACATGGGCGGACCAAATCATGGGACAGCTCTTGGCAGATCCGATATTTGGCATTCGGAAAAAGATATTTATTGGGGTTCAGAGGATGAATGGCTTGGCGATAATCGTTATGGAAAAACAAGACAAGATTTGGAGAATCCATTGGCAGCTGTTCAAATGGGGTTAATATATGTCAATCCTCAAGGCCCTAATGCAAATCCTGACCCTGCAAAATCAGCTCAAGATGTAAGAGAAACTTTTAAAAGAATGGCAATGAATGATGAGGAAACTGTTGCATTAACAGCTGGTGGTCATACATTTGGTAAAGCACATGGAGCAGAAAGTGAAGATTATAAAGGGCATGAACCTGAAGGAGCTGAAATTCATGAGCAGGGTTTTGGTTGGACAAGTGATTATAAATCAGGTAAGGGTGTTGATACAATTACAAGTGGTATTGAAGGCCCATGGACTCCCAACCCAATAAAATGGGACATGGATTATTTAAAATTACTTTTCAAATATGAATGGGAATGCAAAAAAAGCCCCGCCGGTGCATGGCAGTGGCACCCCCTAAATTGCGAAAATGAAGATATGGTACCTCAAGTAGATGGCAGTGAATCTAAAGTTCTCCCAATGATGACAACAGCTGATATGTCATTAAAAATTGATCCTAATTATAATAAAATTTGTAAGAAATTTTTAAAAAATCCAAAATTATTTGAAGAATCTTTTGCTAAAGCCTGGTTTAAATTATTGCATCGTGATATGGGACCTAAAAGTAATTACGTGACAGGTGATTATAAAGATGTCGATTACATATGGCAAGACCCCATTAAGAAAGGAAAAAAAATATCAGAAACAGATGAAGCCTTAATTCGAAATGATATTAATAAATCTGGATTATCAGAAATAGAATTAATAGAAACAGCTTGGGCTTCAGCATCAACTTACAGGCAATCTGATAAGCGCGGTGGTGCAAATGGTGCACGAATTCGACTAGAACCTCAGCGAAATTGGGATGTGAATAAGCCCACACAGCTAAATAAAGTACTTTCAAAACTAGAGGTTATTGCTTTGAATTATGGAGCTAGTATTGCAGATGTGATTGTTTTGGGAGGAGCAGTTGGTATTGAAATGGCGTGTGGTAAGAAAGTTGAAGTAATTACTGGACGTGGAGATGCTACGCAAGAAGATACAGATATTGGGTCATTTAACTTACTAAAGCCCAAAGCATGCGGTTTTAGAAATTATTCGGAAAAAGAATTTGCAGTTAGTCCGGAAGAAATAATGCTTGATAAAGCTCAGCTTCTTGGTCTTAATCCGGTTGAGTTAACAGTTTTAATTGGGGGTTTTAGAGCAATGGGAATTTCCCATAGTGGGGATGGTGTTTGGTCTGATGGAAAATTAAACAATGAGTGGTTCAAAACTTTACTTTTAATGGATGTTAAATGGGAAAAAATTGGTTACAATAGTTATGTTGCAAAGAATCGTAAAAGCGGTAAGATTAAACGTACTGCATCACGAATAGATTTGGTGTTTGGTTCAAATTCTGAATTAAGAGCCATAGCTGAAGTATACGCAATGGATTGTAACAATCAAAAACTAATCAATGATTTTATTTCCACATGGAATAAAATTATGAACTTAGATAGATTTAACATTTGTTAAATTTAGATTTTTTGTGTGTCATTTTAAAACCTGGTTTTACTCTGTTTTTGGTTTATAACAAATTAGGCTTTACAATTCAATAAAGTTTATTAACTTGTACTAGTGACTTTACGAAAAAAATATGCCTAAATCAAAAGAAAAAAGTTTCAAATTATCTTTAAAGATTAGCAATACTCAACGCCTAATATTGGGTAGTTTTTTTATTGTTTTTTCTGTTTTTCTTTTTTTATCAATCATATCATATTTTTTTAGCGGAGAAATCGATCAAAGCACTATTTATGAATTCACAGATAGAAAAATAAAAACCAAAAATTTATTAAGTAAATCAGGCGCATGGGTTAGTCATTTTTTAGTATTTAATGGTTTCGGGTTAAGCTCAATAATTTTTGCTTGGTTAGTTGGGTTATCAGGGTTAAATGTTTTAATAAAGCCTAATAATAAAAAAATTTACAGAAATTGGATTTGGGGTACTTTCGTAACCATATGGCTTTCTATTTTATTTGGATTCTTTCACTCATATCCCAAGCTCGGTGGAATTATTGGATTTGAAATTAATTTATTTTTTCAAGATTATATTGGCAAAACTGGATTAATTCTTCTTTTACTGCTTAGTCTTATCGCCTATTTCAGTATTAGATTTGGTTTAACAACACAACATATTATTAATTTCTTTAATACGAAAAAATTATCCAAAAGCAGTGATGATTTATCCACTGTTAACGAATCAGAATTAGTTAATCAAATTAACTCAGATGAGTTAAACCAAAATACAGCCCCTGACTCGGAAGATAATAAAATAAAGATTGATGAACTCAAACCAACAATCCAAAATTTCTCAAGTATTAACAGCAAAGTCAATAAAGATGAAAAAATTGATTCAAATGATTTGAAGATGGAGATCACTGTTGCTGAAAAAGAAGCCTCCGAATCAGATAACTTGTCAGGGAAAATGATCGAAAATTTTGGAAAATTTGATCCTACTTTGGAACTGTCAAAATTTGTTTTTCCAAAATTGAATTTACTTAAAAAATATGATAAAGAGGGAATCACCGTTGATGAAGAAGAATTGGAGAGTAATAAAAATAAAATAGTTGAAACACTAAATAACTATAAAATTGGTATTAGTAGTATTAAAGCGAAGGTTGGACCCACAGTTACTCTTTATGAAATTATTCCTGATGCTGGGATAAGAATTTCAAAAATTAAAAATTTAGAAGACGATATCGCATTGTCCCTGTCGGCTCTTGGAATTAGAATTATTGCTCCAATTCCAGGTCGTGGAACAATCGGAATTGAAGTCCCAAACAAAAATTCAACAATAGTTTCAATGAATTCAGTCATTTCATCAAAAAAATTTCAATCAACTGAACTGGAACTACCAATCGCTATTGGTAAAACTATAAGCAACGAAACTTTTATAGTTGATCTTTGTAAAATGCCCCATCTACTGATGGCTGGTGCGACTGGACAAGGAAAATCTGTGGGATTAAATGCGTTATTAACCTCATTACTGTATAAAAAACACCCAGCTGAAGTCAAATTTGTCTTAGTTGATCCAAAAAAAGTAGAATTAACATTATTTAATAAAATTGAACGACACTATTTGGCAAAACTCCCAAATTCTGAAGACGCTATAATTACTGATACAAAAAAAGTTATCAATACTCTAAATTCATTGTGTATTGAAATGGACAACAGATATGACCTTTTAAAAACAGCATTTTGCAGAAATATTAAGGAATATAATTCTAAATTTAAAAATCGTAAACTTAACCCTAATAATGGGCATAAATACTTACCCTATATAGTTCTTGTTGTTGATGAGTTTGCAGATTTGATTATGACAGCAGGCAAAGAAGTTGAAACACCACTAGCAAGGTTAGCACAATTAGCTAGAGCTATAGGTATTCACCTAGTAATTGCAACCCAAAGGCCTTCAGTAAATGTTATTACGGGATTAATTAAAGCCAATTTTCCTGCCAGGATTGCCTTTAGGGTTACTTCAAAAATAGACTCAAGAACTATACTCGACAGCTCTGGCGCTGATCAACTGGTTGGGCGTGGTGATATGTTATTCACCCAAGGTAATGATTTAGTAAGAATACAATGTGCATTTGTTGATACTCCAGAAATTGAAGACTTAACAGATTTTATTGGTTCACAAAAAGCTTATCCAAATGCCTATATTCTCCCCGAATATGTAAGTGAAGACTCTGGCACAAATCTTGATATTGATATAAATGACAGAGATAAATTATTTAGAGAAGCTGCAGAAATTATTATTGTTGCACAACAAGGTTCTGCTTCACTTCTTCAAAGAAAACTAAAGCTTGGCTACAACAGAGCTGGAAGATTAATTGACCAGCTCGAAGCCGCAGGTATTGTTGGACCATTTGAAGGAAGTAAAGCGAGAAAAGTTTTAATAAACGATTTAAACGCATTGAATATATTGTTGAATAATGAAAATATTACATAGTTTTTTAAGTTTCCTGATTACTATTTTTTCTGTCAATTTAAGTGGACAGACAATAGATCTTGAAGCAAATGCACTTCTTAAAGAAGTGAGTGATAAAATTTCAAATTTTGAAAGCATAGAAATAACTTTTGATTATAGCATTATAAATGATACGCAAGACTTACAGCAGCATACATATGGAAAAATTGTTGTTAAAAACGATATGTTTTCACTTGATATTTTTGGAATTAGGCAAATTTTTGATGGAGAAAAGTTATACACAATTAGTAATGAAGACAAAGAGGTAACAGTAAGCAAACAACAAGCAGATGAATTTAATTATTTTAGCCCCAATTCATTGATAAATTCACTTAAGAAAAGTTATTTATGCAAAATGGATATAATACAAAAGCAATCAGGATCAATTGTTCAGTACATTAAATTTTTTCCTGTTGACTCAAACTCGGAAATAAAATATATTTTAGTCGGTGTTGATAATAAAACAAAAATAATTAACAATTTAGCTCTGTTAGATGAAAACAAAATTAAAACTGTAATAAAAATTAAAGAATTTAACACAAATAAGTCTTTTCCAAAATCTTATTTCAATTTTGAAAAATCTAAATACAAAGGATTTTATATAAACAATTTAGATTAAAATTTATATTGAAAATTCTTGATCGATACATATTATCCACTTATTTGAAATCCTTTTTTAGTGTCTTCACAATTTTAATGCTAATCTTTTTATTACAATCAATTTGGGTATACATATCAGAGCTAGCAGGGAAAGATCTTGATATTATTATTGTTGTGAAATTTTTAATTTACGTATCTCCCCGATTAGTACTACTAGTATTACCCTTAACAATTCTTCTAGTATCTATTATGGTTTTTGGTAATTTCGCTGAACGATATGAATTTGCAGCAATGAAATCTACTGGAATTTCACTGCAAAGAGCGATGAGAAGTGTTGGTGTATTTATTATTCTTTTAGCAGTTATAAGCTTTTTTTTTGCAAATAATATAATACCAATAGCCGAATATAATTTCTTTAATTTAAGACGAAATATTGCAAAAGTTAAACCTGCAATTGCTGTGGCAGAGGGACAATTCAATCAGTTGAAAGATATTAACATAAAGGTTTCCAAAAAAAGTGGTAAAAATGGAGAATTTTTAGAGGACGTAATAATTCATCAAAAAAAGCCAAATTCTTTTGGAAATTTCACCGTAATTAAATCTAGAACTGGAAAATTTATTTCAAATGCAGATTCTGAAATTTTACAATTAATTCTCTACAATGGTAATTATTACGACGAATTACAACCCGCTAATTATCAAAAGCGAACTAAAAATAGACCCCAAATTAAAAGTAGTTTTGATAAATATTTAATAAATATTGATGTTTCGGATTTTAATAATATAGATTTTGATATCAAAGACGCCTCGTCAAGATATAACATGTTAGGAATAAATGATTTAAACAAAACTATTGATTCGCTTAAAAAAAATTACATTAATTCAGCTAATGAATTTACTAATAAAATATTGGCAGATAATTCAATTAATCGTTCGCAAAAAAAATACAAATTCGATAAAATTGAAACTTTTCCAGATTTATTGACGCTATTTTCCGACGTAAAGGCATTAAGTTTGATAAATTACAGTTCTAATTCAATAAAAAACACTAAAAGCATACTGAACATTAAATCAAAGTCAAATTTAATGGCAAGGAAAAATATTAAGAAACACATAATCGCGCTCCATGACAAATTTACAATTGGTTTAATGTGTGTTGTTTTATTTTTTATTGGTGCACCTCTAGGTGCACTTATTCGTAAAGGCGGTGTTGGAACTCCTATGATAATTGCAATTTTAATTTTTCTATCTTACCACTTTATAAGTATTTTTGCTAAAAATAGCTCAGAGGATAGTAGTCTAAATCCCATTTTCGCAACCTGGCTTGCCGGACTCATAATGTTACCTTTCAGCATATATTTAACTAAACAAGCAACTAATGATAGGGTATTATTTGACTTAAATACAATTTTAATCAAATTAAAAAAAGTAATAGCTAAATCAAAATTACTAACTATCTTTAAAATCAATGTTTAATAATAAAAGCGTATTGGGATCTAAAAAACTAAGTAAAGTTGAAGACGCTATTTCCGATCTTAAAAATGGAAAGATAATAATCGTTGTTGATGATGAAAATCGTGAAAATGAGGGAGATTTTATTGCAGCTGCTGAGAAAGTGACTCCCGAAATGATCAATTTTATGGCAACACATGGTCGAGGATTAATTTGTGCCCCGCTGACTGAATCAAGGTGTCAGGAGTTAAAATTAGATATGATGGTAAAGCATAATACTGTCTTACACGATACTCAGTTCACCGTTTCAGTTGATTTAATTGGTCAAGGATGCACAACAGGTATTTCAGTCAGAGATAGAGCAAAAACAATAAAATCCTTGGTAAATGAAAAAACTAAACCCGAGGATCTTGGAAGGCCTGGACATATATTCCCACTAAAAGCTAAAAATGGTGGTGTTTTAAGACGAACAGGACACACAGAAGCTGCTGTAGATCTTTCAAGATTAGCCGGTTTCAAACCGGCAGGAATTCTTGTTGAAATATTAAATGATGATGGGACTATGGCTCGTCTTCCTGAACTTTTGCAAGTTGCTAAAAAATTTAAATTAAAAATTATTTCGATTGAGGACCTGGTTGCATATAGGATGCAAAATGATTCGTTAATCGTTAAAGTGAGCGATTACGAAATAAATACTGTTTTTGGAAATTTAAGACTTAGGGCTTACAAACAGACAACAAATAATGCCATACATATAGCACTGACAAAAGGTTCATGGAAGAAAAATGAAGTTATATCTACAAGAATTAATTCAACACTAGCTAGCAGTGAAATTTTGCTCAAACTGATAAATAAAAATGATAATGATTTAGATAATATTTTTAATGTAATAAACAAAAGAAAAAAGGGAGCCTTAGTCTTTATAAACCTACAGTCTAGTTCAGAAAAATCGATCAAACAATTAGAAGAATTAAAAAAAATTCAAAAATCCACAGACATTGCAAAACTACCTTCATTTGACATGGACACAAAAGACTTTGGAATAGGTGCGCAAATATTACATGATTTGGGAATAAAAAAAATAAATTTGATTACAAATAGAAAACAAAAAAAACGTGTTGGATTAGTTGGATATGGATTAAAAATAGTAAGTTATATCAGCTATTAGAAATTACTTTTTTGATGCAATAAACCATTTTTTGTGCTAAATTCTCAGCCTCTTCAACAGTCCAGGACAATTTAATCAAACAACTAATATTTCTAGAAATAAAATAATCTGATTTTAAGAATTTTTTATTACTCAAATACTTAAGCCCTCTTTTTTGTTCAGACGACAAAGGATACAAACTTCTCTGATTAATAAGATGTTCCCAATTACGAATGTAATGCCAATTGTTGTCATAATAATGAAAACAATTTTCAATTCCGTTCGATTTGAACATTTTCATGACACTTTTTGTTAAATTATAATTTTCAAGAAAGAAGTTCAAGAAAGCAAAACTTTGCTTTCCTCCTCTTGGAACTGAGCGAAATTTAATTTGACTAATGCTTTTGAGAGAGCTAAATAAAATTGAATAATTTCTTCTTTGGAGTTCTAAAAATTCATCAATTCTTCGAAACTGCGCCAAACCAACGGCCGCATTTAGTTCTGAAATACGAAAATTATATCCAATATATGGGTGATTTTCAGCCCCACGACTGTTGCCAATGTGATCATGGCCGTGGTCACCAAAAGAATCAAGATTTCTAGCAAAAACCTCATTATTAGTAATTACAACTCCTCCTTCACCACATGTTACAGTCTTAACAAAATCGAATGAAAAACATCCAAGATCTCCTATTGTACCTAACGATCTACCATTGTATGTGCCTCCAATTGCCTGGCAAGCATCTTCAATTAGTAATAGCGAATTATCCTTGCAAATCTTGACTAATTCGTCAAGATTTGCCATACTACCGCACATATGAACAGGCATTATAGCCTTTGTTTTGTCATTAATCGACTCGATTACAGATCCAATATCAAGAGTAAGAGTTTCATCAATATCTACAACTATAGGTGTTGCACCAATTAATAGTATGGCCTCGAAACTAGCAACGAAAGTAAATGAGGGGATTATAACCTCGTCGCCTGAACCTATTCCTGAAGCTGCCAGGGACATTGAAAGAGCAGCTGTGCCACTGCTACACAAAAAAGCATTTTTTGATTGAAATCTAATTTTAATTAAGTCCTCAAGTTCTTTTGCTTTCCATTTCCCATCCCTGACTTTTTCAAATCCATATCGCATTAAGATTCCTGAGTCCAATACATCTTGAACTTCACGTCTCTCAGCATCACCAAACAATTCAAAACCCGGCATGCTATTCAATATTTATAATAGATTCTGAAATGGGTTTTCTAACCTTTTCCAACTTCGATAAAATATCTTGACTAGATCTATATCCCATTGGCATAATCAGTACCGATTTTAAACCTTTTTTATTTAGGTTGAAATACTCATCGTACGCTAATGAATCAAATCCCTCCATTGGGCATGTGTCAACTTTTAGATCAGCGCAAACAGCTAATAAATTACCCATTGCTAAATAAGCTTGTTTTGTTGCCCATGATTCAATATCAATTTGAGACATTTTACTAAATATTGAAATCAAATTCTTTCTGTATGGACTTAAAATCGATTCTTCGGTTTTGCGAATTTTTTTTATTCTTTTAAAATAATCTTCAATATAATCAGAATCTATATTGATATTAATACAAAAAATAGCTATATGAGATGCATCTAATACTTGCTTTTGATTCATTGAAATTGAAAACAATTCATTTTGGATTTTCTTGTTTTTTAAAAGTATTAATTTTACTGGTTGCAATCCATAAGAAGATGCAGACAGATTAAAACCTTGTTTAATTTTATCAACCAAAACCGCATCAATAATTTTGTTATTGTCAAAAACTTTGGTTGCATAACGCCATTTTAAAGATTTGATTAAGTTCATTTCGTTTATTTATGCTAAAATAATGATTTTAATAAAACGTTTCGGACAACATTAAATATTATTTATAAAGCCACTACCAAAAAAATAATCAGCAAAACAATTTGAAAAAAAATTAAAACAAACTTATATTTACAAAATAATGGGAGAAATGGCAGAGTGGTCGAATGCGGCAGTCTTGAAAACTGTTGAGGGTCACACCTCCGGGGGTTCGAATCCCTCTTTCTCCGCATAAATGCCAAGTATCATATACTTGGCATTTTTTTTCAAAAGCTAATTATTCGTAATTTTATTGTAATGAAATGGAGACAAGCAGTTAAGAACTTCGAATATTTTTTAAAAATTGAGCGTGGACTTTCTGAAAACACTATTCAAAACTACAAATTAGATTTATTTAAATTAATCAAATATATAGAATCAAACTATGTAAATGAGATAAAAAAGAATAATTTAAATTATATGCCACTAAGAATAAATGAAAACATAATTCAGCATTTCCTTTACGAACAATCAAAAATATCTAACTCAAGGACTCAATCAAGATGTATTTCCGGACTTAAAAGTTTTTTTAATTTTTTAGTCTTTGAAAATTACCGAAACAATAATCCCTTAACAAATATTGAAAGTCCAAAAATTGGGCGTAAACTTCCAGAAACGCTATCATTAGACGAAATTGATAAAATTATTACCTCAATTGATATGAGTCATATATTAGCGTACAGAAACCGAGCAATAATAGAAATATTATACAGTTGTGGCCTTAGAGTCAGCGAATTAACCGATCTTAGAATATCTGATTTGTATTTTGATGAGGGATTTTTAAAAGTCACAGGAAAAGGAAACAAACAACGCCTAATTCCTGTTAGCACAATTACACAAAAATACATATATCATTATTTAAATAATTTAAGGTCAAAGCTAAATGTAAATAGTGATAATGTTGATATTTTATTTCTCAACCGAAGAGGAAAAAAATTGACTCGAGCAATGATTTTTACAATTGTCAAAAAAACAGCAAAATTAGCTGGAATAAAAAAATCCGTATCGCCTCATACATTTCGCCATTCTTTTGCCACTCACCTGCTTGAAAACGGAGCTGACCTAAGATCAATTCAATCAATGCTAGGACACGAAAGCATAACTACTACAGAAATTTATATGCATTTAGATAAAAGCCATTTAAAAAAAGTTTTAAACAACTTTCACCCAAGAGAATTGAAATAATTGATTCCGATACTATAATTGAATTATATCTATGTTAAATGAGAAAGCCTGTAAATCAATATTATGAATAAACTCCTTATTAAAAGGATTTAGGGTTGAAAATATGGTCAAGGGTCTGTTCTAAACAGCATGCTTTTACAAATTAAACAACACCAATTTATATGATTACTTGTTAAGTTTATCAAAAAAATGACTATACAGGCTAAGGTTTATTCCTCATTAGTTTCAAAATAATTAATTAATTGATTATTAATCTTATTCAATCGTTCTTCAAACTCATGATTTGTATTTTCTTTATTTATAGATGATTGTTCAAGTTGAGTTGCAAATTTTAGTGCACACATGGCTAATACGTCTTGTTTATCTTTAACAGAATAACTTTCTTCAAATTGCTTTAAAGTCTCATTAATCTTTTGTGCTGCTAAACGCAGTCCCTGTTCTTGATTAGGTCTAATTGTTAAAGGATAAAGCCTATTTGCGATTGATAATTTTATTTTTAAATTTTCACTCATATTTATTTGGACAAACTAGAAATACAATCATTTATTTCTCGAATTAATGCATTGATCTTGAGCTTTGATGCTCGTTTTATTTCGTTGTCGCCAAGCATAGAATTTGCAATTTTAAGAGATTCGAGCTCAGATTCTTTTTCCCTTAGAGAAATTATCTTTTCATTCAGAGTTTTCTTAATTGTAAACAAATCATTTTTCAAAGAGTTGTTTTCAGTTTGTAATTGGTTTAGCTTATTCAAAATTCGATTTGTTTTTAACTCCAATGACTTTATGACAGATTCAATACTACTCATAAATCGTATTTTAATAAGTAATTAAATTTAATAAATATAATTCATTTCAAATATTTTTATATCATATTAATATTTTTTTTGCTTTTTCTTTGCATTTATATACATTAGCAGGAAGTAGCTTCTATGAAATATTCAATTATAATTTTTTTATCTGCACTATCATTATGTAGTTCGCAAAACTTTTACCCAAGAGACTATTTTATATATCCAATTAAAGATCCTATTATTCTTTCAGGAACATTTGCTGAGCTCAGATCAAATCATTTTCATGCTGGTATTGATATTAAAACTGGTGGAGTTGAAGGATTGAAAGTAGTTTCTTCGGCTGACGGATATATAAGTAGAATTAAAATATCAGAGAGAGGGTACGGAAAAGCGTTGTACATAACACATCCAAATGGGTTTACCTCTGTCTATGCGCATTTACAAAAATTTTGTCCAGAAATAGAAAATTACGTTAAAAAAAAACAATACCAAAACCAGAAATTTGAAATCCAACTCTTTCCTTCCGTTAATCTATTAAAATTTAAAAAAGGGGAAATAATTGGATATTCTGGTAACACAGGAGGTTCCTCTGGTCCACACCTACATTTCGAAATTCGAGATAAAAATGAAAAACCTATAAATCCAATGTTATTTGGGATAGAGGCAAAAGATACTTCAAAACCATCTATTCATGGATTATTTGCGTATCCAATAGATAATAATAGTAATATCAATGGATATACAAATAGGGTACAAATTGATATAAAAAAAAATACTAATGGTGATTATATCAGCAAGTTAATCAATGCAAAGGGTAAAATCGGCTTTGGGATTATATCAAATGATCAGTTAGATGGTGCAAGTAATAAAAATGGTTTGACATCAATTGTCACAACATATGAGGGGATTGAACGTCTTAAAATAAACTTTAATAAATTCTCATTTTATGAATCAAAACATATCAACCGGTACATAGATTACGAATATTACAGAAATAATAATAATCGAATTCAAAAACTATATGTTGAACAAAATAATCCTCTTAGTATATTTAAATTTGAAAAAAACAAAGGTGTAATAACCATAGTTGAAAATAAAGTCTCATTATTTGAAATCAAGATTTCAGATTTTGCAGGAAACATAACCAATTTGAAAATTCCTTTAAAGTTTGCGGAATTTGATGTTAAAAACAAAAACAAAAACACAAATAATTTAAAGAAAATTTATTATGATCAAGACAATCATTTAAAGGCGGAATCAGTTGATATTTTTATTAAAAAAAATACTTTATATGAAGATCTACATTTAAATTTCGAATTTGAAAATGATATACTAAATCTACATAATATTTTTGTACCATTAAAAAAAGCCATCAATCTAAGTTTCAATTTAGATGGTTATGATCAAACAAAATTAGATAAATTGTTTATTGGAAAAATTTTAAATGATGGTAAAGTAGTTTATTGTCAAACCTCATTGAAAAAAAATAAGCTATTGGCGAGCACAAGGGATTTTGGAAAATTCAAAATTGTAATTGATAAAGAAAAACCAAAAATTGAAATGAAAAACTTAAATAAAGTAAATGGAGTTATTGGCGGAAGATATTTAAAATTTAAAATATTTGATAACGAATCAGGAATAAAAAATTACCGAGGAACTATAAATGGTAAATGGATTTTAATGGAGTACGATCCGAAAACAAATATTTTAACACATGATTTAAATGATGGAATAGTTAGTAAACAAGAAAATAATTTAGAAGTATTAGTAACTGATAAAGTTGGGAATATTTCTAAATTTGAAACAATTTTTTATATAAAATAAATGTTGAAATTAAAATTTAAGCACATATTAAGCACATTAATTATATTGATTGTTCATTCATTTTCGTTATCTCAAAATACAATTGTTTCAGGAATCATATTAAATGAATTAAATGAACCTATAGAAAATGTATCAATACAAACTTCTGCAAATGGAACAATTTCCAACCTAAATGGTTTTTATAAATTAATTGTTGCCTCAAACACTGAGATTAGTTTAAAATTTTCTCACATCAACTATAAACCAATAAGCTTAAAAATTAATTTGCAAAAGGGTGATGTTTACGAACTTAATCCCGTTTTGAAAACTGAAACGGAACAAATTGAGATGGTAGTAATAACCTCAACTAATCGAAATGCTCTAGAAGGTGTAACAACGATTTCACCCCAAATTATACGATCAATAAAGGGTGCTCAACCTGGAGTTGAGAACCTTCTAAAGACATTACCAGGGGTTAATATTTCTAATGAACTTAGTAATCAATACTCTGTCCGTGGTGGAAATTTTGATGAAAATTTAGTTTATGTTAATGATATTGAAGTTTACAGGCCATTTTTAGTTAGATCCGGTCAACAAGAAGGACTGAGTTTTGTGAACTCTGACATGATTCAGAACCTAAAATTTTCATCAGGTGGATTTCAAGCAAAGTATGGAGATAAATTATCGTCTGTCTTAGACATTGTATATAGAAAACCCAAAACATTTACTACAAGAGTTGATTTAAATTTATTAGGGGGGTCTTTCACAAGTGAAGGAATTTCAAAAGATGAAAAATTTTCAGCATTAGTAGGATTAAGATACAGAGACAATAGCCTTCTTGTTGATGCACGTGAAACTCAAACATTGTATGATCCAAAATTTTTTGATACTCAAGCTTACCTTAATTATTCAATCAGCGAAAAATTAAGTATTGGTTTTCTGGGAAACATTACAACAAATAATTATAACTACAGACCGCAGACACGCAAAACAAATTTTGGAACAATTGACAACCCAATGGCGCTTCTAATTTTCTATGAAGGTCAAGAAAGAGATAAATACAGTACTTATTTTGGAGCTACAAATTTTAATTACAAGATTAACGATTCGTTGATCTTAAAATTTATTAGTTCATTGTTTCATACAACAGAACAAGAATATTATGATATATTAGCTCAGTACAGATTGGGTGAGGTCAACTCAAGTATTGGAGATACAAACTTAGGTAATGTTGAATTTAGCGAAGGAATTGGATCTCAACTTACTCACGCTAGAAATGATCTCGATGCTATAATTACAAACTATGAAATTAGAGGCGATTATAAAAAAAATAACAACCATTTCCAATGGTCGGCAAAATTTACGAATGAGGACATAATAGACCGACTAGTCGAGTGGGAAGTGATAGATTCTGCAGGATTCTCAATAAATCCGCCAGATTTTAACATTGTTAACAATGAGCCATATTCGTCTTACACAGGACCTTTAGCAACATATAAAAACATAAGATCATCGAACAACACCAAATTGTCAAGAACACAAGCTTTTTTACAATGGAGTAAACGAGATATTTTAAAATCACATGAATTTTACTACAACTTAGGTATCCGTGCTCACCATTGGAAAATTGAAGGACCACAAATTGAAAAAAGTCAACAAATAGTGTTCAGCCCACGTGCTCAATTTACTTTTAAACCAAAAGGGCCTAGAAATCTACTTTTTAGACTTGGTGCAGGTTTATATTACCAACCTCCTTTTTACAGAGAATTAAGAGATTTCGAGGGATCAATCAATAGTAAGTTAAAAGCACAAAAGTCAGCTCATTTTGTAGCTGGAGCTGAACATAATTTTAAATTATGGAATCGTCCTTTCAAGCTAATTAGTGAGGTATATTACAAAAAAATAAATGATGTAAATCCATATACAGTTGAAAATGTTAGAATACGTTACAATGCAAATAATGACGCAGAAGCTTATGCCTATGGGTTAGATTTGAGACTTAACGGTGAATTTGTTCCAGGATATGAGTCATGGTTTTCTTTCGGATACATGAAAACAGAAGAATCTATTTCTGGAAAAAAATACATTCCGCGTCCAATGGATCAAAGATTAAAGTTTGCAATTTTATTTCAAGATTATATTCCTAACATACCGAACATGAGGATGTATCTAAATTTAGTTTATAATACAGGTGTTCCAGGTGGATCACCTAGCTATGCGGATGTTTATGATTATCAAAATCGACTCCCCGATTATAAAAGAGCAGATATAGGAATGTCATACGATTTGGTAATACCAAATAAATCAATAAGTAAGTCAAAATGGAAAAATAATTTTGACGAATTTACAATTGGTCTAGAAATATTTAATGTTTTTGATTCACAAAATTCTATTACAAACACTTGGGTACGTGATGTTTATTCAAAACTGCAATATTCAATACCAAATTACCTAACTCCTAGAGTGTTTAACTTGCGCCTTGCTATGAAATTTTAATTGAATTATTCATAAGCGTATTAATAACTTTTATTACTCTGTCAATTTCAGCTTTTGTATTAAAAGTACTAAGTGAAAACCTAATAGATGGCTTTTCTAAATCATTTTTTCCGAGAATCTCTTTTAAAACATGTGATTTTGAATTGCTTCCACTCTGGCATGCACTTCCAGTTGAGCAAGAAATGGAATTGAGGTCTAGTTCAAAAAGAAACAATTGGGCCTTTTCTCTAGGAACTGGAAAACATACATTTAAAATAGTATAAGTTGTTGTTTTTTCACAGTCAGAATCACCGTTAAAAATAACTCCTGGAATTTCACCCTTTAATCTTTCTACAAAATATGACTTTAGTTCGGAAATATAAATACTTTCATTTTTCATTTTTTCATGGGCAATTTGCAGTGAAAGATCAAGACCAACTATGTCATGTACGCTTTCAGTACCAGCCCTGTATCCTCTTTCCTGAGAACCACCCGTAATGATTGGTTTTAAATCTAGACCTTTTCTGATAAAAGCAAAACCAATTCCTTTTGGACCATGAAATTTATGAGCACTTGCAGCTAAAAAATCGATTGGAATTTCAGACAAATTTAAATTATAACGACCAACAGATTGTACAGTATCACTATGAAAATAAGCATCATGTTTCTTACATAAATTACCCACTAATTTAATATCTAATATTGTTCCTATTTCATTATTTATATGCATCAACGAAACTAACGTTTTTCCATTACTTGCTGATAATAAATCATTTAAATGATCTAAATTTACTGATCCATTTTTAAGCAAATTTACGTAGCTAACTTTAATATCTTTTTCATTACTGAGTTGCAATATAGTATGACTTACCGCATGGTGTTCAATCCTTGAGGTAATAAGATGTTTGACACCCAAATCATAAACTGCAGACCTTAAAACGAGATTATCAGCTTCGGTTCCACCTGAAGTGAAAATTATTTCAGAAGCCATTACATTAAAATGTGCAGCAATTCGTTTACGACATTTCTCTATAATAGACTTTGATTTTCTTCCATAACTGTGAGTTGACGAGGGGTTTCCATAAATTGAATTTAAAACAACAGTCATCTCATCTACTACTTCTTTACGAATACAGGTAGTCGCAGCATTATCCAAGTAAATAGAATTCATATCTTGTAAGTTATAGCAAAAATAGTTAATTTAAATAATTGGTAATAACATAACTTTTAATTCTTAATTCTTTTATTTTTGTTTAAATTATTATATATGAAAAAAATAAATTTTTTCTTTATTTTTATGATTTACTTATTTGCTTGTGATAATGGTGATGTAATAAATTTAAATTTAGATTTTGATAAAGAATTAGCACTTTGCGAAGTTAACATAACAGACCAAGATACATCAGAAAATTCAAGTTTTATTTTTTATGATACAAAAAATGGTCCTTTCGAATCTATGAGTTTAGTTATTCCAAATAACTTTACTACCCAGTTAATGTTTAATCCAAATTCAAACGGTGATACTCAAACCATAGAAATTGACGGAAATATAACTCGCTTTAATTACCGATCATACAGTAGCGACCCAACAACCTATTTTTGTAATGTCATTGCACCATCAAATTTGAATATTTTGAGTGATTATTATTCTACAAGTGGTACCGCTAATTTTCTTTCAAATTATGTTGATGATGATAATGACGGGATACCAACTTCTTTAGAATTAAATCTTGATACAGATAATGACGGAATTCCCAATTATATTGATAGTGATGATGATGGAGACAATGTTTTAACTATAAACGAAAATCCTGATCCAAATAATGACGGAGACCTTTCTGACGCTCAAGATACAGATGGTGATTTAATTCCTGATTATTTAGATGCCGATGATGATAATGATGGTGTTTTGACAATTAACGAAGACGAAAATGGTAATGGAAATTTATTTGATGACATCGCAACTGGATCAACTACAGCGAGATTCCTAGATGAGAATTTTTCAGAATTATTTATAATCCCTTTTGTTAATACAAATATATATTTTAGAACTGTGAGCATAACCATTACTCTGACAAATATTAATATATCAATTTTATCAAGTGATTTTTTAGAATTGGGCTCATATGAGACTATTATTCAAATGTAGATTATTAAGTTTTAAATCTAACCTCAGTAGCTCCATTTCCGTAGTTTGAAAAATTAGCTGGATAATACAGTAGATCCTGACTATGATTGATTAACAAATTCTCAAGCTCATTTTTCAAAATACCTTCCCCTACTCCATGAATAAAAATTATTTTATTGACACCAATTTCTTTTGCTCTACTTAAAATTTTTTTGGCTGCATTTATTTGAAAAGAAAGAATATTTTTATTTTCTATATTATTTGGGTTTTTGACAAGTTTTTCAATATGTAAATCAACTTCAATTACATCACTAAAAACTGTTTGCAATTTTAAATTATCAACTTCTTTTCTTTGTTCACGTTTTTCTGCTATAATTTTTTCTTTTTGCTTAAGATCTAAAAATAGATTATTAAAAATATTGTCTTCTAGTTTTATTAATTTTTCTGTTTTATGAATTTCCTCAAATCCATCAGAAGTTTTTATTTTGACTTCGTTTTTTGATACGCTCAAAACATCACCAATCAAATTAGAATCTATGACACATACTTTGTCTCCTACTCGAAAACTCATTCCTCCTCTTCTACTGACTTTATTTGAAATGGATCATAAATCGTTTTTGAAGGAATTTTTTTTGATAATAAGTATAGTCCAGTAATTAGCAATATTAAACCTGAAAATGATAAATACTTTTGTAGATAAAAAATTTCTGAAACAATTAGTATAGCTACTCCAAAAAATAAAAAAATGTATTTTAACAAGATAAAATTATTAAAATCGACATAATCAAGGTAAATTTAATCAATAATTGTTAATATTAGATAATTAACTTTGCATTTTAACTGCAATAGTAGCTATTAATCATATGAATGTTGTTAGTATACCAGATCTTAGAAAAAAAATAAGATATATTGATAGGCAAAATTTAGAGAATTTATGTCTCAGATTAGCTAGATATAAAATTGAAAATAAAGAGCTAATCACATATTTTCTTTTTGAGTCACAAAACGAGTTTGAATATGTAATTAGCATAAAAAAAATTATCGACAAATATTTTGATGAGATCAAAACAACAAATCATTATTATTTAAAAAAGTATATCAGAAAAGTTTTACGCAGGATTAAAAAGTTTTCTAAATATTCAAATAACCCCGAGACTGAAGTTGAATTAATTCTTCATTTTTGTGTCAGAATGAATGATATAAATCCCTCAATTAAAAAAAATAAAACTTTAAAAAATATATTAAATATTCAAATAAAAAATATTAGAAAAAAAATAATAAAATTACATAATGATCTGCAATTTGAGTACAATTTCAAAATTGATAATTTAAACACATAGAATATGAAAATATTAGGAGTTGATGTTGGTGGTTCTGGTATAAAGGGGGCTGTAGTTAATACCATAAATGGAAATCTAATTAGTGAAAGAATAAGAATACCCACACCCAATCCTGCAACCCCCAAAAAAATATCACAAACAATAAATAATATTTGTAATGAATTAAAATGGGATGGATTAATTGGAATTTCGTTTCCAACGGTAATAAAATCTGGCAAAGCTATACAATACGGTAACCTTGACCCTAAATGCAAGGGGGTTCAATTAGATGCTTTTTTCGAATTTGAAACAGGCAATAAATCGTTTGTAATTAATGATGCGGATGCGGCTGCAATGGGAATTCGAGAGTTTGGTGAAGGAAAAGATCACGAAGGACTTGTAATCACGATAACAATTGGAACTGGTATTGGTTCTGGGGTGTTTTTTAACGGTAAATTAATGTCTAATTTTGAACTTGGAAGACTACACGGAAAAAAAGGAGATATTATGGAATCATTCGCTTCTGACGCTGCAAGGAAAAAAAATAATTGGGACTATAAAAAGTGGGGTAAGCGTTTGAACTTTTTCCTAGATCATATTGAAAAAATTTTTAGTCCTGATCTTATAATTCTTGGAGGTGGTGTGAGCAAGAAACTCGAATTATATAGAAACTTTATAAATATTAAAACACCTCTTATTGCCGCAAAATTAAAAAATAACGCAGGAATCATAGGAGCAGCTGTTTTTGCAAAAAAAATGGTGGATTTAAGTTCTAAAGTTTAAAAATTCTAATAAGTAATTCGCTATATAAATCTCTAGTACTAATATTAGAATCAACTCCTTTACTTTTTAAGTCGATAATCCGCAATGATGCGAAGATCGTTATTATATCATTTTCTGAAAAATTCGATGAGGCAACTTTATATTCATTTACAAAATATGGATTAATTCCAACTGTTTTAGCTATTGTATTTAAATCTTGATTTTTACAAGAATGATAAATCATTAACTTAGAAAAAAAATTGTAAAGACTAGCTATAGTTAAAACAACGGGATGATTTTTAGGATTCTTTGTAAAATAATCAATTATTTGATAAGCCTTTCCTTTGTCCATAGCAGATATAGCCCTATTAAGTTCATAATTATTAAAGTCTTTTGATATACCAATGTTAGTCTCAATAATTTCATCGGTAATTACATCACTTTCATTTATCAAATTCAATTTTTTGAGTTCATTAACTACTTTATGAAGATCATTTCCTAAATAATCAATTAACAATTGACATGCCTTTTCAGTAATCTTTTTCTTGTGAATTTTTAAATAGGATTTAATCCATGATGACATATTGCTTTCATAAATTTTTTTACTTTCAAAAACCACATGGTCCTTAATTAATTTTTTGTACAGTGCTTTTCTTTTGTCAAGAGTCTTATTTTTATAACAAAAAACTAGTATTGTTGACGACATATAGCCATCTATATAATCACTCAATTTTTCTATAGAACGACTCAAAACTTGTGCTTCTTTGACAATTATCAATTGCCTTTTGTGAATCATTGGGTATCGCCTTGCCTGATTAACAATATTTTCGATTGTAGTGTCCTTACCATATGTGATAGTCTGATCAAATTCGCGTAAATTTAATGGAATCACCTGATTCTCAAAAAACTCAGAAACTTGATCGATAAAATATGGCTCGTCGCCCATCAAAAAATATATTGACTTGACTTTTCCAGAACTTAATTCTTTAATTAGCGATTGGTAATTGTACATTAAAAAAAAAATAGCAACTTTGTGAAGTGCAAAAATTAAATTTTCCCACATACAGGTTTAGACTCAAAAATAGCGAAAATAAAACTCATATTTTTGATGAGATACGAAAAAAGTTTGTAGTTCTTACTCCTGAAGAGTGGGTCAGACAAAATTGTTTACATTTTCTAAGAGAAAAAAAAAGATATCCACTTTCGCTAATTAATATAGAAAAAGAATTCAAAATTAACGGCTTAAAAAAACGATATGATATAATTATTTATGATAAAAATAAAAATGTACATTGTATCGTTGAGTGCAAAGCACCAAGCATAAAAATTAACCAAAAAAGCTTTGACCAAATTGCTATTTATAATACAGTATTAAAATCATCATTTCTCATGATTACTAACGGATTAAATCATTACTATTGCAAAATGAATTCTAATTTTGATAATTATATTTTTTTAGATTCATTACCAGACTATAAAATTTAACGGATTGAAAATTACAATCGTAATACTGAACTACAACGGTCAAAAGTTATTAAAAAAGTTCCTACCCTCAGTGGTGTCCTATTCAAAGGGGTTTGAAATATACATCGCTGACAATGGTTCCCATGATAATTCAATTGAATTTATAACTAAAAACTATAATCAAATTAAAATTATCAAACTAAAAAAAAATTACGGATATGCTGAAGGCTACAATAGGGCATTGAAGAAAATTGAAAGTGATATTTTTTGTCTTCTTAATTCTGATGTTAGAGTTACAAAAAATTGGATAAAACCAATAGAAAGTTTATTTAATGAATTACCGGATGTTGCTGTCATTCAGCCGAAAATTTTAGATGAAAAAAATAATGTTAAATTTGAATATTCTGGAGCAGCAGGTGGGTTTATAGATCAGCTTGGATATCCGTATTGCCGGGGAAGAATATTGAATACTATTGAAAAAGACCAACTACAATATGAAAAAAATAAATTAATTTTTTGGGGTTCAGGTGCATGTTTCTTTGTTCGATCTGATGTATTCAAAAATTTAAATGGCTTTGATAAAAACTTTCATTCCTACATGGAAGAAGTTGATTTTTGTTGGCGTCTGCAAAATATAAATTTAAAAGTATTATATTCATTTCAATCAAAGGTCTATCATCTAGGAAGTCAGAACTATGAGTTTTCAAACCCACACAGAACTTTTTTGAATTTTCGCAACAGCCTAATTACTATTACAAAAAACACTCCAAACCCCTTATTTTTAATAATTATTTTAAGACTACTACTGGACGGTTTTGCAGGTTTAAAATTTATTTTACAAGGCAAAATAAAAAATACGACTGCAATAATTAAAGCCCATTTAAGCTATTATAGATTACTTTCTTATTCATTAAAATTTCGCAGAAACAATACAATCAGACAACATTACAAAGGGGAATATTGCATTTTATGGAAATACTATGTAGAACAAATTAAAACATTTGAAAAGTTAAAGGAACATTAAATTATAATATTTGAAGTTTGTTTGCGTTTATTTTATAATTTTACTAAACTTTTAAATATTGATGTTATGAATAAAATTTTGTTTAGCTCGATTGTATCTTTTTTCGTCCTCTACGCCTGTGGACCAAGTAAAGATTTAATTGCAGCCCAAGAAAAACTAAAAACAACTCAAGAATTGTTAGATACTGCCACCATTAAATTAAATAGTTGTTTGTCTGAAAAGGCTGTGGCAATAGCCAGTTTAGATGCAATGAAACAGCAGCTTATTGACTTAAGAAAAACCAATGAAGCTCTTTTTTCGAGCACTAAGGAAATGACAGTATTAACAACAAAAGGTGCAGAAAATCTTGAAAAAACTCTAGAAAGTTTAAAAGAGCGTGATCTAAAGATCAGTAAACTTCAAGACGCAATCAATAAGAAAGATAGTATCACCCTAGCTATTGTTTCTAGTCTAAAAAAATCAGTTGGAATTGATGATCCTGACATTGAAATTAATGTTGAAAAAGGAGTTGTTTTTATATCAATTGCTGATAAACTGCTATTTAAAAGTGGGAGTTACGTTGTTACCGAAAAAGCTAAAAGCGTCTTAAATAAGGTAGCAAAAGTAATTAACGACAAACCCGATTTTGAAGCCATGATTGAAGGACACACTGATAGCAGAACATATTCTAATGGTGTCTTAATTGATAACTGGGATTTGAGTGTTAAGCGTTCAACTTCAATAATTAGAGAATTACAAAAAATGGGGGTTAATCCTGCCCAACTAATTGCAGCAGGACGAAGTAGTTATGTTCCATTAGTTGAAAATAACACTATTGAAAATCGTGCTAAAAATAGAAGAACCCGTGTAGTTGTGTTGCCTAAAATAGATCAATTTTATGAAATGATTGAAAGTGAAATGAAGGAACTTTCAGGTAAATAATTATAAATATTTTTATTTTACAAAGCCCAGATTATCTGGGCTTTTTATTTGCTATATAATTACATTACTTTACATTTGTTAAAATAAATTTAATTAAATGAAAATTTCTCACAATTGGTTAAAACAGTTTATAAATTTAGGTTTAGATCATGGGAAAACATCTGATATACTAACAGACCTTGGATTAGAGGTTGAAGGTATGGAGAAATTTTCATCTTTTGAAGGATCACTAACTGGACTAAAGGTAGGTCAGATAGTTAAATGTGAAAAACATCCAAATGCCGACCGGTTAAAATTAACAAGTGTTGATATTGGTGAAAAAAAGCCTCTAAATATTATTTGTGGAGCTCCCAATGTCAGCATGGGAATTAAGGTGGCTGTAGCCACAGTTGGAACTAAATTAAGTCCATTGGGTGGAAAACCCTTTAAAATAAAAAAAACCAAAATCCGAGGGATTGAAAGCAATGGTATGCTTTGTTCAGAAATGGAGATTGGTATTGGTATTAATACTGATGGAATTTTAATATTTGATAAAAAAACCAAAATCGGCACTAATGTTTTGGATCACATACCAATTGAAAATGACGTTGTTTATGACATTGGCTTAACTCCCAACCGAGCTGATGCTACAAGCCATTTTGGAGTAGCTAGAGACATTAGAGCTGCGCTTATTGAAAAAAACATTCAATGTGAATTACGAAGTCCATCCGTCTCTAACTTCCACGTTGAAAATAGAACTTTGAAAGTTGATCTTCAAATCGAAGACCCTAAGAAAGTACCTCGGTATTGTGGAATCACTCTATCTGGAGTTAATGTTAATTCATCACCAGTTTGGCTTCAAAACAAACTCAACTCAATTGGAATTACACCAATAAATAATATTGTAGATATTACTAACTATGTTTGTCATAGTATAGGCCAACCCATGCATGCTTTTGATTATGATGAAATTAGTGGAAAGAAAATTGTTGTGAGAAATGCAAGAGAAAATGAAAAAATTAAAACACTAGACGGTTTAGAAAGATCATTAAACCCAGAAGATATTTTAATTTGTGATGATGAAAAACCAATGTGTATAGCTGGTATTTATGGCGGTGAAAAATCAGGTGTAGATAAATCTACTACAAATATATTCTTAGAATCTGCTTATTTTGATCCTATTGAAATCAGGAAATCTGCTAAAATACATTCAATTAGCACTGATGCTTCATTCAGGTTTGAAAGAGGAATCGATATAAATAATTGTGAATACGCATTAAAATATGCGGCAATATTAATCAGAGATATCGCTGGTGGTACAATATCTTGTGATATTATTGATGAATATCCGAAAAAAGTTAATGATAAACTTGTGTTTTTAAACTTTGAAAATCTCAACAAATTAATTGGCCATGAAATCCCTAAGGAAAAAGTTAAAAGAATTTTGTCATCACTTGAGATAAAAATTAATAACATCACTGAAGTTGGAATAGGACTTTCTGTCCCACCATACAGAGTTGATGTTTACAGAGAAGTTGATATAATTGAAGAGATTTTAAGGGTTTTTGGGTACAACAACATACCCAAAAAAGAAAAATTCAATTCATCAATTTTAAATTTAAAAAAATTAGATTCAAACAAAATTGAAAATTATATAGCTAATCTACTGACTGGGCTTGGCTTTAATGAAATTATCACTAACTCTCTTACAAATGATAAATTTAAGGACTATTTACCTTCTGAATCATTTTCGAATATAATAGAAATAAAAAATCCACAAAGCAAAGACTTATCTTTTTTAAGGAAAACAACACTATTTAGTGGATTGCATACCATTAGTTATAACCTGAACCACAAGAATATCGATTTGAAGCTATTTGAGTTTGGAAAAACCTACTCAAAAAGGCTGAAGAAAATTTGTGAAAACAAATATGTATCAATTTTTATAACTGGAAATAAGTCTTCGCTTCATTGGAAAACTGAAAAAATTAGTACTGATTTTTTCTTCATAAAAGGAATAATAGATTTAATTTTTGGAAAAATTAGTCGAGAAAAACTTAACTATAAACTAACCAAAAATATCTTATTTGATAAAGGCCAATGTGTTTTACACAACAATGATATCATAGCAGAATTTGGAACGGTTCAAAAAAATATTTTGGATGAGTTTAATATTGAACAAAAAATTTTTTATGCTAAGCTTGATTTTGAAATGATGTGTAATTTAATGCAAAATGAAAAAACCAAGTTTAAAAAAATATCAAAGTTTCCAATTGTAAAGAGAGATTTATCCCTTTTGTTAGATGAAAACATAACTTTTGAATCAATAAAAAAAACAGTCTCAGATTTGAATATTAAAATATTAAAAGAAATAAATTTATTTGATGTTTACAAGGGCAAAAATCTTACTAGAGACAAAAAAAGTTATGCCATAAGTTTCAGTCTTGAAAGTAAAAATAGAACTTTAACTGAAAGAGAAATACAAAGGGTTATGGATAGATTGAAGCAAACTTTTGAAGAAAAAATTGGAGCAAAATTACGTTAAAATATATACTAATCTTCTTTAGCAGCTAAATAACGTTCTGCGTCCAAGGCAGCCATACAACCCGTACCAGCTGCTGTTACTGCTTGTCTGTAGACCTTATCTGAAGCATCCCCACTAACAAAAACGCCTTCAATATTAGTTTTTGTTGACCCAGGAACTGTAGTTATATAACCAGTTTGGTCCATATGTAAATAATTTTTAAAAATATCTGTATTAGGTTTATGTCCGATGGCTACAAAAAAACCTGATGCGTTGATCTGAATAATATTATTAGTAATATTATTTTTTACTTTCACACCAGTTACAATCTGGCCGTCACCTAAAACTTCAACAGTTTCAGTATTAAATAAAATCTCAATGTTATCACTGTTTTTAACTCTTGTGACCATAATTTTGGATGCTCTAAAAACATCTCGCCTAACTAGCATAGTAACTTTTGAACATAATTTTGATAAATAATGAGCTTCTTCACAAGCAGAATCTCCAGCTCCAACAATTACAACTTCTTGATTTTTATAAAAAAAACCATCACAAACAGCACAAGCTGAAACACCGCCCCCTAATTTTAAATATTTTTGTTCAGATGGAATACCTAAATATTTTGCAGATGCACCAGTTGAAACAATAACTGTTTTGCAGTGAATTTCTTTATTATTGTTAATCCAAACCTTATGAACAGGACCAGAAAAATCAACTTTTGTTACCCAACCATTCCGAATGTCAGCACCAAACCTTTCAGCTTGTGATTGTAGTTCGAGCATCATTTCAGGTCCAGTAATTCCCTCAGGATAACCAGGAAAATTTTCTACATCATTGGTTGTAGTCAATTGACCTCCAGGCTGATTACCCTGATATAAAACAGGAAACATATTTGCTCTCGATGCGTATATCGCAGCTGTGTATCCAGCGGGACCTGATCCAATAATAATACATTTGACTACTTCCACTTCACTTTCCATGAAAAACGTTTTTGGTGAACAAAAATAAAAGATTTAGTGCAATAATCTATTTTAAGTTATCAACACTTAAAATAATTGTTTCTAATTTTATATAAATTAATATTAAATTTGAGTTAAATGATTATAAAATGCTACTAATTGGAATCTACGGAGGAACTGGAAGCGGAAAAACGACAATTGTAAAAGAAATAATTTCTGAATTTAATAATTCAGATATTAATGTTATTTCGCAAGATTCATATTATAAAGACAATTCTGATATTAGCTTTAAAAAAAGAAGTTTAATAAATTTTGACCATCCATCATCTGTAGATTTTGAATTGCTATACAACAATCTAAAAAAATTAAAAAATGGATGCGCAATTAATAGTCCTACCTATGATTATAAATTACATAAACGAAAAAAACATAAAATCAAGTTAAAACCAAAAAAAATTATAATTTTAGAAGGAATATTAATAATGGCTGATCAGAAATTAAGATCAATCATTGATCTAAAAATTTTTATAGAGGCTAATGATGCTGTAAGAAAAACAAGGCGCTTAAAAAGAGATATTGTAGAAAGAGGAAGAACCCAAAATCAAATTGAAAACCGTTATGAAAAATACATACAACCAATGCATAAAAAATTTATACAACCAACAAAAAAATTTGCTGATATAATCATAGAAAACCAAGAAGATAAAAAAGTGGATTTATCTATAATAATAAATAAAATTAAACTATTTGTTAAATGAGCAAGAAATTAATTAAATTTTTGGGTTGGTTTTTTTCTAGAAGAAATATTTATTTAATCATAACTTTGATTTTTATCTTTTGGATGTTCTTTCTTGATACAAATTCATGGCTTAGACAAATTGAACTTCAAAAAGACATCAATTCACTCAAATCCAAAAAGAAGTTTTATTCAGCCAAAATTGCTAGCGACAAGGAACATTTAAAAAACTTGAAAAACTTAGATAGTCTAGAAAAATATGCCCGTGAAAATTTTTACATGAAGAGAAAAAATGAGGATATCTTTATAATAGAAATGGATAGTGTTAATTATAATTCAAAAGCACCACAATAAAACAATTATAAGTTAAAAAATTGTTGACAATGAAACTGTTTATTGCTTTTAATAAGGATAAATAAATTGTACTTTTACTTGTGTTAATGTCTTAATTTATGGCTAAAGTAATTTCTGTTGCTAACCAAAAAGGTGGTGTTGGTAAAACCACAACCACAGTTAATTTAGCTGCTTCCCTTGGTGCCCTTGATAAAAAGATATTATTAATCGATTCCGACCCCCAAGCAAATGCAAGCTCGAGTCTTGGAATTGATATTGAAAATGTTAAGTATGGAACGTATCAATTATTAGAAAATAATTGTGATATCAATGTTACCATCAAAAAGTCAACTGCACAAAATGTAGATATAATTCCTGCTCACATTGATTTAGTTGCCATTGAAATTGAATTAGTTGACGTAGAAAAACGCGAGTACATGTTACAAAATGCGTTAAGACCAATAAAACATAAATATGATTTTATTTTAATTGATTGTGCCCCATCGCTTGGATTGCTAACCTTAAACGCCCTGACTGCATCAGACTCAATTATAATTCCGATTCAATGTGAGTATTTTGCTCTTGAAGGGTTGGGAAAATTACTAAACACAGTCAAAAGCATACAAAAAATACATAATAATCTTCTTGATATTGAAGGTCTTTTGCTTACCATGTACGATTCGCGGTTGAGACTTTCAAATCAGGTTGTAGAAGAAGTTCAAAGTCATTTTCAAAATATGGTATTCAAAACTATAATCCAACGGAATGTGAGACTTGGAGAAGCACCTAGTTTTGGTGAAAGTATAATTAATTATGATGTTAGTAGCAAAGGCGCAACTAATTATCTAAGTTTGGCAAAAGAAATCCTGGATAACCAAAATTGAAATATGGCAAAAGCAACTAAAAAACATGTTTTAGGAAGGGGACTTAAAGTTATCCTTAAAAAGACAAAAAAAGAAAATAAAGTTTTTGATAAACTGAAAGATTTAAAAATTGGATCAGTCATCAAAATTCCTATTGAACTTATTGAAGTTAACCCTTTTCAACCAAGATCAAAATTCAACTCTGAGAAACTAAACGAGTTAGCAGCTTCCATTAAAGAGTTTGGAATTATTCAACCTGTCACTTTAAGAAGAAAAAACGAAAATTCGTTTCAATTACTTTCTGGTGAAAGAAGACTTCGTGCATCATCAATGGTTGGCTTAAAAAAAATACCTGCTTATATACGCGAAGCTAATGATCAAGAAGCTTTGGAAATTGCGTTGGTAGAAAATATTCAACGTAAAGATTTAGATTCAATTGAAATAGCTATGAGTTACAAAAGACTTATGGATGACATCAATTTAACACAAACACAAATAAGTGATCGAGTAGGAAAAAAAAGGTCAACGGTAACAAATTATCTCAGATTACTAAAACTTGACCCAATAATTCAAACTGGTATTAGAGACGGATTTATAACTATGGGCCATGGCCGTACATTGGTCAATATTAAAGATTCTAAAGACCAACTTAAGGCATACGAAAAAATTATAACAAAACAACTGTCAGTCAGAGAAACTGAAAATTTAACCAGAAATTTAAACTTCAAAGGACAAAAAAATAGTAATAACCATTCCGTATTTCCATCTTATGCAGATGATCTCAAAGAAAATATCACAAATTTCTTCAACCGCCCAATTTCAATTAAAATGAATAAAAAGAACGGTGGTAAAATAATAATTCCCTTTAAATCGAAAAACGATTACGAATTCTTAATAAAATTATTGAATGAGCAGAAATAACATCGCAATAATGATTATTTTTCTTTGTTTGTGCTATTCAACAGGTTCACAAAATGAATTATCAGTCACGAAAAAAAAAAATGAAAATAAAAGTAATACAATCAAATCAATAAATCCGCTTGGACCTACGAAAGCAGCTTTTTATTCAGTTGTTCTTCCTGGACTAGGCCAGTTTCACAATAAAAAATATTGGAAAATACCAATTGTTTATGCTGCGATTGGTTCAGGTCTATATTTTTATATTGATAATAGTAAAGTTTATGATCGTTACCGAAGTGCATATAAAAGAAGATTGGCTGGTTTTACGGATGATGAATTTTATGGACCATCAGATACACCATTCATATCAAACGAAGCGCTAATTAGAGCTCAAAAAACGCTCAAAAGGAATAAAGAGATATCTATGCTCGTTACAGTAGGCATGTATGTGTTAAATATTATTGATGCAAATGTCGATGCACACCTTATGCAGTATAATGTAGATGAAAATCTTTCAGTCAAACCTTTTTTTGATCTTAACAATCCTAATGTCAGCTTAAGTGCTGGAATTAGCCTAAATTTAATATATTAATGAAAATTATTTTATTTGGATATGGAAAAATGGGGCAAACTATTGAAAAAATAGCTCAAGAACGAGGCCATCAAATTAAATATATAATCAATAGCAAAAACGACAGGTATAATATCAGAGAGGCTGAAATGGCAATTGATTTTAGTACACCAATAGCGGCTTTTCAAAACATAACAATGTGTTTAAACAGTGGTCTCCCAATTGTTTGTGGGACAACAGGTTGGCTTGAAAAATATGACGATATTATTAATTTATGTAATAAAAAAAAGGGTGCATTCCTGTATTCATCAAATTTTAGCTTGGGTGCAAATGTATTTTTTGAACTCAATAAGCGATTAGCAGCTTTGATGAAAAATCACAGACATTACAAATTAAGCATTAAGGAAATTCATCATAAAGAAAAAAAAGATTCCCCATCTGGAACCGCAATAAAATTAGCAAATGATTTAATAAAAGAATCTAACTACGAGAATTGGAAATTGGGAATCACTACAAATAGAAAAACAATTAATATTGAATCAAGTAGAAAACAAAAAATTGCGGGTACTCATAAAATCATTTATGAATCAGATATTGATAGTATTAAAATTGAACACAATGCAAAAAATCGATTAGGTTTTGCAATGGGTGCTATTTTATCAGCAGAGTGGCTACTCGGAAAAACAGGCATTTTTTCTATTAATGATGTTATTAATATAAAATAAATATTATGAGTCTTTTAGAATGGTTTTACTTTGCAGCGATAATTCAAATAATTCACGGACTTGGAACATGTAAGTTATACAAAATTGCTGGAGAAAAAGCTTGGGTAGCATTTGTGCCAGTTTACAATGCACTAGTTCTTTTTAGAATTATTAATAGGCCATGGTATTGGATCTTTTTTATCTTTTTACCTATTATAAATTGTATAATGTTCCCCGTCATTTGGGTTGAAACTTCAAGGAGTTTTGGAAAAAATAAATTTATTGATACATTGCTTTCAGTAATTTTAATTGGATTTTATAGTTTTTATCTAAGCTACTTTTGCCATAGCAAACATGTTAAAAATCGATCTGTAGAACCTAAATCCTCTTTTGGTCAATTTACAAGTTCTATTTTATTTGCAATTGTTATTGCAAGTACGGTTCATATATATTTTTTTCAACCATTTGTGATACCTTCTTCGTCTCTAGAAAAATCATTACTAGTTGGTGATTTCCTAATTGTGAGTAAAATGCATTACGGAGCGAGGGTGCCTATGACTGCACTTAGTTTACCGATGGTTCACGATACAATACCGTTGACAAACAAAAAATCTTACCTTTTTAATGATGACGTAAATCTACGGGAAAGTTCATGGATCAATAAATTCCAAGTACCATATCTAAGAATTCCAGGATGGGATAAAGTTAAGCGAAATGAAATTGTTGTTTTCAACCAGCCTGCTGACACACTTCTTAACATGAATGACTTCATTCCTGATCGTAATTATTATAAACCAATTGATAAAAAAACAAATTTAGTTAAAAGATGTGTTGGAATTCCTGGTGACACACTTGAAATAATCGATGGATTTGTTTATGTAAATGGAAAAAGAAATAAATTACCCGAAAGAGCCAAATTGCAGTTTAGTTATGAAGGTGATATGAAACAAAATTACGATGCGAGAAGTTTAGGAACAAAAGAAATATTAGAAGCGGAACTTGATATAACTGACGGTGTAATTTTCCCTAATATGCCCTATTATAATCTTTTTGAATTTCCAGCTGCAACATCTGAAAATATAGATTATTTTAATAATCATCCAATTTCATTTGGAGTTAAAAGTGTAAATAAATCAGCTCTAATAAAAGGGAAAAGAGAATTTAAATATGGAAGTGAAAGAGTCCTTTTTCCTCAAGACGAACAATTCCCTTGGAATAGATTACACTTTGGACCCATATTTATTCCCAAAAAAGGTGAAACTGTTGAAATCAATATAAAAAACCTACCCCTCTACAAAAGACTGATTTCAGAATACGAGGGTAATACAGTTTATGCAAAAGGTAATTTAGTTATGATTAATGGAGAATCAACTAAAACATACACATTCAAACAAAATTATTATTGGATGATGGGTGATAACAGAGATAACTCAATTGATGCGCGAAGATGGGGTTTTGTTCCACATGACCATATTGTTGGAAAACCAGTATTTATTTGGATGAGTTGGAATCAACATGGTAAAGGACTGAACAAAATTAGGTGGGATAGAGTTTTTTCAACTGTACACGGAGATGGTGAACGCAAATCATATTTAATCTATTTTATTATTTTCTTAGCTATAAACTATGTTTTCAGAAAGTGGAGGAAAAATAGAAAGAAGGTTTAAGTCGTCCATATGACCTTAATCCATCTCTCCTATTTCCCAAATATTTTAAATTACATCATTTTTTTTAATTCAGAGCGTATTTGTTTTGAAATAAATGACAACTATCAAAAGCAAACGTACAGGAATAGATGTTACATTTACGGAGCGAATGGTAAAATGGGACTTTCCATCCCTGTAAAATTTACACAAAAGATAAGAACAAAGACTATAGATATAGAGATTGATAATAGTACTTACTGGAAAAAAAACCATTGGAGATCAATTATAAGTGCTTACCGAAGTTCACCATTTTTCGAATATTACGAAGCAGAGTTAAAATGTTTATTTGAAAACGAGGATAAACTATTATGGCCATTTTTATTAAAATGTATTAAAAAAATAAACGAATGCTTAGAAATTCAATTAGACTTCACTCTGTCAAAAGAATTTAAAAAATTCTCAAAAAATGATTATAGAGAACTAATCAATGTAAATTATAGAGAAGAATTTAATATTAACAGTTATATTCAAGTATTTGAAAATAAATTTGGCTATTTAAAAAACTTAAGCATTTTAGATTTATTATTTAATCTTGGCCCTGAATCAAAAAATTTCATTAGAACCAATTCAAATATTTTCAATCAATTCGATAATTAATATTTGATAGTAGATGAAATGGGGAAGTGATCTGAATACTTAACGGGAAAAGTCTTGTGCGATATTATTTCAAAACTTGAATCAGCTAAAATGAAATCGATTCGTAGTGGGAAATAATCAAAGTCGAAAGTTCTTCCAAATCCGTTTCCTGCTTGTCTGAACGAATCCTTCATTTCTCTACTAATTATTTGATAAGTATATGAATGTGCAGTGTTATTAAAATCTCCGCATAAGATGTTTTTATAAGGCGAAGATTTCATATGTGAATAGATCTTTTCAGCTTGAATTTGTTGTACTACAAAGCTAGAACTTAGCCGTTTTGACACTCGCTCGGTATTTTCCGCATTAAAACTCACATCGCCTGGTATAATGCCAGTAGATTGCAAATGCACATTATAGACCCTTATCGTATCAGATCTAACTTTTAAATCACAAAAAATAGCACGATTGGAAGATTTTTCAAATTCAATAATACCAGTCTTGATAATTGGAAATTTTGAAAAAATCAGTAACTCTGATTTATTATTTGGTTCTGGTGCAAATGAATATTCATAATTTAATTCAAGAGGTATGGAACTTTCGAACTCTTGGATACATAGGATATCAGGTGATTCCGTCTTTATAAACGTTTCTAATTTCAAAGGTACATCATCTGTGTCAATCCAACCATAAATATTAAGTAGATGTACATTATACGACATTACATCTACCAAATTACCATCAGATAAATCACTGTTTAAATTAAAATTAATAAATAGCCTTATATCAGAAAAACAAATTCCTAAAACCAGCAGCGATAAAAGTATCTGGCGTTTAAATTTTATAAGCCAATACAAGCAAAAAAATAAATTTAAAAATAAAAGTAGCGGAACAAAAAGACTTAATATCGATATGAGTTTGAATGTTTGAGGCGGAAGAAACTTTAAAATATAAGAAAAAAGAAGTAGTGACGCTGCTAACGAATTAAACACAAATATTAATCTATCAAAAAAATTTAAAGATCGCAAATATCTACTTTTTACTTGATCTAAAAAGAAATTCTTTTTCCTCTTTTGAAAGACTATCATAGCCTTGATCACTAATTTTATCTAAAATTTTATCAATCCTCTTTTGATGATTTAAACTTGTATGTTTTTCACTAATATTTTTTTTGAATTTATTTGATTTTACTTTAAAAACTGTTTTTAATGAGCTTTTTGAAGAAAAGGAATCTAAAATTTTATCTAAAAAATACCCTAAATCTTTTCCTTTTTGTAATTTTTTTGCATAAGTAAATCCTAACAAATATCCACCAAAATGTGCAATAACTCCTCCTGAATTAAAAGAAAAAATACCAGGTAAATCATAGATAATTAATGCTATACCGAGGTACTTCAATTTAAATCTCAAAGTAAAAAAACCAATGATTTTATTTGGGAAGTATGAACATAAAAAAATTATGCATGCGCGAACGCCAGCTGATGCCCCAACCAAAGGCGCTTTTATTTTTAAAATATCGGGAAATAAACCAACAACTGACATGAATGCAAGACCTCCCCATATTATTCCTAGTAAATATATTTTAAGGGACATTTTTGGAGTGAATAAATTTGAAAAACTTCGAGATAAAATGTATAGGAAAAGCATATTAATAAACAAATGATAAAAGCTGTGGTGCAAAAACCCATAAGTGAAAAATGTCCAAGGATAAATCAAATTATCAATAATATTTTCTGATAATGAAAATAAATCAAAAATATAGTTTCCCTGGCTTGATATCATAAAATTAATTAGGCCTGTAATTATAAAAATAACGGTATTTATAATAATGATTTTCTCCAGTATAAAGAGATTAGATAACTTTTGTTTTATGTCTTGATAAAAAGTCGTCATTTAATTCCAGCGATATCTGTCAAATTGATTTCGTTTCCAAAAATACATGATTATAAAACCTGTTAATGCACCTCCAATGTGAGCAATATATGCTGTATTACTTGGACTGAAAATTGATACACCAGTAATTGCAGAAAATAAATCAAGTGAAATAATTCCAGGAATAAAATATTTAGCTTTAATAGGGATTGGAAAAAATATTAGCATTAATTCTGCATTTGGGTTCATAATACCAAAAGCCACTAGGACACCCATTATTGCACCTGACGCACCTATCATTTTTGTGTTAAAATTACTTACAAGATTATAAATATCAATTTCACTTAAAAACGTTTTCCATCTAGTATCAAATTTCAAATCGTTCAATAAGGCTAAAATCGAATCAATTGTATATCCATTAGAAGTTAACATCTCTGAAATAGAAAAGAAATTATAGAAATTATAAATTAATTGTAAAGTAAGAGCACCAAAACCACATGTTATATAAAAAAATAGAAACTTCTTTTGACCTAAGGCTCTTTCTACTGTCACTCCAAACATCCAAAGTGCAAACATATTAAATAAAAGGTGATTAAAATTACCGTGCATAAACATATGGCTTAATATCTGCCAAAAACCAAAATTATCATTAAGAGGAAAATGTAAAGAAAATAATTCGTTTAATAATGAAGAACTAGACAAATTGATCCCAAAAAAAATAATAATATTTAATATTAAAAGATGCTTAACAATTGGACTTATCCTAAACATAATAATTAATTAAATTTTGAATCTATATCATTAAATTTTAGCATTATAAAAGTCTTTTTGTTCGATGGAGAAATATTTGGATCTATGCAAGCAAAAAGTGAATTTAAAATAAATTCCTGTTCTTTTGGCTTTAATTCTTTACCATTTTTTATGGCTAAACTTTTTGACATAGACTTAGCTAAAAGATCAACTTGACTAAAATTAAATCCAGGTATTTCATTTTCAACATCAGAAATAATCTGATCAAATATATCATTCACTTCAGATTCTTTTATCAATGAAGGAATAGAGTTTAGAGTTAGTGCATTTTTTTTAAGCTTCGAAATATTAAAACCAGCTTGTGAAAGTTGGGACTTAAGCTTTTTTATTATCAAAATATTTTTAGCTGAATAATTTAAATTTATTGGAAATATTAATTCTTGACTTTCAGTCGAATTGTTAGTCATTATTCGTAAATATCTTTCGTATAAAATCCTTTGGTGTGCTAAATTTTGATTAATAATTACCAAACCTGACTTAGTTGTACTAACAATATACTTATTCTTTAATTGAAACGTATTTACTGAACTGATGCTAATATCTGTTTCAAAAATTGATGATTGAATAACATCTTTTTCAAAATTATTTTCGAAAGAAGAATCACCATCGGCATTTGATTTGGATTCAAATCCTATAAAATTTGGATCAATAGCTTTAAATTTCGTTTTTATGCTGCCTAATTCTGAAAGAAATGGATTAAATGAAGAATTAATTTCAACTTTTGGAGAATTAATAGATTTTTTAAATTGTTTGTAGGGAGTATCAAATGAAGGATTACGATCAAAATCTAACATTGGTGTGATGTTAAATTGTCCGAGACTATGTTTAACTGCAGCTCGTATTAAAGCATAAATAGTAGAATCATCGCTGAATTTAATTTCGGTTTTTGTAGGATGTATATTAACATCTATTGAATTTGGATTTACATCAAGAACCAAAAAATAACCTGGGTATTTTTTCTCAACCATCAGGCCTTCAAATGCAGTGACTATTGCGTGATTAAGGTAATGACTCTTTATGAACCTTTTATTTACAAAAAAGAATTGCTCGCCTCTAGACTTTCTGGCAAATTGTGGTTTTAAAACGAATCCGGATATTTTTATCAATTCAGTATTTTCATCTATAGGAACCAGCTTTTCATTCATTTTATTCCCAAAAATATGTATAATTCGCTGTTTAAAAGTCTCACTACGTAAATCCAAAAGATTGTTTTTATTATGATGAAATGTGAAATTTACTTCGGGATGTATTAAAGCAATTCGGTGAAATTCGTTAATAATGTGTCGTAATTCGACCGAATCTGATTTTAAAAAATTTCTTCTTGCAGGTGTATTATAAAATAAATTTTTTACTGCAATAAAAGTACCGGTAGCTGTATTTATTTTTTCATCTTTTTCAACAACTCCCCCATTAATTTTGATAAGTGTTCCAATTGCTTCATTTTCTGTTTTAGTTCGCAGTTCAACATGTGATATTGCAGCAATACTTGCAAGAGCTTCTCCTCGAAAGCCCTTTGTCTTTAAGCTGTATAAATCCTCCGCCACGTTAATCTTAGATGTCGAATGACGCTTAAAACACAACTTAGAGTCGCTTCTGTTCATTCCGGTTCCATTGTCTGTAACCTGTATTAATGTTTTTCCAGAGCTTTTTATCAGAAGTTTAATTTCAGTTGCACTAGAATCAATTGAGTTTTCTAGCAGTTCCTTAACAACTGAAGATGGTCTTTGAACAACCTCACCAGCAGCTATTTGATTAGCAACATGAGTGGGTAAGAGATTAATAGTATTTTTATTCATTCCCAAGAAAAATTGTTATATCAAAATCTATTATGAACAAAAAATACAAAAAAAATAATGAGAAAATAATAAAAATTAGAAGTACATTATTTTTATTATTTAACTTTAAATCAGAAATGGATGTGAGAATAGAGTGCTTTATATTTGTTTTTACAATTGTATTCCGGAAAGAATCAAATTTATGCTTTATTTGAAAAGGATTAGTCTCACCTGTGTAAAAACGAGCATTGTAATTAAACTTTTTATTTTTTCTTGATTTGAATAACCCCATACTATTTGAAATAATTTATATCTATTTAATAGATTAGAAATAAAATTAATAACAATAAAAATAATAGGGCAAAAATTTTGCTAAAACCATTTTTTTTTCGATTTGATTTTGCAGAATGAAAAAAAGGTTTGAATCTCAATTGCATTAAACTATTTTAGAAATATTAGTAGTATTCAAAAATAATCAAATTTTAGTTAAATAAATAGTACTAAAAAATTTAAGTTAACAGAAGCTAAAAGATTGACATTTTAATGGCAGAGTAAGCAGCTTCCATACCCCTATTGCCATATTTGCCGCCAGACCTATCGATAGACTGTTTAATATTTTCATCCATTAATACGCAAAAAATAATTGGAATTTCATTAATTATATTAAGATGTTTAATCCCGTCAGTAACTCCCTGGCATATGTAATCAAAATGTTTTGTTTCACCTTTAATTAAACATCCAATTACTATAATCGCATCAAAGTTTTGTTTTTGCATTCTTTTGGCTCCATAAATTAATTCAAAACTCCCAGGAACGTGTCTTACGCAAATATTTTTATTACTTATTCCCGAACTATTTAGCGTTTTGATTGATCCATCTAGCAATCTAGCTGTTATTTCTTTATTCCAGTCAGATACAACAACACCAATTTTTAAATTTTTAACGTCTGCCAAAGGAAAGTTGCTAGTTTTTGACAGTTTTTCCCCTTTCGTAGTCATTAATTTTGTTTGATTAAGGCTTGTGTTTTACCTACGAAGGCATCGATATTATTTGCTTCCTTGCTATCGGGATAATCAAACTTAATCTGATTAAAGTGGTTTAAAGCTTTTTTGGTCTCTCCAATTTTCAAAGCTATTTGACCAGCCTTTAACAGAAACATGGGTGTCGTAAAAGAATTAGTCTTTAACTCAAATGCTTGTACATAGTAATCATAAGCTTCTTCAAATTGTTCTAATTGGCAAAAAGCATCTCCAATTCCTCCTTTTGCAAGTGGACCTGTTATCTCATCATCAGAAACAAATTTATCCAAATATTCAATGGCTTTTGCATAATTTTGCATGTTGAGATAAGACATACCGGTTTGATAATTAGAGAGATTTGCTGCTTTTGTTCCAGGATAATTTTCAGAAATTCGAGTACTTCCATAATTTTTCCCATCACCCACGACTGATAACTTAAAAAGCGAATCGCTGTCAGATCTCACTGCTTCGCCAAAATACTTTTGTGAAGTAAACATTTCATTCATTGCATCAAACTCTTTAGGTTCAGAAATGTATTTTTTAAAGCCTAAAAAACCAACAATGAGTATTGAAACAGTTCCAATCAAAACAAATATATATTTTTGATTTTTGACGACCCATTGTTCTGTCCTTGAAGCACTTGTGTCAAGGGTGTTAAAAACTTCTGCAGTCTTTGATTCTGCCTCAATCAATCTACTTTTATCGACTTTGTTTTTTGGTTTGGATCCTCTTTTTTTATAAGTTGCCATATCAAATAAAATTAGCTAAACAAAAATATAATTTTATTGCTTAATTAAACTAAATAATTTGTTATTTTTAAAAATCAACTTAGATCTTTATAATTTTTAAAAATATACTTAAGTTAAATTTGATAAAATGTTCCTCAAATCATTAAATCTCATAAATTACAAAAACTTCAAAAACAAGTCGTTTAAATTTAATTCGAAAGTGAACTGCTTCATTGGATTAAATGGTATTGGCAAAACAAACATTTTGGATGCCATATACCATCTTTCGTTTTGCAAAAGCTATTTTAACCCAATTTCAACACAAAATATAATGCATGGTAAAGATTTTTTTGTTATTGATGGAACCTATGAATTCGATGACAAAGAACAGAAAATAGGTGTTTCAATAAAAAAAGGAAGCAAAAAAATAATTAAACGCAATGGTAAAAAATATAAAAAATTTAGTGATCATATTGGGTTATTACCTCTTGTCATAATTTCTCCAACCGATACGAACTTAATCTCAGAGGGAAGTGAAATTAGAAGAAAATTTATTGATGGAGTAATTTCACAAGTCGATAAATCTTACCTAAACAACTTAATGAGATACAATAGGTCTCTATCGCAGCGAAACACTCTATTAAAGCATTTCAAAATAACAAACACCTTCAATTCAGAGACTATTGAAATTTACAATCATCAAATGAATGAATTGGGATCAAATATTTATTTAAAACGAAGAAAATTCGTCGAAGAATTTAAACCCCTTTTTTTGGATAAATACAATGTCATAAGCAATAATAATGAGAAAGTTGAACTTTGTTACAAAAGCCAGCTTACAGAAAATAATTTTAAAGATTTATTAAAAACGAGTATCTCTAGAGATAGAGTTTTACAATATACTAGTGTAGGTATTCATAAAGACGATTTCGAATTTAAAATTCAAAATTTCCCAATCAAAAAATTTGGGAGTCAAGGTCAACAAAAATCATTTCTTATTGCACTAAAAATGGCTCAGTTTGAAATATTAAAAAAAACTATTGGAAGAAAACCAATCTTATTGTTGGATGATATTTTTGATAAGCTGGATTCACAGAGAGTTCAACATATAATTGAAATTGTGAAAAGCTCCAATTTTGGTCAAATATTTATTACCGACACAAACGAAATTCGTACAGAAAAAGTAATTGAAAGTTCATACGAATCTTATCAGATTTTTAGACTATGAAAAAAAATGTATTTCTTTTACTATTACTAATCTTCAGCTGCAAAAAAACAAGCGAAAACACAATAGAGCATATCCAAGGTTATTGGGAAATTGAAAGTGTGTATAAAAATGGAAAGTTGATTAAGAAATATAGTGTTAATCAGAATATAGACTATTTCCAAATATATAGTGATTTTAGTGGTTTTAGAAAGAAATTACGAGCTGACTTAAGTGGTAAATTCACAACATCAAACAGCGTAATATATTTTAAAATTTTAGAACAAAACAGAAGTTTTTATATAGATTATAAAAACTCAAATTTGAAGGAAAAAATTATAAAAGCTAGCAAAAATATACTAATATTGAGAAATGATACGGGATTGGAATATAGATATAAATCTTTTAATAGAATTAAAATAGATTTATGAAAAGTTATAAATATAAAAATAAAAAGCTTAAAGAAATAATAACTTCTTACATTGAAAGTGGAAATTTAAAAAAGGGATTAGATAATATCAGGGTTGAAAAAGCATGGATGAAGTCAATGGGCAAAGGCGTTCAAAATTATACAACTCATACAATGTTAAAAAATAAAACACTTTATGTCTCGCTAAGCTCATCAGTATTAAGACAAGAACTAAGCTATGGAAAAGACAAGATTATAGATTTAATCAACAAAGAGTTAGGAAAAAAAATTATTGAAAAATTAATATTAAAATAAGATTTTTAAATGATTTCTCTAGCTGAAAAGTGAAAAGCAATTTCTATTTCAGCATTTTCGTCACTATCACTACCATGAATAGCGTTCTCACTAATTGATTTTGCAAATAAATTACGGATGGTCCCGTTATCAGCCTCATCAGGGTTTGTTGATCCAATTAATAATCTAAAATCTTCAACAGCGTTATCTTTTTCTAAAACAGCAGCAACAATTGGACCCCGTGTCATATAATGAACTAAATCATTAAAAAAAGGTTTATTTTTATGAATACTATAAAAGCGCATAGCCTCCTTTTTAGAAAGTGTTTTAAGTTTCAATGCAATTATTTTAAAACCGGACAATATTATTTTATCTAAAATTTTTCCTGTATGACCCTTCTCAATTGCATCAGGCTTTAACATTGTAAAAGTCCTATTATTCTTCATGTGATTATTTTATTTTAACAAAAATAGTGAATTAGAACTGAAAACCATATTCAGCCTTATTTTTAAATATTGTATCTTAGCGAGGTATGAAAAATTTAACTTTTGAAGAAGTAAAATCACTTTTAAATTCTCCAAAAAGAATCATCATTGTTACACATTATAATCCAGATGGTGATGCAATAGGATCCTCACTAGGCCTAAATCAATATTTAAATTTGAAAGGTCATATATCAAATGTTATTGTTCCAAACGATTATCCTGATTTTTTGAAATGGATTTATGGAGCTTCAGAAATTATTAATTTCGAAATAAACTCCCAAAATGCAATTCAGCTAATTAACAACTCTGAAATTATTTTTACACTTGATTTTAATGCTCTTCACCGTGCGGGAAAGATGAAAAATTTATTAGAAAAAAATGAATCATTAAAAATTATGATTGATCATCATGAGATGCCGGGCAGTTATGCTCATTACAAATACTCTGACAACGAAATATCTTCAACTGCTGAGATGATTTATAACTTTATTGAAAGAATGAACGATGTAAAAATTTTAAATAAATCTATTTGTACTGCACTTTACACTGGAATGATGACAGATACTGCCTCATTTAGGTTCCCTAAGGTGACAGCAAAAACGCACCAAATCATATCAAAATTTCTTGAAATTGGTGTCAACCATTCTGAGATCCATGACAAAGTCTACAGTAATATCGGAATGAACAAAATTAAAATATTGGGAATAGCTTTGAAAAATTTAAAATTAATCCAACAGCATAGCATCGCTTACACCACATTATCTCAAAAAAACCTCGATGAAAACAATTTTAAAAAGGGTGACACTGAAGGATTAGTTAATTATGGACTTTCAATAGATAAAGTTAAAATGTCAGTTATATTCATTGAAAACAAGTTTGAAGGAATTATTAAAATATCCTTTCGTTCAAGAGGAAAATTGGATGTAAATAAATTTGCAAGAAAGTATTTTAATGGTGGTGGCCATAAAAATGCTGCTGGTGGAAAAAGTGAGTTCACACTTGATGAATGCGTAAAGCAATTTAGAAAAGTTGTAGAGGATTACATATTTTAATTTACATACAAAATGAGAAATACAATAAAGTTTTTTATTTTAATTTTTTTAATTTCATGTGAAAAATCAGAAGCAAGGTTACCTGAAAATTTAAAATCTGATAATTTTATAAAAATCTCTGCAAAAAAAAATAAAAAATTAAACAATTATGAATATAAGTTAATTAAAAATTATATAAAATTGAGCAATAAAGATTATAGAGAATCAAATTACGGATTTTGGTTCCTAAAAATTAAAAAAAATAATTCTAAAAATAAACCGAGATTCGGTGACAAAATTTACTTTAAGTTTACTGTCAAGGATTTAGAAGACAAAATCATTTACAATGATTACAAATCGAAGAACAAAATATATTTCATGGAACAAGAGCCAATAATAAGTGGCCTGCGTGAAGGATTAAAATTAATGCATGAAGGAGAAAAAATGAACTTTATTTTTCCTTCTCAAATGGCATACGGTTTTCGAGGCGATCAAAAAAAAATTAAACCAAATAGCCCGCTTGTTTATGAAGTAATAATTGATAAAATAATTTATAATGATAAGTAAAATGAATTTCATAAAAAAAATAGTTTTGACAGCATGTATTTCATTATTATTTACAACGAGCTCGTGTCAAAACAAATACCCCGAACTTGAAAAAGGTCTTTATGCTGAATTTAATACTACGAAAGGAGTTATGTTGGCCAAACTTTATTATGATAAGGTGCCTTTAACCGTTGCTAATTTTGTTGGACTTGCAGAAGGAATTCACCCAAAATTAAACGACTCATTAAAAGAGATTCCTTACTATAACGGAACAATTTTCCATAGAGTGATTGATAAGTTTATGATTCAGGGAGGTGATCCGTCAGGTACAGGAATGGGAAAAACAGGATATACTTTTAATGATGAATTTCATGATTCACTCAAACATGATAAACCCGGAGTTTTATCAATGGCAAATAGCGGACCTAACACAAACAGTTCACAATTTTTTATCACTGAAGTACCTACCCCATGGTTAGATAGAAAACACTCTATATTTGGTCAAATAGTAAAAGGAATTCATGTTCAAGATTCAATATCAAATGTCGAGGTTATGCCAGGAAGTAATAAACCGTTAGAAAAAATAAAAATAAAATCCTTGAATATAATCAGGATAGGAACTGAAGCAAGAAATTTTGATGCGCCTAAAATTTGGGAAAGAGAATTACCCGCCCTTGAAAAAAGAAGATTGGATAAGGAAAATGAATTAAAAAGGAAAATAGAACAAAATCAAAAAATTGCACTAACAAAAAATAATGAGTACAAGAACAAATCAAAATCCACTAATTCAGGACTTTTATATTATACCTTGAAACCTGGAAATGGAAAAAAACCAAAAAAAGGAGAAAACATAAAGTTATTTTATGAGGGATATTTTGCAGATGGAAAACTATTTTCTACAAATATCAAATCAACAGATAAGAATTTTGGCACTTTTAGCAGTATTAAAGAACAAAGGCGTATGTATGAACCAATGTCAATGCTTTACAGCGACGATGCCCAAATGATACCAGGATTTAAAGAGGGTGTTTTTAAAATGACATATGGTGAAAAAATATTCTTATACATTCCTTCATATCTTGCGTATGGAGAACAAGAACGTGGACCAATTAAACCTAATTCAGATTTGATATTTATAGTTGAATTATTAAAAAACTAAATCAATACTTTTGTTATTTAAAAAATGCCCAAGGTTTATAAATTAACATTAGGTCTTAGTATAATTCCACAGATTTTGTTTGTAAAAGTTTTAGCAAAATACCCAAGTTTTGTTGAAGAAAATTACAGCAATTTGTTGTATCCTATTATATCAAAATCATTAAGATCAATTTTTGGATGGATACCTTTTTCTCTTGGAGATTTAATTTATTTATTTTTTTTCCTATTCATAATATACTTTTTTATAAATAACATGATTCTTAAAAATGGGAAGATTAATTATAGTAATTTATTCTTCAAATCAGTTGCAGCTTTGTCGCTTTTTTACTTCATATTTCACCTTTTTTGGGGTCTAAATTATTACAGACTTCCACTTGAAAAAAAATTAGGAGTAAAAACAAACTATACAACTGATGAATTATATAAATCAACTCAGTATCTAATCAAACATACTAATAGTATTCACTTGAAACTTACGGGGGATAGTAAAAAATTAGTAAATACTCCATATGATTTTTATTCACTAAAAAGAGAAATCAAAAATGGATATAATGTCCCTACTAATGAATTTGATTTAAACAATTTCAACTATGAGAGTCAAAAAAAGTCACTATTCAGTAAAATTCTTGCATATATGGGTTTCAGTGGATATTTAAACCCGTTTACTAATGAAATACAGATAAATTCTTATCTACCAATTAATTCTACAGCCATTACACTTGCTCATGAAAGAGCACATCAACTTGGTTATGCGTCAGAGGCGGAAGCCAATTTTATCGCTTTTGTATCAACTGAAAATCATGATAACATTTATATCCAATACTCGTCCTACACTTTTGCCTTAGCATATTGTCTAAACGAACTTCACAAAAAGAATAAAAAAAAATTTGAAATTTGCTATAATAAGATTAATGAAGGTATTGTTAGGGATTACAAAAATCGTAAAAAAAGTTGGCATAAATTTCGAAATCCCATTGAACCATTATTCAAATATTGCTATGATAAGTTTTTAAAAAATAATAATCAGAAAATGGGGATAGAAAGCTACAGCCATGTAGTTGGCTTAATTATAAATAGTTTCGGATTAAAAAATTAAACTTAAGTTAACTTTTTTCTAATTTTATTATAAATAAAACTTAATGTGTATATTTAAAAAAGAATAGAAAGTAATGATGTTAAAAACTTATTTCAGCGCTCTTTTCTGCTTGTACTTATTAGTTGTTGGAGCTCAAGATTACAAACCGAAAAATGACGGTGTTAAGTCCAAAAACACAAACTTTACAGCCATCACTAACGCAAAAATATATGTTACTGATAGTAGTGTAATTGAAAATGGTACTTTACTGATACAAAATGGTTTAGTAATTAGTGTAGGAAATGACATAAATGTTCCGCAAAACTCATTAACAATTGATGCAAAGGGTAATGTTATTTACCCATCCTTTATCGATATATTTTCAAATTTTGGCATAAATAATCCCAAAAAAGTAACGAGTGAAGGAGGTTCTCCTCAATATGATGCTAGCAGACAAGGATATTATTGGAACGATCACATCAGGGCAGAACAAAATAGTATCAATTTCTTTGAATTTGACCCAAAAAAAGCAAATGAGTATCTAGAATATGGTTTTGGTGTAGTAAATACACATCTGAATGATGGCATAATTAGTGGAACAGGTTTACTTATAGCACTTGATATTAATGGAGATAATTCAAAACGAATATTAAAAGAAAGGTCAGCTCAATACTTGTCATTTTCTAGAAGCTCGCAATCGATACAGGCATATCCTACTTCAATAATGGGATCAATGTCCCTGCTTAGACAATTTTATCACGATGTTAATTGGTATGAAAAGGGTAATATTAACAATATCGATATTACAATCGAATCATATATTAAGAATAAAAACCTAGTACAAATAATGTCTTCTGGAAGTCGAAAAAATGCACTTCGGGCAAATAAAATTGCTGATGAATTCAATTTAAAATATGTAATTCTCGGGGGTGGAGACGAATATGAACGAATAAACTCAGTTAAAAATTCAAATGCAACTTATATTATACCTATTAATTTTCCAAAACCTTATGATGTTGAAAATAGCTTCTTGGCGGAAAAATTAGAAACAAAAGACATGCGTCAATGGTACCAAAAGCCATCAAATCCAAAAATTTTAGCACAAAATAAAATCCCATTTGCTTTAACACTGCATAAACTTGAATCGGTAAAAGATTTTAAAACCAATATCATTAAGGCATTAAATAGAGGCTTAAGCAAAAAAGATGCAATTAAGTCCTTAACAACCACTCCTGCAAGAATATTAAAAAATGATAAAATTGGTAATTTAAATAAAGGAAGCTATGCTAATTTTTTTATTTCATCTGGTGATTTCTTCAATAACAATTCCTCGATAATTGAACACTGGATTAGAGGTTCAAGACACATTTTTGACGAAATAAACCCTAAAGATCTAAGCGGAGAATATCAACTTGCGCTTGAGGATAGTATAGTATCTATTAAATTTAAAAAAATGAATTCAGCTCCAGAAGCCGTTATAAAATCAAATAACAATGATTTAAAATCAAAATTAATGTACAAAGATGGCTGGATTAACTTATTGTTTAAATCTAATGATACAAATAACCAGAAATATTTAAGATTTGATGGTAAAATAGATTATAATTCTGATGACATAGAAGGTTTTCTGACAGATACCAATGGAAATTCGAAACTTACAAAGCTCATAAAAATTAATAACAACATTACCCGTTCTGAAAAAACAAAAGAAAAAAAAGAGATTACTAATAAAATTAACGCTGACATTAATGTTACCTACCCTAACGTTTCTTTTGGACACAAGAAAATGCCTGAATTACAATCATTATTATTTAAAAATGCTACCGTTTGGACAAATGAAAAAGAAGGTATACTGCAGAAAACAGATGTAATTATTAAAAATGGGAAAATTTGGAAAATTGGTAATAATTTAAAATCAGAAAAAGCAATTGTTATTAATGCAGAGGGTAAACATTTAACTTCTGGTATAATTGATGAGCATTCACATATTGCAGCTGCGAGCATTAATGAGGCTGGTCAGAATTCCTCTGCTGAAGTTAGCATTGCTGATGTAATAGAGGAAGACGATATAGATATTTACAGAAACCTAGCAGGTGGAGTAACTACCATACAAATTTTACATGGCTCAGCAAATCCAATCGGAGGAAGATCTGCAATAATTAAACTTAAGTGGGGTGAAGAAGCTAGTAAGCTTCTGTATAAAAATGCACCAAAATTCATAAAATTTGCACTTGGAGAAAATGTTAAGCAATCAAACTGGGGAGGATATACAAGGTTTCCGCAAACAAGAATGGGTGTTGAGCAATTATATATCGATTACTTTTCTAGGGCACTTGAATATGAAAATTTAAAAAAATCTGGCAAAGATTTTCGATATGATATTGAAATGGAGGTATTATCTGAAATATTAAATGAACAAAGATTTATTAGTTGTCATTCATATATCCAAAGCGAAATAAATATGCTCATGAAAGTTGCTGAAAAATATAATTTTAAAATTAATACTTTTACTCACATTCTTGAAGGATATAAAGTAGCTGATAAAATGAAAATGCATGGAGCTGGAGCTTCAACATTTAGTGATTGGTGGGCATACAAATACGAGGTAAACGACGCAATTCCCTACAATGCTGCAATTTTAAATAATCTTGGAGTAATAACTGCCATCAATAGTGATGATGCAGAAATGTCAAGGCGTTTAAACCAAGAAGCTGCGAAAGCAGTAAAATATGGTGGTGCCGACGAAGAAGATGCATGGAAAATGGTAACACTGAATCCCGCCAAACTGCTTAGAATTGATGATAAAGTAGGTAGTATAAGGGTTGGTAAGGAAGCTGACCTGGTGTTGTGGAGTGGTCATCCTTTATCAATATACAGTAAAGCAGAAAAAACAATCATTGAAGGAGTAACCTATTTTGACTTAGAAAGAGACAAAAAAATGAGATCACATATAAGAGATGAAAGAAATAATTTTATTCAAATGTTGTTGGAAGCCAAGAACGAAGGAGAAAAAACTCAAAATATTAAAATAAAAAAGAAAAAACATATGCATTGCGATACCTTGGATATTAACGAATTCTAAATTAAAATGAAAAAATTATTTTACTTCTTATTTATCGTCTTTTTTTTATTTGAATCTAATTCACAACAAACTCCTGCAGCTAATCAGTCAGAAATTATTGCAATTAAGAATGGAATTGCCAACATTGGAAATGGAAACATAATTAAAAATAGCCTAATTATATTCAAAAACGGGGTTCTGCAATTTGTAGGTAAATACAGTGAGAGTGTTGACTTATCAAACATGAAAGTAATTGAAGCTAATGGAATGAATATTTATCCTGGTTTTATATTACCAAATTCTACTCTGGGTCTTATAGAAATAGATGCTGTTAGAGCATCTGATGACGTTTCTGAAATTGGTACATGGAATCCAAATATTAGAAGTTTAATTGCGTACAATACGGAATCTAGAGTTGTCGAAACTATGCGTCCTAATGGAGTTTTACTTGCTCAAATTACACCAAGAGGTGGAATAATCTCAGGCAAATCATCTATTGTTCAACTAGACGCATGGAACTGGGAAGATGCAGCTATTAAAATAGACGATGGGATTCATATAAACTGGCCAAACAGTATCGCAAATGAAAGATGGAATCACAGCGATGATTCTTATTTAAAATTTAATAAAAATTACAGAGATAAAGTCAATGAAATTATTAATTATTTCAACAATGCCAGAGCCCATAATAGTGTGTCTTCTAATGTAACTAATATTAAGTTTGAAGCGATGAAGGATTTATTTAATAATAAAATTAAGCTCTACATACACGTAAGCGAAAAAAAAGGGATTATAGATGCTGTAACATTTGCAAAAAATCAAAAAATAAAAAATATAACAATTGTTGGAGGTTATGAATCACATAAAGTAACTAGTTTCCTCAAAGAAAATAATATCTCTGTTTTGTTGCAGCGAGTTCATTTAAGACCAGAAAATAATTATGAAGACTATGATTTACCATATAAACTAGCAAAAAAACTAGTTGATGAAGGTATACTTGTTGGATTAGAGGCAAGTGGCGATATGGAGAGAATGAATTCTAGAAATCTACCTTTTTATGCCGGAACAACTGTTGCACACGGATTATCAAAATCTCAAGCACTTAAATTAATAACTTTCAACACTGCAAAAATATTAGGAATTGAAAATAAATATGGTAGTCTAGAAATTGGAAAAAGTGCTACACTATTTATTAGTACAGGAGACGCATTAGATATTAGAACAAATAATATTAAAAGAGCGTTTATTAATGGCCGTGACATAAGTTTAGAAAGTCATCAAACCAAGCTTTGGAAGAGATATAAAAAAAAATATAGATTGAATTAAAAAAACTCTTATAATATTAATTAATGCAAAAAAAAATTACTAGTCCTCAAAATTACCTAATAAAAAGATTTTTAAGCCTGAAAGATAAACCAAAACTAAGAAAAAAATTAGGCCTATTTGTAATTGAGGGAGAAAGAGAAATAAGAACAGCAATTAATAATGGTTATCAAATAATAAATATTCTTTTTACACCCGAAATTTTTGATTCAAAAAAGTTTGAATTAATAAGCAAAAAAAAAATAAATTTAGTCTTAATTACAAAAAAAATTTATTCAAAAATAGCTCACCGAAGTAACAGTGAGGGTGTAATAGCTCTAGCAAAAATGAAATCACATTCTTTGGAAAATTTAATTTTTAAAAATCAAAAACCACTAATTGTCGTCGCAGAATCAATTGAAAAGCCTGGAAATATAGGAGCTATGGTAAGAACTTGTGAAGCTGCAAATGTTGATGCCTTTTTGATAGCAGATCCAAAAACTGATCTTTATAATCCGAACATTGTTCGAAATAGCCTCGGAGGAATTTTTAGTATTCAAATTGGAATAGAAAGTTCTAAAAATATTATTGAATATTTAAATAATAAAAAAATTTCAATTTTCACTACAACATTAAAAAACTCTAGTCCTTACACTAAGCTTGATTACAAAGATTCAACAGCTCTGGTTTTTGGAAATGAATCTAATGGAGTATCTGTAAAATGGGAAGATTCCAGCATTAAAGAAATTAAAATACCGATGTTAGGTGAATTAGATTCAATGAATGTTTCAGTAGCTACAGGTATAATTGTTTTTGAAGCAGTCAGACAGCGAAATTTCATTTAACAAAATAAAATAAAAAATAAAAATTCTAAGATCTAGGTTGTTATTTACAAATGTTTGTTTTAGATTTAATGTATGACGTCTCTAGAAATAAAAAAGGAAAGGAGTTCAATTACAAACGAATATAAAGAACTTCTAAAAAGCAGCTATAGAAAACTGACCGTTGACGATAAAAAACTAATTCGTAAGGCTTTTGATGTTGCACTTGAGGGACATAAAAACCAACGCCGAAAATCAGGAGAAGCTTATATTTTTCACCCAATTTCCGTGGCTAAAATTGTTGCTAACCAAATTGGACTAGATGCAGTATCAATTGCTGCAGCTCTACTACATGATGTTGTAGAAGATTCACCAAATCATAATATTTCGGATATAAAAAAAATGTTCGGTGTGAAAGTGGCAAGAATTGTAAATGGACTTACTAAAATTTCTAGCCTAAAAAAAGATAAGAATATTTCACTACAAGCTGAAAATTTCAGAAAAATGCTTCTCACTCTAAATGATGATGTAAGAGTTATTATTATTAAAATTGCTGACAGATTACATAACATGCAAACAATTCATTCACTTAGAGAAGAAAAACAACTAAAAATAGCTTCTGAAACACTTTATATTTATGCCCCATTAGCACATAAAATTGGGCTTTACAATATTAAATCTGAGTTAGAGGACTTAGCCCTTAAATACACAGAGCCTGATGTTTATGATTCCATTTTATTAAAAATAAAAGAAAGCAAAGAGGAACAAGATGTTTACATAAAAAATATAAGTGAAATCTTAGAAAAAGGACTAATAAAAGAAAAAATAAAATCAAGCATAAAGGGCCGGCCAAAATCTATATATTCAATTCGAAGAAAGATGCAAAGGCAGGGAGTTTCTTTTGATGAAGTTTATGATAAGTTTGCAGTTAGGATTATTTACAGATCGGGTCTTAAAAATGAAAAGTTTTTAGCTTGGAAAATTTATTCAATAGTAACAGATTTTTTTAGACCTAATCCTACCCGGTTAAGAGATTGGATATCATCACCTAAATCCACTGGATATGAAGCGTTACATATAACTGTTATGGGTCCCGAAGGTAGATGGGTTGAAGTGCAGATAAGAAGCGAAAGAATGAATGAAATTGCCGAAAAAGGATATGCAGCTCACTACAAATACAAACAGGGAGATTCAATGAACGATGTAACACTTGAAAGTTGGATTAGTAAACTTCAAGGAATGATGGATAATCCGCAAGCTAATGCAGTTGATTTCGTTGAGGAATTTAAACTAAACTTATATGCAAAAGAAATATTTGTTTTTACTCCCAATGGAGATTTAATATCTCTTCCCAAAGAAGCAACTCCACTTGATTTTGCTTTTAACATTCATACGCAAATTGGTTTAAAAACCAGAGGAGCGAAAGTAAATGGTAAATTAGTTCCACTTAATCACAAGTTAAAAAGTGGTGATCAAGTTAATATTATGACATCAGAAAGTGCAAAACCAAACTCAAATTGGCTGGACTATGCTACCACTGGACGTGCTAGAAGTAAAATAAAATCTTCTCTAAAAGAAGATAAAAAAATAATTTCTGAAGATGGCAAAGAAATTTTAAGAAGAAAATTAAAACAATTAAAGATTCAACTAAATGAGAGATCAACAAACGAGTTAGTTAACTTTTTTAATCTTCAAACTAGTCTGGATCTATTCTACAGAATAGGTATTGGTAGTATAGACAATGGGATGTTAAAAAAATATGCAGCATCGCGATCTAATGTACTCGTAAGCTTCATAAAAAGTAAAATTAGCAGGAAAAAAACTTTAGATAATGATACTTTAAACAATGATGAAATAACTTCTAAATATGACATGCTTGTTTTTGGAAAAGAACAAGAAAGACTTAGCTACAAATTGGCACTATGTTGCAATCCAATTCCAGGTGACAAAGTATTTGGATTTTTAAGTATAAAGGACGGAATTAAGGTACACAAAAAAACATGTTCAAACGCTTTAAGCATGCAATCAAATTATCAATATAGAATAATTGAAGCAAAATGGATTGATTCAACTCAACAAGTCTTTAAGGCAGTCATAAAAATGACTGGAATTGACGAAAAAGGGCTTGTTAGCGATATAACAAAACTAATTTCTGGCAGTATGAATGTTAATATGAAAAGTATAAAATTTGATAGTGATAGTGGCACATTTAATGGAGAAATTGCAGTTGAAGTCAATAATAATAGTTTGGTTAAAAAACTAATGGAGAGGTTAAGAAAAATTAATGGGATTGAAAAGGTTATCAGAATTTAAAAATTAAGTAAATTTGAAGAGCTAAATGAATACAAAAAACAAAAACCAGGAAATTGTAAAAAATGTTTTTACAAAATATTTAATCAAAAATAAACAGAGAAAAACACCTGAAAGATTTGCTATTCTTCAGGAAATATATGACACCGAAGACCATTTTGATATAGAATCATTGTACATAAAGATGAAAAACAAAAAATATAGAGTTTCTAGAGCAACTTTGTATAATACAATTGAACTGCTTTTGGGTTGTGGTCTTGTACGAAAACATCAATTTGGACTTAATCAGACTCAGTACGAGAAATCATATTTTGACAAACAACATGATCATGTTATATTAACTGATTCTGGTGAAGTTATTGAATTTTGCGACCCAAGAATTCAATCAATTAAGCAAACAATAGAAGAAGTTTTCAACATAGAAATACAAAACCATTCATTATATTTTTATGGAATTCAAAAAAAGAAAAAAAACTAAATAACTTATGGGTGTTGATCTACTTTTAGGTCTTCAATGGGGAGACGAAGGAAAAGGAAAAATTGTTGATGTACTAACCAAAAATTATGACATAATAGCACGCTTTCAAGGTGGGCCAAATGCTGGACATACTCTGGTCTTTAATGGAACTAAACACGTTCTTCATACAATTCCTTCAGGTATTTTTCACAATGAAACCATAAATTTAGTCGGAAATGGCGTTGTTATTGATCCTGTAATATTTAAGGATGAACTTGATAAACTAGATAAGGTTGATGTTGAATATAAAAAATCATTATTAATATCAAGAAAAGCTCATCTAATCCTACCTACTCATCGACTTTTGGATTCAGCATCTGAAATGTCAAAGGGAAAAGAAAAAATTGGATCAACATTAAAGGGTATTGGTCCTACGTATATGGATAAAACTGGTCGAAACGGAATAAGAGTTGGGGATCTTGAGTTAGACAATTGGTTGGAAAAGTATAGAAACCTAACCAAAAAACACCTTTCGATGATTAAATTCTACGATGTAAAGTTAAAATATGATTTAAAAAAAATGGAATCAAAATTCTTTGAATCTATCAAAACACTAAAATCATTAAGATTTGTTGATTCTGAAAAGTATTTATTTGATGCTAAAAGAACAAATAAAAAAATTTTAGCAGAAGGTGCTCAAGGTTCATTGTTGGATATTGATTTTGGTACATATCCATATGTAACATCCTCAAATACAACCGCTGCAGGTGCATGCACTGGATTGGGAGTATCACCAAATTCTATAAATGATGTTTTTGGAATTTTTAAAGCTTACACTACTAGAGTTGGTAGTGGTCCTTTCCCAACAGAGCTTTTTGATGTTGTAGGAAAAAAAATTGCAAAGAAGGGAAATGAATTTGGGGCTACAACTGGAAGACCTAGAAGATGCGGTTGGTTAGATCTTGTCGCATTAAAATACGCATGCCAGATTAATGGAGTTACAAAGCTTATGATGATGAAAGCTGATGTTTTATCTGGAATAGAAAGTCTAAAAATTTGTACTGCGTATTATTATAAAGGCGAAAAAATTTCACATCTCCCTTTCAATATTGATTCAAAAAATGTAACTCCAATTTACACAAAATTCAATGGCTGGAGTGATGATATAAGTAATGTTGAATTATCAACTAATTTACCTACAACTCTAATAAATTATATTGAATACTTAGAGAGTGAGTTAGGTATACCAATAAAAATTATTTCGGTTGGACCAGATAGAAAACAAACTATCTTTAGATAAAATGTTTTCAAAATTGTATAATCTTTAGTTATATTGACTGCAAAAGATAACTTTTATGCAACTATTTAATGTAAAAATATATTTCTTTTTATTTGTGGTTTTTGTAGTAAGTTCTCAGGAAAGAGAGCAAATTGAAATTAAATTTGCACCATACATGACAATTGAGGAAAAAAACCCTGAAGCAACTATTTTAACTCGAGATAACTCCAAACAAGTCCACATAAAACATAAAGGTATTGAATTATGGTGTGACAAGGCCGTTTATTACCAGAACCAAGATTTTATTGAGGCTTTTGGAAAAGTATTGGTAAAACAAGGAGATAGCCTTGATATGACATCAAACTATGCCGAATACAGCGGAATTACCCAACTTGCATATGCTAGTGGAGATGTTGTTCTTATAGATTCAAATTCTAAATTATATACAGATATTCTATATTTTGATAGAGTTAAACAACAAGCACTCTACAATCAAAATGGTAAAGTTGAAAAAGACTCATCTGGAACTATTACGAGCAAAATTGGGCGCTACTTTGTTAATGAAAAAAAATACCAATTTTCACAAAATGTTGAACTTATTAATCCGGAATATGTTATTAATACCCGAAGACTTGATTTTTATACAGATTCTGGTTATTCGTTTCTATACGGTGAATCTAAAATAGTAAGCAATACTAGTACAATTTACTGCGAAAGAGGTTTTTATGACACAAAAAGTGATACTGGATATTTTGTTAAAAAATCAAAAATTGACTATGACGAAAGAACTATCATTGGTGACAGCATATATTTTAACAGAAATACCAGCTTTGCCTCGGCGAATAACAATATTAAAGTAATAGACACATTGAATAAAACGCTTATAAAAGGGCACTATGCTGAAGTGTTTAGATTAAAAGATTCAGTATTCATAACTAAAAGAGCTATTGCAATTAAAGAATATCAAAATGATTCAATATATATTCATGCTGATAAATTAATGGTTACTGGACCACCAAATGAAAGAATATTACGGGGGTATTACAATGCTAAAATTTATAAGTCGGATTTGAGCGGTAAAGCCGATTCAATTCACATGAATCAAAGATCAGGAAAAACTCAACTTATAAATTTCTACAAAGATGAAAATGTTTTTTCGAAAAAAAAATTTCCAATACTTTGGCATAATAAAAATCAAATAACTGGTGATTCAATCCATCTCATTTCCAACTCACAAAATGAAACACTTGACTCATTAAAAGTTTTTAATAATGCTTTCATAATTAGCATGGATACGATAGATGCTGGGTATAATCAAATTAAAGGAAAAAAACTTGATGGAATTTTTCTTAACAATGAACTGAAGATTTTAAATATAATTAAAAACGCGGAAAGTATTTATTACTTAAGAGATAGTAAAAATGAATTAGTAGGAATTGATAAGTCAAAGTCAGCTTCAATAAAAATATTTATAGATCAAAATAGGATTGAGGAAATAAGAAAAATAAATCAAATTGACGGAAAGACTTATCCTAAAAGAGACTTTCCCAAAAATGAAGATTTATTAAAGGGTTTTGTATGGCGAGAGGAAGAAAGACCATTAAATGTTGAAGACCTTTTTAGTGAGGATCCCCCTCTAAAACTTCCAGTTATTGAGGGTTTAAAAGAAATCCCAGCTAATACTGAGTTTTTTGACAATAATCTAAACGAAAGAATTGAAAAAGCTAAAAAAATTTCCATAAAAAACAACAATGATAATAAAAACATTGATAATAAAGCCGCAAGACAAATACCTGAAAAAAATTAATTAATCTTGAACAAAAAAGAGTTTTTTAAATATCAGGCACAAACAAATCCGAATCCAATCGCCATGGAAATTTCTAGTGCAAGGGGATGTTACATATACGACAAACAAAATAATGCTTATTTAGATTTTATAGCGGGAGTTTCTGCTTGCAGTTTAGGCCACTCGCACCCTAAGGTAATAGAGGCAATAAAAAAACAAATTGACAAATACATGCATGTAATGGTTTATGGAGAATTTATTCAAGACCCTGCAATTGAACTAACCAAAATGTTAGCAAAATATCTACCAAAGAAAATAACTAAAACATATTTGACCAATTCTGGAACAGAGGCAATTGATGGAGCAATGAAAATGGCCAGACGATATACGGGAAGATCAGAGATTTTAGCTGCCAAAAAAGCATACCATGGAAATACTTACGGTGCATTAAGCATTATGGGATTTGAAAAGAGAAAACAACCATTCAGACCTCTTTTACCAGATATAAAATTTCTTGAATATAACTCACATGAAGAAATTTGTAAAATTACTAAGAAAACTGCAGCTGTGATTTTAGAAACAATACAAGGTGGTGCTGGATTTATTGAACCAAAAAATGATTACCTACGAAAAATACAAAATAGATGCAACGAAGTAGGAGCTCTATTCATATTGGATGAAATTCAGCCAGGGTTTGGCAGAACTGGAACTCTATTTGGTTTTGAAAATTATAACTGTACTCCAGATATTGTAGTTGTTGGAAAGGGATTAGGTGGAGGAATGCCTATAGGTGCATTTTCATCTTCAAAAAAAATCATGGATTCCCTTTCTGATCAACCTCAGCTAGGACATATAACAACTTTCGGGGGTAATCCAGTAATAGCCGCCTCAGCACTAGCCACTCTAAAAGAGATTACAAATTCCAATTTGATTGATGAAATTGATGAAAAAGAAGCTTTGATTAGATCAACACTAAAACACAATCTAATAACAGAAATTAGAGGAAAAGGTTTAATGTTATGTCTAATTATGAAGAATAAAGAACTTTCAAATAAACTTGTTTTAAAGGCGTACCAAAAAAAATTAATTTTATTTTGGTTATTGTATGAACCAAAAGCTGTTCGTATAACTCCTCCCCTAACAATTTCAACTATTGAAATAAAAGAAGGATGTAAAATTATTCTTGAAATTTTAAATGAAATTTCTGAAAAGTGTTAATTACTTTGTTGAAAAGATTAAATTTTACTTTATGAAATGGAAAGTTAATAATCATAAATTTATTTCATAATGATATTTAATGGATATTAACTACCCCGAAGAAAATCACAGCCCCTCTCTTACCAAGTTTGAATCTATGTTAAGAACAAACAATATTCTCTTTTTTGATTCAAATGAGTTTGAGAACATTATACATCATTACTTAGAAAACGGGAAAATTTCACTAGCCAAAAAGGCACTAAAACTTAGTTTGGATCAACATCCAACATCCATCACGCTTCAAATTTTAAAAATAGAGATATTAATATTTGAAAATAAACTTAGTGAAGCTGATAAACTTTTGTCTAAACTTTTTGAAATTGACCCCAATAACCAAGACTTATTAATTCAAAAAGCCAATATCTTTTCTAAACGAGATCAGCATAAAGATGCAATCAAAATATTTGAAAAAGCATTAAATTTTTCTGATAATGAATCTGAATTATACTCACTAATTGGAATGGAGTATCTTTTTTTAGACAATTATGAGTCAGCTAAAATATATTTCAAAAAATGTATTGAATTAGACAAATATGATTATTCTTCCCTTTACAACATAATTTATTGTTATGAGTTTTTACATCAAAATCACCAGGCTATAGATTATTTAAATTGGTTTCTGGACCAAAACCCTTATTGCGAAATAGCTTGGCACCAACTTGGAAAACAATATCTTGAGGTTAATGAATTAGAAAAATCACTTTCATCCTTTGATTTTGCTATTATATCAGACGAAACATTTATTGGAGCGTATTTTGAAAAAGCTAAAGTGCTTGAAAAATTAAAACGTTTCAAAAAAGCAATTGATAATTATAACATAGCAATAGCTATAGAGGGTCCAACAGCTTATACTTATCTTAAAATCGGGATATGTTATGAGTCAATGGAAAAAGACGACAAAGCTCTTAAATACTTTTTCAAGTCAGTCAAAGAAGATCCAGTTTTTGATAAAGGATGGATAGAAATAACAAGATTTTACTTTAAAAGGAAAAAACTCCTTAAGTCTTTATTTTATATTAACAAAGCAATTGACATCGACGACGCCAATTTAAAATATTGGAAATTATATTCAAAAATAAACAAGTCACTTCTTAGATATAACAATGCTTTGACCGGCCTAAAAAAGAGTATTGAACTGGGAGATAAATCATTTGAAACATTAATAGAAAAAATTGATTTATTAATTAAAATTAAAAGTTTTGAAAGTGCAAAACTACATTTACTTAATTTGGTAAAAGAATATCCTGAAAATAAAGAGATAATATTTCGCCTTAGCGGTGTCTTGCTTAATCTAAATGAATCTGAATACGGCTACTACTACTTGTTGTCTGGATTGAAAGTAAATAAAGATTACGTTAATAATTTCAAGGAAATTTTTCCTGATATATTTCAAAGCGCCGAGGTACAAAATTTCATAAAAAGCTATATTAAATCATCTAACTAAATTTTATATATTTACCTATATAACTATAGATGAAAAGTAGTATCAGAAATTATATTTTGGTTTTCTTAAAAGGTATGGCAATGGGCCTAGCTGATATTGTTCCAGGAATTTCTGGAGGAACAGTAGCATTTATTTCAGGAATTTATGAAGATCTAATTTCAAGTATTAGCAGTTTTGATTTTACCCTTTTTAAGCACTTAAAAAAAAATGGAATAAAAGCTGTTTGGAAAAAAATAAATGGCAATTTCTTATTATCAGTTTCCTTAGGAATATTTTCCAGCCTAATAATATTTTCTAATCTTATCTATTGGATGATAAAAACTAATCCAATTCTAGTGGATTCTTTCTTCTTTGGATTAGTTCTCTCTAGTATTTTCTATATATTTAAGAAAATTAAGATATCTCGATTATCATCTCTGACAATCTTTTTTTTTGGTGCTATTTTAGCATATCAAATCACACAATTACAATTTTTAAGTACCTCGAATAATATGATATTAATCTTCTTGTCGGGTGTAATTGCGATTTCAGCGATGTTACTCCCAGGTATTTCAGGTGCCCTAATTTTATTAATAATGGGCTCATACGATAAAATTCTTAATTCAATAAACGAAAAAGAATTTTTAGTATTGACTATTTTCGGATTTGGGGTGTTATCAGGACTATTTACCTTCGCAAGGTTCTTAAAATGGTTATTAAATAATTACTACAATCAAACTCTTTTAATGTTAAATGGATTTATGTTTGGTGCATTAGCCAAATTATGGCCTTGGAGAGTTCCTATTAATTGGATAATAAATGAAAATGGAGAAAAACTTATAACAAGTGAAAAATTAGTCTTACCATTAAAATTAGGAGGTGATACACAAATTATAGAAGCATCTTTAATTATGATTTCGGGCTTTTTGATAATAATATCTGTATACTATTTTGGAAAAAAAAATAATGCGATTCGACAACAAAAAAGATAAATTATTGCTAATTTTTAAAGGGATCCTTATGGGTGCTGCCAATAAGGTTCCTGGTGTTTCTGGTGGAATTGTTGCCGTTGTCTTTGGGTTTTATCAAGAATTCATATCATCAATGCAAAAATTTAATCGAAAAGGGTTTACATTATTATTTTCAGGAAAATTATCATCTTTTTTTAAACATGTAAATGGAGTTTTTCTTTCGCTATTATTTTTTGGTATGATTATAAGTTATTTCAGTGTTTCAAAAATTTTAGATTTTCTAATTGCTAGATATGAAGTTTACATATGGAGTTTATTTTTTGGAATGATAATTGGTTCAATAATTTATATATACACAAGCATAAGAAAAATTGATAATTCAATTTACCTATGCTGTATTTTAGGAATTTTTGTTGGATTTACAATCAGTATATTATCTCCAGGAACAGAAAATAAAAATATTTGGTTCGTTTTCTTTTGCGGAGTAGTAAGTATTTCGGGAATGACTCTGCCAGGGTTTTCCGGATCATTCATATTAATGTTGTTGGGAAATTATGTTTTATTACTTGTAGATTCAGTGAATGTCTTCTTTGATGTACTAGTTAGCTTATTTACTTTGAATCTATCAGTAGTATCAGACCCTTACAATTCAAAAATGCTTAAAATTTTGTTAGTCTTTACTATTGGCTCAGTAATTGGTCTGATAATACTTTCACACATATTAAATTTTCTATTAAAAAAATTTGAAGATAAATTAATGGCAACTATTATGGGCTTTATAATTGGATCACTTAGTGTAGTATGGCCATGGAAAGAAGCTGTAGATAAAGTAAACATTGATGGAAATTACATATTAGATTCAAATGGAAATAGACAAATAGAAAATTATGTAAGATATTTGCCAGAATTTAACCTTGAGAATTTTCTTGCTATATTTTTAATTATTTTAGGAGTTGCTATTGTATTAATATTAAAAAAGTATGAAAAAGGAGCTAAAATAAAATGAAAACCTACGGTCTAATTGGAAAAAATATTGAATATTCGTTCTCGAAATCCTATTTCGTTGAAAAATTTAAATCTGAAAAATTAAAATGTGAATATCTAAACTTTGACATAAATAAAATTGATGATTTTCATACAATTCTTGATAAAATAAAAAATCTGAGTGGACTTAACGTAACCATCCCATATAAACAATCTATAATTTCCAAATTAGATAATGTTCATAAAGATGCTAAACAAATCGGTGCAGTAAATACAATTAAGTTCATCGATAACAAATTAATAGGATATAATACTGATCATTTAGGATTCAAAGAAAGTATTACGCCCTTTTTAAAAGCAAAACACAAAAATGCTTTGATTCTAGGAACTGGCGGAGCCGCCAAAGCCGTTGAGTTCGCTCTTAAATCAATGAATATAAAAACAATTAAGGCTACAAGAGATCAAAAAAAAATAGGATGTATCACATATAAAAAATTAACTGAAACAGTTATTGAAAATAATCAAATAATAGTTAATTGTACACCCCTAGGTACTTTTCCAAAAACTGAAATGTCACCAAAAATACCTTATAATGCTATAAAAAACTATCATTTATTGTATGACCTAATTTACAATCCAGAAGTAACAAAATTTTTAAAATTTGGAATAAAATCGAATGCAACAACCATAAACGGCATGAACATGCTTAAAATTCAAGCTGAAAAATCATGGGAAATATGGAACTCTGATTTTAACGAAAATATAATAATTTGAAAATTCAGAACATTCCCTTATATTTATAAGGCAAGTAGTTTTTAACCAAAACTAAGTGAATGAAAACTGTAGATAAACAGAAAAAAGCAGAATCAAATCATAATACTCAAAGCAATAATGATCTTGATATAAATTTAGAAAAAAAACTTGCAATCATCGAAAAAATAAAGGAGCTAAATAAAAATAGTAACAGCTATGCCCCGTCCTATAAAAATTTCAAAAAACTTCAAGTTAAATGGAATGAGTTGGGAAAAGTTCCTGCCAAAGAAGCTAATAATCTTTGGAATAGTTATAGATATCATGTAGATAGATTCTACAATCTGTTGCACCTAGACAGAGATCTAAAAATTCGTGATTACAAATATAATTTTGAAAAAAAGGAAAAACTCATAAAAAAAGCCGAAGCTTTAGATAATGAAAAAAATTTAGAAAGGGCTTTTAGAGAAATTCAAGCATTACATCAAATATGGAAAGAAGATTTGGGTCCCGTAGCCAAAGAACACCGTAAAATATTATGGGAAAAATTTTGTCAGGCCACAAAAAAAATTAATACGAAACGTAAATACTACAATAATCAAATTGAAAAAAAATTAATAGAAAATTATAAAGTAAAAAAGCAAATTATTCTTGATATTAACAAAATTACAAGCGATGAATACAAATCGCATCTAGATTTGCAGAAAAAATCAGAAAAAGTTAATGTGCTTAGAGAAAAATTTATTAATTCCGGTAGTGTTCCAAAAAAATACAGAAAAAAATCTTGGGCTGATCTAAAAGATTCGTTAAAAGACTTCAATAAATCAAAAAATAAATTTTACAAGTCATTAAAAAAAACTCAATCAATTAATTTAGAAAAGAAGAAATCACTTCTTAAAATAATTGAAAACAATGTGGGAAATAGTGATTTAGAAAAAACTGTTGTTCTAATAAAAAAAACTCAAAATGACTGGAAAAAAATTGGTCATGTCCCTAAGAATGAAAGTGATAAAATCTGGAATAAGTTCAAGGAATCATGTGATATTTTTTTTAAACGTTACAATGAAATTAAGAAAAAAGGAACAGTTGAGGAAAACCAAGCTTTTGCAAAAAAAGAAAAGTTACTTATTGAATTAGAGTCATATAAGTTGAATGACAAAAAAGAATTTAACATTAAAGAAATTGAAAGATTTAGTAAAGAATGGTCAGCGATAGGTGATGTGCCAAAAAATAAAATTATTATTGATGCTAACTTTAAAAAATTAATATCGAAATTGATAAATAATATAGGAATTAGCGATAAAGAAGCTTTCGATTTAAAGTATAACCTAAAAATTCAAAAAATATTACAAAATCCCACAAAATTGAAAAAAGAAGTTTCAGTTGTAAAAAAAATGATAGATAAAACAAATTCTGAAATAATTCAACTGGAGAATAACTTACAGTTTTTTTCTAATGTACAAGACGACAATCCTATGGTTGTTGAAGTAAGAGGAAAAATCAATAAACAAAAAGCTGAGCTAAATGTTTGGCTTGAAAAATTTAAAAAAATCAATAAAATAATAAAATAGATCACTTTTTCTTTGCTCTATCCCACAACAAACTCATTTCTTTAATTGTTAGGTTTGAAAATGTTCTGTTATTAGCCCTTAAATCATCTTCCATGGACTTAAACCTATTCATAAATTTTTTGTTTGATTCAGATAAAGCGCTGTCTGGATTAATATTCATATGTCGAGCTAAATTAATTATTGAAAATAAAATATCACCAAACTCTGATTGCATATTTTCTAGGTCATTTTTTTTAACTTCATGCTTAAATTCATTAAGTTCCTCCTCAATTTTTTTTAAAACTTGATCAGTATTATCCCAATCAAATCCTAGTCCAGATGCTTTCTCTTGAATTCGCATGCACTTTATAATTGATGGTAAATGTTTTGGAACTCCTTCAAAAAGACTTTTTTTCCCATTCAATAATTTTATTTTTTCCCAATTCTCTCTTACCTCAACATCGTCTTTAACATTAACATCACCATAAATATGTGGATGTCTGCTTATTAATTTTTCGCATATTCCATTAAGTACATCTGTTATATTAAAGTCTGATGTTTCACTAGCAATTCTCGAATAAAATACAATGTGAAGTAATAAATCACCTAATTCCTCCTTCAATGAAATCATGTCATGATTTAATATCGCATCAGCTAATTCATAAGTTTCCTCAATTGTAAGTATTCTGAGGCTGTCAATAGTCTGTGTCATATCCCAAGGACACTTAGCTCTCAATTCATCCATTATATTTAATAGTTTATTGAAAGACTTTAGTTCCTGCTCTCGATTTTTCATTTACAAAATATTTTAAAAAATTTAGTTAGTAATTCTATGAAATCACACCTGAACCAAGCAGTTCGTCTTTGAGATACCATGCAACAAATTGGCCAGGTGTAATTGCAAATTGCGATTTTTGAAATTCCACAAATAATCCTGAAGATGTTTTTAGAAGGGTAGCAGACTGTAAATTCTGTCTGTAACGAATCCTAGCACTGACTTTAAGTTGATCTCCAGTGTTTATTTTTAAATCTGGTCTAACCCAATGTACATCTTTTCTCTTAACAAAAAGAGCACTACGCATAAGACCAGGATGGTCATTACCCTCACCCACATAAACTATATTTTTTATAGTATCAATTGAAATAACATAAAGTGGTTTTTTCATTCCACCAATAGATAATCTTTTTCGTTGACCAATAGTGAAAAAGTGAGCACCATTATGACTACCCAAAACACGGCCATCGTCCTTCTTATAAGTAAATGATTTGGATATATGATCCAAAAATAGTTCTTTAGATTTAGCATATAAAGAGGATGATTGATATTTGTGGAAATCAGAACTGATAAGTACAACTTCACCATTTCGTGTAGCTAATTTTTGTTGTAAAAATTCAGGTAAATGGACTTTTCCAATAAAACAAAGTCCTTGTGAATCCTTTTTATTTGCATTTATCAATTTCAACTCTGAAGCAATTTTTCGAACTTGAGATTTTTTTAAATCTCCGATTGGAAATAATATTTTTGAAAGTTGTTTTTGCGAAAGCTGACAAAGAAAATAAGATTGATCTTTGTCTTTATCAATTCCTGAAATCAATGAATATACTTTTTTTCCACTGTTCAATTCAATAATATTTTTTTTGCAATAGTGACCTGTTGCCACATAATCAGCTCCCAAAGATAAAGCAATATCTAAAAAAACATTAAATTTAATTTCTTTGTTACATAATATATCGGGATTTGGAGTTCTACCGACTTTATATTCTGCAAACATATAATCGACAATTTTCTTCTTATATTCCTTGCTTAAATCTATTGTCTGAAAAGGTATTCCTAGTTGTTCAGCAACAATCATAGCATCATTACTATCATCTAGCCAAGGACATTCATTTGAAATTGTATGTGTTGTATCGTGCCAATTTTTCATGAATAGACCTATAACATTATAACCAGCTTTTTTCATCAAGTGAGCCGCGACACTAGAGTCTACCCCACCTGATAAGCCAACTACCACTGTTTTCATTTTTAAATATTATTGTAAAATTTAAAGATAAAATGGATTAATTAATTGCGTCCATTTTTTTGCATTTGCTTGTGTTTTTCAGCCTGTTCCATTATTTCAGCCATCTTCTTTTGAAACCTACTTTGCTTTTTTGGTCTAGACTTATTAACCTCAATTCTAGCTAAGACTTTCTCTTCATCAATTATGTAATTCTTAATAACTAACATTATACCTATACTTATCAGATTTGAAACAAAGTAATAAAGACTAAGTCCTGACGCATATTGATTGAAAAAAAATAGCATCAAAATAGGCGAAAAATATATCATATATTTCATCATTTTAGCCATATCAGGCATACCCTCTTGAGGAGGAGCTTGCATAGCAGTATTTTGCCCTGTAGTCATTTTCATATAGAAAAAAATTGCAACAGAAGCTAGTATTGGAAATAAACTCACATGATCACCATAAAGGGGTATATAAAAAGGTAGATCTATTATTTTATCATATGAACTTAAGTCATCAACCCAAAGAAAAGATTTTTGACGTAATTCAAAAGCAATTGGAAAAAACATAAATAAGGAATAGAAGACCGGGATTTGTAACAATCCTGGTAAACAACCGCTTAACGGACTTGCCCCTGCTCTGTTTTGAAGAGACATTGTTTCTTGTTGAGCTTTCATTTTATTGTTTTTGTACTTGGCCCGAATAGCATCAAGTTCTGGTTTAAGTATTTTCATCTTAGCTTGTGATAAAAATTGTTTATATTGAACAAAAGACAAAATAATTTTAACCAAAATTGTCATTACTATAATAGCAATTCCGTACGGTAAGAAACTACTTAACCAAGCATATAATGGACTAAAGATTGATTTATTAATCCAACCAAAAATACCCCAGCCAAATGGTATGCTACTTTCTAAATTTCTATCATATTTCTGTAAAATTTTAGCATAAGTTGGACCGAAATAAAACTCAAACTTGTGATCAATTCTACCCTTGTAAAGTTCTAGCGGGAATTTTGTCTTATATCGCTTTGTTAAATTAAAACCTCTTTTTTTCAAAGCAATTACATTCGCGCTCAAATCGATATCATCTTGGTTAGTTAAATCTTCTGAATCAATTTGAGCTCTTTTAATATTTTTTTTAGGGACCATTATAGAACTAAAAAAATGTTGCCTATATGAAATCCAAGAAATATCATCAATATTCTTATTATCGTTACCAGATGCTGAAAGTTTGTCATTTTTACCTCCGTCGTGCTCATAAGACAATCTTGTGTATCTGTTTTCAAAAGAAATACTTTGGTCATGACTTATTGCATTTAAATCCCAATTAAATTCAGGAGACTTTCCGCTATCAATTATTTCAGATAAACCTTTAGACTTAATACTAAATCCAATCATGTAATTGTCTGCTTTTAAATTATAGCGAAACTCCAAAAACTTTGTATCAGAAATATTTGATTTCATTGATAAAATAATCTCATTAGATCTTTTTTCTAATGATGGATTAAAAAATAATTCTTGGGTTTTTACCATTTGAGCATTTGAAGTATAAAATTCAAGATTAAATTTTGACGAACCATTTTTTACTAAGTAAACAGGGATGGAATCGTGGGTTACATAATCTTTTAATTTTATCTCCTCAATGACACCCCCCTTGTTACTAACCTTTATTTCTAAAACCTCATTCTCAATTGTAGTAAAAAATTCACTTCCAATGCTATCTAAATCACTGAAACGACTAAATACTTCAGAATTATCATATTTGTTTTCATTTTTTGAAATTGATTTTAGTTTATTTGAATTTAAGTTATAGTCGTTGGTTTTTGGAGCGTTAAAATCTGTATTTTTCTCAATTTTTGAATCAGATTGGTCAGCCATGGGTTGGTTTTGATACATCATATAAAATAAGATACCACCAATAAGGGTAAAACCTATGAATGAGTTAAAATCAAATTTTTTTTCTTCCATCAATTTTTTGGTATTTTGGTCTCTAAATTAATAATTATTTTGATTTAGATTTTTTATTAATGAGTGATGCTTCAACAAACCCAAGGAAAAGTGGGTGAGGATTAGCTACAGTACTTTTATATTCAGGGTGATATTGCACACCAACAAACCAAGGATGATCTGTAATTTCGATAATCTCAACAAGTCCAGTTGCAGGATTAATTCCTGTTGCGATCATACCATTTGATTCGATTTGAGATTTAAAGATTTCATTAAATTCATACCTATGCCTGTGTCTTTCACAAATTACTTTTTTTTCATAAGTTCTAAATGCAATTGAATTTTGTTTGAGCTCGCAATCCCATGACCCCAATCGCATAGTGCCACCCTTATCTGTAACTTTCTTTTGATCTTCCATTAAATCAATTACATGATATGGACTATTTGAATCCATTTCAGATGAATTAGCACCTTTTAAGCCTAGAACATTTCTGGAAAATTCAATAACTGCCATTTGCATACCTAAACAAATTCCAAAAAATGGAATTCCTTGCATACGAACATAATTTATGGCGCTAATTTTTCCCTCAATTCCTCGTTCTCCAAAACCTGGCGCAACAATAATTCCATTCATTCCATTAAGCAAATTACTTACATTTTCTGAATCTAAATGTTCTGAGTGTATAGACTTAACGTTAATTTTTACCTCATTCTCAGCTCCAGCATGAATAAGTGCTTCGAGAATTGACTTATAAGAGTCCTGCAACTCAACATATTTACCTATAAGACCAATATTAATTTCAGTAGAAGGATTTTTGTATTTCTTCAAAAATAAATTCCAGCTTTTCAAATCGGGTCTTCGCCGTGGCAGCTGAAGTTGCTTTAAAACCACTTTATCAAGTCCTTCGTTGAGTATTAAATTGGGTACGTCGTAAATTGTGGATGCATCAATAGATTGTATTACGCATTCTTCCTTGACATTACAAAACCTAGCAAGCTTTGTACGAATTGATGAACTTAGTTCATGTTCAGTTCGACATACCAAAACATCAGCCTGCACTCCACTTTCCATAAGTGTTTTAACACTATGTTGAGTAGGTTTAGTTTTTAATTCACCTGCAGCTGATAAAAATGGAATCAAGGTTAAATGAACTACTAAAACATTATTATTTCCCTTCTCCCATTTTAGTTGTCTCACTGATTCAATGTAAGGCAATGACTCAATATCTCCTACAGTACCACCAATTTCAGTAATTACTATATCATATTTGCCAGTTTGGCCTAAAGACATCATTCTATCCTTTATTTCATCAGTTATATGTGGAATGACTTGTACTGTTTTACCTAAAAACTCACCACGACGTTCCTTATTAATAACATTTTGATAAATTCTACCTGTGGTTATATTGTTTGCTTGTGAAGTTTTTACGTTCAGAAATCGTTCATAGTGACCCAAATCTAAATCAGTTTCAGCTCCATCTTCGGTAACATAACATTCACCATGCTCATATGGATTTAATGTACCAGGATCAATATTAATATAGGGATCAAATTTTTGGATAGTTATTCTATAACCTTGAGCTTGTAAAAGCTTAGCGAGTGAGGCAGCAATTATACCTTTCCCAAGTGAAGAACTTACACCCCCAGTTACAAAGATGTATTTTGTATTATTGCTAGTCATTATACGTTTTTGAACTTGGCAAAATTACAAATAAGTATTTAATATTATGAGATTGTGAGAAAATTTATGCTGAAGTAAAATTAAGAATCAATAGAAATTAGCTCAACTTCGAAAATTAAATTAGCATTTGGGGGTATAATTCCACCAGCACCTCTTTCTCCATAAGCTAGCCAACTGGGAATTACAAATTTAGCTTCATCACCTACATGCAAAAGTTGAATCCCTTCATCCCAACCTGATATTACATTACCTACGCCTAATTGGAATTTAATAGGCTTACCTCTATCGCGTGAAGAATCGAAGATGTTACCGTTGACTAATTTACCAACATAATGTACTGATACATAATCATTTATCGCGGCTTTTTTACCATTTCCATGATTTAATATTTGATAACGCAAACCAGTGTTAGTTGTTTTTAATCCTTTACTAAGATTATTTAATTCTTTTTCGATTAATAATTTTTGTTTGCTAATACGTTTCAATTTGGTGTCTTGGAATTCATTAAAAGATTTAAGAGAATCAAAGTTATTTGCTTTTCTTCCGATAGCAATGATTTCAATATTTTTAATCAAATCCCCTTTTAAAATACTATTTACTACAATTTGACCCTGGACAGTTTTGCCGAATACAGTGTGTTTTCCGTCAAGCCAAGGGGTAGGAACATGAGTAATAAAAAATTGACTCCCATTGGTGCCTGGGCCAGAGTTAGCCATTGAAAGGATTCCTGGTGTCCCATGATTTAAATCAGGGTGGAACTCATCGTCAAACTGATATCCAGGATTTCCAGTGCCAGTACCAAGTGGACAACCACCTTGAATCATAAAATCAGAAATCACACGGTGAAATTTCAAATCGTTATAGTAAGGTTGTCCAATTTTCTTTATTGAATTTTCCAAAATACCTTTTGAAAGAGAAACAAAATTACCGACAGTTGCAGGGGCTAGCTCATAAAATAATTCAATAAGAATTATTCCCTTGGTTGTATTAATTTTAGCGTAAAGGCCATCTTCCATAATAAAATATATTTAAATCAAATTTAAAAAGAATTGAAGTTTAAAATATTAACGAATCAATAAAATTTAATTTGCAACCTCATTTATAAATTTTATTCTGTATAATCTTAATTCCTCATCATCGTAGTCACCACCAAATTTTACAATTGCGGATTCAATTGAATCGGTCTCTGATTCCATAAAATAGTCATGAATTTCTTGTTGTTGATCTTCGTCCATATGCTCATCAATCCAATAATTAATATTTATTTTTGTTCCTGAAAAAACGATTGACTCAAGTTCAGTTATAAAATCGTGCATTTCCATTCCTTTGGCTTTTGCAATGTCAATCAAAGACAATTTTCTATCAATACTTTGAATAATAAATAATTTTATAGCTGAATTCATCCCTGTTGACTTAATAATAAGGTCTTCCGAACGAACAATATTATTTTCATCAACATACGTTTTTATTATATCAACAAAATTTTTACCAAATTTTTTTGCTTTACCCTCACCTACTCCATAAATGTTTGATAATTCTTCAATTGAAATTGGATATTTCAAAGCCATATCATCAAGAGAAGGGTCCTGAAAAATGGCATAAGGCGGTAAACTAAGTTTTTTGGCATCAGACCTGCGCTGGTCTTTTAATAATTTTATAAGTTTTTGATCAGTATGCTGATTATCAGGCATATTGTTTTTTGATATTGTAGTTTGGTCATAATTATGATCCTCAGACATCATAAAAGATTTTGGGTTTTCTATAAACAATTTACCCAATGATGTAATTTTGATTACACCATAACTTTCAATTTCTTTTCTCACAAGCCCAGCTACTAGAAGTTGCCTCAATAAAGCAGTCCAGTAAGATTCATCCATGTCATTTCCAGATCCAAAAAATAATTCTAAGTTTGTTTTGTGAGACTTTATTAGAGCATTCCCTTCACCAATTATAACCTTAACTAAATCTTTTATCTTGTATTTTTCGTTCGTGCTGATTAATATTTTTAATAACTTGAAAACATTTGACCTAGCCTCTATTTTAGTTTTAGGATTTCTGACATTATCATCCATATCACCACCAGGATCATTTAAATTGTCAAATTTCTCTCCAAAATAATGTAAAATAAATTTTCGTCTTGATATTGAAGTTTCAGCTAAAGCTATGACTTCTTGTAAGAGTGCAAAACCAATTTCTTGCTCAGCTACAGGCTTTCCAGACATAAATTTTTCTAACTTTTCAATATCATTATAACTATAAAATGCCAAACAATGTCCTTCACCCCCATCGCGTCCTGCTCTACCAGTTTCTTGATAATAACTTTCAATACTTTTTGGCATATCGTAGTGAATAACAAAACGCACATCAGGTTTATCTATACCCATACCAAAGGCTATGGTAGCCACAACAACATCAATGTCCTCCATCAAAAATAAATCCTGATGTTTTGATCTTGTTTTTGAATCCAAACCAGCATGATATGGAACTGCTTTTATTCCGTTAACTTGAAGAATTTGAGCCAATTCTTCAACACGTTTTCGACTCAAACAATAAATAATACCTGACTTACCTTCATTTTTTTTTATATATCTTATAATTTCGTTGTTAACTTGATCATCCTTAGGTAAAATTTCATAAAATAAATTTGGTCTATTAAAAGAAGCTTTAAAAGTTTTGGCTTCATTGGCAATACCAAGATTCTTCAAAATATCATCTTGAACTTTGGGAGTTGCAGTTGCAGTCAAACATATGATAGGTATATCATCACCAATATTAGTAATGATTTTCTTCAAATTTCTATATTCAGGCCTGAAATCATGACCCCATTCACTAATACAATGTGCTTCGTCAATCGCAACAAATGAAATGTTTTTAGATGATAAAAAATTTATATTATCTTGTTTTGATAGGGATTCAGGCGCAACATACAAAAGTTTTGTTAAACCAGAATCAATGTCAGACTTAACTTGTTTAATTTCAGTTTTGTTTAGAGAAGAATTTAAAACATGTGCAATTCCTTCATTTTCAGATATTCCTCTAAGAGCATCAACTTGATTTTTCATTAGCGCAATAAGTGGAGAAACAACTATAGCAGTACCTTCCTGGATAATAGCTGGTAATTGGTAGCAAAGGGACTTTCCACCTCCAGTAGGCATAATAGCAAAAGTATGTTTTTTATTTAAAATACTATTTATAACAGACTCTTGCAATCCTTTGAAATTTTCAAAGCCAAAATAAGATTTGAGTGCATTGTGAAGGTTTTCAGATGAAATTACCATTAATATTATAAATGCAATTTGAATTAAACAAATTTTAAATGCCTTTGCGTTAGTATTAAGGCATTAATTTTTTACTTTGTTATAATAATTATCTTCTCTAATATAAGTATATTTACTAATTCATACAATTAATTATGAAAGATTTAGCAAGCAAAAACACTATTCTTGATTTTGCAAAAAAATCAATAATTATACAAAGTGAGTCGATAAGAAATTTAATCAACTTAATTGAAACTTCATTTTCTGAATCAGTTGAACTAATTTACAATTCCTCAGGAAGAGTCGTGATTACTGGAGTTGGAAAAAGTGCAATTATCGCTAACAAAATTGTTGCAACACTAAATTCCACAGGAACTCCTTCAATATTTATGCATGCAGCTGATGCTAATCACGGAGATATTGGAATTATAAAAAAAAATGATATTGTTATATGCGTATCTAAAAGCGGAAATACCGGAGAAATAAAATCATTAATTCCCCTCATACAAAACAATAATAAGCTTATTGCTATTACTGGAAATCCTAACTCCTTTTTAGCAAAAAATGCTGATTATTTTATTAACTCAATGGTCAAAAAAGAAGTATGCCCAAACAATCTTGCCCCAACAACTAGTACCACAGCACAACTTGTAATTGGTGATGCCTTAGCTGTTTGCCTGCTCAACCTTCGTAAATTCAGTAAAGAAGATTTTGCAAAATACCATCCAGGTGGTACTCTTGGAAAAAAACTATCAATGAAAATAAAAGATATCATATTGCAAAATCAAAAGCCAGAGGTAAAAAAATTATCAAATATAAAAGAAGTTATTTTTGAAATTTCATCAAAACGTCTTGGGGTAACAGCTGTAATTGAAAAAGATAAAATAATAGGAATCATAACTGATGGAGATCTTAGAAGAATGTTGGAAAAAACTAACAATATCTCAAATCTAACTGCATTTGACATAATGTCCAAAAAACCAAAAACCATCGATCACAATGCTATGGCAACTGAGGCATTGATATTAATGGAGCGTCACTCAATATCGCAAATTCTTGTAGAAGAAAATAAAGTATATAAAGGAGTTATTCACATGCACGACCTTATCAGAGAGGGTATTATTTAAATATGAATCACGAAAGAGAAATGTCCTTCTTAGACCATCTTGAAGAGCTCAGGTGGCATATTATAAGATCTTTGTTTGTTGTACTTTGTAGCGCATTGATTTTTTTTATTTTCAAAAATTTCTTGTTTGACAACCTAATATTTGGTCCAACCAAACCTGATTTTTTTACATACGATGTCTTGTGCCAATTATCAGGACTATTAAATATAGATAGTTTTTGTAATATGAATTTTGAATTTGAAATACAAAGCAGAACAATGACAGGACAATTTTCTGCACACATATGGACATCTATTACTTTTGGTTTTATTCTTGCCTTCCCATATGTATTATATGAATTCTGGAAATTTATAAGTCCTGGTTTGTACAAAAATGAAAGAAAAAATTCTAAAAGTTTTTTATTTGTTTCTTCAATTCTATTTTTTATTGGTGCATTATTTGGATATTATGTAATTTGCCCTCTTTCAATAAATTTTCTTGGAACTTATAGTATATCGGGACAAGTCCATAACGATTTTGATTTAAATTCTTACATTGGATTAGTAAGATCCTCAGTCCTAGCCTCAGGATTTATTTTTGAATTACCAATACTGATTTTTTACTTAACAAAAATTGGGTTGGTTACTCCCAACTTTCTAAAGAAAAACAGAAAATATGCACTTGTAGGCGTATTAATTATAGCAGCGATTATCACTCCTCCAGATGTGGCTAGTCAAGTAATTGTAGCTATACCAGTAGTAATTTTATACCAGGTTAGTATAATCATTTCTAAAATTGTTGAAAAAAAAATAAATAAATCTTAATAACTAAAATTAATTTAACAATAAACTAAATATGAAATTAGAAGTTAAAAATTTAATGAAATCCTATGCAGGCAAAAAAGTTGTTAAAGACATTTCATTTGAAGTTAATCAAGGAGAAATTGTTGGTCTATTAGGTCCCAATGGAGCTGGTAAAACAACGTCTTTTTATATGACAGTTGGATTAATAAAAGCAAATGGAGGAAAAATATTTTTGGATGAAACCGATATTACTGATTTTCCAATGTACAAAAGAGCAAAAATTGGTATTGGGTATTTAGCGCAGGAAGCGTCAGTATTTAGAAAACTTTCTGTTGAAAATAATATTTTAAGCGTTTTACAAATGACAAAATTATCCAAAAATGAACAAAAAGAAAAATTGGAATCATTAATTGAAGAGTTTGGTTTGAGTCATATTAGAAAAAATAGAGGAGATTTACTTTCTGGTGGTGAGAGAAGACGAACTGAAATAGCAAGAGCACTTGCAACTGACCCTTCATTTATTTTACTTGACGAACCGTTTGCAGGAGTTGATCCAGTAGCAGTTGAAGATATTCAAAAAATCGTTGCTAGATTGACTAAGAAAAATATTGGTATATTGGTTACCGATCACAATGTGCAAGAAACTTTAGCAATTACAGACAGAACTTATTTAATGTTTGAGGGTAGAATTCTTAAAGATGGAATACCAGAAGTTTTGGCTAATGACGATTTAGTTCGAAAGGTTTATCTTGGACAAAATTTCGAATTAAGAAAAAAGAAATTAGAATTTTGAAAATTAAGTCTTGATTATTGGTGGGAAAATTAGAGAGATAACAAAGTAAAACATAATACTCAAAGATATCCCTGCAAAATCAAAAAAAATCAATGAAAATACTGACATAAGTATAATGCAATATCTTGAAAAATTTTCTTTTATTCCAAAGGTTTTAAATTTAAAGGTAATTAGTTTAAAATTAGAATTCAGCAAAAAAGTAAGAATTAGGGTCAAAATTAACAGAAAAAAAGGGCCATCTAAAAGTGCTAAAAAAAATTTAATCCCAGAATATTCACGAACTAGTGCTAAACCAATGACAAACATTGCGTTTGCGGGAGTGGGTAACCCAGTAAAAAACATTGATTGTGGCTTTGATATATTGTAACGAGCTAACCTAAATGCTGAACCCAATACTATTAGTAAACTGAAATATGGAATTATCATTGAATGATTAGATGATTCAGTTAGGGAATTACTTAACAATTGAAACATAACGATACCTGGAGCTAGACCACTAGTAACCATATCGGAAATTGAATCTAATTGAAAGCCTAAAGGACTTTCTGATTTTAAAAGTCTGGCGATAAAGCCATCAAAAAAATCAAAAAAAATTCCTAGCAAGACAAAAAGGGCTGCATTCACTAACTGATCATTAATAGCTGAAATAACTGCTATGGATCCACACAACAAATTTAGAGAGGTAATTATATTTGGAACTAATTTTTTCAATATTGCATTAATTATTTAGTAAAAATAATAAACTATTTTTGTTTATTTAAAATTAAAACAATAAGTAGCTTATTCGATAGTTCTAATTATATGAAAAATATTATCAATTTGATGCATATTATAATAGCTTTATTTTTGAGCTTGGTGCTTGATTTTGAATTAAAAGCACAGACAAATCGTAACTATTCCAATGAGTTCATGAATATTGGAGTTAGTGCTTCAGATATGTCTATGTCGGGAGCAGTTGTTGCAAAGACCTGTGGTGTAAATTCAGGATATTGGAACCCGGCAGGGTTAATACATCTTGAAACCAACTCGATTTCTTTAATGCACTCTAATTATTTTTCTAATATTGCTAATTTTAATTACGTCGCCCTGGCAATGCCTTTAGACGACACAAGTGCATTTGGAGTTTCTATGATAAGATTTGGAGTTGACGATATTATGGATACAACTCATTTAATCGACCAGCAAGGTAATATAAACTATGATAGGATAAACCTATTTTCAGCAGCAGATTATGGATTTACAGTTTCATACGCCAGAAAATTAAAGTTGTTGGGCTTTAATTATGGTGTAAACGCAAAAGTAATTAGACGCATAATTGGAGATTTTGCATCTTCCTGGGGATTTGGTTTTGATATTGGAATACAATATGAAACAAGAAATTGGAAATTTGGCTTGATGGCCAGAGATATAACAACAACATTTAATTCTTGGACATATGATCAAGATAAGTTAACCAATATTCAAAGTGCGATTCCTAATCAAAATCAATCAGAACCTGATGCAAATGAAATAACAATACCAAAATTACAATTTGGCCTTGCAAAAAAACATGTCTTTAATTATGATTACTCTTTAATTGCTGAGATAGATTTAATAGTTAGATTTGAGGAAAATAATGACATAATATCCAGCTCTTTTATGAGCATTAATCCGGCTTTTGGTTTTGAATTTGGATATTCAGATTTAGTTTATTTAAGGGGTGGTTTTGGAAATTTTCAACAAGAGACACAATTTGATGACACAAATAAAATCACATTTCAACCAAACATTGGTATTGGTTTTAAATACAATGGTATCGCAATCGACTACGCCATAACAGACATAAGTGACCAAAGCATTGCATTATATTCAAATATATTTTCAATTGAAATTGATCTAGAAACATTTAGAAAATGAAATTATTTAAAATTGTTTTTTTTGCATTCGTTTTTCTTCTTAAATCCAATGAATCCTATTGTCAAATAAAACTTTCGCCTGACTCAGAAATTAGTATTTTAACAATTAGCCCAGGAAATTCTCTCAATGATGCTTTTGGACACAATGGAATCAGAATTAAAGATATACAAAATCGCATTGACTTGGTATTTGATTATGGAAGATATGATTTCAACAAAAAAGGGTTTTATTTAAATTTTGTTATTGGAAAACTTAATTATGAAATTGGCTTGTTGGACTATATCTCTTTTGTAGAAAATTACAAACTTGAAAAACGCTCCATATATGAGCAAAATATTATTTTAAATGAGACTCAAAAGCAAAAACTCTTTAAAAAACTAGTTCTTAAATTTAATTCAAATGAAAAAACTTATCAATATGATTTTTTCTATAACAATTGTGCGACAAAAATCAGGGATGATTTAAAAGAAATTACTGACAATGATATTTTGTTTTCGAAACACAACCTAAAAAATTTGACATTTAGAAATCTCATAAGATCACATATCAAAACAAATAGCTGGAGTGGAGTTGGAATAGACTTGGTACTCGGCTCGGTAGTAGACAAGAGCGCAACTTTAGAAGAACATATGTTTTTACCAAAACACCTCAAAGAAATTTTGTCTGAATCAAAATTAAAATCCACTTCAGAAAAATTAGTTTACAAAACAATTAACAACGAAAACGGGGAGATTAAAAAAAAATCATATTTTCTATTTAGTCCAATCTCTATTGTAAGTTTTCTCTCTCTAATTATTTTGCTAGTTACCTTTAAGGATTTAAAAAATTCAAGCAGAAATAAATTACTTGACCTATTAATTTTCCTTGTAACCGGCTTTTTAGGAATATTAATTATTTTTTTATGGTTTGGAACAAATCATAGAGCAACAGCATTTAATTATAACTTTTTATGGGCTTTTTGTTTAAATATTTTAATGATAAAAAATCTAACTAAATCAAATCCAAATAAAAAATTTATTTCTTACATAAAGTTTCTAATTATACTCATTTTACTTATGATCATACATTGGATTACAGGAGTTCAATCCTTTAACTACACACTATCACCACTTGTTATCGCACTGCTATTTAGGTACATCTATCTTGTTTTTTATTTTAAATTAAAACACAACAATACTACTTAATCTAATTCCATAAAATATAAATATTTATTAAAATGATTATATTTTTTTGGCTGTTAACTCTAAAAAATTACATTTGCAAAAAATTAAAAAGTTTTAATTATGTATTGGACACTAGAATTAGCTTCTTATTTAAGTGACGCTCCCTGGCCTGCAACTAAAGATGAGCTTATCGATTATTCAATTCGAACAGGCTCACCACTTGAGGTAGTAGAAAATCTACAGGCTATTGAAGATGAAGGTGAATCTTATGATTCGATTCAAGAGATTTGGCCTGATTACCCCTCAGATGAAGACTATCTTTGGAATGAAGATGAATATTAAACTACTATCGCAAAACCCTAACTTAAGTTTTTTTCTCAATTTCAAATATAAATTAATAACAAACTGTATATTTGGTTATGGTTTGATAATATTAAATTAAATTAAATTTTATAATGAGTATAATTAACTCCTTGTTAAAGTTATTTGTAGGGGATAAATCAAAGCAAGACATAAAGTCCATCTTACCAATAGTTGAAAAAGTTAAATCATTTGAGTCTTCTTTCAAGTCAATTTCAAACGACCAACTTCGTAGTAAAACATTGGAATTTAAAGAGAATATAAAATCATCTGTTTCCGAATTTGAGGAAAGCATTAAAAAACTAAAATCTGAAGCAAAAACAACTTCTGATATTGACCGAAAAGAAAACATATATACCGAAATTGATGAATTAAATGATAAAATATATTTTACCACGCAAGAAACCCTGGATAAAATATTACCCGAAGCTTTTGCAGTAGTTAAAGAAACCGCAAGAAGATTCTTTGAAAATAATGAAATTATTACGAAAGCTAATGCCTTTGACAGAGAAATAGCAGGAAAAAATGAATACGTAAAGTTAAATCAAAGTAATGCTATTTGGTCAAATTCTTGGGATGCTGCTGGAAAGGCAATAGTTTGGGATATGATTCACTACGATGTACAATTAGTTGGTGGTGTTGCTATGCATCAAGGCAAAATTGCAGAGATGCAAACCGGTGAAGGAAAAACACTAGTTGCCACTTTACCTGTTTACCTGAACGCGCTGACTGGAAAAGGCGTACACCTAGTAACAGTCAACGATTACTTGGCAAAAAGAGATAGTTCTTGGATGGCGCCAATCTTTGAGTTCCATGGATTGAGTGTTGATTGTATTGATTACCACAAACCTAACTCAATTGAAAGAAAAAATGCTTACAATGCTGATATAACATATGGGACAAATAATGAATTTGGATTTGATTATTTAAGAGATAATATGGCTCACTCAGTTGATGACTTAGTCCAAAAACCACATCATTATGCTATAGTTGACGAAATCGACTCAGTTTTGATTGATGATGCCAGAACTCCACTAATCATTTCAGGACCAGTGCCACAAGGTGATCGCCATGAATTTATAGAACTCAAACCTAAAATTCAAAATTTAGTTAATGTTCAAAGAAAATTATTAACCAGTGTATTAGCGGAATCAAAAAAACTAATTTCAGATGGAAATAACGAAAAGGGAGGTTTTAAATTATTACAGGTATTTAGAGGAATGCCAAAAAACAAGGCTCTAATAAAATTTTTGAGCGAAGAAGGAATTAAACTATTACTTCAAAAGACTGAGAATTTTTACATGCAGGATAACAACAGGGAAATGCCAAAAATTGATGCTGGTCTTTATTATGTAATTGATGAAAAAAACAACCAAATAGAATTATCAGACAAAGGTATTGATTTTATTTCAGGCTCAGATGATCCAAATTTTTTTATAATGCCTGAAATTGGGATTGAAATATCAAAAATTGAAAGTCAAAAACTTTCCAAAGAAAAGGAAGCAAAACTTAAGGAAAAGCTATTCAAAGAATTTAGTGTAAAATCTGAAAGAATTCACACTATGAACCAACTCTTAAAAGCCTATGCATTATTTGAAAAAGACATACAATATGTTGTTATTGACAATAAAGTTATGATTGTTGACGAACAAACTGGCAGAATAATGGATGGGCGACGTTATAGTGATGGACTTCATCAAGCTATTGAAGCCAAGGAAAATGTAAAAATTGAAGCAGCTACACAAACTTTTGCGACTATAACCCTACAAAATTACTTTAGGATGTATAAAAAACTGGCAGGTATGACTGGTACTGCTAGTACCGAAGCTGGAGAGTTCTGGGAAATTTACAAATTAGATGTAGTTGAAATACCTACAAATCGTCCAATTGAAAGAAAAGATCAAGAGGATTTGGTCTACAAAACAAAACGAGAAAAATATAACGCTGTTATTGATGAAGTCACTAATTTGTCAAAAGCTGGTAGACCAATTTTAATTGGAACGACAAGTGTTGAAATTAGTGAATTGTTAGGTAAAATGCTAAGCATAAGAAAAATAAATCATAACGTGTTAAATGCCAAATTACACAAAAAAGAAGCAGAAATTGTTGCTGAAGCGGGAAAACCTGGTCAAGTTACTATTGCTACAAATATGGCAGGAAGAGGGACAGACATAAAAATATCTAATGAAGTGAAAAATTCAGGTGGTTTGGCTATCATTGGAACAGAACGACATGATTCAAGGCGAGTCGATAGGCAGTTAAGAGGACGATCTGGGCGCCAAGGGGATCCAGGAAGCTCTCAATTTTATGTTTCGCTTGAAGATAATTTAATGAGGCTTTTTGGTAGTGAACGTATAGCTAAAATGATGGATAGAATGGGACTTAAGGAAGGGGAAGTAATTCAACACTCTATGATATCAAAATCAATTGAAAGAGCTCAAAAAAAAGTAGAAGAAAATCAGTTTGGAGTTAGAAAAAGGCTTCTTGAATATGACGATGTAATGAATGCACAACGCGAGGTCATATATAAAAGGCGTTTTAATGCATTGGATGGTGAGCGATTAAGAGTTGATATAGCAAATATGATATATGATATTGCAGAGGATATAACTCAAATTAATAAATCTAACAATGATTTTAAAAACTTTGAATTTGAATTAATTAGATATTTTTCTATATCATCTCCCCTTTCAAAATCCGATTTCGGATCTAGTCAAGTTGAAGAAATTTCAAAATCAGTCTATAAAACTGCATTTGATCATTACAAAGAAAAAATGGAAAAAAATGCTGACTTAGCGTTTCCTGTTATCAAAGATGTATACGAAAACCAACGTAACAAATTTAAGAGAATTGTTGTACCATTTTCAGATGGTAGTAAAACATTACAAGTGATAACTGATTTAGAAAAATCCTACGAAACTAATGGTAAACAATTAGTGACTGACTTTGAAAAAAATATTTCTTTGGCAATAATAGATGATTCCTGGAAAACTCACCTAAGGAAAATGGATGAACTTAAACAATCTGTTCAGCTTGCAGTTCATGAACAAAAAGATCCCCTTTTAATTTATAAATTTGAATCATTTGAATTATTCAAAGAAATGATTAATCAAGTCAATAAGGAAGTTATTTCTTTTTTATTTAAGGGAGAAATACCTAGAGGCGATACCAACACTATTCAAGAAGCTAAAAGAAGAAAAAGGGAAGATATTCATACCTCAAAAGATACAATACCTAATGTTGAGCAAAGACGTGAACAAAATAGATCCTTCAATGACACTAGGAGTCCGTCGCAAGTCATTGAAACTATTGTCAGAGAACAACCAAAGATTGGTCGTAATGAAAAAGTAAAAATAAAAAACATCAAAAATGGGGAAAATAAAACCCTAAAATATAAACAAGCACTACCATTAATTCAAAAAGGAGAATGGATTATAGTCAAAGACTAGGTAATTTTAAAATTAAATTTGGGTTGGGGCAATTAAGCTTGTAAAAATTTAAATCTTCAATTGAACATACACCAGGGTAATCTCCCCTATAATCACCAATATCAGAAATAATTTGAAAGTGTAAATGTGGGGGATAATCTCCGTTTACTTTATTAGAGCCAATATTACCTATTTTACTACCAGAACTAATTATTTTTCCTATTTTAAAATTTAACAAAGATTCTTTGGATAAATGACCATACAGAGTAAAAAAATGATTCCCTAAAATATTATGCTCTAAAATTAAAGTTGGGCCATAATCACCAAAAGCAGTATTATTTTTAAAACTATGAATTTTACCGTCAAATGGCGAAATTACTGGAGCTCCGTCAATATTCCACAAATCAATACCTAAATGAATATTTCTATAACTATTTTCACAACCAATTTTAAAGTTAGAACTTCGACTATAAATCGCCCTTTTTTCTAAGTAGCCTCCATATGCGATTGACTTATTATTTTTCTTTAAAATTTCATTTATGAACTTTGCGAAATTCACTGAAGAATTAAAATTTATATTTTTAAACTGTTCATTAGAAGTTGACAAATCTAAATTCATGTATTCGTTTTTACCAATTTGGGGTGACAAAAGACTGACATCGCATTTAAAGTTCTTCAAAAAATTTAATAATTTCACAAATATTATACTTTAATTTCTAAATATTTTTATTGCTGGTTTTTTTGTAAAAAAAGTAAAATAAATATCCAGAAAAAATACCAAATGTCCAACCACAAATAACATCTAAAGGATAATGTTTTCCAATATATATTCGGCTAAAACCAACAGCCAAACTCCATGGAATCATTAAAAAAATATATTTTGAAAATTTTGATCTTAGCATTAAAATAGTGAAAACAGCAGCTGCCATTGAGTTAGAGGAATGACCCGAAAAAAAACCAAACCCGTGGCAATTTTCCAAACGTAATAACCCAGAAATGGATTTGTCTGCACAGGGTCTCAGTCTCTCGAACCCAGCTTTAAATAAATTAGTAACTTGATCAGTGAAAGTTATCATAAGCGAAATAATAAAAAGCAATAACAAAATGTTACGTTTAGTCTTATTTTTACACATCAAATAGATTAGAATAGCATATAATGGGAAAAAGGATACTTTATTTGTTATAAAGTACCAAAAGTAATCCCAATATTCGCTTCCCATGCCATTAATAACTAATAACAATTGTTTATCCAGTTCTAAGAGTTTATCAATCATCGGTTTTTTTATAGAGTTTAGAAATTTCCCTATCGTAAAAATCATAAGCCTGACTAATTAAACCCTCAACTTCGAACTTTAATTCTTTTTTATCATCCTTAGACAACTTCTCGATCCAAATGAACTGATCATCTTTGATATCAATAATAAATCTTGGAAATCCAGTATGGACTACAAAAATGGACTCAGGATAATCAGAGTTGTCACCCAAAATAAAACTTGGAAATTTCATTTATTTTTTTGAAATCATTTTTTTTGAAAGATAATCAAAACGAATAAATAAAAAAATTGATGACAGAGTTAATCCAACTAACAATCCAACCCAAATTCCTACACTACTGTAAATTGACTCTCTACCCAAAAAATAACATAAAGGAAAGCCTATTATCCAATATGATACAAAAATTATAATTGTTGGTATTTTTACGTCTTGAAGAGCTCTCAATGCGCCAAGAAAAATAACCTGAGTGCTATCACTAATTTGATATAATGCAGCTATGATTAAAAGATTTGAAGCTATTCCTATAACTTCAAGATTATCAATGTTTTTAATTGAGTCATCCATATCTAAATATATTGAAGGGAGCTTTGTATTGAATAATAAAAAGAATACAGCAAAAAATAAAGCAAGACTAATTCCCATCACAAAAACTGATTTGGCAATTCTTCTGAGCTCCATAGGCTTTTTTAATCCCTTTTGATTACCAACTCTAATTGTAGCAGCAACACCTAAACCAACTGCAATCATATAAGTCATTGAGGATAAATTTAATGCAATTTGATTAGCGGCTTGATGATTTTTACCAAGTGTACCGCTTAGCCATACAGCAGCCGTGAAAATACCAATTTCAAAAAACATTTGAAGTGCACTTGGAAATCCTAAGGAAAAAATCTTTTTTATCATTAAATTATCAAAAACAAAAAATTTAAGTTTATTTAAATAAATTCTGGTAGATCGTAAATTAGAAAGTAGCAACCATATTAAAACAACCATTAAAAATCTTGATATTAAAGTCCCAATTCCAGCACCAATCAACCCCAGACGGGGTAATCCGAATTTTCCAAAAATCAGTAAATAATTTATTACTACGTTTACAAGATTTGCAAAAATTGTAACATACATTGGATATTTCGTCATTGAAAGTCCATCACTAAATTGTTTAAAAGCCTGAAAAACTATTAGCGGGATTAATGATATTGCAATTATATCAAGATAGGGCTGTGCTAATAAAACTACTTCCTGAGGCTGATTCATTTTGTACATTATTGGTTTTGAAAAAATAACCAATAGAAATAAAATAAAAGCTACAATTGTGCAAAGCACAAATCCATGCTTAAAAACAGATTTTACCTTTTTATAATTTTTTTCAGATTTCGATTGGGCAACCAGGGGTGTTATTGCAGTAGAAAACCCTATTCCAAGACCCATTGCTATAAAGAAAAAACTATTACCAAGAGATACAGCTGCCAATTCAGCAGTACCTAACTGGCCAACCATTATATTATCAACTAGACCGACTAGCGTATGGCCTAACATTCCAATTATTACCGGTGCAGCTAAATTCCAATTATATCTAAATTCAGTTCTGTACCTTGTCCACATATAATATGAATTGATTTAAATTATAAAATTTAAAAACCCTTAGGAATAACTCTTGGAAAACGCATTGCATAGTTAACGTCAACTTTACCTAATGTAATTGATTTTAATTTAGATTTTATCAGTCTTTTTTTAAAATTTGAAACTTTATCTGTAAACAAAACGCCCTCAATGTGATCATATTCGTGCTGGATGACTCTGGCAACTAATCCATCATATTTATCAATATGAGTTTTAAAATTTTCATCTAAATAGCGAATTTTTATTTCAGACTTTCTAGTAATCTCCTCTCTTACGTTTGGTATGCTAAGACATCCTTCATTAAAATTCCAATTAGAACCATTTTCTTCAACAATCTCAGGATTTATAAATGTTTTTTTAAAAGATTTTAGCTGGCTTTTGTCTGCATCTGATAAAGACTCGTCTTCTGAAAATGGAAAAGTGTCAATTATAAAGAGTCGAATAGACAAACCTACTTGAGGAGCTGCTAAACCAACTCCCTGTGCAGCATACATGGTCTTGAACATGTTTGATATTAATTTTTTGAGCTCTGGATAATTTTTCTTTATATCTATTGCTTTTTTCTTCAAAACTGAGTCACCATATGCAACTATAGGTAATACCATAATTAATTTTTTAATTAAATTTATTTAGATCTGCTTTGATTTTACATAATCAAGATAGGATTGTAAAATTAAAGTTGCGCTAATTTTATCGACAAGTGTCTTGTCCCGACGCTTTTTTTTCTTCAATCCGAGCTTAATTAAAGATTGGAAGGCAATCTTTGACGTAAATCGCTCATCATATCTTACAATGTCAATATGCGGAAAATGTCTTTTCAAAATTATAATAAAGGGTTTAATTAAATTTTCAATTTCAGAAGCTTGATTATTTAATTTCTTGGGTAATCCAACAACAAAAAGATCTACTTCTTCTTTCAATGAATAATTCTTTAAAAATTCTACTAGTTCAGGTGTTCCTACTGTATCAAGAGGATGAGCGATCATTTTTAAATTATCTGTAACAGCAATACCAGATCTCTTCGAACCATAATCAATAGCCAATACTACTCCCATGACGCAAAAATACAACATAGTTGTCTTTCATTAAACAAAAACAGTTTTTAAATTGGATATGAGTATTATATATTTTTTTATGGGCTATATTTGTGTCAAAAGTTAATTGGTTATGGAAATATTGAAAAATAATATTGAAAAAGCATGGATTGATAATTCAATGCTAGGTAATATTGAAATACAAAAAGATATTAGAAAAATAATTAAACTTCTAGATTCAGGAAAATTAAGGATTGCAGAAAAAATCAATGGATTTTGGCAAGTTAATGACTGGGTTAAAAAGGCTGTAATAATGTATTTCCAAATACAATCAATGAAAACTACTGAAATAGGACCTTTTGAATTTCATGATAAGATACCGCTAAAAAAAGGATTTAAAAAAATAGGAGTACGGGTTGTTCCACACGCAATCGCTCGTTATGGTTCACACATAAGCCATGGTGCAATTTTAATGCCTAGCTATGTAAACATTGGTGCATTTATCGACCATGGAACAATGATTGATACTTGGGCAACTGTTGGTAGCTGCGCACAAATCGGAAAAAATGTTCACATTTCAGGTGGTGTAGGTATTGGAGGTGTATTAGAACCTGCTCAAGCTTCACCAGTAATAATTGAGGACAACGTTTTTATTGGATCTCGATGTATAGTTGTTGAGGGTGTCAAAATAGAGACTGAAGCTGTTTTGGGTGCTAATGTTGTTATTACAGGATCTACAAAAATAATTGACGTTACAACCCCAAAACCTATTGAAATGAAGGGGATTGTTCCTGAACGATCAGTTGTAATACCTGGAAGTTTCACTAAATCATTTAAAGCTGGAAAATATAATGTCCCGTGTGCTCTAATTATTGGCCAACGAAAGGAAAGTACCGATAAAAAAACCTCTTTGAATCAAGCATTGAGAACCCACAATGTAGCAGTCTAATGAAGGTGCTAATTATACAAGTCAAAATGATTGGAGATGTACTAACTACTAGTATACTAGCTGAAAAGATTAAAAAAAAATACAAAAAAGCGCAAGTACATTACCTAGTCAATTCAAATACTTTTCCTGTAGTTGAAAATAATCCATGGATTGATGTATATAAAATTATAAACCCTGAAATTAGTTCAAATAAATCAATTTTTCTAAATCTCATAAAGTATGTCAGAAATCAAAAGTTTGATGTTGTTATTGATGTTTATTCAAAAATATCAACAGGTATAATTACACTAGTTTCTGGTGCGAAAATTAGAATTTCAAAATATAAATTTTATACATCTTTTATGTACACACACACGCACAAAGAACCCCAATTTGGGGAAACTAATTATGGTCTTGCGCTAGAAAACAGACATAAATTATTAACTTCTTTAGGGATTAATTCATCTGAAATCTTTAAACCTAAAATTTATCTAACAAACAAAGAAATTAAATCAGCTAAATCGCTGTTGTTAGCCAAAATGATTGACTTCAATAAGCCAATATATATGATTAGTGTTCTAGGAAGCAGTAAATCAAAAACATACCCATCAAAATATATGGTAATAGTATTAGATTTTATAATTAAAATCAGACCTGAGGCGCAAATTTTATTTAATTACATACCAAACCAAAAAAATGATGCGAAATCAATATTTGACAGTTGTCAGGAAAAAACAAAAAAACGTATTTTTTTTCAAGTTTTTGGTGAAAATATTCGACAGTTCTTAGCTATAACAAAATTAAGCAATAAACTTATTGGAAACGAAGGTGGGGCGGTGAATATGGCAAAAGCATTACAAGTCCAAACATTTACAATTTTCTCTCCATGGATCCAAAAGGAGCATTGGAGCCTTTATGAAAATAAAAACATAAATGTTTCTGTCCATCTTAAGGACTACAAACCAAAAATTTTCAAGAACATAACCAAAAAAAAATTAAGATCAAACTATTCTTTTTTTTACAATGAGTTTCATCCCAATCTTTTTATCGAACAACTAAAAGAGTTTATCGAGAATTAATTTAATTTTTTTATACCAAAAGGGGTTTTTTTAATATTATACTTTCTAGTGATTCTTCTGACATTTTTATTAAATTCAATCATTTCATCTGTCACATACCCCCTGTCATGGTATAAATGAATACAAATTGCACTATATCTTATCTGTTTTGGTCTAATTCCGTTATTAACCATTCGCTCACCAAGTTCACGATCTTCACCGCCGTACTGCATTCTTTCGTCAAAGCCATTGACATTTAAAATATCTGATTTCCAGCCTGATGAATTATGACCATTCCATGTCGGCTTAGTTGTAGTTAAATTATTTAGCAATACGTTAAAACATCCATGAGCTTTTAATTTTAAATTTTTTATCGAATATTTTAAACCATTTCTTCTCAACCATTTTAGATCAAAACAATTTTTTGATTTAATGTCGATCTTAGAAATTATATTAGAAATGTTTTTAGGTAACTTAAAATAGCCTCCTGACAAAAACACACCCCTTCCCCTATTATCAATATGTTGTTGTAAAAAATCGTCCCTGGCTATACAATCACCATCTGTAAATAGTAAATATTCAGAGCTGGATTCTAAAATAGCTTTATTTAAAATTTTTGTTTTCCGAAAACCATTGTCCTCATGCCACACGTGCTTAATCGAAAAAAATTTCTTAACTTTAAAATCTTCAATTAAGTTCTTTGTCTCTTTGGAAGAGCCGTCATCAGCGACCAAAACCTCAAAATTTCTAAAACTTTGGAATTGATAACTCCAAAGTACTTTTTCTAACCATTTAGGATTATTATAAGTACTGATAATAACCGATATATCAAATTTAGACATTTAAGCAAAAGTAGTATTTTTACATAACCTATTAAACATATCGTGATCAAACTTTCCGCTGTAATTATTACATACAACGAAGAATTTAACATAAGAAGATGCATAGAATCAATAATTGATATTGTTGACGAAATTGTAATCGTTGATTCATTTTCAAGAGATAGAACAAAGGAAATTTGCATGGAATTTGATTTGAACTTCATTGAAAAAGAGTTTTTGGGTTACATCCAACAAAAAAACTATGCATTAAAAAGAGCTAAATATGACTATATTTTATCACTTGACGGTGATGAAGCATTATCTTCTCAACTTCAAAATTCAATAAAGGCACTAAAAAATAATTGGGTTTATGATGGCTATTATTGTAATAGATTAAATAATTTTTGTGGTCAATGGATTAAATACTCAGATTGGTATCCCAATAAAAAATTACGTGTATTTGATAAACGAAAAGCTAAATGGGGTGGCATAAACCCACATGATAAAATAAAATTAAATAACCCCCGAAAAAAAACAGGACAACTTAAAGGTGATATATTACATTGGACATATAAAACCTATAACGAAATGGATAAGAAAACTGATTATTTTTCCAGCATAGCTGCAAAATCTTACAAAGAAAAAAAAATTAGTGCACCTAGATGGAAAATATTTTTAAATCCAGCATGGGCATTTTTTAAGGCATATTTTATAAGACTAGGTATGTTGGATGGAAAAAATGGATTTTTAATATGTTATCAAACATGGAAGATCACCTATCTAAAATACTCTAAACTCCGCGCACTGTGGAAAACAAAAGATTGATAAAATTAATTTTTCCAGGGTCTAACAATTTTTTTAAAATTTCTTCTCATTTTAAAATTTCTTTGAAATTTTTTTGTTGATAACCACATTTTCGAAAAAATAAAATCAGAACTAAATCTGTTAATAATAGCAAATTCATTACTCATTATTTTAACTATTGATGAATGTGTTGTAAGTCTATTAAAATTTGAAATTCGTTCACCCAAAGTTAGATTTTTAAATCTCATTCTGTTTAAATCAACCAAATAAAATTCATATGTTGATCCGTTTTTTTTTATCAGTGTATTACCTGGCGAATGATCCAAAAATAGTATATTTTTTTCATGAAGACTATTAGTAAATCTAGTAAACTGTCTAACAATTTCTTCATGATTAGGAAAATCAAGATTTGTACATAAATCTCTAAAGGTTAAATCATAATCAAACTTCTCACATATGTAAAATGAATTATTTATTAAACCAAAGTTTTTAAATTCTATGAATGCAATTGGATTTGGAGTTTTAATTCCCTTGGCTATTAATTGGTTCGCATGTTCGAAAGAACGATGAGCTTTACTTTTTCTAAAAAAAGAATAAATCAATTTATTGAAAAAGTTTGGTCTTTTAAATGATTTGACACAAATTTTGATGTCTTGTAGAACAAATAATTTTATTTCATTTCTATCTTTTGGACCAAAAGACTCACCAAGACTGTCAAAATTTTTAACTAAATCAATCAAATATTCTTTGTGGTTTAGAAACTGTTCATTTAAATTAATTAACATTAGAATAAGTTGGTTTTATTGAAAATTATATATTCTATAATTTTAACAAATCTATTTAAAAATCTAAACATAATTAAATTAAATATCCTTTTGAACACTCTCATTTTTGGGTTTTTTAAGACAGTTCTTGAAACATATCACTAAACTAAATAAATTATATTTGTATTGTACGTTGAAAAAATGATAAAAAAAACTATTTACATACTGCACAAGAATGGTGCAGATAGTCACTATCTTGGTTTAATGAGTCTGTTAGATCAAGAAAATTATACAATTAAATTCAGAGAGTTCTCCTTTTTCAGCATGATTTTTAAATCTTTAATAAATTTTAAACTCAGTATAATTAAAAAACAGCTATTGAATATCATATTTTTCTTATCATTAGTTATATCAAAAAACAAAAAAATCATATTGGGTATAGCACCATATGATGCAAAGCTGTGCGTATTAATGCCTTTTCTAAAAAATCATATTGTGTATTATCACACCTCCTGGAGCTGTTGGGACAAAAGTTTCCAGCCAAAGAAAATAAAGAATCAAAACGTACTAAAACTATGGAAATTTTTCTTGGAAAAAAAAACTAAACATATTTTTACCGTAACTAAAAAATCAAGAGATCAAATTATTAATAATTATAACGTTGCGTTGTTAAAAACCAGTGTTGTGTTTCACAGTCTTGATGTAGCCTTTAATCTTGGTCCACAGAAAAAAAAAGAAAAAAATAGTTTTATCTATTTTGGTAGGATTATAAGAGAAAAAGGAATTGATGAAATTTTAAAGTACTTCAAAGCTAACAACGAATTAAAAATTACTTTCATAGGAGATGGTTATTTGACTGAAAGAGTTCAAGAGGCAGCAAAAAATTATTTAAACATATCCTACAAACCAAAAATTCACAATAAAATTAAACTGAAAAAAGAAATTGAGAGTTTTCAATTTTTAATACTTAACTCATTTAAAACAAAAAAATGGGAAGAACTTTTTGGTATGTCAATAATAGAATCGATGTCACAGGGCATAATACCCATCGCTACAAATCATACAGGACCCGCTGAAATTATTCAAGAGAAATTTGGATATCTATTTAACGAAGGAAATTTGTGCAAAAAAATTGACCAAATAATTAAATTAAAGGACATAAATGAAAAGATGGCCATAAGAAATATAGAAGAGGCATCTATTTACAGGGCAGAAAAAATATCAGAAAAATGGAGAGCTATTTTAAATTAGATGTGACCTGCATTATAATTAACTTCAATTCATCAAAATATACGATCAATTGTATTAATTCAATTATCAAAAACACAAAAAACAAAATTGAATACGAAATAATAATTGTTGACAATAACTCAAAACTAAACGACTTTAAAAATTTATCTAAAGAAGTATCATTAATCAACAAACCATTTATCAAAATAATTCGAAACAAAAAAAATATAGGATTTGGAAGTGGAAACATGTTGGGAGTAAAACATAGTAAAAAGTCAGTCTATTATGCTTTTATTAATAATGATACTTTGATGTTAACAAATGAAACACTATCTGAGCTAAAAAAATTCATGGATAAAAATTTTGATGTAGGAATTTGTTCGCCACAAACTCTTGATGAAAACAAAAAATTTAAGGTTACAATAGATCACTTTTCTAGCTTACAAAGAGAAATTTTGGGACGAACTTTACTTGAGAAATTATTTCCAAAAAAATACTTAAACAGAAAAAGCAAATTTAAAAAACCTACTGCAGTTCACTACGTTCAAGGCTCATTTTTATTTTGCCGAGCTAAATATTTTAATAATATTGGAGGATTTGACCCAAATTTATTTCTTTACTACGAGGAAAGTGATATTAGTCTTAGAATGCTCAAGGAATTAAAGCGAAAAACATACATTATCCCTCATCTTGAATATATACATTATAAAGGCAAAAGCTCAACATATGGAATTAAATTAAAAATTGAGCAAAAATTGTCATTAATGTATTACACTGAAAAACATCAAGGTTGGCTAAGTAAAAAGTTATTAATAATACACTATTCGATAAGATACTTCTTAACGTCAATTATAAAACCAAAGTATTGGGCCCTTTTTTATGTTTTAATTATTGGTGCACCAATGTCAAAATCAATGAGAAATAACAAATAAAACTCTGAGATGAATCCCAAAAAAGAAATAGAAAAATCATTAGATATTTTAAAAAAAGGAGGTGTAATACTATATCCAACTGATACAGTGTGGGGGATTGGATGCGATGCAACAAATTACGAGGCGGTAAAAAAAATTTATGAAATAAAAAAAAGGAATGACAAAAAAACCATGATATGTTTAGTAAGCAGCATTGAAATGCTAAAAAAACATGTTCAAAATATTCCTTCTACCGTACTCAATTTTTTAAATAAAACTTCAAAACCAACAACTATAATACATAAAAATCCATTGAATATTTCAAAAAACCTAATTAGCGATGATAATTCAATAGCAATTAGAGTTGTAAATAATTCATTTTGTCAAAATTTAATTGATTCATTAAACAAACCATTGGTGTCAACATCTGCAAATCTTTCAGGAAAAAAAACTCCAACAGAGTTTAAAGAAATTAAAAATGATATTTTAAAAGGTGTAGACTATGTTGTAAATTTGAATAAGGATTTAGTTTGCAACAAAGCATCATCAATTGTAAAATTTAGCGAAAATGGAGAAATAACATTTCTCCGATACTAAATAAAAAGTATTGAAATTTATGACAATTAATAGTAGAGCGATATTAGAAAATTCCTTGTTTAGAACCATCGCTAATTGTTCTATCGAACTTGGTTTTGAGTCTTATGTTGTTGGCGGATATGTAAGAGATTTTTTTTTAAACTCAATAGTTAGCAAAGATATTGATATAGTTGTTGTTGGTGACGGGATAAAATTAGCAAAAGCAGTATCAAAGGCTTTAAAAGGAAATACTAAAATTAGTATTTTTAAAAAATTCGGTACAGCTATGCTTAGGAATAAAAATGTTCAATTGGAATTTGTTGGAGCAAGAAAAGAATCATATTCAAAAGATAGCCGAAAACCAAAAGTATACGAAGGAACAATAGATGATGACCAAGAACGAAGAGATTTTACAATTAACACACTTGCTGTGAGTCTTAATGGCTCAGATTATGGACAATTAATTGATCCTTTTAATGGACTCAACGATATCAAATTGAAACGAATTGTTACTCCTCTGAATCCTAACATAACATTTAGCGATGACCCTCTTAGAATGCTTCGAGCGATACGTTTTGCAAACACATTAAATTTTGAGATTGATATTAACTTAATCAGAGCTATTACATTAAATAAAAATCGAATTAAAATCGTAAGTAATGAACGTATAGTAGAAGAATTAAATAAAATTCTCAGCACTGTCAAGCCATCAATAGGTTTCACCTTAATGGAAAAAACTGGACTTTTAAAGATAATTTTACCTGAATTAACATCACTCAAAGGAATTGACGAGATTGAGGGCAAACGACACAAAGATAACTTTTATCACACCCTAGAGGTAGTTGATAATATTTGTAAAAAAACGGAACATCTTTGGCTAAGATGGACAGCATTATTACATGATATAGGTAAAGCGCCAACAAAGAAATTCAATACAAAAATAGGCTGGACCTTTCATGGACACGAGCTTGAGGGATCTAAAATGGTTTATAGTCTCTTTAAAAGGTTGAATATGCCGTTAAATAATAAAATGAAATATGTGCAAAAACTAATTTTTATGAGCTCGAGACCTATTGCAATTTCTGGTAAAAATATTACTGATGCAGCAGTTAGAAGACTAGTATTTGACGCAGGAGATAACATTGAAGACTTAATGATTTTATGTGAGGCTGATATTACTACAAAAAATCAAAAAAAATACAAGAACTATATAAATAATTTTAAAATTGTTAGAGATAAAATTGTTGAAGTTGAGGAAAGAGACCGAATAAGGAATTTTCAACCCCCGATTACAGGAATGGAAATAATGAAAATATTTGAGTTAGAACCTTCAAAGAAAATTGGAATCATCAAAGAACATATTAAGGAAGCAATTCTTGAAGGAAAAATCCCTAATAATTACGAAGCTGCACACCACTTGATGATTGAAAAAGGTAAAAAGTTAGGATTAAAGCTAAAATAATGACTAGTTAAATGAGATTGTTGAGTAAAATATCATTAGTTTTTATTTATTTAATTATTCTTGCTGGAGCAACTGTGAGAATGACAGGTTCTGGAATGGGATGCCCTGATTGGCCAAAATGTTTTGGTTATTATATTCCGCCATCTAATGAAAAAGATTTGATATTTAAATCAAATCATGAATACAAAAAAGGCATAATGATTTTAGTAGATAATAAAAAATTCATGGTTGCAAAACAAAATTTCAAAAGTAAAAGAAATTACAGTCCTGACGATTGGCAACTTTTTACAAAACATGACTACGTAGTTTACAACCCTGCTCATACGTGGATTGAATATATAAATAGATTGGTTACAATCATAGCTGGAATTCCAATCATCCTAATGTTCATTTTTTCTTTTAAGTACCAAAAGAAAAAGCCTTCACTTGTGTTATTTGCGTCACTTACTTTGATTGGAATGCTTTTTCAAGCTTGGTTGGGTAAAACTGTAGTAGATTCTAATCTTGCCCCCTACAAGATTACAATTCATATGTTAATGGCTCTTTTTATCGTATTTTTTATTTTGGCAATTGTTGAAAAAACTCATAACTCACTTAAAGTAAAAAAATATAATTCAACTTTTCATAAAATATTGATTTTTTCAATTATTCTGTCAATATTGCAAATAACATTAGGAACCCAAGTAAGGCAGTTTGTTGACGAACAAATAAAATTGATAGGTTACGAAAAGGAATTATGGCTGACGGCTCCAAAAATTAATTTTTACATACACAGATCATTATCAATATTGGTTTTTTTGGTAAATGTATACTTATGGTATATTAATAGAAAATTAAAATTAAAATATGCAAAAGTTAATTTTGTTATACTTTGCATATTAGTTGAAATATTGACTGGTATTATGATGTATTATTTTGAATTTCCAATTTTAAGTCAACCACTTCACTTATTATTAGCTTCAATTCTTTTTGGGGTTCAAATATATTTATTAATGGAGTCTAGATCGCAAAAAATTGAAATGAATAAAACTGTACACAATGATTTATAAATTTAGAGTAATTCTTGACCATAACAAAAAAGGAGATATCTTTAGAGATATTGAAATAAAGGATGAAGCTACTTTTGAAAATTTCCACGAAACCATAAAGAAGTCATTTGGATTATACCGTAACGAAATGGCGTCATTTTATATTAGCAATCAAGAATGGGAACAAGGCGAAGAGATTGCTTTAATTGATGTTAGTCAATTAAATAATGTTATGATAATGAATCAAACCAAATTAAAAACTCTTTTGAATAAAACTACAGACAAATTAATTTATGTTTACGATTTTTTAAATTTATGGACATTTTTAATAGAGCTTAAAGAAATTTATTCTGAGAATAAAGGAAGTATCTATCCAAAAATTATATTTGAATTTGGTGAAATTCCAAAAAATGCTCCTGAAAAAAATTTTGAATCTGATAATATTGAAAAATCCAATAATTTTGAGGAAGATTTAGAAAACAATCAAGATGATTCGTGGTATTTGAATTGATTTTTTTTTGAACGTAACAAATAATAATCTTAAGTCCGCAATAAAGTTTTGTTAATAGCCAATTTTTTTTTAATTTTTTTTAGTTTTGGATTATAATCTTTTTTCTTTTGAAACGTATTTTAATACTCCTATCTGTATCATTTTTTAGCTTCTCACAATCTGAAGCCTCACACTGGTACTTTGGTAATGGAGCTGGTCTAATCTTTGATCCTAACACGGGTAGCGTTACTAGCACAAATGCTGCAAATTCGACTATTAATACCAGTGAGGGATGCTCATCCATTTCTGATTTTAATGGTAATTTACTTTTTTACACTGACGGGAGAAATGTTTGGGATAAAAATCATAATGTGATGCCCAATGCAAATTACTCAGCAGGAACAGGACTTATGGGAGATCCCTCCAGCACTTCATCAGGACTTATTATCCCGAAGCCAGGAAATATAAATCAATATTATATATTTACTGTAGATGAACCACATCACCAAAATGCATTTGCATTTCCTGATCAAGGTCCAGCCGATATTTCAGGAAATCCACTAAATTCATATGACAGCGGTGGTGGTGTGCCCGATGCCGATGATGGTTTTAATAACGGATTAGCGTATACACTAATTGATCTCGCGCTGAATTCAGGAAATGGTGATGCAGTAGTAACAGAAAAAAACATACAACTATTGACATATGACCCCAATGAACAAATTCAAGACAGCTATAAGTGCTCTGAAAAAATTACCGCCGTTGAACACAGTAACGGTGAATCTTATTGGGTAGTAACTCATTTTACAGACAAATTCTATGCCTTTAGAGTTGAATCAACAGGTGTTAATCCAGTTCCCGTAATTACCTCAATAACCCCATTCATAACCGAGCTTGGTTATAGAAGAAATGCTATTGGATATATGAAGGCCTCACCTGATGGAACTAGAATTGCAGTTTGCCACAGACAAAACGGTAATATACAAGGAGGAAATTCATCAAATACTGGCAGTGTATGGCTTTATGATTTTGATAACCAGACAGGTGCTATTTCTAATCCGCTAAACATATATCCAAATTCTGGTCCTTATGGATTGGAATTTTCTCCAGAATCCTCAAAACTTTATGTTTCAAATGGGAACAATGTTATACAATTCGATTTGGAATCGACCAATCCAGCTGCAAGTTCAAATAATGTTTATAATGGATTTGATTTTATAGGAGCTCTTCAACTAGGGCCTGATGGAAAAATTTATGTAGCAAATACTGTAAACCCTTTCACTTTGGATGCAATAAACTATCCTGAAGAGTATGGAGATTTATGTGATTACTCCGAAAATGCAATAGATCTGGCAGCGGGAACATCGTCAGTTATTGGCTTACCCCCTTTCATTCAATCATTTTTTTTAGCTTCTATTGCCATTGAAAATAGATGCTTGGGTGATGAAACTCAATTCAGTATTAACACAACTCAAAATATAGATGGAATTATATGGGATTTTGGTGACAGTACAACTTCAGGTAACTCAACTGAACTAAATCCAATATACACATATTCGAATCCTGGTACGTATACTGTGAGCGCTGAAATAACATCAGGAAATGAAACAAATATTTTTTTTCAAACTATTGTTATTAACAACAAACCTGTGATAAATCAACCATCAAAATTAGAGATATGTGATGGTAATCAAGACGGAATTTATTCATTTAATTTTGTAGATACCGATCTAGAAATTTTAGGAAGTCAGAACCCAGAAAACTACATAATTTCATATCATTCTAGTTTGTTTGATGCTGAAGAAAATATAAATGCATTAACTATTCCATACGAAAATTCTCAACTCAATGAAACTATATTTATTAGAATGGAAAATATTTTAAACTCAAATTGTTATGATGTATCACAATTTGATATTGAGGTATTTTTAAATCCAATAGCCCATGATATATCAGAATATAGTACATGTGATGATTCTACAGATGGGAGTGACAATAATGGACAAAAAGAAATTGATTTAACTGAATTTGTTCCTGATATCTTAAATAATCAGGACAGTGATCTTTTTGATGTGAAATTTTACCTATCGCAATCGGATGCTGATAATAATTTAAATGAAATTAATTCCCCTTATTACAACACTAATCCTTTTTCATACAATGTTTTTACTAGAGTTGAAAACTCATTGTATCCTCAGTGTTATGACACAAGCGAATTTGTAGTTAATATAAACCCCAAGCCTAACGCACCAAACACTGATCTTGTCCAATGTGATGATGATGGCATAAGTAACGGATTCACTGTCTTTAACTTAACAGAGGCCAATGAAAATATAACAACTGGACAAGACGATTTAAGTACAAAATTTTTTATCAACCCAGAAGATGCAAATAATAATCAGAATGAAATTTCTGATCCCTCGTCATTTGTTAATTTATCAAATCCTCAAATAATTTATGTGCAAATTATTAATGATAATACAGGGTGTTTCAATATTGCTCAATTGAACCTACAAGTCAGTTTAACATCTGGAGTAGATACAATTTTGGCAAAATGTGACGATGATGGAAACGAAGATGGATTTTATTCCTTTAATTTAAATGGTTCGGCAAATGAAATATTGTTCGGCTTACCATCGGATTACTACTTAGAATTTTACCAAACATATTCTGACGCCCTCATTGAAGAAAACCCTCTTCCTGAAAACTTTACAAATACAGAAGCCTATAGCCAAACAATTTATGCTAGAATTGAAAACAATAATCAATGCTACGGAATCAATGAGTTAACATTAATAGTCAACAGACTCCCTCAGCTTGACCAAACAGAAGAAACATTTTTATGTATTGATTCTAATTCTGAACCAGTTTTTATTAATAGTGGTGTAATTGGAAATACAGCTGATTATTCATACCAATGGTCAAACGGAGAAAACACTGAACAAATTCAAATTAACCAAGCCGGAATTTACACTTTAACTGTTACGAATGATAATAATTGTTCTAAGACAAAAAGTATCACAATAATTAGTTCAAATATTGCAACGATTGAGACTATCGATATCCAAGACGCAAGCCAAAACAATACAGTTACAATATTTGCTTCAGGTGAGGGAGATTATGAGTATTCTTTAGATTCAGAGCTGGGGCCATATCAAAACGAAAATATATTTTTTAATGTACAGCCTGGCTTTCATGAGGTTTATGTGAGAGATAAAAACAACTGTGGAATTGTATCTGAATTGATTTCAGTCATTGGTTTTCCTAATTTTTTTACTCCAAATTTTGATGGATATAATGATACTTGGCATGTTTATGGGATCAATACGCATGAACAATCAGAAAGTAAAATTTATATTTTTGACAGATATGGCAAATTGTTAAAGCAATTAAAGAGCGATAGCCAAGGCTGGGATGGAACATTCAATGGAAATCCAATGCCGTCTTCTGATTATTGGTTCTATGTTAAGTTAAACGATAATCGTATATTTAAAGGACATTTCTCACTTAAGCGCTAATTTTAATGAAAATTTTAAGGAGCCTAGTTTCGTACTGCTTTATCTTTTTAATTCACAACAGCTACTCTCAAACAATAAGTTTATATAATCAATTTAATGGCCGTTACGATTATACTGCAATTGGCAATACGCTAAATATTATTGAAAATGGCGCTTTTTTTGATTGTGATATTTTAACTGAATCAGAAGCTAATCTTACTTTAGAAAATAGCCAAGAGATTGTTGCAGCATATTTGTATTGGGGGGGATCTGGATCAGGTGATTTTGAGGTGAAACTAAACCAAATTTCCATATCAGCAAGTAGAACATTCCAACACAACCTAGACGAAAACAGGAAATTTTTTGCAGCATTTTCAGATGTAACTCAGATTGTGGAAAACTATGGAAATGGAAGCTACATAGTCAGCGATTTAGAACAGATTGACATCACCCAAAATTATTGCAATACTGGAACAAATTTTGCAGGGTGGGCACTGATTATAATTTATGAAGACCATGGCCTACCCCTTAATCAAATTAATATTTATGACGGATTAGAGGCTGTTCCGAATGAAATAACTATCATTTTAGACAACTTAAATGTTATTGATGTTGATGGTGCTAAAATTGGATTTATAGCTTGGGAGGGAGATGTAAGCTTGTCTGTAAATGAAACACTAAAGATAAATGGACATGTACTTAGCAATCCCCCACTAAATCCAGAAAATAATGCCTTCAATGGAACTAACAGTTTTGATCAAGTTTCTGGAATACATAATATGGATATTGATTTTTATGATATTCAAAATACAATAAGCATTGGGGATATTTCAGCTACTATCGAACTTTCCTCAGGTCAAGATTTAGTCATGGTAAATAATATTATAACTGTACTTAATAGCCAATTACCAGATGCTACAATTAAAATTGAAAGCCAAATCGAAACAAGTTGTTTCAACAGAGAAATAACTCTTAATTATACAGTTTATAATTATAATTCAACTGATATATTACCACCGAATACTCCATTAACTTTTTATATTGAAAATAATATAATTGCCCAAACTGTAACTGGTGAAATAATAGGAATAAACGAATCCTTAACTTCAGAAATTACAATAGATATTCCTGATGAATTCACAGATTTTTTTGAAATTACTGCTAGAATAGATGATTTGGGCGACGGTAGTGGAATAGTAAACGAAATATCTGAGAACAATAACATTTTTTTAGTTGAGGTTGAAATTCCATCAAATGGGTGCCCAATTTTTATTCCACAGGGATTCTCACCCAATGGCGATGGCTTTAATGATCACTTTAATATTCAGGGCTTATATGATGTGTTTTTAGATCATAAACTTCAAATATTTAATAGATTCGGAACATTAGTTTTTGAAGGAAATAATGATAAAAAATGGGATGGTAGATCAAACCGAGGTATTAATTCTCAAACTAATATTCTACCCGTTGGGACTTATTTTTACATTTTGTATCCAAATGAATTGAACTATGATAAAATCACGGGTTGGGTATATTTAAATTATTAATTTTTGCTTTAGACTTGATAAATGTAATTTTGTTTCATGAAATTTAAACTTTCTTCTGATTTTGAACCCACAGGTGATCAACCACAGGCAATAAACGAATTAGTAAACGGTAGCTTAAACAACGAATCTTACCAAACTTTATTAGGTGTTACTGGTTCAGGTAAAACTTTTACAATTGCTAACTTAATAAGTAAAGTTAATAAACCAACACTCGTTTTAGCGCACAACAAAACTCTGGCAGCTCAGCTCTACTCAGAATTTAAACAGTTTTTTCCTGAAAATGCTGTTGAATATTTTGTTTCATATTATGATTATTATCAACCTGAAGCATATATCCCAGTAACTGGTACCTACATAGAAAAAGACCTTTCAATTAATGAAGAAATTGAAAAATTACGTTTAAGCACCACATCATCATTATTATCAGGCAGAAGAGATGTAATCGTTGTTGCATCTGTATCTTGTCTTTATGGAATTGGAAACCCTGTGGAATTTCAAAAAAACACTATAGGCCTTAAAAAAAATCAATTAATTTCAAGAAGTAACCTTCTTAAAAAACTTGTTCAAGGTCTGTATAGCCGAACGGAAGGCGAATTTTGTAATGGAAATTTCAGAATCAAAGGAGATACTGTTGATGTTTTTCCTGGCTATGCAGATTATGCATTTCGAATCCACTTTTTTGGAGACGAAATTGAAGAAATAGAATCTTTTGATGTTGCAAACAACAATATAATAGAATCTTATGACCAATTAAATATATATCCAGCAAATATGTTTGTTACCTCAGCTGATACTTTACAAAATGCAATAAAAAATATTCAAGATGATTTAATCAAACAATGCAATTATTTCAATGAAATAGGAAAAAATTTAGAAGCAAAAAGATTAAAAGAACGTACAGAGTTTGATTTGGAAATGATCCGAGAGTTAGGTTACTGTTCAGGAATTGAAAACTATTCACGTTACTTAGACGGAAGAGGACCAGGATCGAGACCATTTTGTTTAATTGATTATTTTGGGGATGATTATTTAATGGTCATTGACGAAAGTCATGTAACTATTCCTCAAGTTCATGCTATGTACGGAGGAGACAGAAGTAGAAAAGAGAATCTTGTAGATTACGGCTTTAGACTTCCTGCTGCTATGGATAATAGACCACTTAAATTTGAAGAATTTGAAAATTTACATAATCAGGTCGTTTTTGTAAGTGCCACTCCTGCTGATTATGAGCTGGTTAAATCCGAAGGGGCATTCGTTGAACAAATAATTAGACCTACTGGCCTTTTAGATCCAATTATAGAGATACGTCCAATTGAAAATCAAATAGACGATCTGATCGAAGAAATCCAAAAACGTGTTGAAAAAGATGAAAGAACACTGGTAACAACCCTTACAAAAAGAATGGCTGAAGAATTAACAAAATATTTATCGAGAATCAAAATACGTTGTCGATACATTCATAGTGATGTAGATACAATTGAAAGAGTAGAAATAATGCAAGATTTACGAAAGGGACTATTTGATGTCTTAGTTGGAGTTAATTTATTGAGAGAAGGTTTGGATCTTCCAGAAGTATCATTAGTTGCGATTTTAGATGCAGATAAAGAAGGATTCTTGCGATCCAATCGAACACTAACACAAACAGTAGGTAGAGCTGCAAGAAACATTAATGGTATGGCAATAATGTATGCGGATAAAATTACTGATAGTATGAAAAAGACTATTGATCAAACAATTGACAGGCGAGAAAGACAAAAAGCCTACAATATTGAGAATAAAATTAAACCCACTCCATTAATAAAAGGGCTTGAAAGTTTTCTCACAAAAAATTTAATCAGCAATAAAAACTATAAGGAAGAATCAAAGGATAATAACGAAGATCTGGAATTTGTAAATATTGGTGAACTAGAAAAAAAAATTAGAGAAAAGAGAAAAGAAATGGAAAATGCTGCAAAAGAGCTTGATTTCATTATGGCAGCAAAATTCAGAGATCAAATATCTGTTTATAAAAAAAAATTGGATGAATTAAAATAAACTTCTTGTAGATTATGGGTAAATTAAAGATTGTACTTTTTCTGCTGCTTCTTGAAATCCTGTAGCACTATGTACATCTAGTCCTGAATCATCAATTATTTTTTTTGCTATTTTAGAATTTGTTCCCTGCAAACGCACTACCAAAGGAACTTTAATTTTATTATCCATTTTTTTAAAAGCATCAACAATACCATTAGCCACACGATCGCAACGGACAATTCCACCAAAAATATTAACCAAAATAGCTTTAACATTAGTATCCCGCAAAATAATTCTAAAAGCTGCCTCAACTCTGGAGGAATCAGCGGTTCCACCAACATCAAGAAAATTAGCCGGATCACCTCCAGCTTGTTTTATTATATCCATAGTAGCCATAGCTAAACCTGCACCATTAACCATGCATCCTACGTTACCATTTAAACTTACATAACTTAAGCCTAATGCTTTAGCCTCTATCTCTGTTGGATTTTCTTCTCGGATATCTCTTAATTTATCATAATCACTGTGTCGAAATAAAGAATTATCGTCAATAGTCATTTTGGCATCGACGGCTATAATTTTGTTATCAGAGGTTTTTAAAACAGGGTTAATTTCAAAAAGTGAAGCATCTGATTCACAGTAAGCATGATATAGATTCGAAACGAATTTAATCATGTCCTTAAATGCCTTACCGCTAAGTCCCAGATTAAATGCTATATTTCTTGCTTGATATGGTAATAATCCATAACTGGGATCAATTTTTTCTTTAAAAATTAAATGTGGAGTTTTTTCAGCAACTGTTTCAATATCTATACCACCCTCTGTTGAATATAAAATCATATTACAAGCTGATTCCCTATCGAGCATAACTGAAATGTAAAATTCATCTGTTTTTGATGGGCCTTCGTAATATACATCCTCTGCTATTAGAATTTGATGAACTGTCTTTCCTTCAGGGGGTGTTTGAGGTGTAATTAGCTGCATTCCTAATATCTCCTTAGAAATTAAGCTTACATCATCAAGCGATTTGGCTATTTTTACTCCACCCCCCTTGCCTCTTCCACCAGCATGAATTTGGGCTTTGACTACATACCATTTTGTACCAGTTTTCTCTGTCAAACTTTTCGCTGAGATTAGTGCTTCTTCAGGATTTATTGCAACAATTCCATTTTGGACTGAAACACCAAAGTCAGCAAGTATACTTTTAGCTTGATATTCATGTAAATTCATAAAAATAATTAAGTGTGTGGTTAAATCGTAAATATTTATACAAATTTAAATAACTGAATATTCAATAGCAATATTTTAAAGTTGATTTTTAAACAAAAAAATGTTGTTGTAGATTTAGGACTATATTAACAAAAAAATTAGGTTTTTTAATGATTATAAGCTTACCTTTGAAATTATTAAATTAAAATAAATATTGTGAAAAACGGTAAAGTTAAATTCTTTAATGCATCCAAAGGTTATGGATTTATTACTGAAGATGATTCAGAAACCGAGCACTTTGTGCATGTAACGGGATTGATTGACGAAATCAATGAAGGTGACGCTGTGGAATTTGAATTAAAAGAAGGCAAAAGAGGTATGAATGCTGTTAATGTTAAAATTATCTAGCATCAACACCCCTCATTTTTTTCAAAACCTTTCTCACGAGAGGTTTTTTTTATTTATAATCAACATAGGACTGTAGATATGAAAATAGTGAGGTAAGTTTTCCATTTTCAGCTATTTTTGATCTCATAAGAATACCATTTTTGTCATTGTTGAAAAAAGCTGGTATTATATTACTCAAGAACATTTCTCCAAAGTTACTACTTGAGTCACGCGGCAATTCACATGGTAAATTGTCAACAGCCATTACAGCTATCGAATTAGGATTATTAAAATCAGTTTCGGACTCTGTTTTTGGGTTATATCCGTAAATAGGATTATCTATTGTAGATGAACGAATCGTGCAAGCAACTGGACCATCAATATCGCAACTTATATCTGCAACAATCTTCATTTTAATATCTTTTGACTTAAGATTCTGTCGGGTAAAGAAATAAGGCGCATTTGAGTTGTGAAAGTGTCCTGCAATGAAAACATCAACTTTTTTTAGATAATCTTGAAAAAAAGATTTATATGAAGTTGGATTTGAAAAAAAATCTTTTTTGGAAGAAATATTTCCGTCCTTTCGCTTTACATAATCTAGAACATCCAACTGAGCATAAACAGGCTCATTAAAAGAATTATTGAGTAATTGATTTGAACTGACTTGTCTTATGTTCATATAATCTAAAACTTCTTTAACTCCCCTCCCAACTCGACCGGTGCCTGTCAAAACAAACTTTATTTTTGGTAATTTGACTTTTTTTAAAACAAAATTCATGTGAATTCTATCGTCAAGATCAATCGCTTTTGGAATATTATATGTTTTCATTTTTTTTCCAACGGTTCTTATTGCATTGTAGGCTCCAACAACCCCAGCATAATAACCAAATCCAATCAATCTATTTTTATTTATATCTACTAACGCCTCGTGGTCATATAATGTAATATTATTTTTTAAAATAGCTTGTAAAAGTTTTCGATTGTAAGGCTGTTTTTTAATGGTGTGGCTGAAAAAACAATAACTTTTGTTTGGGATTAGCGAACCAACTGGAACTTCCTTAACTCCAAGCATGATGTCAGCATGAGTAATATCTTCTCTAACTTTAACACCTAAAGCTTCATATTCAGAGTCTGAAAAAGCTCTAATTTCAGACTTTTGCACAAATAATTCTGCAGAAGGAAAACTTTCAATAAAATTTTTACAATCATTTGGTGTTAATACAACACGTTTATCTGGTGGATGTTTTTCCTCTTTGATTATAGCAAAAGAAATACTCATAACAGAACTAATTATCACTAATTTAATTGGATTTTAAGCCTTACACAAGTTTTTTTGTAAATTTGCTCTTCTAAAACGTTATTTAAACACGGGGTCGACTGGATTTGACAGCAAGACCTATAAAATTGTAAGCACGTCGTGTAATGGTATCGATACACGTTAAAGACCATACCAAAATTTAAACGGCGAAAATAACTACGCTTTAGCTGCTTAATCTGAATTATAGTAAGATTAGCCTAGGTGTACCTTGTACACAAGCTTTATGTCTCATGAAAGCCTTGATTCATGGCGTTTATTTAAGAGGCATCGTGAAAATGGATCTAGAAATTCTTATTGCTTAGTAAGATTTTTGAATTTTTTAAGCTAAGGAGCAAATATATTGTTTTTAGTTAGTTTGCTTTCGAAAATAAAATAAAAACTAAACGTGTAGAAAGCCTTTTTTTAGCTTGTTTGGACGAGGGTTCGATTCCCTCCGACTCCACTTTTTATTCCCAAGAATAATTTTTTATACTTGGGAATAATTTTTTCTAAAAACAGCTAAATCAGACCTAAAAAAGTTCGACTTTACTCCCTCCGACTCCACTTTTTATTCTCATGAATAACTCTTTATTTATGGGAATA
>CEVS01099614.1_pt1 | contig 166449 bp, 153 predicted proteins | sample 361571 | NCBI WGS metagenome assembly CEVS01 (sample SAMEA2623850, study PRJEB7988) | marine metagenome | isolation source: saline water (ENVO:00002010), including | reverse complement strand
CCTCTGATTAACAGTCAGATGCTCTAACCAACTGAGCTAAGGAGGAAGATTTTTTGCATGCGCGACCGCAAATATATATTATTTTTTAGTCAGCTCAAATAGAAAAATAAAAATTATTAATTAAAAAAAGCCTTGTAAATGTCATTACCATTGGCATAAATTACCAGTGTAATCAGAATTAAAAACCCAATAGTTTGAGCATATCCCATAAATTTATCGCTTGGTTTTCGACCAGAAACAATTTCATACAATAAAAACATCACATGCCCACCATCTAGCGCAGGAATTGGTAATAAATTTAATACTCCTAACATAATTGAGAGAAAAGCTGTGATTCTCCAAAAAGTTGCCCAGCTCCATGTGTCAGGAAAAATATCAAGAATTGCCTTAAACCCTCCAACACCCTTGTATGCACCTGTACTTGGAGAGAAGATTAATTTAAGTTGCATCCAGTATGAGCTAACGACAGAAGAAAACTTGTTTAGCCCTTGAGCTACACTTTGGCTCAAAGTGTATTTGTTTTGAACAACCTTATAAAATCCCGCTGACTCTGCATCAGCACGTGAAACACTGCGGTAAACTTCAATCTTTCCTTCGCCATTGACATTTAAATCACGATTAATTAAAGATCCATTTCTTCTTAAAGTAACTTCAATCATTTTACCCTTGTTATCATTTAACAAAGGGACAGCTAAATCAGTGAATTCTGCTGGCTTACCGTTAATTGCAACCAAAAAATCACCTGCCTTTAAATCGGCATTTGAATTAATTGATCCATCGATCAGCTCCCCAAAAATAAAAGGAGTTCGTATGTCAATAAATCCAGTAGATTTTGATGTACTAAGTTTGCCTAAAAAATCTACTGGAAAATCAATAGTCTTAGTATTGCCATCACGGCTGATAGTCATAGTCTTGGCCGACAAAATTTTCTTTCTAATTTCAGAAACATATTTAATATCACTCTCATCAATAGACAGTATTTTATCACCAGTTTGAAGACCAATTTCATTCAATACAGGGTTAGATATTTCGTAACCACCTTTTACACTTTTTGCGTCTATATCAATGTCACCATAAATAAATGCCATAAATATGTAAACAATTACAGCTACAAGAAAGTTTACTGTTACACCGCCTAACATTATGATCAATCGTTGCCAAGAAGGTTTTGTTCTAAACTCCCATGACTGTGGAGGCTTTTTCATTTGCTCTGTGTCCATGCTCTCATCAATCATCCCAGCAATCTTTACGTACCCACCTAATGGCAACCATCCAATGCCATAAACAGTTTCTCCAATTTTTTTCTTAAACAAAGAGAATTTAACGTCAAAAAAAAGATAAAACTTCTCAACACGAGTTTTAAATAGCTTAGCAGGTATAAAATGCCCAAGCTCGTGTAATATGATAAGCAATGATAGACTTAGCAAAAATTGTGCTATTTGAATAAATAGTTCCATAAATGTCGTTAAAATTTGGATAACAAATGTAGCAGTTTTAGTCGTAGTAACAAAACCTTATTTGATACAGATTTATGTATGATTTTAGTTAAAATTTTGACCTTAGTGTCGTACCTTTGCGTTCTACTTAAAAAACCAATGATAAAATTTATAAAAAAATACCGAATTTTTATTGTTACACTAATAATACTCTCATCCTTAATTTTAACTTCTTTTTATCTTATATTAAAACCAAAAAGAGTTTTAGATATTTATGAACCTGCAGAAGTAAATCCCGAACTTGTTGATCCTAAAATTCAATATAAAAGAAAATATCACAAAATTTCTGATTTTAAACTTGTTAATCAAAACGGAGATACTATAACTCAGGCTTATTATGAAGGAAAAATATATGTGGCCGATTTCTTTTTTACAACCTGTCAAACCATTTGTCCTATAATGACCGATCATATGTATGAAATTCAAAAAAAAACTATTTCTGATCCAAACATTTTATTACTATCTCACACTGTAACTCCTGAAATAGACACGGTGGAACAGCTCAGAAAATATGCAAATGAAAAGAATATTGATGATTCTAAATGGAATTTACTCACTGGAGATAAAAAACAAATTTATGATTTGGCAAGAAGCTCTTATTTAGCTGTAAAGAACAATGAAACTGACGATCCATATGCTATGATACATACTGAAAACTTTGTATTAATTGATACAAAAAAAAGAATTCGTGGATTCTACGATGGCACAGATTCTGAAGCTGTAGACCAATTGCTAGATGATATAAAGTTGTTAAAAGAAAGCACACATAACTGATCTTTTACTACATTTACTTCTGGAAATCAATCCAATAAAAAATGTCATTCACAATTGCGGACCTTAAAATAGGAGAAAAAGGAATTATCGCTGAGTGTGCTTCTATTGATATTCCAAATAAATTAATTGAGATGGGTTGTCTTCCAGGTAACCAAGTCGAACTACTTCATTATGCCCCTTTTTCAGATCCAATATTTGTAAATATTAATGGGAGTTATTTGGCAATTCGAAAAGAAACAGCAGCTCTAATTTCTATAGAAAAATCTTATGAGTAAAGAAATTAAAGTGTCCTTGGTTGGAAACCCTAATACGGGAAAAACCTCAATATTTAATTCCTTAACTGGTCTTAATCAGAAAATTGGAAATTATCCTGGTGTTACTGTTGATAAAAAAGAAGGGATCTATTATTCGCAAAATGGAACAAAAGTAAAAATCCTGGATCTACCAGGAATATACAGCTTAAATGCAACTTCAGCGGACGAACATATAGTTGTTAAATTGCTTACTAACTCAGAAAATAAAGATTTTCCTGACTTGGCTGTAATCATCAGCGATATTGAAAACTTAAAAAGAAATCTTTTCTTATTTACTCAAGTTAAAGACTTAAAAATTCCATGCCTATTAGTCATAAATATGATTGATGTTATGGAGAAAAAGGGTGTCTCATTAAATATTCCTGTTTTAGAAAAAAAGCTCAACACAAAAATCGCATTGGTAAGTACCAGAAAAAATATAGGTGTCGTTGAACTAAAGCGACTAATTGAAAATTATAAAGATTTCTCCAAGAAAAATACTATTGATATTAATAGTATTGACTCAACCTACTTTAAAAACTTAAAAAAATTATATCCCGATGAAGAAATCTATAAACTTTGGGTTTTAATTAACCAGATTGAATTCTTTAATGAACTTAAAAACAGTAAAATTGACTTGTCAAAACTTGAAAAAAAATCGGATCATGACATGAAACGCCTTCAACAAAAGGAGGCAATAAAAAGATACCAATTCATTAATGATGTACTCAAACAGGGCTTAAAAATTGATCCAAGTAAAGCTAAAGATTTTAGAAATAAATTAGATAAAATTTTAACCCATAGAATTTGGGGATATACTATCTTTTTTGCTTTACTTTTACTCATTTTCCAAGCTATATACGATTGGGCAACTGTACCGATGGATTTCATTGATAGTGCTTTTGCGTCATTAGCTGAATGGATAAAAACGACATTCCCAGCGGGAGGTAAAGTAACCGCTTTAATTGCTGAAGGACTAATATCTGGCATTGGTGGAGTAGTTATTTTTATTCCGCAAATCGCGTTTCTTTTTCTATTTATCTCAATTTTAGAAGAAACAGGATATATGAGTCGAGTAGTGTTCTTAATGGATCGTATTATGAGGCGATTTGGAGTTAGTGGAAAAAGTGTTGTGCCTTTAATTTCGGGAACAGCATGTGCAATACCAGCAATTATGGCTACTCGAAATATTGAAAATTGGAAAGAAAGACTTATAACAATTTTAGTTACTCCTTTTATGACATGTTCGGCGAGACTTCCGGTCTACCTTATCATTATTGCCTTGGTGATACCTGATGGTAAGCTATTTGGCCTGAGCTATCAAGCTTTGGCACTAATGCTGTTATATTTAACAGGCTTAATAATGGCAATTTTTTCTGCTTTTTTACTTGATAAAATTATCAGATCGAAACGGAAAAAATTCTTTATAATTGAAATGCCAAACTATAGGCTTCCATTGTTCAAAAATGTATTTATAACTGTTATTGAAAAAACTAAAATATTTGTTTTTGAAGCGGGAAAAATAATACTTAGTATTTCTATAATTCTTTGGGCAATGGCTTCATATGGACCCGACAAGAATTTTGACAATGCAGAAATAATCATTGCAGAGCAATTTGAAAGTCTTTCCGGTCAAGAACTTGATGACAAAATTTCTGCTCACAAGCTTGAAAACTCATTTATTGGAATAATTGGTAAATCAATAGAGCCTGTAATTAAACCTCTTGGCTATGACTGGAAAATTGGCATTGCACTAGTTACTTCTTTTGCTGCTAGAGAGGTGTTTGTAGGAACATTAGCTACAATTTACAGCGTTGGTAGTGCACAAGAAGATGAAAACATAGAGACCATCAAACAAAAAATGCTAAATGAGCGACGCAGTGATGGAACAAAGGTGTTTACCATTGCGACCGGTATATCTTTAATGATTTTCTATGCATTTGCTATGCAATGTATGAGCACACTGGCCATTGTAAAAAGGGAAACGAAAAGCTGGAAATGGCCGTTGTTACAATTCTTATTTATGACTATAATTGCATATATTTCAGCACTTGTATGTTATCAAGTTTTAAGTTAAAACAATGAACTAAAAATGGAAGATGCATTTATTATGATTACTGCTTTTGCAGCTGTTCTTTTTCTAATTTTAAAGAAAAAAAATAATCTAAATAAAAAAAAGAAAGGCTGCGGTGATGGAAACTGCGACTGCTAACCTAGTGCAACATCCAAAATCATCATTAAAATAAAGCCGCCAATAAAACCTAAAGTAGCGACATCAGTGTATTTATCTCGCTGAGTTTCTGGGATTACCTCTTCAACGACAACAAAGATCATTGCTCCGGCAGCAAAAGCTAAAGCATAGGGTAATATTGGGGTAAAGAATGTAACGGCCAATGCTCCAATTACTGCGGCAATAGGCTCAACAATAGCTGAAAGCTGCCCATACCAAAAACTTTTAAACCTGCTCATTCCCTGACGCCTTAGAGGCATTGAAACGGCTATTCCCTCTGGAAAATTTTGAATCCCAATACCTAGTGCAAGTGCAACAGCTCCACCAATTGTAGCTTCAGGAATTCCCAAAGCTACTCCCCCAAAGAGCACACCAACTGCTAAGCCCTCTGGAATATTATGCATTGTAATTGCTAAAACTAATAGCGTAGTGCGATGCCAAGGAGACTTAACACCCTCCTTTTCGCCTTCTTTAAAATTTATATGTAAGTGAGGTAAAATTTTATCCAGCATAAACAAAAACAGGGCTCCAAAACCAAATCCAATTGCCGCAGGGAGAACCTTTAAAAAGCCATCTCCAGAGCTCATTTCAATGCTTGGTGCCAAAAGGCTCCAATAGCTGGCTGCAACCATTACACCTCCTGTAAATCCAAGCATACCGTCTAGCAGCCCTCTATTCATTTTCCTAATTAAAAAAACTAAAGAAGCTCCACAGGCTGTTAAAACCCAAGTAAAGAGTGAAGCATAAAAAGCGGCAAGAACAGGGCTAATACTTTGCAAATAATTAATAACTAAATCTAGCATCTTAAATAATTTCTACATATAAATTATTACTTACTTCCTTGGAAATTGATATTTTCATATTATTAATAAGTACAGTCATTGAACTATCATAAAATTCTCTGCTTAGAACAGTTATTTTTGTTCCTAACTTAATTTTAAATTTATCAAGGTATCTTAAAAAAATCTTCGAAGAATCATTTACACCTGTGCAAACACAATTAGAATGAATACTGACATTTGCTAAGACTTGCTTTTTTGGATCTATTATATTACCATCGGAGTCTGGAATAGGATCTCCGTGTGGATCAGCTTTTGGATAATTCAAAAAAGAATCTAATTCATCAGTTAACTTAGAAGATTTTATGTGTTCAAGTTGTTCGGCCACCTCATGGACTTCATCCCAAGAAAATTTCAACTTATCAACTAAAAAAACCTCCCAAAGTCTATGTTTTCGTACTATTGAAGTAGCAGCAAGTCGTCCTTTTTCAGTTAGTTTGACTCCTTTATATTTTTTATAATACACATGCCCTTTTTCAGAGAGTTTTTTTATCATATCTGTTGACGAAGAGGCCTTAATTTTCATCTTTTTAGCTATAGCATTAGTGCTAACTGAAGTATTATCTTCAGCTAAATGAAAAATTGATTTTAAATAATTTTCTTCAGAATGTGTCACAACAGTAAATATTTAAGTAAATATAAATAAATTTTTAGTTTAGTCTAAATATTAATCTATATTTGTTTAAAATTTATGAATGTGATTAGAAAAATTATCTTGGTCATGATAATTCATTGCTCAATACTTAATGCACAGAAGTTTAGCGTTGAGGGTCGTGTTTATGCACTCGGTAAACCATTGCCATTAGCTAATATTTCAATCAATAATAACTCATTCGGAACTACATCAGACTTGAACGGAAAGTATTTAGTTGAGAATCTGCCAACAGGAAATTATGAGATCAAAATATCTTATATAGGTTTCAAAACACAATACCAAAAAATAGAGATAATTAATCAAAACTTAATACTTGATGTTTTCCTTTACGAGGATAATTCTCTAAACGAAGTAGTTATCAGCGCAACAAGGACAGCAAAGCAAAGAAATAATTCATCAACTATTGTCAATATTCTAAAGCGTGAAAATTTTGAAAATGTTCAAGCTTGTAACTTATCTGAAGGACTACAATTTCAGCCTGGCCTTCGCATTGAAACTAATTGTCAAACATGTAATTACACTCAACTTAGAATTAATGGTTTAGGTGGAGGGTATTCACAAATTTTAATAAATGGGCGCCCAATTTTTAGTCCTTTAACTGGATTATATGGTCTTGATCAAATGCCTGTAAATATGATTGAGCGAGTTGAAACAATTCGTGGTGGTGCATCCACTTTGTATGGCTCTAGTTCAATTGCTGGGGTTGTAAATATAATAACCAAAATCCCGACAAATAATTACTTAGAACTAAGTTATGTAAAAAGGATAATTAATGGTTCCGCATTTGATGATGTGTTTAATATAAACACATCATTGGTTACAAAAAATAAAACAAGTGGAATTTCAATTTTTGCAAACAAAAGAGTCAGAGATGTTTTAGACTTAAACAATGATAATTATACCGAATTGGCTAAAATAGAAAACAATAGTATTGGAATAAGTCTATTTACACTATTTAGTGAAAATGAAAAAATTGAAGCTAGCTTGAGTTATTTAAAAGAATACAGATTTGGTGGTGAAATTATTGACCAGCCCATTTTTCTAAAAAATCAAGCGGAAGAAAGAAAACATGACATTTTTATAGGAAGCCTAGACTATGAAATTAATTTTCCAGATAAAAAAAGTTCTCTTGTAACTTATATAGCTGGTCAATTGACAGGCCGTCATCACTTCACTGGAATTTTACCTGACAACGAGTCGGAAATAATTGAGTATACAAACAACCCACCATTTGGATCTTCAGAAAACACTACTTTTCAAGCTGGTTTTCAGTACAATTACCAAATTGAAAATTCCGCTTTGGGCAATAATGTTCTAACGCTTGGAAGTGAATATATCTTAGATAAAATCTATGACGAAATATCTGCTTATAATTTTCTCGTTGATCAAAATACAAAATCAAATTCCATATTCTTCCAAAGTGATTGGGAAATAAGTAAAAAATTTAATTTTCTAACAGGTATCAGAGCTGACAAACACAATCTAATTCAAAAAGCTATATTGAGCCCTAGAGTTTCAGCCTTATATAAACCATCTAAAAATCTACAATTAAGAGGTAACTGGAGCACTGGATTTAGAGCTCCTCAAGCGTTTGATGCAGATTTACATACGGCATTTGCGGGTGGTGGTGTTTCGAGAATAAATTTAAGTGAAAATTTAAAAGAAGAAAGATCAAATAGCTTCAGTGCTTCTATTAACTTTGATAAAGCCAGTGAGAAGCTTATATATGGATTTACATTTGAAGGTTTTTATACTACTTTAAAAAATGTATTTGTGCTGACGGCAACGGGAGAAGATGAATTCGGTGAAACTTTCGAAAAACAAAACGGAGACATAGCTACAGTCAAAGGAATTACTACTGAGTTTAGATTAAATTATAATAGAACAATCCAGCTTGAATGTGGGTTTAACGTTCAATCAAGCCTTTACGGAAATAGCGTGGTTGTAGCTGATGGATTGCCAGCGATCAAAGATTTTTTAAAAACTCCTAATAAGCATGGGTTTGGTATAATTAACTTTACTCCAAATGAATCCATAAAAGCTAGTATAAATTATATTTTTACAGGCCCTATGAAGATAGCACACTTCAGCGGCGCGCCGGAGCAACTTGAAGACGAGATAATCTCATCTTCTTCGTTCTCTGAACTGGGTTTCAAAACGAGTTATATTTTAAATACTAAAAAAAATAATTTATCTTATGAAATTTTTGGTGGAATAAAAAATATATTTAACTCATATCAAAAAGATTTTGATAGTGGTAAAAATAGAGATAGTAATTACATATATGGCCCTTCAATCCCGAGAACTTTTTTCCTAGGAATTAAATTTGGTAGTTTTAAGTAAATTATAATTTTATAATTTGGGTGACATTTCTTTATCTTTACAAAACTAAAAATAAGACTATGTATCCACAAGAAGTTGTTAAACCAATGCGCGAGCACCTGACCAATGAAGGTTTTGAAGAGCTTTTTACTGCTGAATCTGTAGACTCTGCTCTTTCAAGACCAGGTACAACACTAGTTGTTATTAACTCCGTTTGTGGCTGTGCTGCAGCTAATGCACGGCCTGGAGCTATATTAAGCTTGAAAAATAAAAAAATTCCAAATTATAAAATAACCGCCTTTGCGGGAGTTGACAAAGAAGCAGTAGAAAAAGTTCGTGAGCACATGATACCTTTTCCGCCCAGTTCTCCCTGTATGGCGCTGTTTAAAAATGGTGAGTTAGTACATATGCTTGAACGTCATCACATTGAAGGTCGTCCTGCCGAACTAATTGCCGAAAACTTGATGGATGCATACGTAGAGTTTTGTTAAATCTACTAATTTCTTTCAATCTTTGATGCAGTTAAAGAATATTGATTATATCTTTTATCTGCGATACTAAATTAACTTTAATAGATTTGGGGTTAATACCTAATGTGTTTTGAGAAGAAATAAAAATCGATTTAAATCCTAATTTTTCTGCCTCAATCACTCTTTGGTCTATGCGTTGTACTGCTCTAATTTCTCCAGAAAGACCTACTTCGCCAGCAAAAGAATAATCATCTCTAATAGGAATATCATTGTTTGAAGACAAAATAGCAGCTACAACTGAAAGATCAATAGCTGGGTCATTAACTTTAATCCCACCAGCAATATTTAAAAAAACATCTTTGGTCCCTAAATGAAATCCAGCGCGTTTTTCTAAAACTGCTAATAACATATTTAAACGCTTGGAGTTAAAGCCAGTCGTGCTCCTCTGAGGAGTGCCATAAACCGCAGAACTTACAAGAGCTTGTACTTCAACTAACAATGGCCTCGCTCCCTCAACAGTTACAGCAATCGAATTCCCCGACAAAGGATAGTCTCTTTTAGGAATCAGTATTTCTGACGGATTTTTAATTTCTCTTAGACCTGTTGTTTGCATCTCATAAATTCCAAGTTCTTGGGTTGAACCAAAACGATTCTTTTTGGATCTTATGATCCTAAAACCATAATTTCTGTCTCCTTCAAAATGCAAAACGGTATCTACCATATGTTCTAAAACCTTAGGCCCTGCTATAGTACCTTCTTTATTGATATGCCCAATTAATATTACACTCTTTGAAGTTTCTTTAGCAAATTTTATAATTTCTGAAGTAGTTTGTTTAAGCTGAGAGATGCTTCCTGATGATGCTTCTAAAAAATCGCTCTGTAAAGTTTGTACTGAATCGATCACAACAAGTTCGGGATTAATCTTCTCAATATTCAAAAATATATTTTGTGTATTTGTTTCAGTTAAAAAGTAACAACTATCATTTAAAGGCCCTATTCGGTCAGATCTTAATTTAATTTGACTTAGACTCTCTTCACCTGAAATATACATAGTCTTGTTTGATAATTTTAGTACTAGCTGTAGCATTAAAGTACTCTTTCCAATACCTGGCTCTCCTCCAAGAAGTATTATGGAACCTGGAACAATCCCGCCTCCTAAAACCCTATTCAATTGGCCATCATTACAATTCAATCGTGGTGTTTCAGATGACTGAATCTCTGAAATTTTAAACGGTTTTACTGTATGTATTTTATTGTCATTTGATTTTAACTTCCATACATTTTTTTTAGGCTGAATTATTAACTCCTCAGAAATTGTATTCCATGACTTGCAAGAGTTGCATTGGCCCTGCCATTTAGAATACTGTGCCCCACAACTTTGACAAAAAAATGTTGTCTTTACTTTTGCCATTTAAATTCAATTTTCTCTCTTTAATTGATCTGCTCGATCTAGTAAATCTTGCTTTGTAATACCGTCAATTTCATCAAAAATAAATCCTTCTTGATATGCCTTTATAGCCTTACGTGTATTTCCAATTCCCTCATAATGTCTACCCATATAAAAACTGCTTAATAGTGAATTAGGGTAATTGTCTCTGGCTAATTTAGCTAAACCTTTAAAATACTCAAATCTTTGGTTCTTTTTTATGGCTGAGGCTATTGCTCTAAAGTCGTTCAGTAATATTCTTTTTTGTACCCCAAAAAGATCTTCAATTATAGCATATTTTTTCTTTAAATAATCTACCGGTGAAGAATCCAGATTAACAATGTTTGATTTGTATTCTGACTTTGAGATTGGTCTAAAAACGCTAAAAATGTGATGTAATGCTTCGCCCACCGAACTTGGAACTAAAGAATAATGATTAAAATCCTTAAAATTATCAAAGCTGTAATAAAAATCTTCGTTACTAATCTTCACTAGTTCATTGTTTAGGTCTAAAATCTGCTTATAATTTCCTCTTAAGTCTTCCTCAGCTGTAGACAAATAATAAAATAATGGGGATTTTAAGGATGATAATCTATCTATCAAATTTTTACCCATAAAACTTGAAACATTCGGAGAAATAGAAATATATGCTTTAAATAAAGGAGGGTTTTTAAAAATCAAAAAATTAATAAAATTAGCAGAGTCACCATGACCTATAATAACCTTAAAATCATTAACTCGATAATTTTCATACATGTGAGGCACTAACTCCGCACCAATAAACTCATAAAACCTTGCTCCATCAAAAATTGGAAAAAAGTCTTCATCAGAAATAGTTAAATCCTTTTGTCTTGTTGTTGCCTGATTAATACCAACTACTATAACATCTGGCATATCACCCCAATAGGCTGTGTAATCAGAACATCCGGCAATTGGCTCAAACAAATAATCCCCATCTAAAACTATAATTAAAGGATAAAATTTATCTGTATTTTTTTCATAATTTCTTGGCAATTGAACCTTTAATTCACGCTTACCAAGTCTTTCAGAGTCAAAAAAATCGTGAGTCGTTTGTGAAATTATGGAGCCATAAACAAATAGGGTTATGAAAATCATTAACTTTTGCATGGATGCTATTATATAATAAGTACGTTGATTAATTTGAAATGATTAAATCATTACTAATTTAATTTTTTTGAATGGATTCTGTTGTATATAGGTAAAAAAATTAATGAAATTCCTCCAAAAAAAATGATCATGACAGTTTGAGAAGCCCACATTATCCAACCGAAAGCTAAACCAGAAGCCTCATTAACGCCAAAAGCTGAAAAAGAAATAGCAACAGCTAACGGATAGGCACCAAGACCACCATTAGTAAAGGCTACGCTAAAGCTAGCTGCTATAAATCCAATAAGAATAATAGAAAAATCTAGCCCAGAAATAGAATCTATCGAAAAAGTAGTAACATAAAACATTAAAACATACATAAACCATATAAAAAGAGTGTGGACTATAAAAAACCATTTTTGCTTTAATTTAAAAATAGATAAAACTCCTTGGCCAATTCCTGTTATGACCTCCTTAATTTTAATTAAAAGCAAACTAAACCCAAATTTAAAAACAATAAAAAAAGCAGCTAAAACAACAAGAGATGTGAATAAAATAAAAATTAAAGCGCTTGATGAATCTCCATCTGTTTGCACACTTAAAGCAAGACTGTTTAACTCTTCAAATGTAATTATCAATAACTCTGGTTTCCAAACTAGCATGAATAAAATTATACAAACCATTACTACAACATCAACAATCCTTTCAGCAACAATAGTACCAAGTCCTTTCTCAAAAGGTATACCGTCATAATTTGCCATAATTGTTGCCCTTGAAACTTCACCTGCTCTTGGAACAGTATAATTAATTAGATATCCTGTAAAAACCGCCATTACACTATTCCAAATTCTGAATTTTAAACCTAGGGGCTCTACCAGAAATTTCCAGCGATAAGCTCTCGATAAGTGACTTAAAAAACCTAGAGCCGCTCCCAGAAAAATCCAAAAATAATTAGCGTTTATAAAATAATCAGAGAGTTCAGAAAAAGAAATTTTATAAAAAGAATAATAAACTAACAAACACCCAAGAAAAAGGGGAAATATGATTTTGAAAATCGATCCTTTAGATTGATTCAATAGATTTACTTTAAAAGATTTGTGCCCTCATTTGGAAAAACCAAACAGGGTTTAAAAATACGGGCTTGTTCAACACTCATAGTAGCGTAACTTATTAATATCAAAACATCCCCTATGCTAACTTTATGGGCTGCGGCACCGTTTAGAGTAATCTCACCAGAGTTACGCGGTCCTGGAATAACATAAGTCTCCAAACGCTCGCCATTTGAATTATTAACAACCTGTATTTTTTCTCCTTGAATGATTTGGGCTGCATCCATTAGTGATTCGTCGATGGTTATGCTACCAATATAGTTAAGATCAGCGCCAGTGACTTTAACGCGATGAATTTTGGATTTAACAACTTGTATTTGCATTTGGCAAAGTTAATTAATTTAATGCGATATTATCAATCAATCTAATATCAGCAACATATACAGCTATGAAAGCACGATAAGACTTGTTTAAATCTATATTTACAGCTTGTTCAAGGGTCGAAATATCACAGATATTGAAATATTCAAGCTTAAATAAAGTATCCATTTTAAATTGTTCTTCTACCCATTTTTTGATGTTTATAATGCTTTCATCATTAAACTTTTGTTTGACTTGAAGTAAAATTTGATAAATCTTGGATGCACGAGTTTTTTGATATTTACTCAACCGATTATTTCTTGAGCTAATTGCAAGGCCACTCAGTTCTCTTGCTGTTGGGCAGGCTATTATTAAAGTAGAGATTTTACGCACCTTCACAAGCTTTCTTATAATTTGTAGTTGTTGAAAATCCTTCTCTCCAAAGTAAGCTCTGTGGGGTTTGACGATATTGAAAAGTTTATTCACAACAGTAGCTACACCATTAAAATGGCCAGGTCTAAACTTGCCTTCCATCAAAAGTTCAATGCCGCGGAAATCAAAAGTTTCAATAGATACAGTTTCTTCGTATAAATCTATAACTTCAGGGGCGTAAATAACAACATCAGCATCAACTTTTAAACTTATAAACTTAACGTCATTCACTAAATCTTTTGGGTATTTTTCTAAATCAATTTGATCATCAAATTGTGTTGGATTGACAAAAATGCTTACAACAGTTATATTATTTTGGTCTATTGAATTTTTTATTAATGAAATGTGGCCCGCATGAATTGCGCCCATGGTTGGAACAAATCCAATACTAAAACTGGAATTTATTCGTTCTGATAAAAAATTAGTTAATGTTTTTTTTGTTGTGAAAACGTGCATTCAATAAAACTTATCGGGCTGTAAACTTAAGATATTCAAACAAAACTGCACAAATTTTTGTATTTTTGCATAATTTCTTTTGAAAAAAACGAAAGACCTACATTATGAAAGACAAAAGAATATTGTATGTGTCATCAGAAGTAATCCCTTATTTACCTGTGACTGAAATCTCCTCAATGTCATTTGAAGCGCCAAGGATGGTCAACAAACAAGGCGGCCAAATTCGTATTTTCATGCCCCGCTATGGAAATATAAATGAAAGAAGGCATCAACTGCACGAAGTTATCCGTTTGTCCGGAATTAATTTAGTAATTAACGACTTGGATATGCCCCTAATAATTAAAGTTGCTTCTATACCAAAAGAAAGAATACAGGTGTATTTTATCGATAATGAGGACTATTTTAAAAGAAAAGCTACGCTTACAAATGAAAAGGGAAAACTGTTTGAGGACAATGATGAGAGAGCTATTTTCTTTGCAAAAGGGGTAATTGAAACAGTTAAAAAACTTAACTGGTCCCCAGATATAATTCACGTCCATGGGTGGCTTGCATCTCTTCTTCCCCTTTACCTAAAAGAGTATTATAAAGGTGAGCCTTTATTTAAAGAAAGTAAGATTGTAACCTCAGTCTATTCCCAAAGTTTTGATGAATCACTGGACAAATCATTATTTGATAAGGTTATATTTGACGAAATTGGAGAAGCTCACTTAAAAAATCTCAAAAAACCAAATTATGTAAACTTGATGAAGACTGCCATAGATTTTTCTGATGGTTTAATTATAGGGTCAGAAACTCTCCCCGAAGAACTTAATGACTACATGCAAAATACTGACAAACCGCTACTGGAATACCAATTACCAAATGATTTTGCTGAAGCTTATACTGATTTCTACAATAACGAAATTTTAAACTAGTCAAGAAATTGCATGAAATATTCGATTTTCTTTTTTAAGCAAATTCTTTTCGCGAAATTAATTATTGTTCTGTTAACTTCATGCGAAGATGAATACAAAGAGCTTGGGGCAGGAATAATTAATATTCAAAATATAAATATTCAAAATCAAACATACCCTCTTAAAACTTACAATAAGCGAATTACTCCATTTCAATCCAATGGTATGCCAAGCAACCTTTTAGGTTATTATAATGATTCTAATTTTGGATCAACAACAGTTGAGTTTTTGGCTCAACTAACCCCTGGCCTTTATAGTCCAAATTTTGGGGATAATACAACACTTGACTCCGTAGTTTTAACAATCCCCTATTATAGTAGCAGGGATGGTGACAATTATACTTTAGATTCAGTTTACGGGAATAGCCCAATTAAACTCTCTATATACAGAAATAATTTTTTCCTGAGAAACTTTGACCCTGCAAGTGACCTGGATGAATCGCAGCGATACTTCTCAAACGGAGCTCTAAGTTCATCTGAAATAATGAACCAAAATGAGCTTGAAGGAGAATTATTATTCTCAACTAATGAATTTTTACCCAGCAACAATGCAATAACTTTGATAACTAGAGATGATGACGGGGAAATCGAAACATCGGAAACTATAGACCCTTCTTTTAGGGTCAAACTAGAAGACAATCTGCCTTTAAATTTTTGGGAAACAACAATTTTTAACAAAGAGGATAGCGAAGAACTAAGTAGTGCTAACAATTTCTATAATTACTTTAGGGGGCTATACTTTAAGGTAGAACCATTAAATTCAGATGAAGGAAGCCTATTCTTAATGAACTTTAGTTCATCAAATGCCCATTTAAAATTGTTTTACACCTATGAAACAACATTAGCAACTACTGATGAAATAACTGAAAGGCAGGGAAGTTATGATTTAAGTTTTAGCGGTAATAGGACAACTTTGATAAATAATAACTTTAACACTAACTTTTTACAAACAATAAATAATGCGAACGATGTTCAAGGAGATGAGTTATTATATTTAAAAGGAGGGGAAGGATCAATGGCGGTTATTGAACTTTTCGCAGAGGATGAAAACGGATATGGTTTTGAAGAATTTCTTGAGGAGTTTAGAGAAATTATAAATCCCAACGAAACAAACGAGAGGCGAGTTATTAAGCGCTTGATAAATGAAGCTTTTATAGAATTTTATGTTGATGAATCAATTACCGATTCCAATGATGATTTACCTCTGCGGGTTTACGTACATGACCTTGATAACGATATCCCACTTATTGACTATCTCGAAGACCCCACAATAAACCCAGCAACCTCTGATTCAAAGTTTTTCCACTTAGTCCCGCTGGCCACTGAAATTGATAGCGATGGAAACGAATCCAGGAAATATAAAGTTAGAATAACTGAGCACGTTAACAGTATAATCAGTAATGATTTAACAAACCTCAGACTTGGGCTATTTGTATCATCAAATGTTGGTGTTACAAATAGCCTAAAGTTTTTAAGTTACGATGAATTAGCCAGGGGAATACCAACTGGAACTGCTTTGTCTCCAAAAGGAGTCATACTACACGGCAGCAGTTCAAACAATCTACTCAAAAGAGCTAAACTTAATATATATTACACCGATTTAAATAATTAAATATGTGTGGAATTGTTGGATATATTGGGCATAGGAATGCAAGTGAGCTTATCATTAAAGGATTAAAGCGATTAGAGTACCGAGGTTATGACAGTGCAGGAATTGCATTGTTTAATGAGTCTGAGGTGAAAGTTACAAAAATCAAAGGAAAGGTTTCGGATTTAGAAACAAAAATCATTCAAGAAAAAAATAACTCTGGGTCCATTGGACTTGGGCATACTCGTTGGGCAACTCATGGGGTTCCAAGTGACATAAATTCTCATCCACATCTTTCAAACTCTGGGGATTTAGTAATTATCCACAACGGAATTATTGAAAACTATGCCGCAATTAAAGAAGAGCTAGTCAATAGAGACTTTTCTTTTAAATCTGATACTGATACTGAAGTTTTGGTAAATCTCATTGAGGCAGTTCAGAAAAACGGAAATTACAAATTAGGTAAAGCTGTTCAAATTGCACTTAATCAGGTTATTGGAGCATATGCAATAGCGGTGTTCGACATCAAAAAACCGAATGAAATTGTAGTGGCAAGGTTAGGTAGTCCATTGGCTATTGGAATCGGAAAAAATGAGTTTTTTATTGCTAGTGATGCATCCCCGTTTATTGAGTACACTAACAATGCGATTTATCTTGAAGATGAAGAAATGGCAATCATTAGATTACACAAAGATGCTATATATCGAAAAATCAAAAATGACAGTTTATTTGACCCATATCTTCAAGAACTAAAACTTAATATTGAACAGATTGAAAAGGGGGGGTATGAACATTTTATGATGAAGGAGATTTTTGAGCAACCAAATGCGATTGAGGATACATACAGGGGGCGTTTAAATGTAGATAAAGGCATTATTAAAATGGCTGGAATTGAAGATCATTTGGATAAATTTTTGAATGCTCAAAAAATAACTATTGTTGCATGCGGAACTTCATGGCATGCTGCATTGGTGGCTGAATATATCTTTGAAGATTTAGCTCGTATCCCAGTTGAAGTAGAATACGCCTCTGAATTTAGATATAGAAATCCAATTATTAGCGATAAAGATATTGTGGTTGCAATTTCACAATCAGGTGAAACTGCTGATACATTAGCGGCCATAAAGCTGGCTAAAGGTAATGGTGCTTTTGTATTCGGTATATGTAATGTTGTTGGATCCTCAATTTCAAGAGAGACAGACGCTGGTGCTTATACTCATGCTGGTCCAGAAATTGGAGTTGCTTCAACTAAAGCTTTTACTACTCAAATAACACTATTAACGTTAATTGCCCTTAAGCTTGCAAAAGAAAAAGGAACGATATCAAATTCAAATTACAAAAGACATCTTGTAGAACTTGAAACAATACCAAACAAAATTGAAAAAGTGCTGAGGTCCGACTCTGTAACTAAGGAAATTGCTCAAATATATAAGGATGCATCAAATTTCCTTTACCTAGGTAGAGGTTTTAACTTCCCTGTAGCTTTGGAAGGTGCTTTGAAACTTAAAGAAATATCATATATACATGCTGAAGGCTATCCAGCAGCAGAAATGAAACACGGTCCTATTGCACTTATTGACGAAAACATGCCAATTGTCGTTATTGCCACAAAGTTTGGACACTACGAAAAAATTATTAGCAATATTCAAGAAATAAAATCAAGAAAAGGTAAAATAATTAGTGTTGTGAACGAGGGAGATAAAATTGTTAAAGAATTAGCTGATCACATCATAGAAATTCCTGAAAGCCTAGAATTACTCTCCCCAATGCTGACCACCATTCCATTGCAATTACTTTCATATCATATAGCTGTGATGCTAGGAAAAAATGTAGATCAACCTCGAAATTTAGCAAAGTCTGTTACTGTGGAATAGTACAAATAATTGATAATCAAATACTAATAAAAATATAAATGGAATTATACTCAATCAAAGGAAATAAACTTAAAAATGTTGAATTAATCTCATTAATCAATTCTCCAGATTTCTTTAGCAGAAATAAATAAATCATTTGCTCTTTTTTGTATTTCAGCTTCATTCCAGTCTCCAATGTTAAGATATGGAGATAATGTTTCTAATCCTGATGAATATTTAATTAGTCCAGGTCTTTTAGTGTCACCATCTTTCTTTCGACTCCAACTTGAATCTCTAATTGTTGAATTTAATGACTTAGTTATTATAGCTAAATTACCAAGTGTTAAAAGCTTTCTATTTCTATTATCAATTTCCTCTTGAGAATTTAATTTACTCCAATTATTAGCCCATTTTTTTGGCATTAAGTGTTCTAAACTATATTGTGATATACCAAGCAACATAGTAGACTGTCTGTTCCTGTCTCTTATCTTTGATTCAATTAAATAAAGTATACCAGCAGCTTGTTTATTTGTTAATTTTGACTCATCAAACCCTTTTCTAAGATCTTCGTCATTTGGCATAAAATTAACACCCTCCTCTCTACTATTAATAAATGTTATAAATTCTTCTTTTGAAAGTATATTATTACTAATTAATCGATCATTAAACAATTGATTGTAATTTTTAGTAGTCTCATGACAAACCATTCTCCTCATTATAAATGCCTCAATAATCTGAAATAATGAATTTCTCTCTTCATCAGAATCAATGTTTCTTAAGATATATAGTACATATGGAATTAATGTTGATGTATCTAAACCAAAAATTATAGCATTAATTCTTTCATCTCCATAATCTGAACTAATCTCACCCTCAATAATCTTGGGATCTATAAATCTTTTAAATAACGCAGCATATTCCTGAATTTCTTTAAGTACTTCGGTTTTTGATAGACCATAATTTTTAATTAAAGATTTATAGGATTCAAACAAGGATTCTACTTTTGAAAATAACAATTTATCTTCAGTTGTAACCTTAAGTTCAGGCTCCTGATACTTAATTTGTATATAAGAATAAAAGAAAAGATCCAAAACACTTCTTTTTATCCTACCTGTAGTTAATTCATTATCCCAATATGCTTTAGTTTCTTCGTCTGACTCAAAAATATCTTTCCAATACTTATTGTAAGTATCAACATCATCCCTGTTAAAAAAGTAATTTTTAAGTAATTCAGAAGTTGTTAGTCTTACACCAAGTGAGTTAATTGTATCAAAAATTTGCTGCTCATCTTCATCTTGATTTAAATCAACCCCAACAAAAAGAATATTAGTAAGTATATTACTAACGTTAAGTTTTTCAGTATCAATATGCTTATTAAAATATCTATATGCTCTTGTCAAATTATCTTCACCGTCTATATCATCTAACGTTTCTAGACTTAATATTTTTTGAAATGAATCTATATCATTATGGTTATGAAGAATTGCTAATTCCTTGTTTAACATTAATCTAAATATCTGATTAAAATGCTGATTTTGTTCAATCTTTAAAAACAAAACTTTAAAAAATATATTTAGAGTTGTTAATCTTTGTTGTCCATCGATAATTATTCTTCTATCACCAATAGTATCATCTGATGTAGTTAACTGTTGTTTTAAAATAATAGAACCAAGAAAATATGGAGTATTTTTCTTAGATATAGTCTCCATATCATCAAGTAATCTATCCCACTGTTCTTCATCCCAAACATATGCTCTTTGAAAAAATGGTATTTCTAATAATTTATGGCCATTAAAAATTTCATTTATAGTTCTTTTACCTGCATCCATAGATATTTTTTTTTTGTGAGTCACAAAAGTAAGAAAGTAAAAAAAATAGTGCAATTCCAGTCATAGAATAGGCTAAGAAATTTACTTCAAAATTTTAAATCCTCACTTATTTGTAGTCTTATTTGATAAATTATTATTTAATTTGCCTATATTTATTAATTATTAAAAAAACAAGCAAATCAAAATTTACAACTAATGAAAACAATTTTAAGAATTTTTACATTACTATTTGGAGTCGTTGCCTTTGCACAGACTACTGTGACTGGAACGATTAATGATCAAAATGGTATGCCAGTTCCTGGAGCTAATATAATAGCTGTTGGAACGTTATCAGGAGCAATTTCTGATTTTGACGGTAAATTTACGCTTAGCGTTGATCAAGAACCTCCATTTTCGATTCAAGTTAGTAGTGTTGGTTTTACCTCGGTAACTGAGAATGTAACCACAAATAACCAAGATTTAACAATTACAATTAAAGAAGGTAGTTTTCTAGACGAAGTAGTTATTTCGGCTTCAAGAGTACCTCAAAGAATATTCGAATCACCAGTAACTGTAGAAAAATACAGTTTAAAAGCTATACAGCGCACACCTTCTGCTGATTACTTTGAAGGACTTCAAAATGTAAAGGGAGTTCAAATGAATCAAGCCGGTCTAATATTTAGTCAAGTAAATACTAGAGGATTTGGAACTGCTTATAACGAAGGTTTTGTTACACTTGTTGATGGAATGAATACGCAAGCCCCAGTATTTGGTTTTGCAGTAGGTAATTTAGTTGGGTTGAATGAACTAGACGTCATGAGTGTCGAATTACTTCCAGGATCAGCTTCGGCCTTGTATGGAATGGATGCATATAAAGGTATTATGTCTATTAGTAGCAAAAATCCATTTGACTTTGAAGGTGTAACAGGCTACTATCGATCTGGGACTACACAACAAGTAGTTGGTGGAAATAATGCATTTACGGATTTCGGTATGCGCTTAGCTAAAAAAATATCAGATAAGTGGGCTTTTAAAGTTGCTTTCGCTGCTAAAGAAGGAACTGAGTGGGCTGCAGGTGACACTAGACACAAAAGAGAATGTTCAAATTGTGGAGAAGGAAGTATCGTTGAAGGTTATGACCCCAACGCAACAGATTATGATGCTGTAAATGAATATGGACAAAGATCTTTTAGCTCGCAGGCTCAACTTGGTCTTATCGGTCTTGGTGCTTTTGCAGCTGCTCCTAATGCCGCTAATTATATGAGTACTATTGTAACAACTGGTTACATGGAACAAGATCTTTTTGGTAACGAGGCCAAAAATATTAAAGGTAACGCTGGTATTTATTTCAGACCTAACGATAATACAGAAATTTCGTTTTCATCATTAATTGGATCTGGAGAAGCACCATTGCCTGCTGGAAATGCACGTTATAATCTTAAAGACGTTGTAGTTCAATTACATAAGCTAGAATTCACCTCTGGTGGATTTAATGCACGTGCTTTTTACACCAAAGAAGATGCCGGTAAAACAACACAAAGTACTGCTTTAGGACTTTCAGTTGTCAGTGCGCAACCCGGTGGTTTACAAAATGGATGGGGTGGCACTTACCTCAACACTTTACTTGGCGGAGCTGCAGGTTTATACGGATTTACGCCTGACGCTGCTGGAGTTGGAGCGTTCTTAGGAACAGTAGTTGCTCCAGACCTTGCGACTGGTGGAACTAGCTTTGCAGATCTATTCCCTGCGGGTGTAGCAGGACAATTGCATCAAGCAGCAAGAGCAGCCGCTAATTCAAACATGTTAGTTCCAGGAACAACTCAATTTAACGCTGCAGTTGACGCTGCAACAAATCAAGCACTCTTAACTTTTAGCGATACAGGGACATTAGGAGCTTTAATCAAGGATGTATCAGAGGTTTCAACATTCGAGGCAAACTACGACTTTGAAGATAAAATTAGCTTTGCTAATGTTATAGTTGGTGGTTTATATAGAAGCTTTAACCTTGATACAGATGGTACGCTTTACACTGACTACGAAGATCCAATTGAGTACTACGAGTATGGCGGTTATGCACAAATACAAAAAGACTTATTTAACGACAAAGTAACATTGACTGGTTCCATGCGATATGATAAACAAAGTGTTATGGAAGATGCAAATGTTACTCCTCGATTAGGGTTGTTATTTAAGCTTTCTGATAAATCGAATGTAAGGTTATCAGGACAAGTTGGATATAGAAACCCAACAAACCAAGATAAATTTATTGGTTTATTTAATGGTGAAGAAGTTTTGCTTGGTGCTACAAGAGAAAATATAGAAAGATTTAACACAAATCTTGGAGGTTTCGATTGGACTGGAACTCAAGTATTTGAGACAGCATTAAACAAGAGTTCATGGGATAATGGTCAAAATATTGTATCTGAGCAACTTGATTACATAGAAGCTGAAAAAGTAACCTCATACGATATAGGTTATCGCTTCAACTCAGCCAATTTTACACTCGATATGAACGCTTATTACAGCCAATATGAAAACTTTATTGGAACGAATAGTGTGTATGTCCCAGCCGCAATTGGTTTGCCTGCTGAGCAAGCTATGGCGTTAGGTGCATTTGCTCAATTTGGTGTTGATGCTAACCTAGATGTACCATTTGATACGTTTGGAATGAGCTTAGAGGCGATTCAAAAATTAAGCTCAAGCACCTCAATGAACTTTATCTATGAGTATAATGAATTAGACTACGAAGCAGAAGAAAATTCTGACTTTGAACTATCATGGAATACTCCAAAACATAGAATGAAGCTTGGATTCACAACTGTATTGAGTGATAATTTAACTGTTTCAGCTAATGCGCGCTATAACTCAGAATATTACTATGAATCGTCATTTATAGACGCATACATTAGAGAAAACACAGTTGTAGATGCTAAAATTACTTTTGGTGTTAATGCACTTAAAGGAATTAAATTTGAAGTAGGAGGAAATAATATTGCTGGACGTGAATACGTTAGTATTCCAGGGTCAGGAAACATTGGTTCTCTATACTATGGCGGCGCTAAGATTCAGTTCTAGTATAAATACTTAAAATAATGCTAAAAAACCCAGAGTTTTACTCTGGGTTTTTTAATTTTATTATTTATCTTTGAATGTTAAAAATATTTTTTTTTTTAAGTTTCTAACCTATTAAATATTTATAAGTAATGTCTAATATTTCAGGAAAAGTTTCCCAAATTGTAGGTCCAGTTATTGATGTCGAATTTGAAAATAATGCAGAGCTGCCGAAAATCTATGATTCACTAGAAATTAAGCGTGATAACGGTTCAACCCTTGTGCTTGAAGTTCAATCACATATTGGTGAAAATTCTGTTCGAACTATAGCAATGGATTCCTCAGATGGATTAAGTAGAGGGGTAAAGGCTTACGTTACTGGTTCTCCAATTCAAGTTCCTGTTGGCGAAGATATTAATGGGCGCCTATTCAATGTTATAGGCGACGCAATAGATGGATTGGGTAATCTACCAAAAAGTGGAAGCAATGGTCTTCCTATTCATCGAGATGCACCAAAATTTGAAGACCTGTCAACGTCTACTGAGGTTCTATATACAGGCATTAAAGTTATTGATTTAATCGAGCCTTACGCTAAAGGGGGTAAAATTGGTCTATTTGGTGGTGCTGGAGTTGGAAAAACAGTACTGATACAGGAACTAATAAATAATATTGCAAAAGGGCATGGAGGTCTCTCCGTTTTTGCTGGAGTTGGTGAAAGAACCAGAGAAGGAAATGACTTATTACGTGAAATGTTAGAATCGGGTATTATCAAATATGGTGAAGATTTTATGCATTCAATGGAAAACGGTGGATGGGACCTAAAAAAAGTGGATAAATCCGCTTTAAAAGAATCAAAAGCTACATTTGTATTTGGGCAAATGAACGAGCCACCTGGAGCCCGTGCCAGAGTAGCGCTTTCAGGACTAACTATTGCAGAGTATTTTAGAGACGGTTCTGGCGATGGACAAGGAAAAGATGTTTTATTTTTTGTTGACAATATATTTAGATTTACACAAGCTGGTTCTGAAGTTTCTGCACTTTTGGGGCGTATGCCCTCAGCGGTAGGATATCAACCCACACTTGCAACTGAAATGGGTGCTATGCAAGAACGTATCACATCTACTAAAAAAGGGTCAATAACTTCAGTGCAAGCCGTTTATGTACCCGCAGATGACCTTACTGATCCCGCTCCAGCTACCACATTTGCGCATTTGGATGCGACGACTGTTTTATCAAGAAAAATCGCAGAACTAGGCATTTATCCAGCAGTTGATCCGCTTGATTCAACCTCCAGGATACTAACACCAGAAATTCTTGGAGATGAACATTACAAATGTGCTCAAAGAGTTAAGGAGTTACTGCAAAGATATAAAGAGCTTCAAGATATAATAGCAATTCTAGGGATGGAAGAGCTCTCAGAGGATGATAAGTTAGCTGTTGGAAGAGCAAGAAGAGTCCAAAGATTCTTGTCTCAGCCGTTTCATGTAGCTGAACAATTTACAGGAATCCCTGGAGTTTTAGTTGATATTAAAGATACAATAAAAGGATTCAACATGATTATGGATGGAGATCTTGACCACTTACCAGAAGCCGCTTTTAATCTTAAGGGAACTATAGAAGAAGCCATAAAAGAAGGTGAAAAAATGTTATCAGAAGCCTAAAAGTTATTCGGATGTATTTAGAAATAATCTCTCCTGAATCTACTATTTTTCAAGGAAACATAATGAGCGTTCTTGTCCCAGGAGTTAATGGCGAATTTGAGATGCTAAATGATCATGCGCCTATAATATCTATATTAAAAGAAGGTTTTATTAAAATTAAAGGAAATTTGGAGCTGGATGAAGAAGTAAATTCATTATTTGAGAAAAAAGAAAAATCATACTGGTTAAAAATCAGTTCTGGGACGGTTGAGATAAGTAACAATAAAGTTATCGTTCTTATCAACTAGCTAAGACATATTGCAATGTATTTTACAAATTAATTGCCTGTAAATTTTGCCTTTCTTTTTTGTAAAAAAGCTGATATACCCTCCCTAAAATCCTTCGTTGCAAAACATTTTGAAAATTCCAATATTTCGGTGTCATACCCATTTACTCGGTCTTTAAAATTAGCATTAATAGATCTAATTGCAGCGGCTACTGCAAGAGGGCTATTTGATTTAATAACCGTTGCTAATGAAACACATTCGTCAATAAGGCCTTCTGAATCAGTAATTGTATTAACTAAACCCCATTCTGCTGCTTTTTTTGAATCAATCATTTGCCCAGATATAATCATTTCGATTGAGCGTCCTTTACCAACAAGCTGAGTTAGGCGCTGTGTCCCACCATAACCTGGAATCAATCCGAGACTAACTTCAGGTAATCCAAACTTAGCATTTGAACTTGCAACTCTAAGATGTGCTGCCAAAGCTAATTCAAGCCCACCGCCTAGTGCGAAACCATTTATAGCTGCAATTATAGGTATGGAAGAACTTTCTATATAATTAAAAAGCTTTTGATGACCAGATCTTGCCAATATAGATGCTTGTTCTACATTAAAATCCTTGAACTCACTAATGTCAGCTCCAGCAACAAATGCTTTTTCACCCGCTCCAGTAATTATAATAACTTGAGCTGATTTTTTTAAACTTATTTCTTTTAAAGTGTAATGCAGCTCATTAATAGTCTCTCTGTTTAAAGCGTTCAACTTGTTTGGACGATTTATAGTGATAATTGCAATACCATCAAAAATCTCTGTAACTGTATTATTTTTTTCCATTTTTAATTTTGATTTTTGGAAATGAAACCTTGAAAGCAGTTCCCTTATTAATACTTGTAGTATAGGAAATTTCACCATCATAAGCTTTTACAATATTCTTAATCATAGGAAGGCCAAGCCCCATACCGCTAGTTTTTGTTGTGAATTTTGGTTCAAAAATTTTATCGCTAATGTCTTCTTGAATCCCGCTTCCATTGTCACTAACTTTAATTATAATATTTTTTTTGTTTTCTAACAGATCCAATTGGATCTTTGGTATTGTGTGCTCTGGAACAGATTGTATAGCATTTTTTACCAAATTAGTTATAATACGATTTAGCTGATCTCTATCAAAATTCGCTTTTAACTGTTTTTCAGGCTTTATGAATTTAATGTGTTTATCTGGAAAAATATCAAGAGCACTCTCAATAACATCAGCAAAATCTAACATTTCCAACTTTTGAGGCGGCATCTCAGCAAAACTCGAAAAAGCTTCAGCTATTTTGGACATGGTATCAATTTGCTGAATTAAACCCCTGCTGTACTCATCGATCTTAGAAGTTATATCTTTATCGGCAGGGTTAAATTTGTTCTGGAAGTTTTGGATTGTTAATCTCATTGGAGTAAGAGGGTTTTTTATCTCGTGAGCTACTTGTTTAGCCATTTCACGCCATGCCTGCTCCCTTTCAGTTGAAGCTAACTTAATTGCACTTTGATTTAATGCGTCAATCATGTTGTTGTATGATTCTACAAGTAACTTAATTTCAGACGATGCACCCGCAAGCGTAATTTTTTTATTACGCTTTTCAAAGCGAGTTTGATGCATTTTATCGCTTATTGATTTAAGTGATTTAGTTATATACTTGGATATGAAAAACGCAAAGACAACGGCTATGATAATCATTATAATATATGTATACCCTATTCTAACTAAAAACTCTTTAAGTTCGACAGAATTTAGACTATCATCGTCAAAATACGGTAAATTTAAAATACACAGAGGTCTAGATTCAAGGTCACTTAATATTCTATATGATGACCGATAGTTCCCGTCTAATAATTTATTCTTTTGAACGAATCTGCCGGTTGGTATTAAATTTAACGTATCTCTTATTCTTGATGGAAGAATTCTTAATATAGGATTATTTTTCGGCCATGATTTGGAGGAAATAATAAACTGTCCATCAAGCTTGTAAAGATTGAAAGAAACATTATGAATTTTAGAAATTTGGTTTATTTTATGTTCAAATATATATTCCAAATTTTCCTGTCGTATATCAACTTCAGATTCCTTTAATACATAATTAATACTTGATATGAGTTGTGTTTCCTTCCGCTCTAAACGCATTCGGTGATAATCTTGGGACTGTTCCTTATACTGATATATGGTTAGAGCAGCAATCATAATTGAGGCCAATATGACCAAAAGTATCATGTATAAAAAAATTCTTGAACTTAACGATAAGACCCGTCTCGACATTGTATTGTTTACTTTTCCATAAATATAGTTAAATAGAAAAAATAATTTTCTAACGAGTCCTAAAGATTTTATACAAGCGGATAGATAAAAGTAAAATGACAGCTAAAATTATTAATGCAAACAAAGCATACAACACATTGGCCATGTTCTTTAAAATTGCTAGAAAAACTATCCCGAACAGGAAAAGCGTCGCCCCTTCGTTCCAAATACGCATAAAGTAAGAGGTGTATATTATTTGATCGTTTTGAAGAGAGTTGAAGATTAAATGTGTTTTAATGTGATAAATAACTAGAAGAACGACTAAAACCAACTTTGCTTGCATCCAGGGCTGTTCAATTAAATATGGAGCTAATGTGAACAACCACAATCCAAAAACGAAAGCAATTATGGCAGATGGCCAAGTAATTATGTACCATAATCTATAAGCCATTAATTTAAGCTGATTAATTAAAATAGATTTTTCAGGATCTTTTTTAGCGGCTGACTCTATTTGATAGATAAATAACCTAGGAATATAAAATAGCCCTGCAAACCATGTAATAACAAAAACTAAATGGATGGACTTAATGTAGTTATAATATTCCATAAAAACTTTTTTTAAAAATATCGGCTCTTTATCGTTCTAATAATTACCTAACTTGATATAACCTTTTTTTTTATCCACGAATTTATCCATTTGGATAGTAAGTCTACCCAGCTAGAATTATCATTTAAACAAGGGATAGTAATAAAATTTTTCCCTCCAGCTTCAAGAAAAATCTCTTCACCCTCCATTGCAATTTCCTCTAGGGTTTCGAGACAGTCACTAATAAATGCGGGCGTGACGATTGCCATATTTTTTATTCCTTCTTTTGCTAACCTTTCGATTGTCCTGTCAGTGTAAGGACGAAGCCATGGGTCAAAACCTAGACGCGATTGAAAAGAGGTTGAAAAAGTTCCAGGTTTTAAATTTAAATATTCACCAACCAATCTTGTAACTTCTACACACTGATGTTTGTAACAAAATTCATGGGCCTTGGATGGAGTTGAGCAACATGAATGATTCATTTTGCAATGGGATTTCGTAATGTCACTTTTACGAATGTGGCGCTCAGGTATTCCATGATAAGAGAATAATAAATGTTCATATTTATTGGACTTTAGAGACGATTTAATCGACTCTGAAAGAACCTTAATATAATCTGAATTGCTGTAAAATGGTGAGAAATGCTCTAGTGTCATTTCAGGAAAAAACTCTTTCTGTAAATTATCAGCAAGAACAGTAATTGTTTCTGTAGTTGCCATTGCAAACTGTGGATAAAGAGGTATGACTAATACATCTGTAACTCCTCTGCTTGACAATTCTTGAAGACCCTTTTTTACAGTCATACTCCCATATCGCATTGCTAGAGCTATTGGGCTACTAATATTCTTTTGTACCTTTTCCAATAATCTTTCAGAAAGGACAATTAGTGGTGAACCTTCTTTCCACCAAATCTTCTTATAGGCCCTTGCCGATGCCTTGGGCCTAGTGTTGAGGATTATTCCCTTAACTAAAATTGTTCTAGCCCATTTTGGGACGTCTATCACTCGCTCATCCATCAAAAATTCATCTAAATAACGCTTGACGTCCTTTGGATTTGGACTGTCAGGTGATCCTAGATTTACTAAAAGTATACCTTTCATATTAAAGTTAAATTAAAGATTGAATATATTTCTTTGGGGTGGTACCATATTGTTTTTTGAAAGCCGCAATAAAATGGCTAGCTGTACTGTAGCCGACTTTTAAACCTACTTCGTTAACGTTATGAGATCCTGATTCCAATAATTTCCTAGCCAACTCCATTTTATAATCAAAAAGGAAACCATAAACTGTAGTGCCATAAATTTGTTTAAATCCCTTTTTTAATTTTTTTAGACTCAAGTCAATCTCGGTTGATAACTCTGATAGAGTTGGGGGCTCAACAATACGTTGAATTATAATATTTTTAGCTGCTCTAATTTTAATAACATTTGACTCATCCGCCAAAAAGGGGCATTGTTCAATATTAACATCCTCGCCAATGTTAAAAAACAAACTTAAAATTTCATATACCTTAGCCTTAAAATATAATTGTCTAAGATTGGTGTTCAAATTATAATTTATAATTTGATTTAAAACAATTGCCATCGAGGGCGAAATATAGCCATTCTTATAATATTTTTTTAGCTTATTTTCACCTTCCAAGAATGAAATGTAATTCGCTTCGTGTGAAAAAAGGGCATGAAAAATCTTGATAGAGATCAAAATTGATACTGTCCAAGTCCTAGGAGCACTTATCAAATTAATTGGTAAATCCTTTTGTGGGTTGTACAAAAGTAAAGTGCTCTCCTCTGGTAAGTCCAAAAAATAATTATTGTTATTAAAAGAAAATTCAGCACTCCCCTTTAAGCAAAAGTGAAACTGAATAAAAGAACTGTCAATAGCTTTTTCTAAAACTGTAGTAGAGTCAGAAGTGTTTTGAAAAGTTAATACAAAAAACCCAGGTTCTATTTCGGTTTCTGAAAAAGCACCTTTAGCGACACTTTTACCAACGCTTTTAGTCGGTACTTGGATTTGTTTATTTAGACTCATTATAAATAAAATTTTTAAATTTTGAAGTTTTTCCTCTTTAAAATTAATTCGATTTGCAAAAGTAAGAAATTATTTTTGATAAACCCCCAAACGACAAATAAAGTTCCTATATCGTTATTTTTTAGTTTATATTGATAGTATTTTTGTAAATAATTTTTTGCGCCAAAACATATGAAAATTAAAAACGACGTGACGAAGCTTACTTTATATGTCATTGGAATAAGCCACAAAAATGCAGATGCTACAATTCGTGGATTATTTAGCTTAAGCCCTGCTAATAAAAGAAACATATTGAAGCAGGGCAAGTTGGAAGGCTTTGAAAACCTTCTTATCAATTCAACTTGTAATAGAACTGAAATATATGCTACAATTTCTGATCCCTCAGCCTTAATTGAACTCTTATGTAATCATTCAAAAGGATCCACTAAAATACTCAAGTCTTATGGTTATATTTTGGTTGGCGAAGAAGCAGTTAAACATGTTTTTAGAGTAGGGTCTGGTCTTGATAGTCAAATCCTTGGTGACTTTGAAATTATAAGTCAACTCAAAATGGCGGCAAAACTCTCAAAAAAATACGCTGTTTACGGGCCCTTTATGAACCGATTAATTGACTGTGTGATCCAAACGAGTAAGCGAATTAAAAATGAAACTGGATTATCTTCTGGAGCTACTTCAGTGTCTTTTGCTTCGGTCCAATATATTCTCAGAACTGTAAAAAGTGTAAAGAAAAAAAACATTTTATTGTTTGGAACTGGAAAAATTGGCAGAAATACGTGTGAAAATCTAATCAAGCATACTAAAAATGAACATATAACGCTTATCAACAGGACGCGCGAAAAAGCTGATAAACTAGCCTATAAATTTAAATTGAATGTGAAAAATTACAGTCAGCTTCAAGAAGAAATTGCTAAAGCTGATATTTTAATTGTTGCTACTGGAGCTCAAAACCCTACAATCGATCAGCAATTAATTGTTGGCAAAAAGAAACTCTTGATATTAGATCTATCTATACCTAAAAACGTTAATGATGATGTAAAAAACTTAACTAACGTTACATTAATTCATCTTGACGAGCTTTCAGAAATAACAGATGTAACGCTAAAAAAAAGAAAGCAATTTATTCCAGCAGCTGAATCGATAATTGAAGAGGAAAAAATAGATTTTGAAACCTGGCATGAGCACCGAAAGTATGCTCCAACAATAAAGGCTCTTAAGGAAAAATTAAAGTTATTTGTTGATACAGAAATCATTAACGAGTATAAAAAAGACAATAATCTTAACATTTCTCAAGTAAATTCAATTAGCTCTAACGTTGCTCAAAAAATAACAAATCATTTTGCCCATTCACTGAAAGACAACTCTATTCCATCTGAAAAGAGTATAGAGCTAATAAATAAAATCTTTCAACTATAAATTACATCATGTTATCGCTCATAAGAATTGGAACCCGTGAAAGCGAATTAGCTATTTGGCAAGCAAAATCAGTTCAATCCCAACTAGTGAGCTTGGGTTATAAAACAAAAATAGTTCCAATAAAATCCAATGGTGACTATGTGACAAACGAACCAGTATATAAATTAGGAATCACTGGCATATTTACAAAAACTCTAGACATAGCGCTTTTAAATAATGAAATTGACATAGCTGTGCATTCATTAAAGGATGTACCAACTACTCTACCTGAGGGAATTATTCAGGCCGCAGTCATTAAAAGAGGAAATGTAAGAGATACATTAGTTTATAAAAAAAATGAAGAATTCTTGTCAAGCAAAAAAGCTATTATTGCTACTGGAAGTGCCCGCCGAAAAGCTCAATGGCTTAACCGATATCCTTTACATACAATAAATAATTTGAGAGGAAATATAAATAATAGACTAAAAAAATTATATAATTCCGATATTTGGGATGGGGCAATATTAGCAGCTGCAGGACTAGGTCGAATTGGATTAACCCCCAAAAATTCCATCAACCTTGATTGGATGGTTCCTGCGCCTGGGCAAGGCGCTATTATGATCGCCTGTTTAAAATCTGAAAAAAAAATTATTGAAGCCTGCAGTGCGCTTAATCACGAAGAAACAGAAATTTGTACTAATACTGAGCGTTCATTCTTAAGTAAATTTGGCGGTGGATGTAGCGCCCCTATTGGAGCCTTAGCTTTTATAAAAAATGAAGAAATCCATTTCCACGCCGTGGTACTGAATGAAGATGGAAGCAAAAAAATAGAAACTAAAAGAAGTGCTCCATTAGGAAAACACGCAAAACTTGTTGAAGAATGTCTAGATTTTTTCTTAAAACGAGGTGCTAAAAACTTAATTATCAGAAACTCAACTGAACATAATTCTGCAATTATAGTTTCCTCAAAAACATTAAGCAGAGGACAAATAGATCTCTTCCCAAAATCAGTAAAAGTCGAAAATTTAGATTTTGTAAAAATAACACCTAAAAGAATTAAACCTTCTGTTTTTAAGTCAGAACATGAAAATGTTATAATTACTAGTAAAAATAGTGTTGATTCTATTTTAAGTAATTGTTCTATTGAAGATTTAAATTTTAAATCAATTTATTGTGTTGGAAGGCGAACAAAAAAATATATAGAGGAAAAAATTGGTCCTGTCAAATATAGCGCAAGAAACTCAAAGGAGTTAGCTGAATATTTAGTTAAATTTATGGAAGGTTCAGATGTATGCTACTTTTGTAGTGATATAAGATTAGATGATATTCCAAAATTATTAAAAAAAAATAGTTTTATAGTTAATGAAATTACAGCTTACAGTACAAAGCTTGAAGCACCAAAGTTACCCCAATCCGTTGAGGGCGTGTTGTTTTTTAGTCCATCTACTATTCAAAGCTTTCTCAAAAAAAATTCCCCAAATTGTACAGCATATTGTATAGGTCAAACTACTGCCAAAGAAGCTAAAAAATATTTTAAAGAAGTTCATATAGCAAAAATTCCAACAATTGAAAGCGTTATTGAATTAGTTTGTAATAATTTTATTTTGAAACAAAAAAATGATTAAAAATGATCTTTTTTTACGTGCCCTAAAAGGAGAAGTCGTAGAGCGTCCACCTGTATGGATGATGAGACAGGCAGGTCGTTATTTGCCTGAGTTTATGGCAATTAAAAATAAATATGATTTTTTTACTCGTTGTAGAACTCCCGAGCTAGCCAGTGAAATTACACTACAGCCTATACGAAGATTCAATATGGACGCTGCTATATTATTTTGCGATATTTTAGTTATACCGCAGGCTATGAATATTGATGTAAAGATGAAGCCAAATTTTGGGCCCTTCATACCCAAACCAATCAGAAAATACAGTGATTTAGAACGAGTTTTAGTTCCTGATGTAAAAAAAGAGTTAGACTATGTTTATAAAGCAATTCAGGCTACAAAAGAGTTGCTCAATGACGATATTCCATTGATAGGCTTTGCTGGCTCACCCTGGACTATATTGTGTTATTGTGTTGAAGGGCAAGGCAGTAAGACTTTTGATAAAGCAAAAGGTCTTTGTTTTGAAAAACCAAAGTTTGCTCACCAACTTCTTCAAAAAATCACTAACACTACTATTGAATACTTAAAAGAAAAAGTCAAATCCGGAGCTGACGTAATTCAAATCTTCGACTCATGGGGTGGTTTATTATCTCCAAAGGATTACCAAAATTTTTCATGGCCTTACATCAATCAAATTATCGAAGCTATCAAAAATTTTGCTCCCGTAATCGTTTTTGGTAAAGGGTGTTGGTTTGCTTTACCTGAAATGGCTGATTCAAACGCCTCAGCTATTGGAATTGACTGGACTTGTTCAGCAAAAAATGCACGATATCTTTCTGGCGGAAACAAAACACTACAAGGAAATTTTGATCCTTGTCGTTTATTATCGCCGCCCAAAGAAATCAAAAAGATGGTACACAGAATGATTGATAAATTTGGTAAAGACAAATACATAGTTAATCTTGGCCATGGTATTTTACCAAATATACCTGTAGACCATGCTAAAGCATTTATTGATGCTGTAAAAACTTACAACCAATAAATATTATGAAAAAAGCTTTCTACAATCACATTGAAAATTTACAAAATAATATCACATCAGCCTTAGAGTCAATTGATGGAAATGCTAAATTTAAAGAAGATATTTGGAGTCGAAAAGCAGGTGGGGGTGGACGCACAAGAATTCTACAAAACGGAGACGTTTTTGAAAAGGGAGGTGTTAATATTTCAAAGGTTTATGGTGCCCTGCCAAAAGCAATGGAATCGTATTTTAAAGTCAAGGATGTAGATTTTTTTGCATGTGGATTAAGCATAGTCCTTCATCCTAAAAATCCTATGGTACCAACTGCACATGCTAATTGGCGTTATTTTGAAATGTATAATAAATCAGGAGTGCTTATTGACCAATGGTTTGGGGGAGGTTTAGATCTAACACCATTTTACTTATTCAAAGAAGATGTTATACATTTTCACATCCAATGTAAAAAAGTTTGCGATAAACACAATAGTGATTTCTATCAAAAATTCAAAAATGCGTGTGATAAATATTTTTACAATAGCCACAGAGAAGAAGCTCGTGGTGTAGGTGGATTGTTTTTTGATTATTGTAGGGCAGATGAACAAACAAGTTTGCAAGAGTGGTATAATTTCGTTTCAGAATTAGGAGATCATTTTCTAGAGGCTTATTTACCCATTGTTCAAAAAAGAAAAGACATACCGTTCACAAATTTTGAGCGTAAATGGCAAGAAATAAGAAGGGGTCGCTATGTCGAGTTTAATCTTGTGCACGATAAGGGCACCCTGTTCGGACTGAAAACCAATGGAAGAATTGAAAGTATTTTGATGAGTTTGCCACCACATGCACAGTGGGTTTATGACCACCACCCCGTACCGAATAGCAGAGAAGAAAAATTAATTAAAGTATTAAAACAACCCAAAAACTGGATTTGATATGCATCAATTAAAAAGAAATAGACGCTTGCGGACAAATGAGTCCATAAGAAGTCTCGTTAGAGAAAGTCAATTGAGCCCTGATGATTTTTTAGTTCCTTTATTTGTAGTAGATGGGGAAAAAATAAAAGAAGAAATTACTTCCATGCCCAAGTATTTCCGCTACAGCCTAGATACATTAAGAAAAGAGGTCAAAGAGCTCTGGAGTTTAGGTCTAAAAGCAGTCCTTCTATTTGTCAAAATAGACCCCGCTTTAAAAGATAACCGTGGAACTGAAGCGCTGAATCCAAACGGATTAATGCAACGTGCAATTAAAACTATAAAAAATATTTGCCCTGAAATTATAGTTATGACAGATGTTGCATTAGACCCATACTCAAATTATGGACATGATGGAATCATTGACAATGGAAGCATTATAAATGATTCCACAATTGAGGTCCTGTCAAAAATGAGTCTGTCACATATTAGCGCTGGAGCTGATTTTGTTGCGCCCAGTGATATGATGGATGGAAGAGTTCTAAGTATAAGAAATATACTTGAGCAAGAGGGACATGTAAACGCTGGAATTATGAGCTACAGCGCTAAATACGCCTCTTCATTTTATGGCCCCTTTAGAAATGCTCTCGATTCCGCACCCGCTTTTAAAAAAAACATTCCAAAAAATAAATCAACCTATCAGATGGATTACGGAAATAGAACAGAGGCATTAAAGGAGGTTGCTATGGATATAGACGAAGGGGCGGATATTATAATGATAAAACCCGGCTTACCCTATTTAGATATTATTAGAGATATTAAAAGTAAATTTGAAATACCTGTGGCAGCTTACCAAGTAAGTGGTGAATATTCAATGATTATGGCTGGGTGTGAAAAAGGTTGGCTAAATTATGATGAAACTATTCTCGAAACAAATATTGCGTTTAAAAGAGCAGGAGCCAATATAATTGCAAGCTACTTTGCAAAAGATCTTGTAAAAATTATTAGCTGAATTTTATATATATTTAAAATGATATTTAAATGAAACTTGTAAAAAAAATAGTGAAATGGTTTCTTTTTGTAGTTTTTTTAACTACCATAATTCTCTATGCAACAAATTCAAATTACATATTCAAAGCTGTTAAAACAGTTTATCTTAATGGCTATACAACAGCATTTATTAAAGACTACGAACACTTTGACAATGCAATCATTAAAAAATCAAAATCTCCTCAACCCTGGCCGTTACACCAAAACTTTAATACATATAAATTAACTAAAACTCTGACCAAGCTTCACGAAGACAAAGGAACAGTTGCCTTTCTAGTGATAAAAAATGACAGTATATTATTCGAAAAATATTATGATGGCTACAGCTTCAACTCAAAAAGCAATTCCTTTTCAATGGCAAAAAGTTACGTCTGCGCTCTTCTTGGAAAAGCTATAAAAGAAGGTTTTATAAAAAGTTTAAATCAACCTGTCTGCGATTTTGTCCCACAATACTGCGAAGGTATCGCAAGTAAAGTTACCATTGGAGACCTTGCATCAATGGCCTCAGGTTCTAGCTGGATTGAAAATTATTATACTCCTATTAATATAACAACACGTGCTTATTATGGGAAAGACCTTAAATCAACCATGTCATCAATAAAAACAATTAAAAACCCTGGAAAATCGTTTGAATACTCCAGCGGTGATACTCAATTATTGGCAATAGTGATTGAGAAAGCTACAGGAAAAAAACTTTATAATTATCTGTCAGAAAGTCTTTGGGGTCCATTGGGATCAGAGTCAGATGCACTTTGGCAGCTTGATAGCAAAGAGAATGATGTTGTAAAATCGTTTTGCTGCATTGCTAGTAACGCTAGAGACTTTGCAAGGCTTGGAAAACTATATAAGGATCACGGTAAATGGAATGGAAAACAAATTTTAGACTCTGCTTTTGTAAAAAAAAGTATTTCTCCTAGATTCGATGACAGTCCACAATATGGCTACGGTTTCTGGCTTCAAAAAAAACAAAAAAAGTCCTTTTTTATGATGGAAGGACACTTAGGGCAATCAGTAATAGTTGAACCATCGGATAACTTAATTATTGTCCGTTTAGGTCACAAAAAAGAATTTTTCGGAGATAACCCATATAACGGTGATATAAATATTTATATTGAAGAAACATATAAAATGATATCCACTAGCGAATGAAATCAATCTAGTCTATAAATTTTCTTGAGGCTAAAATATTACATATAATTAATGCAAAATGAGATCCTTTTAAGTGTAAAAAATTTATCAATTAGCTCTGAAAAGACTTATTCAAAGAACAAGTTAGTTAATAACATTTCCTTTAACCTCTATAAAAATGAGATTTTGGGAGTTGTGGGAGAGAGTGGCTCTGGTAAATCATTAACGGCACTGTCCATAATGCAATTACTTAACCTTAATTCAAAATTCGTTATTTCTGGTAATATAAAATTAGGGAATATTGATTTAGTCAACACAAAATCCAAAGAAATAGAGAGAATTAGAGGTAAGACAATAGGAATAATTTTCCAAGAGCCAATGAGTTCGTTAAACCCGACCATGCGTTGTGGAGATCAAATTAAGGAGATATTACATAAGCATGAAATGTTAGACAAACAATCAATAAATGATGAAATTATTCGCCTTCTTAATGTTGTCAAAATTAAGTCTCCCAAAAAAATAGCCAGTAAATATCCCCATGAACTTTCTGGTGGACAACAACAGCGGATAATGATTGCAATCGCTATAGCCTGTAAACCAAAGGTTTTAATAGCTGATGAACCAACCACTGCATTAGACGTCACAGTTCAAAAAGAAATAATTAACTTAATTAAAGCTGTACAAAAAGAGACAAAAATGAGCGTTATCTTTATTAGCCATGATTTAGCACTAGTCTCTGAAATTGCTAACCGTGTTCTTGTTTTATATAAGGGGGCTATTGTTGAAAGTGGTAAAACCGAAACTATCTTCAAAAAACCAAAAAATAACTACACTAAAGCGTTAATCAAAATAAAGCCCAAAATTACTGAAAGATTCGATAGGCTTCCAACTATAAAAGATGTTTTAGACAAAAAAACAACCTCAAAGATAATTACAAAAAAAGAGCGTCAAAAAAGACTCAAAATATTATATGATTCAAATCCAATACTTGAAATTAAAGATCTAGAGAAAGAGTACTTCAAAAAGATTGGTGTATTTGGGAAAAAATTAAGTTTCAAAGTTCTCAAAGGAATAAGTTTTAAACTTTATGAGGGTGAAACACTAGGAATTGTTGGAGAATCAGGATGCGGAAAATCAACTCTAGCTAAAACCATTATACAAATTGAAAAAGAAACAAACGGAGAAATTCTTTACCGCGGAAAAAAAATAAATAATATTACAGGAGAAAAATTAAGGAAATTAAGGAAAGAGTTCCAAATAATTTTCCAAGATCCATACTCCTCGCTTAACCCAAAGATAACTATTGGAAACGCAATAATGGAACCCATGATTGTCCATGAGATTCTTAGCAATAATGAGTCACGTAAAAATAAAGTTTTACAATTATTAAAAGTTATTGGGCTCAACGAATCAGCCTTTAATAAATATCCTCACGAATTTTCAGGAGGACAGAGGCAACGAATCGGTATTGCAAGAACTATTGCTATAGAACCAAAATTAATTGTGTGCGATGAATCCGTTTCTGCACTTGATGTCTCTGTCCAAGCACAAATTCTGAATCTTCTAAATTCGCTAAAAAGTAGTTACGGCTTTAGTCTTATATTTATTTCTCATGACTTGGCTGTGGTAAAACACATGGCTGACAGGATACTAATAATTAAAAATGGGAGAATTGTTGAAGAAGCGGAAGCAGACGAAATGTATAAAAACCCCAAAAGAGAGTACACAAGGAAGCTTTTAAACTCAATTCCAAAGGGCTTATAATACCATTTCAGGAACGAATCCATCAACAATAAGTTCACCTTCAGTAGAGCTTCTTATGGTTTCAATATCAACTCCAGGTGCTCGCTCTAAAAGTTTAAACCCTGATGAAGTTACCTCAATTACTGCCATATTAGTTACAATTTTTTTTACACACTTAACCCCTGTTAAAGGAAGACTGCAATCACGCAAAAGCTTCGATTCCCCAAATTTATTAGTATGCATCATTGCTACAATAATATTCTTTGCGCTTGCAACTAGGTCCATAGCGCCACCCATACCCTTAACTAATCGTCTTGGAATTTTCCAATTAGCAATGTCCCCTTTTTCAGAAACTTCCATCGCACCTAAAATGGTTAGATCAACATGTTGGCCTCTAATCATAGAAAAACTCATTGCCGAATCAAAGAAACTGCCTCCATCGAGAACAGTTATGGTTTGCTTACCTGCATTTATTAAATCAGGGTCTTCTTGTCCAGCAGACGGGAAAGGCCCCATACCCAAAAGACCATTCTCACTTTGAAATTCAACTTCAATGTCTCCTTGAACATAATTAGCTACTAAAGTCGGTATTCCAATTCCCAAATTAACATAATACCCACTTTTTATTTCTTTAGCAATCCGCTTAGCAATACCATTTTTATCTAACATTAAACTATACTTTAATTATTTATTTAGTGTCAATTTCTCAATTCTTTTTTCATAATTATTACCTTGAACTATTCTTTGAACAAAAATTCCTGGTATATGGATCTGATTAGGATCTAAGCTGCCCGCTGGAACCAACTCTTCAACTTCTGCTACTGTAATTTTAGCAGCACCACACATATTTGGATTAAAGTTTCTTGCGGTAGCTTTGAAAATTAAATTCCCTGAAGTATCGCCCCTCCAGGCTTTAACCAAAGAAAAATCAGCCTTAAAAGCGTGCTCCAAAACGTAAGTTTTACCTCCAAATTTTCTAGTCTCCTTGCCTTGAGCTACCTCAGTACCATATCCAGCGGGCGTGTAAATTGCAGGAATACCTGCTTGTGCCGCTCGGCATAGCTCAGCTAAAGTTCCCTGAGGAATAAGTTCAACTTCGAGTTCGCCAGACAGCATCTGGCGCTCAAATTCTTCATTCTCACCAACATAAGAAGAGATCATTTTTTTAATCTGACGTTTCTTTAAAAGCTTACCCAATCCAAAGCCATCTATCCCTGCGTTATTTGAAATACAAGTTAAGTTTATAACATTCATTTTTACTAATTGTTCAATTGAGTTTTCAGGTATTCCACAAAGACCAAAACCACCTAATAAAAGAGTCATCCCACTTCTAATGCCTTCTAAAGCTTCCTGAATATTATTTACTCTTTTGTTAATCAATTTTTAAATTTTGTTTTAGTTAAAAATCAATTTCATTCGCTGAAGACTCTGCCTTGGTTGAGCTATCAAAATCATATTTACTGCATTCTGTTTCAATAGTCATTGATTTAGGTTTATCAAATGCTTGTCTTGAAATATTTAATTCATCAATTAAATAACAATCTCTCATGTAATTTGCCCAAATTGGTAGTGCCATTGTAGCTCCTTGACCATAAGTAATCGTTTTAAAATGAGTAGCTCTGTCTTCTCCTCCGACCCAAACTCCAGTAACCAGGTTGGGTACCATACCCATAAACCAACCATCACTTTGATTTTGTGTTGTCCCTGTTTTACCAGCAATAGGATTACTAAACTGATAAGGATATCCAGTAACAACTTCTTTATAGACAGGTAAATCCTTTGCAAAACTGTGGCGTAATCTTTGACCAGATCCAAACTTTGTTACTCCCTCCATAAGATTAACTACAGCATATGCTATTTCCTCACTTAAGACATCTCTAGTTTGAGAATTATATTGATAAAGTAACTTTCCATCTTTATCCTCAATCCTAGTCACCATAATTGGCTGATTATAAACCCCTTTGTTTGCAAATGTAGAGTATGCAGCTACCATTTCATAAACGCTTAAATCTGGTGTCCCTAATCCAATTGAGGGGACTGATGGGAGGGGTTGTTCTACTCCAAGATTCTTAGCTAATTTAATCACAGGCTCTGGTCCAATTTCGTTAATCAGTCTAGCGGTTATGGTGTTTCGTGAGTAAGCTAATGCCTGTTTTAAAGTCTCGAAACCAACGTAATTTTTACTGGAATTTTTTGGAGACCAAGGTTTGTTATTCCCATGCTTAAAAGCTGGTATAGTAATCTGTGCTTTAGGAAGCGTATCACATGGAGACAAATGAAGTTGATCAATAGCTGCGGCATAAACAAAAGGCTTAAATGTTGATCCAACTTGCCGCTTCCCTTGCTTAACCATGTCGTATTGAAAGTGCTTGTAGTCAAATCCACCAACCCAAGCTTTAACAAATCCAGTTTGAGGTTCCATTGACATCATTCCAGCTCTCAAAAAAGATTTATAATATCTGATAGAATCTAATGGGGACATAATGGTGTCAATTTCATTTTGTGGTGCTGACCAGGAAAACACTTTCATTTGAATAGGTCTGCTAAAAGACATCAAAATCTCTTCCTCCGTTTTACCTAAATCGAATCGCATCTTACGCCATCGCTCTGACTTCTTAATACTTGAATTCATTAAATTTTCTATCTGACGCTTTTTCAATCCAACAAAAGGAGTAGTCGAGTTTCTATTCTTTGTGTTTTGAATAAAAAATTCCTTTTGTAGAGCCTTCATATGTTCAGAAACAGCTGATTCAGCAATGGATTGCATTCTTGAATCAATTGTTGTATAAACTTTCAAGCCATCTCTATATATATTATATTTCTGCCCATTTGATTTCTTATTTTCAGCTTTATCTGCCCAGTCTTTTAGGAATTCTTTTAAGTAAGCTCTGAAATATGTAGCGATTCCCTCGCGATGAGATTCTGGTGAATAATTTAAATTCAGAGGAGCGAGCTTCAATGAATCTTTAAGGTTGTTAGTAATATAGCCATACTTGGCCATTTGAGATAACACTACATTTCTTCTGTTTTTGGTGCCAGTTGGATTTCGATTTTCGCGGGGGTTATATAGTGAAGAGTTTTTTAACATTCCAACCAGCATGGCAGACTCAGGAATATTTAATTCCAATGGTTCTTTGCCAAAATAAATTCTTGAAGCACTTCGAATTCCATCTGCATAATTACCAAAATCATAAATATTAAAATATTGTGCAATAATTTCTTCCTTGGTATATTGCTTTTCTAATCTAATCGCAATTACCCATTCCTTAATTTTTTGAATAATTCTTCCAAATGTATTTTTGGCACCCTCTCCGTGAAATAATTGTTTTGCAAGCTGCTGAGATATCGTACTAGCACCTCCGTCTCGGCCTAACTTGAAAATAGCTCTTAAGGTTCCTTTAGCATCAATTCCGGCATGATCAAAAAACCTCCTGTCTTCAGTTGCTATTAAGGCATTTACCAAATGATTAGGTAATTCATTATATGCTACAGGAGTTCTATTGTCCTCATAATAGAACTTACCAAGGGTTATTCCGTCTGATGAAATGACCTCAGTGGCTAAATTTGTCCTAGGGTTTTCCAGTGCAGTATGATCAGGCATGAAACCAAAAAAACCAAGAGAAGCAAAATAAAAAATTATTGGAATGATTGATAGAAATAAAAAAAACATGATCCAAAAATATTTTTTGAAATTGTTCTGTTTTAATTTATTCTTTTTCTTAGACATCAAAAATTAGCTTATATAATTACTTTTTTGCTGATTCAATACTAAATCCAACATCTAAAACTCCAAGTAAGAATTTAACAGGATCAACTTCTCCCAACTTCCTTGTCGCGTGCCGTATGGTTAATTGATAATTCCCACGCTCACTGAAAAAGAAATTATCAATATATCCTCTATACCACAGTTTATGTGTCTTTACAGACATATTACCCTGTCCCAACATTGATCCATCGGGACGCGACATTAGATATTCTAATGTGTCTATTTCAACCTTACCACTTGGATACAACAAAGACGTATATAGAAACAAATTACTAAACTCATATTTATGATTAGTTCTAAACTTCAAAAATAAATCATAGGGGGTTGTAGTATCAGAAACATCAAACTTATAACTAACAAAATTTTCAATATCCCAGGCAGGTTTGACAGACGTATATTTACTGAAAACAATTTCCTCATTACATGAAACAAGCATGCAAAATGAGGTGATATAAAATAAGATTCGTTTCAGTGCCAAAATACTATCTTTTAAAGACGGTCCCTAAATTTCTTTTATATTTAAGTTTGTTAGATTTTCCTTTTTTAAATATGTCATTACTGTTGCCTTTACCTTTTCTAAGCAGCTTTTGTTCACTAAATGGAAGTGCTTTAATTTCTTTACAACGGACAGAGCAACAATTTTCCATTTTCTCCTTACAAGCGTCACATTGAATAAATAAAAGATGACAAGCATCATTGGCGCAATTTACATGTGTGTCAGCCGGGGCACCACATTGATGACATTTTGCAATTACATCTTTAGATATTTTTTCTGCTCGTCTATCATCAAATACAAAATTTTTCCCAACAAATTTGTTTTCTAAGCCTTCCGATTTTACTTGTCTTACATAACTAATAATACCGCCTTCCAGTTGAAATACATTTTTAAACCCCCTATGTTTGTAATAAGCACTAGCCTTTTCACAGCGTATACCTCCTGTACAATACATAAGTAAATTTTTGGTGTCTTTAAAATTATTAAGTTTTTTTTCAATTATTTCTAACGATTCCCTGAAAGTATCAACGTCTGGGGTTATAGCGCCTTTAAAGTGTCCTATTTCACTCTCATAATGATTGCGCATATCAATTAAAAGAGTTTTTGGGTCTTCAGCTAATTTATTAAATTTAACGGCATCTACATGGGTTCCGGAATTATTAACATCAAATTTATGGTCAGACAAACCATCTGCAACAATTTTAGTTCTAACCTTTACCTTAAGTTTTAAAAATGAGTACTCGCTATGCTCAATGGCAATATTTAACCTAACATCAATTAAAAAATATATGGAATCTAAATGTTCCTTAAATTGATCAAACTTACAAGCAGGTACTGATAATTGGGCATTAATCCCTTCAACAGCAACATATATCCTACCAAGGACGTCTATTGAGTCCCAAAAAACAAATAAAAAATTTCTGAAAATTTCTGGATTGCTGATTTTTACATATTTGTAAAAGGAAATAGTTAGTCGTTCTTCGCCAGCACTCTGAATTAGAGCTTTTCGTTCATTATTATTTAATTTATTGTAAAGTTGCATGTAATACAATCTAAAATTAACGCCATTTTAGTCACAAATTTAATGTTTTTTTAAATAGTTTCAATTTATCAGTTTTGTGAAAAAAAAATTTAAATAATTTATAAAAAGACAATGACATTTCTGAAAATTAAATAAAGAAATATTATTTTAGCTTTATTAAGAATAATCCTAAAATTTCAAAAATGAATAAAGAAAAAGAAGCAAAATTGAAGGCCTTGAAATTGACTCTAGATAAATTAGATAAGGCATATGGAAAAGGAACTGTAATGAAAATGAGTGACTCTCCAGTTCTTGATATTGATGTTATTTCATCTGGATCACTAGGATTAGACTTAGCTCTTGGTGTTGGTGGATATCCTAAGGGAAGAGTGATTGAAATCTATGGCCCAGAGGCTTCAGGAAAAACAACATTAACCTTACATGCTATAGCTGAAGCACAAAAAGCAGGTGGTATAGCAGCATTTGTTGATGCTGAGCATGCTTTTGACCGATTCTATGCAAAAAATTTGGGAGTTGACATTGACAACTTAATAATTTCTCAACCAGATAATGGCGAGCAAGCTTTGGAAATAGCCGACAATTTAGTCAGATCTGGAGCAATAGACATGATAGTAGTTGACTCAGTTGCTGCTTTAACGCCAAAAAGTGAAATTGAAGGCGAAATGGGAGATTCAAAAATGGGGCTTCATGCAAGATTAATGTCACAAGCTCTAAGAAAATTAACAGGCTCAATTAGTAAAACTAATTGTACAATGATGTTTATTAATCAGCTTAGAGAAAAGATTGGTGTTATGTTTGGAAACCCTGAGACTACTACAGGAGGGAATGCATTAAAGTTCTACGCCTCTGTAAGATTAGATATTAGAAGGTCTACTCAAATAAAAGATAGTAACGGCAATGTTTTAGGTAATAAAACAAGAGTTAAAGTTGTCAAAAATAAGGTTGCACCTCCATTTAAATTAGCTGAATTTGATATTATGTATGGTAAAGGCGTTTCTAAACTGGGTGAAATTTTAGACCTAGCTGTAGAATTCGAGATTATTCAAAAAAGTGGATCTTGGTTTAGTTATGATGAAACCAAACTAGGACAGGGACGAGATGCAGTTAAACAAATGTTAGCTGATAATCCTGATTTAATGGAGGAATTAGAAGAAAAAATAAAGACTCATATTAAAGATTAGCTCAGCCTTGATTCTTACTAATCGAATCCAATATAATATGATATGATTTATCTCTTATTTGCTTAATTTCATCTTTTTTATAGTCCCTTGGATTAATGAATTTATTTCCTAAAGCTCGGATCCTTCCTGGACCACCACTAAAGAAAGTAAAGGAAAATCTCTTTTTATTGTCTAAGAAAGTGATTGGGACCAAAACTAATTCATGTTCGGCTGATAACTTAAAGGCTCCTATTTTAAAATTATCTAAAACTACAGTTTCAATTGGGACTCCACCTTCAGGGAAAATACAAATACTTAGACCTTGTTTGATTCGATCCTGTGCTTGACTAAAAACCATTTTCCTGCTAAATGAATCTTTGCGGTCAACTAAAATGGACGTTCTTTTGTAAAAGAATCCAAATAAAGGAATCTTAGCTAGCTCTTGTTTCCCAACAAAAACAAAAGGATGATTTTTAACAATTGAAAACATCAACATAATATCGATCATAGATGTATGATTAGCAATAAAAATATAACTCTCTCCTTCTCTCAAGCGCTCTTCCCAATGGATTGACCAAAAATATCCCATACCAAATAAAATTAACCGTGCCCATAACCTTGCAACCTGATAGAAAAACTTATACCATTTGACCCTAAGTATAGAAACAAATAAAATAGGTGACAAAATTGATGTGGTGACGGCAACTAATAAATAAAACCACAACCTATATAATAACCACAAAGGATAAAAAACAAACTTCATTAAACTCAAAACTACTAAAAATATTGAGTGAATAATTCAAAAAAATTACCTTTGTAAATAAATTTACTTGAAATGAGTAGAATTTTGACTGGGATTCAAAGTACAGGGACCCCTCACCTTGGAAATATTTTAGGAGCAATAAAGCCTGCAATTGAAATGAGTAATGATCCGGGTAACGAATCGTTTTTATTTATTGCAGATTTACATTCGCTAACTGTAATAAAAGATGCAAAAAAATTAAAGGAAAACACCCTATCTACTGCGGCTGCCTGGTTGGCTTGTGGATTAAATCCGAAAAAAACTATTTTTTACAAACAAAGTGATTTGACTCAAGCCACTGAACTTGCATGGTACTTAAATTGCTTTTTCCCACATTCACGCCTTGAGCTTGCTCACAGTTTCAAGGATAAATCAAACCGCCTGAAAGACGTAAACGGTGGGCTTTTTAATTACCCTATGTTAATGGCAGCTGATATTTTACTTTATGACGCTGAAGTTATTCCAGTTGGTAAAGATCAATTGCAGCACATCGAAATTACTAGAGATGTTGCTTCGAGATTCCATGCGCAAATGGGTGAAACCTTTATACTGCCAAGAGCAAAAGTAAAAAATGACACAAAATTGATATCTGGTACTGACGGGGGGAAAATGAGTAAAAGTAAAAATAACGTTATTAATATTTTTCAATCTGATGATAAACTAAAAAAACAAATAATGTCTATTAAAACTGATAGTACTCCATTAGAATTGCCTAAAGACTGGTCAAGTTGTAATTGTTTTAAAATTTACGAATTGATTGCCTCCAAGGAAGACCTTGACACTATGAAAAAAAACTATAGCGGCGGAAATTATGGTTACGGACATGCTAAAGAAGCTTTATTTAAACTAATTTGTAATAACTTTTCAAAAGAACGCGAACTTTATAACAGCTATATTTCAAGTCCCAATGAAGTAGAAAAAATTTTAAAAGAAGGTGCAAAAAGAGCTTCAATAGTGGCAAATTCTGTTTTAACACGCGTAAGGTCTAAACTAGGTTATTAGTCTTGTTCATTAACTGCTAAAATTTAAATAATTAAAATTCATCAATTTTAAATTTCTAATGTTCAGAACTAAAAGTTAATAACTGTTACCTTGCTGAAAAATAAAAAAATTTATACATTTGATTTATGTATCTAGGAAAATTTGTAAGCGATTTATTATATCGGTATGACTGTGTGGTTGTGCCTAATTTTGGCGCCTTCATAGCCCAAAAAACTACAGCCAAAATTAACTTTGAAAGAAATGAATTTTACCCCCCCAAAAAAAATATATCTTTTAATACTGAATTAAAAAATAATGACGGCATTTTGGCTGGCTACTTGGCAGAAAAAAAGAATATTTCTTATGATAAAGCCTTATTGAAAATAGAAAAAGAAGTCAGTAAACTAAATAAATATCTAGCTGACAACAATGAAATTGAGCTTGATAAAATTGGTGCATTAATTTTATTATCAAATGGTAAATTAAGCTTTAGACCCTCTAATAAAATAAATTACTTAAATGAGTCATTTGGTCTCTCACAATTTATATCACCTGAAATTAGAAGAAATAAAAATAGCTTTGAAAGCAGCGATAATAATATCCCCAAAATTAATAAAAAACAGGATTTAAAAACCATTACAAAATATGCTGCGGTAATAATTGTAGCAATCGGACTGGCTACATTTATTGGCCTAAATACATACATAAAAAATATTGATAATCACAACGTCATAGCAGAGGAAAAGGCTGAAGAATTAATGTCGAGTAAGATAAATGAAGCAACATTTACTTTATCCGCTCCTTTGCCTGGTATAAATATTAATGTCAAACAGCGTGAAGAAAAATATCATGTCATTGCTGGAGCCTTTAGATTTAAAAAAAATTGCAATAAAAAATTACGGCAGTTAAAGCGGTTGGGGTTTAACGCACGTGCTGTTGGACAAAACCAGTATGGATTATATCAAGTTGCTTTTGAAAGTTACCATTCCCGTGATAAAGCTGAAAAAGAGCTACATATGATAAAAAAAAATCAAGACTCTAGCGCCTGGTTATTGATTAAATAACTTAATTTTTTTTGAATATCTTTTCCCAATAATTCTTAATTAATATGAATACAAAAAAACCTTCTGACTCTAAAACAGTATTGACTGACTTAGTGTTACCAAGCGAAACGAATTCTATCAACACCCTCTTTGGGGGTGAGCTTCTAGCGCGTATGGATCGAGCAGCAAGTATTGCTGCTCAACGACACTCTGAACAAATTGTAGTAACTGCTTCTGTAAATCATGTTGCATTCAATAACTCGATTCCGCTTGGAAGTATAGTAACAATTGAAGCAAAAGTTTCGCGGGTATTTAACACCTCCATGGAGGTCTATCTTGATGTTTGGTACACTGATAATAATGTTAACAATCCTATCAAAGCTAATGAAGCTATTTTCACTTTTGTTGCAGTTGATGATAACAGGAGGCCCGTTAAAATTCCTTCACTAAAGCCTGTTAGTAATGAAGAGACTAAACGTTACGAAGGCGCCTTAAGACGTCGCCAACTAAGCCTGGTACTTGCAGGAAAAATCCCCGCAGATGCAGCAACTGAGCTAAAGGCTCTCTTTTTCAAGTAATTGACTTCATAATTTATAAATCCAAAGCGAGGGGTCCTGAACCGAGCTGTCTTTATAAATACCAAAACTCAAAATTGACTCACCTGAAACCGTATTTGTAATTACCTCGCCTATAATTTGCTTAGTTGTTACTTTATCTCCTTTACTAACAAAAAATTTTGATAAGTTCTTGTATATAGTAATATAGTTGCCATGCTTTATCATTATTGTATTGTTCCCATTTTTTGGGGTCATAATGCTCTGTACTGTTCCATCAAAAACAGCTCTAACTTGTTCACCTTCGTTGGTGGCTATTCTAACTCCATTACTCTTTATCTTTATTCTTGGGTCTATTGGAGAGGGTTTAGTTCCAAATCTCAACTTTACTATACCGCTTTCAACAGGCCAGGGCAACTTCCCTTTGTTTGATACAAAGTTATCAGCTAGTTGCTGTTGTTCAGGTGTAAGGGAAAATCTTGCGGTTGGTTTAGTTCTATTTTTATTTGATTCAGCAATTGCATCGAGAATTAACTTTTGTATTTGACGGTCTAATTTTTCAGATTCGTTTTGCTTTAGTTTTATCTGCGAAGAAAACTTTATTAAATTATTTTGAACCAAAATAATTAATTCTTCTTGCGCTTTAAGTTCCTCATCAAGAGCTAATTTCGCAGCTCTGTTCTCAGCAATTAATTTTTCTTTTTCAGCCTTCTTGGATAGAAGCTTCAAATTTAATTGTTCTAATAGTTTAGTTTCATTCCTTATGTTTTTAGAAAGGTTCTTTTGATACTGAGCATATTGACTAATATATTGAAGTCGTCTGTAAGCTTGTTGAAAATTTGAGGCCGAAAGTAAAAACATCAGCTTATTATCCCTCGCTCTTTGCTTATAAGATCGCACTATCATATCAGCGTAATCTTTCTTTAAAAGCTTGAGTTTTTCTTTCTTTAATGAAATTTTATCTTCATTATTATTTATTTGCCGGGTAATCAAGTTGGCTTCTTGATTTATTACATTAATTAGATTTTTTCTGACACTAATTTTATAATCTAAATCTTCAACTTTACTGACTATTGATTTCTTCTCCTGTTTCCTGGTAAACAACAACCTAGATATTTTCTTAATTTCAGATTGTAATTCACTGCGCTTAGCTTCTAATTCTAACTGTTCTGTACTTTGCCCTTGTACTTCGTCATAGAAAAACAAAAGAATGATAAATAATAGAGGGGATAAATAGTAAAAATTGCTTCTCATTTAAAATCAATTTGTGTATATCCAGAGGGAATTTTAAATGGATATCTTTCTATGTTATTCAAGTTTAATGATTTAAAATTCAAATCAATTACTGTGCTATTATTTTCATTTTTTAATTCCACAGACATTAGCTTTGGAAAAAATTGATTGGAAATAATTTGATAATTATGATATGTAAACTCAATTTTTCTGTTCTTCTTGTGCTGTAAAAAAGATTGATTATTAAGCTTGTAATTTTCAGGGTTTATTCTATACAATGCGCTCTCCAAACTGTTGTGTGGTTTTGAAATAAGAATATATGAATTTTTATCATTTATTTGCTTTAATTGATTAAACCGATACCCCATCATAATATCTCCAAGTAAAGCATTTTCAATATTAGAGTAACTTAAATCAATGCCTAAAAAAAAATTTATTGAGGAGTAATCTCCGTCATAATATGTCCTATCAAGTTTGTTATAAAACTGTACTTTTTCAGGTGTAATTTTAAGCCTGACCATATTCAAAAATCCATTAATCCAAATTACCTCACCACGTTTAATACGAATTGTAACAGTTTGTGATTGTGGCAAATCAGAATCTTTAATATTGAATATTAATCTAGCTTGCAAATTATTAAAATATGCTCTCTGTTCTAAATGAGAGTTGAGTATTTGTTTGATCCCCAGTAAATTAACATCCCCTGAACCATGACTATTGTTTTTAGTTGAGCCGCAACTAAAAATAGAAATTATTAAAGCTACGTTTAACAGTTTTTTTCTCATATCTACTTTAACGAATTTACTTTATCAATTAACGAATTAGCCTTTGTAATATTATTTGTTACCTTATAAAGCTTGGCCAACAAGTGGTAGTAATTGAAAGCAATAGAATCTTCTTCAAAGACATAATCTAACCCATTTTCTAAAATTTCAATGCTTTGTGCAATTTTATTAAGCTTATACAAAGCAGTGCCATTTACAAAATATAGCTCTATTAGGGTTGGAAAAAAATCTAATTGACGTTTTGTGAATTCAAAAGCAATGCGATATCGTTCTGTTTTTAAATATAAATCTGAAAGGTTAATTACAGATTTAATGTTAATTGGGGAATCTTCAATATCTTTTTGATAAAATTCTATAGCTTTTTCCAAATCGCCACTTTTTAAAAAATGCTCTGCTGATGCTTCATTAGACTTAATTGATGTTTCTCTCGATTCTTTCTTTTCTAATGACTCTTTACAAATACTGGCATTGTTGCAAATATCAATCTTAATTCTGTCTCTAAATTGGCTGTAACCGTATTTGTTGTCAAGAATTTCAATCATGCCCAATGCAAGATCAAAATCACCTGTTTTAAAATATAGATCAACTAATTCATTTTTAAAATCTATACTCTTATGAGTCAAACTTTTCAAAATTTTAATTGCTTGATTAAAATCGCCTTTTTCAATATACATACGATATAGTTTTTCCTTAAACCAAAAATTATTAGGGTCTAAAGAAATGGATTTCTTAAGATTTTTTTCTGCAAGTTCATAAGATTTATCTTTTAAATATAGATCGCCTATTAAAAATAAAACTGTTGGGTTCTCAGGGATGAGCTCCAAGCAACCATGAAATGCCCTGATAGCCTCATTATAATTACCGATAGCTTTTTTATTCAATCCATCATAGAAATTATCCTGAAATTGATTTCTACTATTAAGTGATTGTGTTAGATAAAGGCTGTCGATCATAGATATATTTGAATGAGAAACAAAATGAAAAATTAAAAAAAATGGTAAAAATAAAAAGTTTCTCATTCTGTCCCCGTACTACCAAATCTATGATGTCCCCGATCCGTATCAGACAATTTTTCAACATTTACCCATCTAATCTTTTCATACTTAGTAATAACCATTTGGGCTATTCTGTCTCCATCTTTGACCTCAAAATCTGAATTAGAAAAATTAGCTAATATCACTGCAATTTCCCCCCTATAATCAGAGTCAATTGTTCCAGGACTGTTCATTACAGTTAGTCCATGCTTGACCGCTAGCCCACTTCTTGGCCTAACCTGAGCTTCATACCCAATGGGAAGTGAAATATAAATGCCTGTAGGTATTATCTTACGTTCATAGGGACTTAAAATAATCGAATGTTTCAAAAAGGCTCGTAAATCCAAACCCGCGGAACCAATTGTTGCGTAACTTGGATTAGGATGTGTAGACTTGTTTACAATATCAACTTTCATGCCTCGAAGTTATAAGTTGTCTAAAGTTTTCTCTCTCTCTAAATAAAATCAATATAATTAATATAAAAATAAGAAAAATGCCTATAGAATATTGCTCTCTAAATTTATAAAAAGAAAGTGCCGAAAGCCCAATTGAGCTAATAATATAAAAACATATTTTGCGCAAATTATATGGTATGATATAATATTTTTGACAGAGTAAATATGAAATACTAGCCATTGTAAAATAAGCAACTAAAGTCGCAAAGGCAGAAGCATAATATCCAAATTTTGGTATAAATAGGATATTTATAACAAGGGTTAGTAAAGCTCCAATAATTGAAATAATAGCACCATACTTAGTTTGATCAGTCACTTTATACCAAACAGAAAGTGTGTGATATATACCCAAAAACAAATAAGCAAGCAGTAAAATTGGAACTATATTCATAGCTTCCCAATAGTTGTCGTTAGGAATTAAAATTAACTTGAGAAGATCAACAAATACGACCACACACAATAAGATTAAAGCGCTTAGAATAACAAAAACTTCTAAAATTTTAGAATACTTTTCTTTAGCATCCACAGCCTTAACACTACTAAAAAAAAACGGTTCAATTCCCAGTCTATAGGCTGTACCAAATAATGTCATAAAAAGAGCTAGTTTATAACATGCTGAGTATGTACCTATGGCTTGCCTTGAAATGTCTCTAGGAAGTAGATATTCTAACAAAACTCTATCAAAAGCTTCATTAATCGAAAAAGCAATTCCAGCAAATAAAATTGGCAATGCATAACTAACCATCTTTTTCCAAAGCCCTACATTAAATTTGTAATTGATATTAAAATAAAACCCTGTGAATAATAGAAACGTAATTGAGCTGGCAATTAAATTAGCAATGAAAATATAATGAATTTCAAAATTTGGCTTATAAAAAATTTGCCAAAATGAAGATTCCTGAGCCCAAGATTTCAAAAATAAGAGAAACAAAATATTAAATCCCAGATTGATTGCTGTATTTAAAAATTTAATCCATGTATATCTTACTGGCTTCCCTAAAGCACGTAAATAGGCGAATGGTATAATCACCAATGCATCGAAAAATAAAATCCATAAAACTATTACCAAGTAAGAAACATCAATGTTAATAAAATTGGAAATAGCTTCTTTAAAACAATACCCAAAAATAACCGCGGCGGCTGAGGACAAAAGAAGAGATATTGTTGAAGTGCTTAAAACTGCTTCTTTTTCCCCATCAGAATTAAAAAAACGGAAAAAGGCCGTCTCCATTCCGTAAGATAAAATAACATTAAGAAGTACAAAATATGCGAAAATTAATGAAACATCTCCATAATCAGAAACATTTTTTAAGACGGCACTATCAGTGTGTAATCTCACCAACAAGAAGCTGAGTAGCTTTGGCATAACTGTAGCCAAACCATAAATAAATGTTTGCTTGTATAGCGTTTTTAGACGCGTCAAAATACTATATTAATAAATTTAAAAATACACTTTTTAAAGCATATATAATAATTATTTTGGCTCGGGAGGTGATGAATATGGAATTGCGTCTAGTTGCAATAAGGAAGATATTTTGTGATAGTAAAGTCTATTTCGTATACGATATGTTAGTATACACTCGTTATCCCGTAGTGTCAAATTTAAAAACTTGATTCGAGTAGTTAAATTAAAATCATTTTTAATTTCAATTAATTTATGTTTTGACAAAGTTTCCCCTTCAAATTGATTTACTTCAGACGGGAACCTGCCTATAATATTGTCGTTTATAAAAAAAGCTTTTGTGCTTTTGCCCCTGAAATAGATACTGTCAGGAGTCGTGTTTAATAAATCTTTTACAGGAATGTGAATATTAACTCCGCTTCCTCCACCTTTAACTCCAGCAATCCAATCTTGTACATAAGGTGGTTTCGAAAACTCAAAAGGAATAGTTCTGTGAGATGCGATTAAGTTGTTGTTTATTTTACATGAGAAAAAATAAAAAATAAAAAATAAAAAAATTAATATTTTTCTACAAAATCTTTGCATAATGTAAGGCCTATCAAAAAGCAATCAGAAAAAGTGTTTAAGCCAAAAAAATTATATGATTTAATTTTTTAAAGCTTCAGCTCCTCCAACAATTTCAAGAATTTCATTTGTAATTGCAGCCTGTCTAGCTTTATTATAAGTTAACTTCAACTGATCCCTAAGTTCAGTGGCATTATCAGTCGCTTTATGCATCGCAGTCATTCTAGCTCCGTGTTCGCTTGCAAAACTTTCTTTGATCGCTTTAAACAATTGTGCTTTTAAAAATTTTGGAATTAAAGCCTTAATAATTACTCTCGCACTAGGCTCAAAAATATAGTCTTGGTTGGTAGTGACCTCAATTGAGTAATTAGCAATTGGTAAAAATTGTTCCTTAGTAATAATTTGAGTAGCTGCATTCTTAAACTTATTGTAAACTAATTGAATTCTATCTACAGCGCCGGATTCAAATTTATCTATCAACACTTGTGTAAGCTGTGATACGTTTTCAAAAGTTAAGTCATCAAATATTGAGCTATTGTCAGAAAGAATTTCAAAATTCTTAGTAAGAATGTCATTACCCTTTTTCCCAATTGTAATTACAACAACTTCTTTATCACCGTGTTCGTTCGAAATCTCATTTACTTTTTTAATAACGTTAGAATTAAATGCCCCACACAGACCTCTATTTGAAGTAATTGCCACAACTAAAACTGTTTTTACAGGTCGCTGTTCGAAAAATTTATTTGCTGAATGGTCATCCAAATTGGTCATAGCATTTTCTAAAAGCAAATTCAACTTTTCGGCATACGGTCTCATCCCTATAATCGCATCCTGAGCCTTCTTTAATTTTGCCGCAGAGACCATCTTCATTGCACTAGTGATTTGCATTGTTGAAGAAACAGAAGATATCCGATTTCTTATTTCTTTTAAATTCGCCATTATTATTTGTACTTTTTAGATAAGTCTTCCGCTACCTTAGCTAAAGTTTCTGTTACCTCGTTAGTGAGCTTGCCGGATTTTAACGTTAATAAAACATTGCTATGCTTTGCCTTCAAAAACTCAATAAATTCTAACTCAAATTCCTTGACCTTGGTAACAGGAACTGATCTGAGCAAGTTTTTAGAGCCAGCATAAATAATTGCAATTTGGTCTTGGACTGGATAAGGGTCATTTTGTGCTTGTTTCAAGATTTCAACATTTCGCCTACCCTTTTCAATAACATTAAGAGTAACGGCATCTAAATCTGATCCAAATTTAGCGAAAGCCTCTAGTTCTCTAAACTGAGCTTGATCTAACTTTAATGTCCCAGCAACTTTTTTCATTGACTTGATTTGAGCACTACCTCCAACTCTTGAAACGGAAATGCCAACGTTTATAGCGGGGCGAACTCCAGAATTAAATAAATCGCCATCTAAAAAAATCTGCCCGTCGGTAATAGAAATAACATTTGTAGGAATATAAGCAGAAACATCACCAGCTTGTGTTTCGATAATAGGAAGAGCTGTTAATGACCCTCCACCTTTAACCATTGGCCTTAAACTTTCTGGCAAATCATTCATATCACTTGCAATAGTATCATCATTTATAACCTTAGCTGAACGCTCCAATAGACGTGAATGCAAATAAAAAACATCACCTGGATATGCTTCTCTTCCTGGAGGCCTTCTAAGCAAGAGAGATACTTCTCGATATGCAACTGCTTGCTTAGATAAATCATCGTAAATTATAAGCGCTGGGCGCCCTGTATCCCTAAAATATTCCCCTATTGCTGCTCCAGAAAAAGGAGCGTATACTTGCATGGGTGCAGGGTCAGACGCATTTGCTGCGACAATTGTAGTGTATGATAACGCACCTCTATCCTCAAGGGTCTTTGCGATTGCAGCAACAGTTGATGCTTTTTGTCCAACTGCTACGTATATGCAATAAACCGGATCTCCAGCATCATAGAATTCCTTTTGGTTCAGAATAGTGTCAATACAAACCGTTGTTTTACCTGTTTGTCTATCCCCAATTACCAACTCTCTTTGTCCTCTCCCAATTGGAATCATTGCATCAATTGATTTAATACCAGTTTGTAGCGGCTCGGTTACAGGTTCACGATATACGACCCCTGGAGCTTTTCTTTCCAACGGCATTTCAAAAACATCTCCTTGAATTGGACCCCTACCATCAATTGGGTTGCCTAAAGTATCTAGAACACGGCCAACCACGCCCTCTCCAACATTTATTGAAGCAATCCGTCCTGTTCGCTTAACATTAGACCCTTCCTTAACAAACTTGGAAGTGCCTAAAAGAACTATTCCGACATTGTCTTCCTCGAGGTTCAATACAATTCCTTCCAAACCGCTTTCGAATTGTACTAATTCGCCGTATTGTGTGTTTGATAATCCGTAAGCCCGAACAATTCCGTCTCCTACTGTCAATACAGTTCCTACTTCATCAACCGAAGCACTAGATTCAAATCCTGAAAGTTGCTGCTTTATGATTGCTGATATTTCAGCTGCTTTTATGTCTGCCATTTTGGTTTATTTTTTATTTCGGTTACTCGATACCGTAATCATTTATTTTGAAATTTGTTCTTTAATTTATTTAATTGATGAGATACACTAGCATCATATTGATAATCTCCAACTCTTAAAATAAAACCGCCTATAATAGACTTATCTATAATTTTAGTTAAACTAATTTTGCTGTCTGATAAAGTCTTTAATTTTTCTCGCATTTTCGATTCTAATATACTCCCCATAGGGACTGCTGTTTTTACCATTGCATGAATTCTATCACATGATTCGTCAAACAATTGATTGTATTTGATAGCCACATCTTTTAATAAACCAATTCGCTTATTATCCGCTAAAACCGTAAATAACTGCTTTACTTCAGGCCCAAAGTGACCAAAAAGGCTGACAACCAACGAAGTCTTATCAGACATTTTAACAATTGGGGACTTTAGAACATCATTAATATTTGCGTTAGAATTTATGGTGGCCAGAATTTGATTCATCTCATTGCTTATCTTATCAGTACGATCGTTATTTTGAGCAATTGATAAAATTGCTTTAGCATATCGAATAGCTGCTCTTTTTTCTGCCATAAATGTTTAATTTAAGCTATTGTCATCAAGCATTGACTTAACTAACTTCTCTTGTTTGTCCACATCAGAAAGTTCACCGCGAATAACCTTTTCAGCTATGGAAATTGAGACTTTTGCTACTTCTGCTCTTAAATCTGAAATAGCAGCTTTTTTCTCTGTTATAATAGTTTCTTGGGCCTGTCTAACAAGTTTGTCGCTTTGTCGTTTAGCTTCTTCTTTAGCGTCATCAATAATCTTGTTTTTTAGTTCACGTGCTTCCTTCAACATTCCCTCACGTTCAAGTCTAGCTTCTTTTAAGATACGCTCATTGTCAGACTGTAAATTTTCCATTTCAGTTCGAGCATTTTCTGCAGAGGCTAAGGCATTCTTTATACCTTCTTCTCTTTCACTAACAGCTCCAAGAATTGGTTTCCAAGCAAATTTTTTCAAAATTACAAGTAAAATGAAAAATGTTATAAGCGTCCAAAAAACGAGTCCGAACTCAGGTGTGATTAAATCCATTTTTTTTAATTTAATTAAACTAAACCCTTTTTACAAAGTTTTATAAGTGTTTTAGCCTTGCAAAAACGCTACAACTACTCCAAATAGTGCAACTGCTTCAACAAATGCAATAAAAACTAATGCAGAAGTTTGAAGTTTTGCTTGCATTTCTGGCTGGCGTGCCATAGCTTCCATAGCAGAACCGCCAATTTTACCAATTCCAATTCCGGCTCCAATAGCCGCTAATCCAGCTCCAATAGCTGCAATTCCTGTAATATTCATAATTTATAATTTATAATTTAGTTAATGATGTTCTTCTTCAGTTGCCATGCCAAAATAAAGAGCTGACAATATTGTAAATATGTATGCTTGTATCGCTGTAACAATTATTTCAATCACAGTAATAAATAATGAAAATGCGATAGAAATAGGTGCTATAGCAACACTCTTAAAAACGAAAATTAATGACATTAGCGCTAATATGATGACGTGGCCTGCGGTTATATTAGCAAATAATCTAATCATTAATGAAATAGGTTTGACAAACATTCCGATGATTTCAATCGGCATTAAAAATAATTTCATTGGTACTGGAAGCCCAGGCATCCAGAAAATATGCTTCCAGTAATTTTTATTACCACTTAAAGTTGTAATTATAAAAGTAACTGTAGCTAAGGCGAAAGTAAATGATATATTACCGCTTAAATTTGCACCATTCAAAATTGGTATCAACCCAAATATATTATTTATCCAAATAAAAAAGAATATAGTAAGCAAGTAGGGCATATACGGCTTATATTTTCTATCCCCAATCATTGGCCTGCCAATTTCATCCCTAACAAACAATATTAGGGGCTCTACGAAACTAGCTAAACCTGAAGGTACAAATTTCTTGCTTTTTTTGTATGATTTAGCAGAGGATAGAAAAATTAAAAGAAGTAATACAATTGAAACCCACATCATTAGAACATTTCGGGTTACTGATAAATCGAAGATGGGCCTGCTTGCATTCAAAGGGTGCCCTTCTGCATCCAACTCAAGCGAGTCTGATCCTTGATCTAAAACATAAACTTTTTCATGTAAATTAACTAATTTCATCCCGTCCTTTTCAACTATTGTGTGGCCATGATAATCGTGATGAAAAAGAGACGATGAAAAGATGGTGAAACCACTATCTGTATAGATAATGACTGGCAAAGGAATAGTGATGTGCAAAGGGTCCCGGTTGGAGAAATTTAAGGTAGCTATGTGCATCCCATAGGCGTCTTTCACATGGTGTAAAATCATATCCTTCGGGCTAAACTCACCTTCAGACTCTGCCGCCTTTGATTCATTTACAAAACCGACAAAGGATATCAACAAAAACACAATTGAAATTCTCTTAATCTTTGCTATGTTGTATCTCATTAATAATAGGTTTAAAATGCCTCAAAAAATGAATAAACAAATTTACATACATTATATTAAATGACAAACTTAATTGCATTCATAATTTTTTTGTCTTTTCAACTTGCTCTATGGCTATGCTAAAACTTTAGCTCAAATAATTTTGAAGAAAATATCTTATGCTTAAAATTTCAAAAATTAAAAAACCAAAATATGAGATAAAAAAATTGATTATATCAAGCTTTGATTCGTACATACTGATGGTAGTTAAAGGGTATAAAAATAACAAAACCGCAAACATCTTAAATAGTGTGAGAGCAATAAATAAGCTCAAGATATTAATTTTTCCTAACCATAATCGGTAAATTACCAATAAGCATAAAATTAATGTTGCCAGAAAGTTGAAGAAATATATCTCCAAAATACTTAAGAAAAGTGGCCGGTTATGAAAAATTTTGTTATAAAGTAAAAAATGTAAAGTAAACAAAAATAAAGAAGCCAGGGTTAAAAGAATTAAAAATGAAATTAACCTCCAGCCTATCTTAAATGCCATTTATTTATTTTTTAAATTTCTTAGATACTTGCCACAAGACATGAAAAACACCCAATATGACACCAATCAAAGAGCAGGACAGCGTTAAAAGTTTATTGTGAGAACTAAAAAAAAACAAATCTAGTTTTGAGCCTATATAAGTAAAAACTCCAATGATAACCATCATTTGAATCCCAAGACTAATAAAACCTAATCCGTTTCTAAGCTGATTGTTCTGATTTGACACCTAAGTCTGTTTTTACTTTTGGCTCAGATTTCAGTTCTTTTACAGCATTTTTCATTTGGCATTGAGCATTAAAAATTGCTCCAGGCTCTACGGCAAGTTTGCCAATCTGAACATCGCCGTTCACATTGGCAGATGATCGTAAACTCAAAGTGTCGTTAACAATAATTTTCCCCTTTACTTGACCCTCAATATCAGCATTATTGCATGAAAGGCTTCCGTCAATAAATCCAGTACCGCCAATTACAACTTTCCCCTTTGTTAAAAGAGCGCCTTTGATTATCCCTTCTATTCTGAAATCTCCCTCACTCTTAAGGTCGCCCTCAAAAATTGTTCCTTTGGCAATAGTGTTTTGTTGAGACAATCCGCCTTGCTGTGATTTAAAATTTTTTGAATCTGTAAACATAGTCGTTGTTTTAATTTTTAATAATTTTTAAATATTTTTCTAAGTTCTTGTGAATTTGAAGGGTTTTGTAATTAGCTGAAGAAATTGCAAAATATCTCGCTGGATCTATTTTAATTTCTGTTGGCTGTAATAACTTCACAAATCCAATTGCTCCATCAATACTTTTTAATCCATGTACCACTACAAATGTAGTATTTAAATCATAAATATCCTCAGAAAGGCTTAGTTTAAACACTTCCTCGCTGTCAATGAATTTGCTAAGATCACTCTTCATCTCACTAATGCTTTCTAAATCATTAGATTCAAATGTAAATATTGTTTTGAAATTTGAATCTAGTTTGTTGTCCACAAAATCTTTTGCCTCGATTAACGTCAAGGTATTTTCAATAATGTACTTAGCCCGCAAACCCTCCTCACTTGAAGGATAATTTAACATAATCCGCTCAAGATTACTTTTGTATTCCTTGAAACCATAAAGTTTAGCAATTGCATTTGCCTTGAGAAGCTCTAATTTCGGGACAATGTCATCACCTTCAAACTGTAATATGTCTATTTCACATTCATCTATAGCTTTAATATAATTACCATTTAAAAACAATTGATAATTCAATTTGTATCTTTCCTTAGGGCTTTTACCATCACCTATTAAAACGTTAGATGGATTAAGAATGGCTTTTGAGTAAAGAGATTCAGGATAATTAACCAAAATATCTTTTTTAAGATCCTCAGCTAAATCTTCTCTCCCAGTTAAACTGTAAGATTTGAAAAGATTATATTTGGCGGGTAAAATTAGGCGCCTTTGAGAGCCTGACTCCAAAAACCTCTTAAGATTTTTAATTGATCTTTCGTAATCTTCAAATTTATTTTTATATAATTGCCCAAGCTTAAAATAAGCAAAATCTCGCTGATGCTTGATGCTGTCAAGTTTAAGCGAATCCCTGGGAATCCTGGAAATATAAAAATCTGGTGTCAAATTTTTCATACCTACAACCTCGCTTAATTGCTTTTTGGGGTCATTTAAGGTTGTTAAAGCACCTGCGGTTCTGGAAAACCGCCAATTATCTTCCAAATCTCTATCACCCCAAATCCTTATGAACTCTTGTTTGCCATAAGCTATCGAACTAGTCTGATAAAAATAAAACCCCCCTTGAACGGGAGAGCCAGACTTTATAATTTTGCTAGAAGTTTTCTTTCCAGCAGGTACAGACAAGTTTTTACGCTTTGTTTTCATATTGATAATATGTTGTTTAAAATAGGCTTTTTGATCCTCGTCTGACATAGCACTCAAATTAAGTATACTGTCATTTACTTTAGTTACATTTTCATAATAAATGACATCTTGAAGGTTGTCGTATCGCTTTTTAACAAGCCTATATACTCTATTTGATTTTTCATAGTTTATTAGTGTACTATCGTAGTAAGATTCTGCCTTTACGTAATTTGAATTATTGTAATAATAATCTGCAATGTTATGAAAATTTAGAGCATTTAAGTATCTGTCTTTGGATTTTGTGTTCAGCGATTTTTTGTAATAAACTACGGCCAAGGAATCTTGCTTTTTAAATTGATAATAATCTGCTGAAACATGAAATATATGGTCTAAAAAAGGGCGATTCTCGCGATCATTTTGGAATACATTTATAAACTCTTCTATACTTAATCCATCGATTGAGCTTTTAACATTCCTAATTTGTTGTAAATATGCGTTAACTCTATAAATCCTTGGTACTTTCCTCTTCAAATCAATAACCCTTTGAAAAAAAATATTTGCGCTATCTTTCTTTTGCTGTAAGCTGTAAAGCTGACCTTTTATAAAATTTAATCTCCCGTCTAGTGATTTATTAATTGATTGATTGATGGCTTTTTCAAGCCAAAAATGAGCTGAATTTAAGTTCTCTAAATTGATTTGTATTTGAGCTAAAGTTGAATAAACTAACCCTTTTTCAATCTTTGAAAGATTAGTGTTAAAGCTCAGTTCGGTTAGGTTCTTTAAAGAAATACTGTGATTATTAAGCCTTACATTGGCTTTGGCGCGCCAAATTTTAGCCAAATTTATATTACTGCTTTCTGGATACTTGTAAAGGATATAATTAAATGCTTCAAGTGCTGAGATAAACTTGCCATTAAAATACCTGGCTTTGCCTAAAAGAATATAAGCATCATCGATTTGTGTATTCTTCTCTTTACCTCCTATATTCATGCCATGTGTTTGAACTGCCTTTACAGCCTTTTGCTCTGCTTTATAAAAGTTTGAGTTTTTTTCATCTTCTTGTTCTTTGATTTTATTGCTAACATTCAACCGTTCTATTGGTAGTATTTCCCAATAGTTATCATTGCGGGACCTTTCAATTTCAACCAATCCTAAGTCTAATGCTAAATTTCCATTGTATAACACATTATACTTAGTATTAACCATATGCCAATTGCGATTTATGAAACGATCCTTTTTTCTTGAACACCCTGTAACAAGGGTGAAAAGAATCAAAGAAAATATAATATGTCTAAAAGTGAGTCGCAAAAAAATTAATATATCATATTAACAACTTAAAAATACTAGCAATATTTTGCAAAGCCCGTAAAAATAGTCATCTTTTTAAATATATATGGTCTTTTGTAAAATTTTAAATAGTTTATGAACAGTATTAATAAAAAATTGAAATCAAATTTTAGCGCTCTATTAACATTATGATTAATAGTTTCTTCATTATTTTGTAAAAAATTATTTATGGCAGGCTTTCATTCGCTAAAAATAAAAGATATTGTAAGAGAAACGGATAAGGCAGTAAGTATTTCATTTGAAATTCCCGATGTCTTAAAAAAAGATTTCACTTTTCTTCCTGGACAATATTTATCCCTTAAGAAATTAATAAATGGAGAAATTGTAAGAAGGAGCTACTCCATTAGTTCGACTCCCTCTTGCAATTTTCTGTCAGTTACAGTTAAAGAACTTGAAAACGGAGTGTTTTCAACTTATGCTAACAGAAATTTAGAAATAGGAGATACGCTTGATGTTGCTTTTCCTGAAGGTAGATTTGTGCTAGACCAAAAAGAGAAAAAAACAAATTCAATTGTTGCGTTTGCTGCTGGAAGTGGGATTACTCCAATTATGAGTATTATCAAAACTGCCCTAACGGAAAGTGATAAACTTATTTGCACATTGGTTTATGGGAATAAGTCACCTGAAGAAACTATTTTTTACAAAGACTTAAAATCGCTTTCTAAAGCTTATGATAAGAGATTACAAATTGAGTTTGTTTTTAGCCAAAAAAAAACTAGTAACTCCATATTGGGTCGAATTGATCGTAATAATACTAAAAAAATACTAAAAAAAATCAATTCAAATTACAATGAAAACACATCTTACTTTGTCTGTGGTCCAATTGGTATGATCAATACGGTGAAAAATGTTTTATTGTCTGGTGGGGTGCCGGAAGACAAAATCCTTTATGAGCTGTTCTCTGAAGATGCAAATATAACTCAAAATGATATCGATAAGAGTACAAGTAATCATCCTGTTGATGTAACAATAGTCTTTGAAGATGAGCCAAAAACAATCAGGACAAGCTCAAATAAAACAATTTTAAATGCTGCCCTTGAACATGATATAGATGTGCCTTACTCATGCAAAGGAGGCGTCTGCAGCAGTTGTATTTGCAGGGTTGTTGAAGGAAGTGCGGAAATGAAAAAAAATATTATACTTTCGGAAAATGAAGTTCACGAAGGCCTTATTCTAAGCTGTCAAGCAGTCCCAACTTCAGAAAAAATTATAATTGATTTTGACGATGTTTAAAGTTTATTACTGATCATCTCAATTATATCTTGTTCAGAAATAGTCCAAATAGCTTTTTCATAACCTTTGGGATACTTATCGCCATAGACTGATGTGGGTACTTTTGGAAACTTTTCACGATCAGCCATTAAGCAATTATCCATCGGCTGGTTATATGGTCTAAATCCTGCATAAGGATGAGTTACTCCCCACAGGGTCACAACATTTGTGCCCATCATCGCGGCCATGTGAGCGTTTCCTGAATCCATAGATAGCATTACCCCCAAATGTGACATTAAAATAAGCTCTTCATCTAATGCAAATCTACCCGCGGCTGAAACAACATTTGAAAACTCTCGTGAGATCCGCTGAATAATTTTAGATTCATTACCCTTAGCGCCAAACAAAATAACTGTATTGGTTTTTGAAAGTACAGATATAACTTTCTTCATCTTTAACAAAGGGTAAGTTTTTGAGCCATGTGCGGCAAAAGGTGCAATACCAATATATGGCTTTGTATATCCTTTAAGCATTTTGCTAACTGTTGGTGGTAGTTTTTTTGGAGGTGGGAATATAGGTTCCTTCGTAGATAAATTAAACCCAAAGTCTGCAAATACTCTAGTATAGCGTTCTATTGTTAAGTCTAACTGCTGAAAAATTTTTCCCTGTAATAGCTGCCTTTTTTCATATCGCCCCTTGTTAATCACTCTAAAAGGGATGTTATTCAATAATAGTTTTAAAATTTTTGTTCTCAAAACGTTATGTAAATCTAATATTGCATCAACATTTAAGGTCCTAATTTTAAGAGAAAGTTTTACTAGCCCTAATAGGCCCCTAAAATCAGCTTTGAAATCAATTGGAATAATATTAATTGATTCTATGAAGCTGAATAATGGAGCAAACTCATTTTTTGTTAAAACTGAGATCTTATACTTTGGATATTTCCGTTTAAATTCTAAAAGGATGGGGGCAAGGATTGCAACATCTCCCAAAGAAGAAAGTCTTACAACGAGAATATGTCTAGGTAAATTTCGCAAGTGTGTCTTTACTTAATTTTTCTAAGCACAGGATTAAGTTCATCATCATTGTACATCTTCATTTGCTTATAAACTTTCATGTATTTGTTCCCTTTTGAAATATCATCAATTAATGAATCTATTGCACTTGACAGGTCCTGCCTCTGTTGAATTAAAACATTAAGCTTTTCACTACAAGCCTTTTTGTGTACAGAACTAGCGTCAGTTCTAATTGTTTCCAAGTGCATATGATAAATCTTTAATGCCAAAATTGATAGACGGTCTATCGCCCAAGCTGGACTTTCGGTGTTTATAGTAGCATCTTCTTTAGGACTTACTGTTCTAAATTTGTCAAAAAAATAACTATCAATGTTTTCGACTGTGTCTGTTCTATCTTGATTTGAGGCATCAATCCTTCTTTTTAAAATCAAAGCTTCATTTGGGTCAATATTAGGATCTCTGATTAAATCTTCAAAAGCCCACTGAACAGTATCGATCCAACATTTTCTATGAAGTAAATGTGAAATAAGGTCTTTCTCCTTACTAAATTGGTTAACAAATGGTTGATTAATATCATCTAAAATTTTATAAGACTCTATTGTCTTATTAAAAATAATGTTTGCCTTTTTTGAAAACATAAATCTTTTTGTTGTTACTATACAAATATAATGTAAATCTTGGCTATAAAGCTATGGCCACTTTATATAAGTAATTTGAGTCGCTGCATAAATTAGTACTGCAATTAACAATAAGAAATCTAGCACCCAGGAAGTTCTTAAGTTTTGTGCAAAATTTGCTAATATAACAGAAAGAGGAAAGGACAATAAAAGCAAAGTATTATGCCACTCTTCCCCTCTGGCAAATGAAATTAAAGCGCTGGTTACAAAAAATAAAAATAGAATAATAAATGTCTTTTTGTTGGGATTGCTTTTTATTACGAGTTTAAAAAATGTACTTGCAATAGCCCAAAACATAATTAATAACATAACCATAGTGGCTAGTTTAGTGGTTAGATTAGAGTTGTAAAAGAAGTCCAACGAAAATTGAACAAAGTTTGGCTCTACTGTTGTAATTGGAAGTTGAAAAATTATGTTTAGTAAAAAGGATAATAATAAAATTGAAATTATACCTAAAAAAATAATAGCGAAATGTCTTAACCGATCACTTTTCAATAGAAATACACTTAAAGCAAGAGGAATAAGATGTAATACTGCTAAATCTAAAAAAATCGCAGCTAAGGCTATCCAAAACGCAGAATCAAAATACTTTTTTTCTAAGCCTAACTTGGTCCTCATACTAAATATTCTTCTATAGCTTAACAAAACAAAAGTATTGGCTATAATTATATTAGAGTTTTGTAAGGTCTCTGGAATTAAAAAAATAAAAAGAGTGAAATAAAATGCTGAAAAGCTATTCTTTAGAGTTAATTTATTTTTTGTAATTATAAATACAACTAAAAAAATTGAGGCAAGATATGACAAAAAAACAATGGTTTCTAAGAAAATTTCAGTTTCACTAAAATTCCCAAAAGAATATATTCTGTTGTAAAAATATGTCAAGACTAAACATAAGAAAAAAATTATATAATGAAATGGCCTAGATATATTAAAAATCTTTGTAATCATATTATTAGTTAACTATATTTGTGTAACAATATTATTCTAAGTTATGAAAGAAATTTTTTACGGAATCCAAGACTTGTTTGAAAATGTTTTATTCATGCCTTTTAATATGTTAAGAGAAATCGAACTTGAAAATTGGTGGGTTTCTAATTTTATGACATGGTTTTTCGTTGCAGTTTTTTTTATATGCTTCACATACTGGATGATTCAGTTAAAAATATTTCATGACAATAACGAAGAAGATAAAAGCATTAGCTCACACTCATATTTATAGGTCAAACCCAATATCCCTTCTATAATTCATGCCTTCAAAAACAATCTTTGAAATAGCCTTGTATGAATTAGCTAAGGCTCCTTTATGATCTTTACCAAGGGCGGTAACCGACATGACTCGCCCTCCTGAAGTCACAACATTTCCGTCTTGATCTTTAGCTCCAGCATGAAAAACAATTGCGTCAGCTACTGACTTTAATCCTTTAACCACCTTTCCCTTTTCATATTCCCCTGGATATCCGCCTGAGACGAGCATAACCGTGGCAGCAGATTCTGAGGTTATTTTTAAATTAATTTTATTCAAAGATTGATTTTTAATCGCTAATAAAAGTTCCATAAAATCAGTTTGAAGCCTTGGCAAAACAACTTCCGTCTCAGGGTCGCCCATTCGGACATTGTATTCGATAATCTTTGGCTCATTATCTACAATTATTAAACCAATAAAAATAAACCCTTTATATGATAATTTGTCTTCTTTAATTCCCTGCATAGTCGGTTTTATGATTTTATCTTCTATCTTATTCATCAACTCATCGTCTACAAATGGAACCGGGGATATGGCACCCATCCCGCCAGTATTTAGGCCAGTATCCGCCTCTCCAATACGCTTGTAATCTTTGGCTGTTGGTAATATTTTGTGGCTTAATCCATCTGTTACAACAAAGCAACTTAACTCAATACCATCTAAAAACTCTTCAATTACAACTTTTTGACTCGCTTTGCCAAACTTCAAGTCAATTAGCATGTTCTTCAATTCCTCTTTTGCATTTTTAATATCGTCAAGAATAAGAACACCTTTACCAGCAGCTAATCCATCCGCCTTTAGCACATAAGGTGAAGAAAGTTCATCAAGAAATTTAAATGCTTCTTTAATTTCACTTGATGAAAAAGTCCTATATTTTGCTGTTGGAATCTTGTGCCTGAACATAAATTCTTTTGCAAAATCTTTGCTCCCTTCAAGCATTGCAGCGGCTCTTTGTGGTCCAATAACTGCTACATTTTTTAGCTCCCGATCTTTTAAGAAGAAATCATGGATGCCGCTGACTAAAGGGGCCTCAGGACCAACGATAATCATATCAATTTTATTTTCAACTACAACCCTCTTGATTCCATTAAAGTCACTTAACTCAACAGCTAGATTTGTTGCAAATTTTGACGTGCCTGAATTCCCTGGTAAAGCAAAAATCTTATTACAGTGCTTACTCTGAGATATTTTCCAAACAAAAGTGTGCTCTCTCCCTCCTGAGCCCAATACTAATACATTCATTTTAATATGCTTTTTCATCTCCCATAATAGCTTTTATAACTGTTTTAACAATGATCTTTAAGTCCAAAAATAGTGACCAATTTTCTATGTAAAAAATATCAAATTTAACGCGTCCAATAATATCACTGTCTGTTTCGATTTCGCCCCGATATCCACTAACTTGTGCTAAGCCAGTAATACCTGGCTTTACGAAATGACGAACCATAAATTTATCTACCTTATTAGCATAAACTTCTGTATGGGACAACATGTGGGGTCTCGGTCCAACTACTGACATATCACCAATCAGAACATTAAAAAATTGAGGCAACTCATCTATGCTTGTCTTTCTCATAAAGCGTCCAACTCTAGTAATACGCTCATCAGATTTTGAAACTTGTATTAAATCTGCATCCTCATTTATAATCATTGATCGAAACTTTATACAATTAAAAGATTTATAATTATATCCGTTTCGTTTTTGCTTAAAAAAAACTGGTCCATTTGATTCTAATTTTATAAAAAAAGCTAATACTGGAGTAAGCCAAGACATCACAAAAAAGATTATCGCTAACGAAAAAAACACATCAAAAATTCGCTTAATAACAAGGTTGTACGGATCATCTAAAGGAATCGATCTAAATTCTAAGACTGGGACCAAGCCATAAAAATCTCTTTTAAGTTCTTTATTCAATATGGTGGTTTGCTTTGGTATAAACTTTACTATCTTTAAGTTATTATCAGCAAATTTAGTGATAGCCCTTACCAAGTTAGATGGAATCTCTTCGAGCGAACAATAAATCTCATCAACTTTGTTCTCTATTATATAACTAAAAACACCGTTTAGATCAAACTGTTCGTTTCCATTTACAGGAACGATTCTTGTGTTTATATATCCTGATTGTGGAGTATCTTCAAAAAATCTTGAGACTGCTTTTGACTGCTCATTCGTTCCTAAAATAATAGTTCTTCTAATGTTGCCTTTAAAATAGGCACGATATCGCTTTAGAAGAAAAAAAGAAAAATATTTAAAAACTGAAACAAACAAAAAACAAGATATAATGTATTTAAATATTTCAAGAGGATCAAGATTATAGTTTGGAAAAACTCCTGAGCATGCAAACACAAACAAAGTAAAAAAAACAGTTTGGCGCGCTAATAACTCAAATAAGCGAACGACACTTGAAAAACGATATACCTCATAGAATTTAGTAATAAGTGTGGTTACTATCCAGCCTATAGAAACAATTACAATGAAATTAAGCCAATAAATTTCATTTTTTAACAAAAATAATCCAATGATATTTAATGTTGTTAAATCAATAAAATAAGAGATCGGTTTAATCATCCAAGAATAACGCCCCTGTCTAAAATTACTCACTTGTCTTTTGGTCTTTAAAAAATTTAAACGTAATCATTATTCCTTTTTTTCTTGAAATCTTTGGAGACCAATTTAAAACTCTCTTAGCTAATGAAATATCTGGACGCCTTCGATTTGGATCGTCCTCTGGTAGCGATTCAAATACTACGCCGAGATTCGATTTGCTTACCTTAATAATCTCTTTTGCAAATTCTAAAATGCTTACTTCTTCTGGGTTGCCAAGGTTAACAGGTAAATGATAATCGCTAAAAAGTAATTTATATATACCATCAACCAAATCATCAACATAACAAAATGATCGTGTTTGGCTGCCATCACCAAAAACTGTTAGCGATTTATTCTCAAGGGCCTGACCAATAAAGGCTGGTATTACCCTTCCATCGTCAATCTTCATCCTTGGTCCATAAGTGTTAAAAATTCTTGCTATCCTGGTCTCAAGTCCATGAATACGGCGATATGCCATGGTAATGGCTTCTTGAAAGCGTTTGCCCTCATCATATGAACTGCGAGGACCAATGGTGTTTACATTCCCATTATAAGATTCCGCCTGAGGATGCGATTTTGGATCTCCATATATTTCAGACGTAGAAGCCACCAATATGCGAGCAAATTTTCGGTTTGCTAATTCCAGTAAATTATAAGTTCCAAAAGAATTTGCCATCAAGGTTTGGATAGGCATCTTTAAATGATCCTTTGGGCTGGCTGGTGAGGCAAAATGTATAATAAAATCAAGGGGGCCATCTATGTCTAATTGGCTTACAATATCATGTTCTATGAACTTAAAATTAGGGTTAATTAACATATGCTCAATATTGAGTCTAAGGCCTGTAATAAAATTATCAACGCCAATAACCTCAAAACCCTCTGAGATGAAGCGATCACAGAGATGCGAACCAAGGAAACCTGCAGCTCCAGTAATAAGAACACGTTTGTTCATTGATTTATCATTTAGCACCAAAGATAAATAGATTGTTTGGTTGTATTAAATTTCAGAAAGGTAAATATTCTGTTCTTAAAGAAATTTTTCTTTAAAAATCAATAACACAAACCTAATATTACCTATCAAGTATCTTTTCCACATTCTTTTGGGTTCTTGAGCCAGTCTGAAAAACCATTCAAATCCTAGCGCTTGGATCCATAACGGTGCTCTTTTTAAGTTTCCTGAAATAACATCAAAACTTCCTCCAACACCCATCACAAATGGAACTTTCCTTAATGGCTCTTTATTTCTATGTAAAAAAATTTCTTTTGCTGGCGAGCTTATTGCAACAAATAAAATTTGCGCATTAGAATTAACTATACTTGTTACAATTTCTTTCTCTTCATCTTCATTAAAATACCCATTTCTATAGCCTGCAACAATATCGTTTGAATAAAGATTTTCATATTTCTCTACTATTTTTGAAACAACACGTTCTTTTGCTCCAAAAAAGAAGATTTTGTACTTATTTTTAAACGCTAATTCAACTAAATTCTCCATTAAGTCTATGCCAGCAACTCGTTCCACTATTGGTTTTCCTAAAATCCTTGATGCCCATACAACCGCCTGTCCATCTGCGTTAACTAATTCGCAACTATTTACGCTTTTGCGCAACTCCATATCAGTTTGAATAGATACTAGTTTGCCAGCATTAACAACAGAATGACTAATATGCGACCTTGAGGATATACAGCTCTTTACTTTTTGCAAAGTCTCACGCATAGTCAAATTGTCAATTACAACATTTAACATATGAACCTTTGACTTTCGGAATACTTTGTAATATCTGTCATGACTAGCTTTTAAAACACAAATAGCTAAAGCGACAAATGAATTTGCAAAAAAATTACCTGAAATTAAAAAAATTAGTGAAACAAAAATTAGTATTATACTCAGGCGCGATTTATTCAAAAACAATTGATAAAAAAAATAAAAATAGAACAATCCGCCTGCTATCCCAAAGAAGAAAAATACATCAAAAAGTTCCATTTGTGACCTTAAATCGTAGTTTTCTATCCCACCAAATAAATAGTTAATGAAATTCCATTTTTGCTTGACATATGGAATAGTATTTTCAAAAAATAAACTGTCTCTATATGAAATTAGCTTTGATAAAAATTCATTTAAACTGTTGTTTAATGAATATTTTCTGTAGAATAAAATCATGACAAAAATAAGAACAGCTGAAAAAAGAAAATAAATAAACTTATTGCTGATAATTTTTTGTTGTTTAATGTACCTTGCTAGCAAATAAAAGATTACAAAAATAATTGTCCCATATAAAGCCTTTGTGCCAACGAAAATACACGACAAAAAAATTAATCCTGGCTTCCAGCTAAAATTGGGTTTGTGAATCATATACACTAAAAAGCTTAAAATGTATATGATATATAAATAGCTGCTTGTAGCCGAAGATGAAAAAAAACCATTATAGCCAAAACGACTACCGGCATATGTCTTGGCTAGCTCTATATCAGCAAAAAAAGCAATAATTATAAACAATGAATTTAGGAGCAATATCCATTCAAAAGTGACAAACAAATAAGTGTTTGTATGCTTTTCTTCCTTAATTACTGTGTATAAACTAAGAACTGTGATTGTAAAAATTAATTTTATAAAAACAACAAAAGAATTAAACGAATATGGAGTATCAGTTTGCAGCTGTCCAATTGAAAAAAAGATAAAAAGAAGTAATAGTGAAAAAATCCAATTTGATCTACGCCTCAAAAGCAGAAATAACGTAAATAAAACTCCCCCCCCCTTAATAATCTGTGTTTCTAGAACATGTGTGTTTGTCTGATTAAAAAATTTAAGATAGCACTCAATCAAGCTATATATAATTAATAAGGCCGAAAAAATATATATTTCTGATTGCGCAAAAAATTTATTTAATCTTTCAATTTTCATCACATAAAACTTTTTTAAAACTGAGATTTAAAGCTTTCTTTGCGTCTAAATAGTCAAATATTTTTGCTTTGCTTGCCTGATACATCATATCCCTTAATTTAACTTTATCTTTAAGTAAATTCTTAATTTTCTTTGAAAGATGATTGTAATCCTTTACTTTGAAATATATTTTACAGCCAAAATCATCAAGTATTTGTCTATTTTCAATAATATCTGATGCGATAATTGCTAATTTGCTGGCTATAGCCTCCTTTAAAACTATTGGTGAGTTTTCAAAATGAGACGGAAACAAAAAAATTGAGGATTCCTTAAAGAAGCGAAGCTTTTTTTCCCCCATAACAGTTCCATGAAATTTAAAACATTGGATATTTTGCCTTTCAATCTCCCCCAAAATCCTATGCTTAAAATCTTCATTTTCAAATTCTCCTAAAACGTTGATTCTTAAGTCAGGAAATTGTTTATGCAAAACTGAAATAGCTTTCACTAAATCAAAAAAACCTTTTTTTTCTGAGAGTCTACCTACGTATAGCATCTCTAGCTTTTTATTTTCAATTTTATTATCAAAGTCCCGTAAGTCTATGAAATTTTCTAGTACTATTATCTTTTTGGGTGATATGTGTTTCAAAAAAAAAGGTTTATGGTGTTTTTCTGACAATACATAAACAATGTCACCCATTGAAACTATTGTGGTAAAAATTTTTAATCTATATCCCTTTAAAAAGTAATCGCCTTTAGTTTTTGAGTGAAGGTGAATAAAAATTTTCTTTTGACTTAGCTTTAAAATTATTATGAAAAAGGCTTCTCTTAAAAATGATATATTGGGAACCACAAAAAGATTACAAATGTGAATCTTGTTTGAAAAAACAAAAATTATAAAGTCAATTATGTTCTTAAAAAAATGAAAAAAATTAGCCAACCCCTTTCTCCTGTACAAATCTGCATTTTTAAACCCTCTAGAGGTGTTTAGTTGAATGATATTTAAATTATTGTTGTTTTCACTAAGTAGCCGTTGAAATCTAATGTTAGCGAGAGCAACACCTCCCACAGGCGGTGGCAAAGGACCAACAAATGCAATTGTTTTAATCATATCCCTTTTCTGTATTTTCGTTTGTTAAAATAACGGCACAAATCAAAAAAAACAAATAACTAGCTAAAGGTCTTAATGCAAATCCATTACTTACAACAGATGTCGTCAAATATCCTAAGACCAATGCAACAACAAATATTGATATTCTATTTTTTATGAACAACAATGATATTATTGTTAATACAAAAATAATTGTATAGATAATCCCATTTTCAATTGTGAAGGTTAAATAGTCGTTATGAGACCCCTTTTTTTCAAACCACCACTCAGTGGTCGTTACTAAATCTGAGCCACGGCCCCTACCTAATAAAAGCTCCGTAATATTATACGACTTTAAAGTATTAATTTTTTCGTTATACATTGTGATCCTTCCCGATGAAAATTCATCAAAATTAAAATCTCTGAAAATTACAATAAGAAATCCTAAAATAATTGGAGAGAAAACTAAAAATAAATTAAGAAGTGATTTAAAAGATTTGCTTTTATAATAAAGCATCGATGAAATAAATATAAAATAGAAAACTAAAGCTGTTCTCACATTATACCCAAAAAACAAAAAATAAAATGTCCCTAATAAGAATAAGACCAATAAATACTTACGGTTTCTTAAAAAATAGCTTATTGAAATAAAGACGAGAGATAAAATATAATTATGCGTGTGAAGCCCACTGAAATAAATCGGAAGCCTCTCTTGTCCTCTGTTATAACTAACATTAAAAAAACACAATGCAATAATTGACAAGAAAATTATGTAAAATATAATTTTTTTTAAATTATAATTGAGTCGTAAATGCGAGCCTTTGTAATGAATTATTAAGACAAAAAGAAAATAAATAGGAGAACAAACCTTTAGTGTGTAGGTAATGGAACTAATTATATCCAAACTATTAAACAAAGAAGTGAGAATATTAAAAAAAAACAGAAACAAAGTCAATAAAAACGGTATTATCAAGCTTCCAAGTTTATGAAAATTAATAATTATATATAGTAGGATTATAGGAAACATTAAATACTCTACAAGCCCTGAAAATCCAGGAGAAAGGCCAAAAAAATTATATCGCTCGAAATCTGGAGTCAAATGCCTCAACCACCAACCTAATTTTATGTCTAGATATGAAAATGTTAATTTTATTGCTAATAGAATAAAAATGACATCAACAAAAAGCTTGTTTAATGTTAATTTGTTTCTCATTTAAAGCCTAATGATTAAATTTTTTAAGTTCATGTGCATCATTAATTTTATTAAAATAATCTAGTTTTTCTCTGTTTAATGAGTAAATCTCGCTTAAAGTTAAATTTGTTGTAAAAATTTTAAAAAAACTAATATTCCCGGAAAATTGATTTATCAGTCCTTTGTTGCTCTCCTCCGCTCCAATCAGAATTTCATGAATATTTATGCTATTGCCATGAGCAAATTTAAAGGTTTGATAAGGTTCGCTATCTATGAAAATTTCAATTTTAGTCTTAGAAACATTAAGTGATAAAAAATAAAACCTTCCTTTGTCTAACTGATACGAGTCATAATATGCTTTACTTTTGCTGTTTTTATAATCATAGTCTTTAGCCCAAAAATGATCTGAATTAAAAATTCCAGTAAGCCTGCGGCCACCAAACCAAAGCTTAAATCTTTTGAAGCCCTCTATAGTGTCTTTAATACTAATAAGCACCTGCGAATCTTTTGGCTCTCCAATATTTCTAACCCAAAAGCTTAGGTTAAAATCATTCCCAACCCTTTCTTTGAAGCCATTGATTCTAATATAGGATATATTTTCGTTGCCGCTGAAAAATGCGCCTTCGGAATTAAAGACAACTTCATTAAATGAAAAATCTCCTTCTTCCTGAAATGAAAAGAATTTAGTGGCAGCAGGAACTTTAACTATTTTCTTAATGCCACCATCTTTGCAGCTGGCAAAAAAAACGGAGCTTATTAATAAAACTAGCCCTAGTTGTTTCGCTCTTCCCATGAGTATAAAGTTATATAAAGTATCCCAAAAAAAGAGATCCCCCATGTCCTTACTAATATAGACTCCGTAAGCATTGACATTAAAAATGATAAAAATAATATTGCTAAAAAAATTGACTTCTTTTGATATATCGTTTTTAAAATATACCCAAATAAAAAAAGTATACACCCTCCACCGAACAATCCATAGGTACACAAATACTCAATATATTGATTGTGTGAATTATAATTAAAATTGTAGGCCTCACTATCTAATTTTTTTAAATATTCTGTTTTTCTATAACGGTCTACGCTGCCTGTTCCTACCCCAAAAACTGGTGCTTTTTTAAAAACCTCCAGCGAACTTGACCAACGTACAAACCGTTTATCTTTTTTCTTCAAAACTTTCTGTTTCTCAAAAACATTTAAAGAGTTTAAAAATCTGTCTCTCAAAAAATTGTTTTCTGTAAAAGTGATGATTACAAAAAATGCGGTTATAGTGGTCGAGAGCGATACAAAGGCTAACACTTTCTTTTTCCATAGCAAATAAAAAACACTATAAATAACCAAGCAAAAAATAGCATTCCGTGCCATCAAATGCACTAAAAAAAGAACCAAAACAAAAAAAGACAAATACAGTTTAAAGCCCGATGACTCATTTCTACCTTGGCCTAGACCGTAAAACAAAAAAATCAAAGCCGCATTAATAAATAATGCAAGATAAGGTGTGTGAACGCCTACTATCTCAGACAGGCGGTGATGAGAATATTCCTTAGTAAATAAAAACTTTAAAGACAGTCCTTCGTTTAATAAATCAAAAGCAACTCCTAACCAGCAAAAGATCGCAGAAAGCAAGCATCCTAAAACTAAAAATTTAAATGCAATCTCAACCTTATTTTTAAACCAAGAGTTCATATATATCGCAAAAATTGAAAAAAACAATATGGGTGTTGTTTTAATAAAAATCCTTGCTGATTCGTCAAAATTTGTGGAAAAAGCTAAGCTTAAAAGCGGGAGTAAAACGGGTATGTTAAGTACTAATAATTTGACTGGATTTTTTTTGTTTATCTTGCCAGCAGAAATCATATAAAGGGTGAAAAAAAGGAAAAAAATTATTGAAAAAACCCCGTTGAAAAAAAGTCCAAGCGGCAAAGTCATCACTAGCAAAAAAAACGACCACTTTGAAAAAAGCTCAAATGAGTTTTTGAAAGATGACATGGTTATATTTAAACTCACTTTTTAATAAAAATTTAAAACAAAGTAATTTAGAATATTAAAACATATTTATTTGCTATTTATTATATTTCTATAATATTTTACTAAAAAAATCTGTCTCAATGATATGGACAATAAACTTGCAACAGCAACTCCATATATACCTAGCTTAGAAAACAACACGACACTAAGTATTATGTTTGACACAAATGCAATAATGTTAATTACAAAATTCGTTTTAAATCTTTTCTCAACCACTATCATAGTACCATAAAGAGTTGAAAGAGCTTGAAAAATTTTCGAAACTAATATAAGCAAGAACAAAACAAACATCTCTTCAAAACTTGTAAATATATAACCTGTCAGAAGATAAAAGATCAAAATCAAAATTAAAGCAGATAGTATCACCAAATAAGTTATGTTTTTGTTTAGGCGCTTTACATACCCCTTATCTGATTTAAGTCTCTCAATGTCTACTTGGACTAAAGTCATAGGAACAATTAACAGAATTGCAGCGATATTAAGAGAGAATCCGTAGTTTGCAATATCTTCATTTGCTTTGCTAGAAAAAATCTTAAGAATAAATATATCAGTATACAAAAACATAATATTGATAAAATTGCTCAAGACAAGAGTTAGCGAGCTTGTTAATAGCTTACCAAATAGGCTCAAATAATTTTTTAATCTTAAGCGTTTAGCTATATACTGTCGTCTCAGCTCATATAGAAAATAAACTAGTAATGGCCCAATTAATATGTAATTAACATAAACATATGCCTTCCCCTTAATCTGAAAAAAATAAATTAAAACAAAAAGTAAAATGTAAAAAGCAGCAGAAATTATTGTCTTAAATAATGAAGCGTAAGTGCTGCCCCTGAAAACCAATAAATAAGAATGTGTAATTCCGCCAGTAAAAAAAAGTGCACAAAACATGAAAGGTAGAACTAAAATAAAATAGGGTGTAAAGCTTAAAAAAATAATTGCTGCAACTGAAATAGTAGTTATAAACAAAAAGGATAAAAAATAGAAATTAACTTTGCTCTCGATGCTTCGGGTATAGCTCATTATAAGAGATGGAAGACCAAAAGCAAAAAGAGATGCACCCAGCTCAACTATTTTTTTATAATACTCTAATTCACCATAATGAAATTTTGTAAGATAGTAGGCAGCAAACAACATTACAAAATACTCCAATCCCCTGCTAAAAACTATTGATGAAGCATAAATTAAGTATTTGCGGGCCTGATTCATAAATCCTATTTTGATAAGACTCCGCAAAAATCTAGAATAATTTTCTCCTTGGCATGACCAAATGTCTTAAATTCATCGTGTGCCACTAAGAAAACCAAAATGTCTGCTTTTTGTACAGCTTCCTCATAACTAGTTAATTTATAATCGGGGTGAGAGTCAATATTTGGTTCAACAATGAAATGGCTTTTGTTCTGTTCTCCATTTAATGCGGTGTGAATAATTTTAACAGCCGGAGAGCCTCTTAAATCATCAATATTTGGTTTAAAAGCCATCCCCATAAAAGCAATATTTGCCTCAACGCCCTTTTCTATCTTAAACTTAAGCCGTTGATTATTGATCCTTTCAACACACCATAAAGGCTTGAAATTATTTACCTGACGAGCCGTTTTAATAAGCTTCGCTTCTTCATTATAATCGGATAAAATAAAATATGGGTCTACTGCTATACAGTGTCCTCCAACCCCACATGCGGGAGATAAAATATTCACTCTTGGATGCTTATTTGCAAGTTCTATCAGTTCCCAAACATCAATACCCGATTTGTGACAAATCAGTGAAAGTTCATTTGCAAAAGCAATCTGAACATCTCTAGAAGAGTTTTCAACTAATTTACACATTTCAGCAGTTTTTGCAGTAGTCCTGTGTAAACCACCCTTCACAAATTTTTGGTAGAAAGAAATAGCCCTTTCTGTAGAGGCTTCATTAATACCTCCAATAACTCGGTCATTACAAATTAGTTCCTGCATAACATTGCCAGGAAGGACGCGCTCTGGACAATAAGCCATGTGTATTTTATTTACTAACTCTGGGCGCTTTTCATAAATGAGTTCCATCATTTTATCCATTGTCCCAACAGGTGATGTCGACTCAATTATAAATAAATCATTATTTTTTAAAAGAGGGATAATGCTTCGTGTTGCGGCTTCAACAAATGAAATATCTGGCTCATTATTCTCTTTAAAAGGAGTAGGAACTACAACTAAATATGTATTAGCTTCAATAGGGAATAAACTTGCTTTCAAATACCCCCCCGCTACGGCCTTGGATATTGCCTGCCCTAATCCCGGCTCGGCTATGTGAATTCTTCCTTTATTTATTATATCAACAATTTTAGGGTTTATATCAACCCCATGAACAAATAATTTGCTTTCAGTAAGTAACGCAGCGGTTGGAAGGCCAATGTATCCCATCCCAAGAATTACAACATCAGTTTTTCTGCTCATATTAAAAGTTCCTTATATCATGGATATTATGTGGTTTACAATTCTCTTCGACGCTTTTCCATCACCATACGGATTCTTAAGGTCAGCCATCTTGTTGTAAACCTCTTGTTTGGCTATAATCCTTTTAACTTCAGATAAAATCATTTCAGGCTGCGTTCCAACCAAAATGGCTGTCCCTGAATCTATAGCCTCTGGCCTTTCTGTTTTATCTCGAACAACTAGCACAGGCTTGCCAAGGCTTGGCGCCTCCTCTTGTATGCCACCACTATCTGTAATAATTAAGTGAGCTTTTTCCATTAACCAAACAAAAGCGGGATAAGATACAGGGCTAATTAATTGAATATTATTTGTTTGATTTAAAAGATCATATACAGGTTTTTGAATTTCTGGGTTCAAATGTACTGGGTAAATAATCTGAAGGCTTGGGTCAATCTCTAAAATTTCTTTAAAAGCCTTGCAAAGCCTAATTATCCCAGAACCATGGCTTTCTCTTCTGTGAACGGTGACTAAAATCATTTTCTTGTCTTTTTTAATCAGCTTCTTAAGCTTATTTATTTTACTGTTCTCGTATCCGGGTGCTTTAATTTTTCTTACAGCAAATTTTAAAGCGTCTATAACTGTATTACCAACAACAACTATATTACTGGGGCTCTTATTCTCTAGAACTAAATTCTTTTTGGCTGCCTCTGTGGGGGCGAAATGGACTTGAGAAATAACAGAATTTATTCGGCGATTCATTTCCTCTGGAAAAGGTGAATGTAAATCATAAGTCCTTAAACCAGCCTCAACATGGCAGACAGTCGTGCCAAAATAAAAGGCTGCTACACCAACAGCCATCGATGTAGTCGTATCGCCATGAATAAAAACATAGTCAGGAACAAAGACCTCTAGAATAGGCTTTATGCTTGTAATAATTGAAGCGGTTAGGCTATAAAGATCCTGGTCGGGCTTCATTAGATCCAAATCAAATTCTGGTTGAATTTCAAAAAACTTAAGCACCTGGTCTAACATCTCGCGGTGCTGCCCAGTTACACAAACTCTAGTGTCAAATTGATCAGAATATTTAGAAAACTCTTTAACCAAAGGCGCCATTTTTATCGCCTCGGGCCTGGTCCCAAAAATTATTAAGTTTCTCGTCATTTAATTGGCGCTATATATGCTTAAGATTTTGGTCTGTATCTCTCTAAATAATTTAGAAATTCCATAGCAAGAAGCAATCCAAATGTTACTAGAATTAGCGCAAACATATAGTAAGTTTTAATTGTAAAAGAAACACCCAATAGATCTTTTGTATTGTCAACAAAGCCGCTGTCCTGTTTGCTTGATATTAAATCAATAATGTTTTGTTTATCCTTCAATTCGCGTTCTATTTTAACAATCTCCTTCCTTATCTCAATGTCACTTTTATACAAATCAAATTCATACGTTTTATCACTGTCAGTATTGCCATCAAAACTTATTCCAATATCTGCGGCTGCGTTAGAATCTAGCCTGTTTTCTAAAACGCGTTTGTATGTTCTTTGTAAAGAGTCTGACTTTATTAATGCCTTTTCAAGGGCTGCTTTGTTTTGTTGAAGCTCTAAAATATCCTTTGCCTGTTCATTCAGAAAAAAATCATTTGTCGCAATATTTTTAACTATGTTGCTAAAAACACTGTTGAAATTTACTCGAGTCTTTGATTTAATGCTAATTTGCTGGAATTTGTGTTTATAGTCCTCTATATTTTGAACAAAATCTTCATATTCGATTTTTGATATTGCCAAGGAATCAAGATCTGTAATATACCTGTCGAATAAAATAACCCTGTCATTATCAGTGATCACTGGCTCAATACTAAACCCTACAATTTCCTTAGTTGACTCTTCCTCTATGCCAAGGACTTCACCTAAGACCTTATAATCGCCGTCTTGTAAAAGCCCATTGTAGTAGATGATCGAACCATATAAGTTTTCGCCCGTTTCATAATTTTGCTTAACAGAAATTGTGGATTTATATGTGGGGGGAGAAGTCTTGTCAAACAAAAATCCAATTCCTAAGCCAGCTAACGCCGTTATCAAAAAAATGACCGCTCTTTTTCTAATGAAAAAGACTAGCCAAACAAAGGCAAGAAAGAGATTATTAAAAATTCCTTCAACAAAAAGAAAAAATTTATTAAAAATATTACCAATAACTTTAAAAAGCTGACCAACGTCAACATCCTCATTAGACTTTTTATTTTTTGTGCTCATTAATTACTCTTTATTTGGATGGTATTATCTAAGGTTTAACACTCTAGATGATTATCATTATAAACGGTTTAAAATTGTGATTATTGCTTTAAATAATCGTCAATTTTTTTAAATTTTGAAATTTATTTCAGCAAATATACACTATTTAACAAGATTGTTGTTGTGCAAATAGTTAGCAATTTTTCGATCATTTGAAAGTCTTGGTATCTTATTTTGGCCTCCAAGCTTTCCAATAGATCTCATATATTTCATAAATCCACCTTTCGTGACGACGCTTATACTTAAAGGTTTTAATATTTTCCCAGAAATTAAATCCTTATAATAGATGTTTTGATTTTGCATCTCATTGTCTATTTTTTTGCTAAAAAGATCAATATTCACAGGAAGAGAATCAAATTCTATAAGCCACTCATGGTGAGGCAATCCCTTCGCTGGGTTAACAAATGGAGCTACTGTGAACTCATTGATGCGTGCGTTTTCGTTGACTAGGGCAGTTGTAATAGCACTTTCAACCTCTTTGGCAATAACGTGCTCCCCAAAAGCTGATATAAAATGCTTTATTCTTCCTGTAACAATTATCCGGTATGGATTCAATGATGTAAACTCAACAGTGTCCCCTATGTTGTATGCCCAAAGTCCTGCATTAGTAGAAACAACCATAACATAATTTACACCAAGTTTGACTTTAGAAAGTGGTATTCGGTGCTGATCCTTTTCAAAAAATGTATCTACAGAAACAAACTCATAAAATATGCCCGAATCAAGTTGAAGCAACATTCCTCTGGTATCCTGAAGATCTTGAAAGGCAAAAAAACCTTCGCTTGCTGGATAAAGCTCAATACTGTCAACTTTTTTGCCTATGAGTCTTTCGAACTTTGCTCGATAAGGTTCAAAGTTAACTCCTCCAAAAATTAATAAACTGAATCTTGGAAAAATCTCGCTTACCGTTATCCCTTTTATATTAATCAATTTTTCAAAATACATCTGAACCCAAGAAGGAATTCCAGCAATTATAGTCATATCCTCATTCAGTGTCTCCTCTACAATTTTCTCAATTTTTGTTTCCCAATCTTCAATACAATTAACCCCCCAACTTGGCATTCTTGATTTTTGAAGATAAGAAGGGACAAAATGCGCTGAAATACCTGAAAGCCTACCTGTTTTTATCCCATTAGTTTCAGTCAGTACTGGGCTACCTTGTACAAATATCCACTTACCCACAACAAATTTTGCTTTTCCTGTATCATGAATGTAGCTTAATACTGCATTTCTAGACGCTGAAATTTGAGCCGCTATTGACTGCTTTGTAATTGGAATATATTTAGTACCGGAAGTTGTCCCAGATGTCTTTCCTAAGTACATCGGCTTTCCTGGCCATAAAATATCAGATTGCCCGGCAGAGACCTTGTCAAAATAAAACTTTAATTCTTCATAATCGCGTATGGGTACATTCTCAACAAAGTCTTTATAATTTCTAATAGTTCCAAATTTGTGATTCTCCCCAAACTCAGTCTTACAGGCTGTCCTGATTAGCTTTTTAAATACTTTGTTTTGAGTTTTTATTGGAAATTTGGCCCAGTGTCTGATTCTATTTACTACTATTGCAGCAAAAGCTTTAGCTAAATAAATTCTTAAAAAAGCCATTTTGTTAAAAATTTATAAATAACGTAGGGTCAATGGGATTTCCATCACTCCACAGTTCGAAATGTAAGTGGGGGCCTGAGCTTAGCTCCCCTGAGGAGCCAGAACTAGCTATAACCTCCTTCGCTTTTACAAAATCACCTTGACGACTAATCAGAGATCTATTGTGCTTATATACGGAGAGAATTTTTTCACCGTGATCTATGATTATCACATTGCCGGTGTCGGAAGTCCAGGAGGCAAAAATCACACGCCCTGCTGCAATTGATTTTACTGGCGTTCCTTCCACAACTACCACATCCACTGCATAGTGCCTGTTTTTCAAATCAAAGCCTGAACTTATAGTCCCATTAACAGGTGGCGAAAAATTTAATTTCTTTGGAGGGCTTGCAGTCTTGAAAAGACTGTATCTGTCCTCCCGATCAACTCTTTCCCTAAAAATTGAATCCTGCTTTGATCGGTTTAATCCTGAAGTATCAATCTTGATTTTGAGAGATGAGTAGATTGAGTCCTTATTAATTGACTCAAAATTAGCCTCGCCTGTTAAAACCTTTTTAATTGATTTAATATATTCATCATTAAATTGTGTTGCAGCGTATAAGGAGTCGGTTAATTTATTTAAACTGATAACTTGCTTGTAAAGATTTGGCGAGGTATAGCCGGGGATATATTCCCTCAACGGCGTATAAGCAATAAGTAGGGTGGTCAAAAAGACTAAGACAATTGCAGTAGAAAAGATGGTGATAAAAACGTTAAACCGTGTCAACCTCATTGCAAAACGCTCCTCAAATGTTTCCTCGTTTAGGAAAATTATTCTGTATTTGGCAAGCCACTTTTTTTTAAAAAGTGTTCTTTTTCTTGATTTTTTAGTCATATGCAACAAAATAAAAAAAAATGGTCATTTGACTAACATATTTAATACTAAAATTATTTTTAGTAACATATTTGCTCTATTATTGTTAACTTTACGCAATAAAAAAAAAGCATGGATTTAAATATGATAATTTTAGCCTTAGGCCCATGGCAAATTGTTTTAGTTGCCGTTGTAATTCTCCTAATTTGGGGTGGGAAAAAAATTCCTGAACTAATGAAGGGCCTTGGAGGGGGCATAAAAGAATTTAAAAAAGCCAGCCGGGAGGACGAAAAAAAAGATTCAGGTGAAGAAGATTAAGTTTCACTTAACCGAATAAATTATCTAGAAAAATTTAATAGAACGAATTATAGTTTCTAATTCGAACAAATAATCCCGTTTTCGTTTAGAAGGAGCATATACAAAACCGTCTGCAAATAAAAGCCTCTTATTTTTATTATCAACAAAACAGTAGTTAACAAAGGGGCCTGACATAAATGTCTTGCTTACCTTCCATAAGCTTCTCGTTTCATAAGCTATTCTATTGTCAAAAACGACTTGTGTGAATGATGGTTTGTAGTTTGGCTCTATGAGCATAAAATCGCCTCTTTCGCCACCAAATTGTCCTGGAACAAAACTTGTAGAAATAGAGTCGCGTTGTCTACAAACAAATTGTAAATCTAATGTCTTTAGATTTTGACTCTTAAGTGGAATACTGTACAACATTAAATTCAAGCTCACATTCTCATTATCTTTTCTTATCCAAAAAAAGTTCTCTCTTGCTGTTGCAATTCTATAAGTCCTAGGAAGATTTATTTTTACATTTAAAGCCGTTTTTACTTGACTATTATTAATTGATATATTGTTCAGCTGAATACTCTTTTGTTCTAACTCAACGGCCTTAAATCTCTTTAACATGTGTTCAGAATTTCTTTTAAAAATCTTAATTAAATCCTCTCCAGATGAAGCTGTTATTTCGCAGTAAAGCTGAGGCCTAGAATAAAGGTCTTCAAAAAACTTGACCTCACTATAATCACTTTGTCCAATTCTTAATATTGCTTTATTTTTGAAAATTTTGTTATCTGCCTGCTCAAAATCAAAAGGAGTAATGTGCACTAAATCAAAATGCGGTTCTTTTTGGGGTAGACCGTAAATTTCTGCCCATATACTGTCTCGCATGAAGTCACCAAGCATGCTGTCCCATAAATTAGTTTCAGCTACTACAATAATGCTATTTGTATCGCCAAGCGAAGGAGGCGTAAGTTTTCTCTCCTTTTTTTCGTTAGCACACGAAACAAACAGAGCCAATAATAAAACGCATAATATTCTAAAATTAATAGTCATGGAATTAATTTTTTTAAACCCGTTCTATGATCGAAAATTATTTATAGTTTTTCGAATTGATTCTTTCATAAAAGTTCTTTTGATATTTGTTTCAATTCTGTTATGCTGATTATTAAACAACAAACTTGTTTGATAATCTAAATTCCGGGTGTATATAATTAGCTTATCTCCAATGTTAATGTTATCGGTTTTCAAGTTATTCCATCGCTTAATTTCACTTACCTTAACTTTAAACTTTTGTGCAATTTTGCCCAGATAGTCACCAGAAACAACCCTGTAAATTATCTTAGAGTCCATTTTGTAAAATTTTGGCAAAGGCTCTTCTCGACTATCAATCTCTTTTTGTGCATAGGCATAAACCTCTTCTTCATTTGTAATAAATAAACCTATATACTTTAGGGGCAATCGTAAAGTATAGTTTCTTTCCTCAATGTTAGGTATAATGTTAAGCTTATACGACGGGTTTAAAAACTCTAACTCGTCTGTGGTAATTTCGAAAATGTCAGTTAAGTGGTCAAAGTGAATCGTTTGGCGAATTTGAACTGTATCGGTCTTTAAAAAATTAAACTGTGGCTCCTCAAGAGCTATACCGTGGGATTTGGCATATTCAAAAATATATAGCGTTGCAAAAAAAGCTGGAATATAATTTGCTGTTTCTTTTGGAAGAAAAGGCCTTATGTTCCAAAAATTCGTGTAACCTCCGGAACGCCTGATTGCTTTTGTTACGTTACCGGGCCCTGAATTGTATGCTGCCATTGCGAGAGTCCAATCGCCAAAAATATCGTAGAGAGACTTTAGGTATTTAGCAGCTGCATTAGTCGCTCTTAAAGGGGCTAATCGTTCATCAACATAGCTGCTTACTTGAAGATCATAAATTTTACCTGTTGAGAACATAAACTGCCAAAGGCCAGATGCACCTGCTGAAGACTTTGCCCTAGGTAACAAGGCAGATTCAACAATTGATAAATACTTCATTTCCAGAGGAACACCTTCTCTAGCAAGAATTTCCTCAAACATGGGGAAATAATAACCGCTTCTTTTAAGTAGTTTTTTGTAAGAACTTCTTCGGCGATCAAGATAAGTATTTATGAAATGACCAATAATAGGATTGTAAGCAATATCGATTGGTGTTTTCGAGTCCAGATAAGCCAGCCTCTTTTTGATTGTATCTAAATTAATTGATCCTTTGTAAAGGGATTGATTATCAACTTCATGCCTTCTGTTATCTAAATCTAATATGCTTGCCTCAAAAAGAGAGTCTAAAATTCCTGCTGCTTTAAAGTCATTTAATAAAATTATTGTGCTGTCAACTTTAATCTTTTCTTGTTGACTGAACCCATTAAAAAAAACAAATACTATAATTAAACTTGTTAGTCTCATAAGAATCATCTCATATTAATAGCCCTTATCCCGGGCAAGGATTTACCCTCAAGGCTCTCTAGCATAGCTCCTCCACCAGTGCTTACATAACTTACTCCGCTCTCAAAATTAAACATTTTCGCTGCAGCAACAGAATCGCCTCCTCCAACAAGTGAGAAAGCTCCATTAGATGTTGCATTTACAACGGAGCGCCCAAGAGCCTTTGTGCCTTCTGAAAATTTTGATAGTTCAAACACCCCAAGAGGACCGTTCCATAAAATCGTTTTACAATCTTGAATTATATCGTTAAAAACGTTGCTACTTTTAGGCCCACAATCTAATCCCTGCCAATTCTTTGGTATACTAAATGAATCTGAAATTTTAATATTTGCTGAATTATCAAGTCGGTCAGCAATTATAACGTCCTGTGGGAGATGAATCTTAACTTTTTTTTCTTTTGCTAAATCAAGTATACTTAAAGCCGTGTCCACCTTGTCTGGTTCAAAAATAGAATCTCCAATGCCCCCCCCTAGAGCCTTAATAAAAGTATAGGCCATTCCGCCGCCTATTATTACATGATCCACCATATCAAGGATGTTTAATATAACTTTAATTTTTGAAGACACCTTTGCTCCGCCCAAAATAGCAACAATTGGCTTCTCGCCTGATTCCATAACTTTTCCAATGGCTTTAATCTCCTTTGAGAGAAGATAGCCAAAACACTTTGAATTAGGGAAAAATTGAGCTATTACAGATGTTGAAGCATGTGCTCTATGTGCTGTCCCAAATGCATCATTTATATAAAAGTCTCCTAAAGACGCTAGCTCCTTTGCGAAACTATAATTTCCGTTGGTTTCCTCTTTATAGTATCTTAAGTTTTCCAATAAAAGGATTTCTCCTGGTTTTAAGCCCTGTGATAATTCTTTAGCTTGCCAGCCAATGCAATCATTTGAAAAAACAACATTTCTTTCAAAAATCTCCTCAATTTTATATAGAATGTTAAGCATGGAAAATTCTTTTTCGCTCGCCTTAGGCCTCCCCAAATGAGACATAAGAATACAACTTCCTCCATCATCTAAAATCTTTTTTATAGTTGGCTTTGACGCTAATATTCGTGTATCGTCAGAGACCTTTAATTTACTGTCTAAGGGAACATTGAAATCTACACGTATTAAAACTTTTCTGTTTTTAAAATTAATATCTTTCATTTTGATAATTGGTAAAACTTAAATGGCGCTTTAATCGTCTAAGTTAAGTATTTATTTGAGCAGGTAAAAGAATTACCTAACATGTTCATAAAGTAATAAATAATTTTTTAAGTTAGAGGAACCATGTTGGGAAAAAGCTATATTTGTTATATCTGTATATGTTAGAAATCGTTGGACAAAAAAAGCTAAAAGAACAGCTACTAAGCAATATAATCAATAGTAGGATTCCGCACGCTCAAGTTTTAAATGGAAAATATGGTTACGGAGGGCTGCCGCTCGCAATTAATTATGCTCAAAAAATTATTGAAAACTCGCTCTCCGAGAAAGAAAAGGTAAACCCCTTAAATCACCCAGACATTCATTACTATTTCCCAATTATAAAAAATGCTTCTTCTAATCAAAAAAGTTCTAAAGACTATCTAAATGACTGGAGAAGTTTTATTGTCAATTCGGCATATGGAAACATCAGTGAATGGCATAACCAAATTGGAGCTGGCAATAAACTGGGTGTTATTGGTGTAGATGAAGCAAAAGATATTGTAAAATGTATTTCACTAAAATCATTTTCTGGGGGCTACAAGGTTATAATCATATGGGGCTGTGAAAGAATGAATAATAGCTGTGCCAATAAATTGCTTAAGTGGGTTGAAGAACCAACAAAGAATACAACAATCATCCTCATAACGGCGAAAAAAGAATCATTGCTAGACACAATCCTTTCGAGATGTCAAATAATAAATGTCAAGCCTATAGATTCAACAGAAATATTCAGTGTGCTGAACAAAAAAAACTCTGCTGACGATTCTAAAAAATATACTAGCCTTGCTGAAGGAGACTTTGGAAAAGCTCTTCAGTTGATTGAGAAAAAGGGGCAAGACAAAGTTTTTGAAGAACTCTTTATTGCTTGGATGAGATTCTGTTACAGATTAAAGACAGAAAAAAAAACGGTATCTAAAGTTTTTGAATGGAGTGACAAAGTCTCTAAGCTTGGAAGAGAAGCTGAAAAAGAGTTTTTGGAATATTGTATGGAGGTTTTTAGAAAATCAATGCTCATGAATTATGGTGCTTCTAGCCTAGCGAAAACAGAAATTAAAGACAATTCTTTCTCGCTTGTAAAATTCGCTAGATTTGTTAACAATATTAATATAGAAGAGATTGCTAACGAAATTGAAAAGGCTGTTTACCACATTGGAAGAAATGGAAATTCCAAAATAATATTCACTGACCTGTCGTTCATCATCTCTGATCTTCTGCACAAAAAAACAAACAATAGAAAAAAGTAATAGAAAAACAAAATACGACTGTTTTTTTCTATCGTTTTAAGAGCTCTAATTTAAGCTGTAATTAGCATATAATCTTTTTTGAAGCAACCACAGCTTGAGCTCAATGAAAGTGCTGTAAAAAGGTTGCTATGGCTTATTTAATCCTTATTACATAAATCAATGAGGAAAACTGACCGCTAAATATTGCTTTTATATTAGAAATTAGCCCAACTAAAAATGCTTGTAATATTTTATAACGGCCGTACTTATTGCGAGTTGAAAGCAAGCTAATGTAAAATGAGTCCAACCACATTGGATGTATAGACTCGACAACCATGCCGTGCTTTTGAAAAAGAGAAGAAATTGAATTTTTTGAAAAATGCCAAAGATGTCTAGGCACATCATATGCAGCCCAAAACTTACAAAAGAATTTAGCATCATAACTTCTAAAGTTTGGGCAAGCTAAAACTATTCTCCCTTCTGATTTGATCAATCTTTTTAAGTTACGGATTTGAGAATCTAGTTCTGGTAAATGTTCAAGAACATGCCACAAAGTTATCACATCAAAAGTTTGTGCACCTAAAGCTGCTAGATACGACGGGGGCATAACAAGATCCGGAACTGATTTGTTTGCAACGTCTCTAGCTTTCTTAATCGAGTCAACACCCTTAGCACTCCACCCTCTCTTTCTTACTGCTAGAGGAAAATCGCCAGAACCTGAACCAATGTCTAACACAAACCCTCCTTCTGGAACGAACTTTGATACAAGGCTAACCTTTAACTTGATTGATAATTTTCTGGCATAGTAATAAGCCCATTGATAAATCGATTTGTAACCAGTGATGTACGAATCATACTCGTCGTGGACGTAATAGCGTTCAATGTCTTGAGCGCTTAGCTGAGGGTGTGTAATTAACATGTCATGCTTCTCGTTATAAAGCAAATCGTATTGCTTACTGCTTATAGCATAATCACGACACCTTATGTATATTGATTTATTTTTGAGCACTTGTTCCACGTGGAACAAAAATATAAAAAGAACTCGAATTATCTCCCCATGTAAACCAGAAGAACTGAAACATCATTTGGAGAAACTCCACTTATTCGAGAAGCTTGTGCAACCGTTTCAGGCTCAATTGAAGCAAGCTTTTCTCGCGCTTCAGCGCTCATGGATTTTAATTTGCTATAGTCAAAGCCCTTAGGAATTCGCAACCCCTCTAACCTTGTAAGTTTGTTTGCGTTGTTTCTCTCTTTATCAATATAACCTGAATACTTGACCTGTATTTCTGCTTGTTCAATAACTTCATCGTCAAAACTATTTTCGTTAATGTATTTTTCAACAGAGGGAAAGCCGTATAGATCAGACATGGTTATCTTTGGCCGTGAAAATATTTTAAACACCTTGTTTGATTGCTTTATCGGGGAGGAGTGTTTTGCTTTTAATACAGGATTTGCAATGCCAGGCTCAACGCTCTGGTTCCTGTAAAATGAAACCAATTTGTTGGTTTTTTCAATCTTGCTTCCTACCCTATTAAATCTATCCTGTGATGCTAGCCCTATGTCAAAACTCTTCATTGTAAGCCTTATGTCAGCATTATCTTGACGTAAAAGAGTCCTGTACTCTGCGCGTGAAGTGAACATTCGATAAGGCTCCTCAGTCCCCTTAGTAATTAAGTCGTCTATTAGAACGCCTATATAGGCTTCGTCCCGTTTTAACACAAACGGTTCTTCTCCAGAAACAGCAAGAGAAGCGTTTATTCCAGCTATCAAGCCCTGTGATGCAGCTTCTTCGTACCCTGTTGTGCCATTGATTTGTCCAGCAAAAAACAAATTTTTTACAATTTTTGTTTCAAGAGAATATGTAAGCTGGGTGGGCGGAAAATAATCATACTCAATTGCATAGCCAGGACGAAAAAACCTAACCTGCTCAAAGCCTTCAACAAGTCTTAAGGCTCTAAACTGGACGTCTTCTGGAAGTGACGTTGAAAATCCATTTATGTAACACTCAACAGTGTTCCAGCCCTCAGGCTCAACAAAAATTTGGTGGCGGTCTTTCTCAGAAAAACGATCTATTTTGTCCTCGATTGACGGGCAATACCTCGGCCCGACGCTTTTGATTCTCCCATTAAACATTGGAGATCGATCAAAACCCTCTCTTAGCAAATCATGAACGTCCGTTGAGGTGTATGTAAGATGACAAGAGCGCTGGCGTTTAAGCATCGACGAGGTGTTTAAATAAGAAAAGGTTTTGGGTTCATCATCACCAGGCTGCTCAATCATCTTTTCAAAATTAAGTGATCTCCCATCGACCCGAGGTGGGGTACCTGTCTTCATTCGACCGTAGTCGAACCCTAGATCAATTAACTGCTCTGTAATCCCTTTTGAAGCCTTTTCTCCAGCTCTGCCACCTCCAAAATTTTTTTCACCAATGTGAATCAAGCCATTCAAAAACGTTCCATTGGTTAAAACTACGGAGCGAGAGCTGATTTTGGTCCCAAGAGAAGTCTTTACCCCAACACACTTATTGCCTTTAATTAGAAGCCCAACGACCATCTCTTGGTAGAAGTCAAGATTGCTTGTTTGCTCAAGCATACTCCGCCAGTCCTCAGCAAATCGCATGCGGTCACTTTGGACTCTGGGACTCCACATTGCTGGGCCCTTAGACTTATTAAGCATTTTAAACTGGATAGCAGAAGAGTCGCTAACAAGCCCACTATATCCTCCAAGCGCATCTATCTCTCTTACAATTTGTCCTTTCGCTATTCCTCCCATGGCCGGGTTGCAGGACATTTGAGCTATGCTTTGCAAATTCATGGTAACCAATAGGGTGCTCTTGCCCATATTTGCTGAAGCCGCAGCGGCTTCACTGCCAGCATGTCCGCCGCCTACTACTATTACATCATATTCTCTATCAAACATAGTTGTTTGTATTGTTCCACGTGGAACTTTCTTGCAAATATACATTAACTGTTTAGAAAAAACTGCTCTAAGTACAAGTCTTCCTTTGCTCTAATTTCATTCTTCTGGATCAAAGTTTTGTCCTTATAACTACACAGATGCAAAACCCCATGGATAATGACCCGTGCTAACTCCTGAGAAAACGACACACCATAGGTTTTAGCGTTTTCACTAACTCGTTCAACTGATACACAAATGTCTCCACCTATCTGATGCTTGTCACTATAGTCAAATGTAACAACATCCGTAAAGCTGTCATGTTTTAAGTATTGTAAATTAAGTTTATGAAGCTGAGGGTCATTAAAAAACACAACGCAAACTTCCGAGATTAAAAAACCTTCCGCCTTAATAACATTAGAAATTAAATTCTTATATGCTTCCTTCTTCTTTAAAGAAAACCCTGTGTGGCTAATTAGACTTATCATAACTCTTTTTAAAATAGTCCAAAACTCGCTTTTTATATTCCGGTGTCAATGGAAGGCTTTCTCTTCTTAGCTGCTCCTTCATTTGTAACCGGTTTTCTATCTCTTTTTGTTTAGATTTTTCATAACTAGACTCATAAACGTCAACGTTTGGAGATGATTGTCGTCTCTCAGCTTGGCCTTGATTGTTAAGCGCCTTTTCGAACTTAAGGAGTTTATATTTAAGCTCCTTCATCTGAGAAATAACCCTTGCGCTGGTCCCTTCATTAATGAGGTGCCTCTCAATATCTGTGATAGCCCTTAAAAGATTGTTCCCTTTAGTCTTAATCCCCTTCGCTTTCAAAAGATTCTCAAGTGCCGTCCTTAACTCCTGTTGTTTTTTATACATCTGCATAATTGCCTCACTATGTTCCTCTGAATAATGTAGCCCCTCTTCTCCTTTATTCCTCGCTTTTGATTCATTGCTATGGCCTCCTTCAGAGCCTTCTTCAGAGCCTTCTTTTTCTTTTCCCTTTAAATTATCGTTATTACCCGAACTCATTCCTTCGGCTTTTTGCTGTAGTTCTTGCTGAGAAATTATAATATCAGGGAGCTGCATATCGCCTTCGCCCTGCCCTGGAGACAGTTGCATTTCCATTGAGTCCAAAATGTCGCTAAGAAGGTCAGCTAAATTGTTGCTTGCAGTCAAGGCATATCGTTGGGCGGAAATAGCCTGAGAAAACTTGCTGTCTGAATAGAGGTCTAAGGATCTATCAATATTAACAAAAACGTCCTGGATCTCTTTATTTATGTTCTGCGAGATTGACGGTTGCCTTAACGAAATTACAAACAAGCTGTCATCAATATGCTCAAAATGTGTGCGAAGGGTCTTTTGTTTAACAAGATTGGTTGATCGCTTAATTGACGTATGTTGATGGCCGCTAAAGCTTTTAATCAAATCTTCTTGTTCAAATGAAAAAAGAATTAAGTTGTCCAAAATTTGACGTAACATTTCTATGTCCTCTTGAATAAATTTGCCTGAGCCTATAGAAAGTCCTTGAGCGATTTGGTTAGCCATGTTTTCCATTTTCTGATAGGCTCTGCGTTGAGACTCCTTTGCTTCGTTAGAACTGTCAACGCCGTTATTATTTGTTTTATTAAGTCCCTTTGCTGCCTGCTCTAAATCTTTTTTTATAGACTCAGAATTGTCAGAAAAATCGGGGAGCTCCATAGGTTTTGATAAAGAGTTATTTGTCTCCAACATTGACCCCATCTCGTTGCTTAGGTCATTAAATTTTCTGTTTATTTCGTTCTGTTTTTCTCGTGATTCATGTAACTCAGATGTATCATACGCCTCCTGTTGCTCGGAACTTAACTCTTGCAGCCGGTTTTTTATCTGCTGTATTTTCTGTTTTATATAATATCGCTTTGTAAGCTCAAGCATCTGCTGAACACTTCTTTGCTTGAGGCGTCTTTGGTTTACAATCGAATTTAGTTTTTTAACAAAGTCTTCTTTATTTATCTTGTCTGCTAAAGACTTTAACTCATTAAGCACCTTTTGGTCGTCATCAATTTCCTTATCAAGCTCTCTCATCCTTTCAAAAAATTGTTTTTGATCAGGCAATGGGGACTTAATTTCTGGTTTTTTTAATAATTGAGTTGTCTTTTGATTAAACTCTCGGATTAACTGATCTTGTTCGACCTGCTTTTCTATTATCTCTTTCAATATTCTGCGGTCATTAAATTCAAGTGTATTTTGTTGGCGCTGTTTTTTTAATATATACTCTAATTTCCTTTCTAAATCCTTTGAATTATTCTGAGATTGCTCAACATTTAAAAGTCTTTCATATTGTTCTTTCACTTGCTGTGTCTCAATTTCAGTCTTACTTTTAGCTCTATATGTAAAAACTTGGCTTCGAGCGCTGTTTGGCTTTGAAAAAGGATAGCCGTCAAAGACCTCAAAATAAATCTCATAGGTAGTGTCTTCAAGAAGCGTAGTGTGCCCTGGAAAGCGGTAGGAAAAAGTTAAACTGTTTGGGTCAAACGGAATGGCGACAATAGTCTTTGTTTGTTTTTGAAGCCCAATAGGATAATAAACAACTTGTAGCTCAGAAACGCCATAATCATCGTCTAGATATCCGAAAAAAAACAACTCTTGGTCTAGATCGTTCGCTCTTTCGCTTTCAATATCTATGCTTGGGGGTCCGTCTTTTAATACTTTCACACTAAGGTTAACTGTTTCATATTCTTTTAAATACTGATTGGTTGTTGAAACCTCGTATTTTGTGTCGTTAAAGATTTGTTTTGAATAGTAGAACTTGTTGCTGCGATTTGTAAAATAATCCTTTTTATTGCCAAATGATATTGCGACTGAGTCTGTGTTATTTGCTAAAATATTCCAGATAATTTTGGTTCCCTGGGGGATAATTACGTTTGTCAAGCTTCTAATTGTATTGCTTTCTAAATTAGTATACCTTGGATAGTCGAGAACAATTGTGGCATCATTAACCCTGGGGGCGGGAAAGGTTTTTAGCAGGTTTTGCACAATAAATGTTCCGTTTGAAAATATCTGAAAAGAAATATCCTTAGCAACATCTGCAAAAACATATTCAAAAAGGCTGTTCTCGATATTTTTAAATCGGTGTTGCTTATTATCATATTTAATGTAAAGATCTTCTGGCATTGCTTTGCCGGTCGCCTTTACCTTTAATTTAAAGCTCTCGCCCTGCACAGCAGTGAGACTGTCGTTTTGTATGTTAATAACAAAAGGTGGCGGAGGGGTGTAGTTGCCTTGAAAATTAATTACACGAGAAAAACTTGCTTTTAATGGCTTTTGTTCTCCAAAAAGATAAAATGGGGCCAATATTAACAGCGGGGCTAAAATATATGTTAGATGCTTAAAGCTGTTTCTAATTTTGATTGCTCTTTCAAATGAAATAGCGCTAAATTCCGTCGTTTTTTGCCTAATGTTTTCTAAAATTAGCTCTGCTTCGCCTTGTTTGTGAAGCTGAACTGCATTTAAAAGCTTGTCTTCAACTTCGGGAAAGTAGGCGCCAATAAGTTCTGCCGCCTGTTCGTAGCTCATGCCCTTTTTAATTCGAGTGAGTTTTAAAATTGGAGAAATCACGAGCCGAAGAAACAGATAGCTCTCAACAAATAAAATACTGGAAAAGACCAAAAATCGAGCGCTTTTTGGAAGCCAAAATAAATATTCAATAAATCCCCAAAATAGAGCGTAAAAAAGACCAATACAAAGAAATAAAATTACCCCCTTAATCAGTAAGCCTAAATAGAATTTTTTTATATACTTTTCTATTTTAAATTGTAAATCTTTGAAAACGTCCATTTGATATAATAAAACATAAATTTACAACAATATTGTGCTCTTTTAAAATTACAATTAGATAGTATACTAGGTTGATTTAATTTGGGGGTTATGTTTTGGCGATTTATCTTTGCCAAGAGATTAAGGTTATATGAAAGAGTCTATCCGCGTTCGTTTTGCGCCAAGTCCAACCGGTCCACTACATATCGGGGGGGTAAGGACGGCTTTATTTAACTACCTGTTTGCCAAGCAAAATAACGGGAACTTTGTGCTTAGAATTGAAGATACTGATAGCGCTAGAAAGGTGATGGGTGCTGAAAAGTATATAAAAGATGCATTGAGTTGGTGCGGAATTACATTTGACGAAGATCCGTGGCAAGGGGGAAGATATGGCCCATATCGGCAAAGTGAACGAAAAAACCTCTACAAAGAACATATTTTGGGTCTTGTTGAAAAAGGTGCGGCTTACTATGCTTTTGAATCTCCTGGTGAGCTTGATTTAATGCGAAAAAAAAGTGAACAAGAGGGGAAAACATTTGTTTATAATTGGGAGAATAGAACCAGCGGAGACCTTAACAACTCTCTAATGTCAACCGATAAGTCTACTGCAATTAAGCTGGCCAGCGGAATACCATATGTGGTTCGCTTTAAGTGTCCAAAAGACATTGATGTAAAGGTTAACGATTTAATCCGAGGCGACATTGTCGTTAATAGTAGCTTGCTTGATGATAAAATTCTACTAAAATCTGATGGAACTCCAACATATCACTTTGCAAATATCGTAGATGACCATTCTATGAAAATCACTCACGTTATTCGCGGGGAAGAATGGCTTCCATCGTTGCCCTTACACAAATTACTATATGACGCGTTTGAGTGGAATTGTCCAAAATTTGCGCACTTACCCTTGATTCTAAATCCTGCTGGTAAAGGTAAATTGAGTAAGCGAGATGGTAACAAACACGGCTTCCCTGTCTACCCTGTAGCCTGGAATAAAGAGCCAGGCTTCAAAGAAAGTGGTTATGTGAAAGAGGCTCTAATCAATTTCCTCGTGTTTTTAGGATGGAGGCCTGACTCAGAAAAAGAAATCTATGGTTTAAAAGAGCTCATATCCGTTTTTGATATAAACAAAGTAAACAAGTCTGGAGCTCGGTTCGATCCTGACAAAATAAAGTGGTTTAACCATCATTACATTCAAGAAAAGGAAAACTTCTTCCTGGCAAAGCAAGTGGTGAGACGAAATACAAGCCTAAAAAAGTTCGACCTAAAACATGTTGGTTCTGTAGTTGGTCTTGTTAAGAACAGGGCAAACCTGATAAATGATCTGTGGCCATTGATGGAATATTTCTTCGAAAGGCCTAAAGAGTATTCTGCCAAAGCTATTAAAAAACACTGGGGGGAAGGCTCGAAAAACCTATTGAGAACCCTCGCAAACGACCTCTCAAGTTTTTCATTCTGTGATGCAAAGCGTCTAAGCGAAGATTTAAGTCGCTGGACAGCAAAAATGGGGTGTTCGGGTGGAGAGCTAATGCCTGCCTTAAGACTAGCTCTAGTGGGAGAGCTTAAAGGGGCGGGTATAACAGACATATTGAAAATTATAGGAAAAGAAGAGTCTGTTTACAGAATAAAAAGGCTTTTAACTAGCGTCAGATAATAGCAAATTGCTTTAGATTTTTACTTATTTTTGCTAAGCCCGATAAAACGGTGAGGCTTATATGAAACACATCCGTAACTTTTGCATCATTGCGCATATTGATCATGGGAAAAGCACTTTAGCGGATCGTTTGCTTGATTTTACAGGGGCTGTTACGGAAAGAGAGAAACAAGACCAGCTCCTAGACAATATGGATCTTGAGCGGGAAAGAGGCATAACCATCAAGTCCCATGCAATTCAAATGGAATATAGCTGCGAAGGCCTGAAATATACACTAAACCTGATTGATACCCCTGGGCATGTGGATTTCAGCTATGAAGTTTCAAGGTCCATTGCCGCTTGCGAAGGAGCCTTACTGGTTGTTGATGCTGCACAAAGCATCCAGGCTCAAACTATATCAAACCTATACTTAGCGCTTGAAAACGACCTAGAAATTATACCGGTGCTCAATAAGATTGATCTTCCCAGTGCCAACCCTGAAGAGGTTACAGACGATATTGTTGATCTTCTTGGGTGTAGTGCTTTAGACGTTATTCCTGCTAGCGCAAAAACTGGTCTTGGTATAGAAGATATCATTAAATCAGTAATAAAAAATGTGCCTCCTCCCAAGGGAAAAGAAGACGCTGAGCTCCAAGCGCTTGTTTTTGACTCTGTTTACAACCCGTTTAGGGGGGTGGAAACATACTTTAAGGTTGTAAATGGAGCTATTAAAAAAAATCAAAAAATTAAATTCATGGCAACGGGAAAAACATACTTAGCTGACGAGATTGGAACCTTGAATTTTAACAAAACCCCCAAAGAAATAATTAGAACTGGAGACGTAGGATACTTGATTACAGGAATAAAAGACGCAAGAGATGTTAAGGTAGGCGACACAATTACTGGAGCCGAAAAACCAACAAGAAGTGCAGTAGAGGGTTTTGAAGACGTTAAGCCAATGGTTTTTGCTGGGATATACCCAATTGACACTGAAGCATACGAACTATTAAGGGCGTCAATGGAAAAACTTCAGCTTAATGACGCATCATTAGTCTTTCAGGCAGAGACATCAGCTGCCCTTGGGTTTGGGTTCAGGTGTGGTTTTTTGGGAATGCTTCATTTAGAGATTATTCAAGAGCGCCTGGAGAGAGAATTTAATATGTCTGTGATCACAACCGTTCCAAACGTTTCTTACAAGGCTTATTCTAAAAAAGAGCCCTCCACAGCAATTATACTAAACAATCCTTCTGACTTGCCTGATCTTTCGGGAATCGATCGAATTGAAGAACCCTTCATAAAGGCTTCAATAATTACAAAGTCTCAATTTGTTGGAAACGTAATGTCGTTATGCATTGAAAAAAGAGGCACAATAACCAATCAGAGCTATTTAACGACAGACAGGGTTGAGCTAACGTTTGACATGCCTCTTGCTGAAATAGTGTTTGATTTTTATGATCGCCTAAAGACCGTTTCAAAGGGATATGCGTCTTTCGATTATTCTCCAATTGGAATGCGAATATCTAAGCTTGTACGAGTTGATATTCTCTTAAACGGCAATTCAGTAGATGCGCTGTCTGCATTAGTTCACTTTGACAACGCACAGGTTATTGGCAGAAAAATGTGCTCAAAACTAAAAGAACTGATCCCTCGACAACAATTCGATATTCCAATCCAAGCAGCCATAGGCTCAAAAATTATATCTAGAGAAACTGTAAAAGCTGTAAGAAAGGATGTAACAGCAAAATGCTATGGAGGAGACATTTCTAGAAAAAGAAAATTGTTAGAAAATCAAAAAAAGGGCAAAAAGAGGATGCGCCAAGTTGGACGAGTGGAAATACCTCAAGAGGCATTTATGGCGGTGCTCAAGCTCAATAACTAGGCTCTTTGATTTTTTACTAAGAAACTATATCTTTAAATCGCTTTAAGCTTCAGGAGTTGAAAAACAATAAATTTAAAAGAATCGGGGTTGGCGTCGCCTTCTCGCCTAGCCTTAGGGCAAATGTATCTGAGGCTGCTCGTCTGGCTTTGGCGTTTGACTGCTGCTTGGTGCTTATACATGTAGGAAATGAAGAAAAAGCAAAAATTAAAACACTAAACGGCTTTCTTGCCACCTTTAAAAAAAACGGCCTTAAGTATGAGCTTGTTTTTTTAGCAGGAGCGCCTGTTGATGCAGTTATATCCACTGTAATGAACAATGAAATTGATCTAATTGTTCTAGGAGCGCTGAAAAAAGAAAGCTTTTTTAAATATTATCTAGGGTCAATTGCCCGACAAATTACTAGAAAAGCAAGCTGTTCAGTGATGCTTTTAACAAGCTCAAACATAAAAGACCTTCCTTACAACCACATTGTTGTAAACGGCCTAGAAGACCCTAAAACTAAAGAAACCATTAAAGAGGCGTTTTATTTTGGAAGCCGTTTAAAATCATCTAAAATAACTATTGTTGAGGAGGTGGACCAAAATGAAATAAACATAAACGTTGATGACGACGAGTCTCTACGAAAATCAACGATAATCCGCGACCGTTTGAGGAGAAGAGAAAAGCAGAGAGTAAAAAAATTAATCGGGAGCGTTCCGTCAAAAAGCTTAGAAAATATTTCTGTTAAGTCGCAGCCTATTTTTGGAAAAAGGGGTTACTCAATAGGACATTATGCACAGGTCGTTGGGGCCGACCTGCTGGTCATGAACTCGCCTTCAAAATCTAGTTTTTGGGATAGAATATTTCCTCATGACATTGAATATATTTTAAGTGACTTGCCAACCAATGTTCTAATCATAAGATGACAAAAAAGAAGAACATATCTGAGGCTATTTCATCAATACCAAGGAACGTCTTTTCAGGTCTTGTTGTAAGTTTTATTGCGCTTCCCTTAAGCTTAGGCTTGGCTATGGCGAGTGATGCACCACCAATTTCGGGTGTCATTGCTTCAATAGTGGGGGGTGTTGTAGTCTCTATACTTGGGGGTACCTATGTCACTATCTCTGGTCCTGGAAAAGGACTTGTTGCTGTAATTCTTGTTTCTATATCTTCAATGGGTTTGTCTGCTACATATGCTGCAATAATTTGTTCTGGGATAATCCTTTTGCTTCTAGGCTTTCTAAGGCTGGGTAAATTAGCCGATTATTTCCCGTCTTCTGCAATCCAGGGTGTCCTTGCGGCGATTGGACTAATCATTCTTGGAAAACAGTTCCATATAATGCTTGGGAATAAAATCTTTAAAGACAACACCATAGGTTATCTTGCCGCAATTCCAGAAACGATTAAATCGGCTTTTTTCTACGAAAATCAAGGTTTGCAAAGTGCTGCGATTGCCGGATCAGTTAGCCTCTTAATAATGGTTGTTTACTCAAAAATCCGAAACAAATATCTAAGGCTTATCCCTGCTCCAATGTGGATTGTCGTGCTCTCGCTAACCTTTAGTTACTATTGCGAATTCATTACAAAAACACCAAACCCTATCTCAGAAAAATATATGGTTCCTATGATTCCAGGTTTTGATGAAATAATCTCCAGCTTACCAACCCCTGACTTTTCAATAATGACGACTGTTGTTTTTTGGAGCAACGTAACTGCATTAACTCTTATAGCAAGCATAGAGTCTCTGCTTAGCATTAAGGCGGTCGATAAATTAGACTTAAGAAAAAGGCGTTCTAACGTAAACAAGGAAATAAAAGCTCTAGGGCTCTCAACCGCCCTTAGCGGCCTTTTTGGGGGGTTAAGCGTTGTATCTGTGATCGCGCCAAGCTCGGTTAACATAAACAATGGCGGCTCTGTTCGTTTATCTAACTTTTGCCACTCATTATTTTTGAGCATATTTATACTATTATTAAGCACTGAGCTTGCAAGAATTCCTTTGTCGGCGCTTATGGCTATTCTTGTTTATACAGGATATAAGCTTGCCTCTCCGTCGCTAGTAAAAAAAATCTTCTTTATCGGAAAGGAACAATTACTAATTTTCTTTGCAACGTTGCTGATAACACTAAAGATTGGCTTAATCTCTGGGATTTTTGCAGGTATTGTTATCACATTTTTTATTCATGTTTTAATAAACAAGAGCTTTAACTTGTTCTTCAAAAATATATTAAAGCCAAATGTGCTTATGTTTAAAGAAAGCGACAGTAATTATTTTATAAGCGTTAAACATTTTTGCAGTTTTTTGAATTTTAATAACCTGAAGAACAAGCTAGACGTAATTCCACAAGAAAACGATGTTATTGTAGACTTTTCGTTGTGTGCGTTTGTCGACCACACCGCTTTAGAAAATATTGATAGTTATCAAGAGCTCTTTTACAAAAAAGGGGGGAATTTAGAGGTTATTGGCCTTGATATGCTGGGAACAAGATCTGAACACCCCTTTGCGCTTAGGCGTGTTTTGCCGCTCAGCGGTTTGATCAACAGAGGGGTTACTAAGAGAGAGAACAGTCTAAAGACAATGGCCGAGGAGATTGGTGTTAGTTACTCCCCAAAAAAACAACAAAAGTCAAAACACCTGAGGAGCTTTCGCTTTTTTTCACTTAAAAGAATCAAACACATAACAAATGTTTTGATAAATAAAAAAGAAGCAGTTTCTCTATTTGACATTAGGTTTTCTCAAGGCGAGTCGATTACAGAAGGTGAGGTCTCTACTACGATGCTTCTTGTTGAGCTTACAAAAAAGACACCTTCCTTTACCCTCACAAAAGAAGGATTGTTAGAGAGATTTTATGCTATAACTGTTGATAAAGACATTGACATAGAGGGGCATAAAAGGTTTTCTAACCGGTTCTATTTAACAGGCAAAAATGAAAAAAAAATAAAACTCTTCTTTTCAAAAAACATAATTAAATTTCTGGACGAAAACCCTTCTTATTACATTGAGTCATCTGATAATAGTCTTCTAATTTTTAGTAAAGAGCGTCTTGCAAGCGTAAAAGAGGCAAAAAGCTTACTAGAATTTGGATTGAATTTTAAAAAGGTAATATTAGAGGCATGAAACTGTTTAGTATAGAAGCAGGTAGATTCAAGCTGGACGGCGGTGCAATGTTTGGCGTGGTACCAAAATCTATTTGGTCAAAATTATATCCTAGTGATCAAAAAAATATGATTGATATTGCATCGAGATGTCTGTTAATCAAAAACAAAAAAAAACTAATCCTCATTGATTCTGGAATGGGCGACAAACAATCAAAAAAATTTTTTAGCCATTACTACAGACAAGGAAAGCAGGGGGTTGACCAGGCTCTTGCAAAAATTGGGTTTCATAGAGACGACATTACAGACGTATTTTTTACTCACCTTCATTTTGATCATTGTGGTGGTGCTGTAGAACGGTGCCCAACGAGCAAAAACCTAGAGCTTGTCTTTAAAAATGCAAAATATTGGAGTAATGAGAAACAGTGGCGCTGGGCAATTTGCCCTAACAAAAGAGAAAAGGCTTCGTTTCTTAGAGAAAACATCATTCCTATTGAAAATTCTGGACAATTAAATTTTATTGATAACCCTAAAAACAATCTTTTAAAAAACTCTCCGTTAGGATTTGATGTGTTTTTTACTGACGGGCATACGGAACAACAGATGATACCAATAATTAAATATAAAAATGCAACAATATGTTTTATGGGGGATCTTATCCCCACTGCAGCCCATATTCCAATTCCATATGTTGCCGCTTACGACATCAGGCCTCTAGTTAGTTTAAAAGAAAAAGAAAAGTTTCTAAACCTAGCTTTAAAAAACAATTATTACTTATTTTTGGAGCATGACCCGTACCATGAAATTGTTTCCTTAAAAAGAACAGAAAAAGGTGTGAGGGTAAACAAATCATTTAACTTAAATTCATTAAAATAATATTATGAAAAAACTGGTTCTTCCCACGAAATTACTTCTCGTATTGTTTACATTTACAGTACTCTTTGAAAGCTGCAGCTCTACTGTAGCGCTTTTAAACCCTCCAATTAAAAACACTGATTTTAAAGCCCCTAAATCTGTAGATTTAACAAAAGACGAGCGCCTCACTTGGAGTCACTTAGACCTTGTTCAGGATTCAGTCCCTGGTGTTAGCTTAAACCGAGCTTATGATGAGCTGGTAAAGACCGAAAGCAAAACGATTGTTGTTGCCGTCATTGACTCCGGTATTGATATCACTCACGAAGACCTTGAGGGAAACGTCTGGGTTAATAAAGACGAGATCCCCAACAACGGGGTTGATGATGATAAAAACGGGTATGTTGATGATATTAATGGGTGGAATTTTTTAGGTGATTCAACAAATGAACAGCTAGAATATGTTAGGCTTATTGCAAGCAATGACACCTCGGACCCTCGGTTTGAAGAGGCTAAAAAACTACTCGAGAGTGAACTAAATAAATATACTGCTTCTAAGAACCAGTATGAAAACATTAGCGCCTCTCTGAAAGCCGCAAACAGTGAGGTGCTAAACTTGCTTAAGGTTGATTCTTATTCAAAAGAAGACGTTCTTTCTATTAAAACAGAGGACGAAAAAATCTCCCAAAGTCTTGAAGTTCTCAAACAAGCTTTTAACTTTGGTGTTGACTCAATTCCTGAGCTTATTGATGAGCTCGACGACTACATAAAAAGCCTGTCGGATCGTCTAAATTATTATCTAAACGTCGAGTTTGACGGAAGAGGTGTGGTCGGTGATGATCCTAATGATCTAAACGATAGAAACTACGGAGATAACAATGTAATGCCAAAAAAGGGTAGCAGCCACGGAACACATGTTTCTGGAATTATTGCTGCTGTCAGAAATAATGGTCTTGGTGTTAACGGAGCTGCAAACAATGTTAAAATTATGGCAATCAGAAATACACCTAATGGTGACGAATATGACAAAGACGTTGCGCTTGGCGTCTACTATGCAGTAAATAATGGCGCTAATATCATAAACATGAGCTTTGGAAAAAGCTTTTCTCCGCATAGTGACTGGGTCAGAGACGCTCTAGCTTATGCTGCTAAGAAAAATGTTTTAATTGTTGCTGCAGCTGGAAATGATGCTGACAACACCGATCTTGTTCAGTATTATCCCAACGATCAACTTGGAACTGGGAACGAGGTTTCAGATACATTTATAAAAGTTGGCTCTTCAACCTACAACTTTAACTCTAAGCTTCCTTCTAGTTTTTCTAATTATGGACAAAGTAGTGTTGATGTTTTTGCTCCTGGGTCAGCAATTTATTCCACATATCCTAAGAACGAATATGAGTACGCACAAGGTACATCAATGGCTAGTCCTTTGGTGGCCGGTGTTGCAGCTCTAGTTTGGTCACAATACCCAAAACTTCGTGCTGCAGAAGTAAAACAAATAATTATGTCTTCTGGCCTTTCGTTAAACCTTGATGTTGATGCTGGGGATGAAAAAAACATTCCTTTTACAGAGATTTCTAAGTCTGGTAAACTTATTAACGCTTACAATGCTTTAATTATGGCGTCCAACGTTTCAAAATAAATGAAGAATGCTTTTGTTTGGTTCGTTGTTGTTTGGCTTTGCTTCTCGTTCTGCCTCCTTTTCGCCCAAAGAAACAATAGTGGTTATTGGCAACAACATGTAGATTATAATATCAATGTTGATGTTGATATAAATAATTATAAATACACTGGAAAGCAAAAGGTTATATATACAAACAACTCCCCTGACACCCTAAAAAGTGTCTATTTTCATCTTTACTTTAATGCCTTTAAGCCTGATAGTGAGATGGATGTTCGGTCTAGAAAAATAAGCGACCCAGATCCAAGAGTACTAGATAAAATTTCTAAGCTTTCTTTAAACGACCAGGGAGATTTATCAGTTGATGAATTAAAACTTAATGGAAATGTTTTAAATGGCGAAGTCGCTGGAACTATTTTAGAGGTCGACTTAAACGACCCTATTTTACCTGGAAAAAAGGGAGTCTTCGAACTGGCTTTCCAGGGTAAAATTCCATTAATTGTAAGACGTGCTGGAAAAATGAGTGCTGAAAATGTGGCGCTGTCAATGGCGCAGTGGTATCCTAAAATTGCTGAATATGATTATGAGGGATGGCATGCAGACCCCTACATTGGTAGGGAATTTTACGGGGTATGGGGTGATTTTGACGTGACCATTAAAATTGACAAAAACTTTATCGTCGCTGGAACCGGTTATCTGAAAAAAAAAGAAAAAGCTGGTTCTAGTTCTAATAAGCTAAGCTGGAATTTTATAGCTCCTAAAGTTCATGATTTTACTTGGGCAGCTGATCCGGATTTTGTGAAAGATTCAATACAAGTAGAAAAAGATATTATACTAAACTTTTATTACAAAAAAACATTAAATAAAAAATATTTAAAAAACTGGAAAAAACTTCAGCCGGTTACAAGAGAGTTAATGAGATTCTTTAATAAAAGAATAGGCCTTTATCCCTATAACCAATACTCTGTTATTCAGGGGGGTGACGGAGGTATGGAATATGGGATGTGTACTTTAATTACAGGGGAGCGTGATTTTTCAAGTCTAGTTGGTGTTACCGCCCACGAATTGGCACATTCTTGGTTTCATTTTGTTTTAGCAACAAATGAGAGTCAACACGAGTGGATGGACGAAGGTTTTACAGAATATTTTGGTACTGAAGCTGAGTCTAATATTGTTGGTCTAGATAAAAACCTATATAAAAAAAATGCTTTCGACAGATATAAATCTCTTGTCAAAAGTGGGTTGGAACAGCCCCAAACTACGCATGCTGATAGATACGAATATAATACTGCTTACAGTGTGTCTGCCTACATTAAAGGATTTATCTTTTTAGCTCAACTAAAATACCTTATTGGAGAAAAGGCTTTTGAGTCTTCAATAAAAAAATATTTTAACGATTGGTCTTTTAAACATCCTACTCCAAACGATTTTATAAGATGTGCTGAAAAAATTTCTGGTGCTGAACTTAGCTGGTATTTAAATGACTGGACAAGAACAACTAATGCTATAGATTATGGAATCAAAAATTTCTATAAAGAAGGAACTAATAATCTTATCGAAATTGAAAGAATCGGTTTAATGCCAATGCCTATAGAAGTTTTAATTTCTTATGAAGATAAGTCTACAGATTTAATCTATGTTCCTTTACAAATGATGCGAAAAACGCGTCCATTAAAAAGCAAAACTATACTTCTAAAAGATTGGCCCTGGGCTCAATCTAGTTATGTCATTGAAATAAACACTAATAAAAAAATAAAATCGATACAAATTGATCCTTCTGAATCTATAGCTGATATAAATATAGACAACAACCTGCTTTTAACAACAGAAAATGAAAAAACTAAAGGGCAATAAGATAATTTCTGAACTTTTTAGGGAAGGAAAAAAAATTAATTTTTTCCCATTGCAAATAATCTACCTAGTCTCTAAAGAGAATGCGTGGGGCGTGTCTGTAAGTAAAAATCTATTTCATTTAGCTGTTCATAGAAACAAAGTAAAAAGATTGCTTCGTGAAGGGTTTAAAAAAAATTTGCTAATGCATTTTAACAATTTTGATAAAAAATATCACTTTATGATTCTTTTTCACGGTAATAATATTCCATCCTTTGACAAATTAAACAGTCATTTTAAGAAGCTAGCAAACAAAACAATAAATATTCTGTCCAAATGAAAGTTTTAAAAAAGATTCCCAAAAAAGCTTTATTTTTTTTAGTTTTCTTGCTTACTATTAGTTCTTATAAGAACGAATTGTTTGAGGTTGTTAAACAATTAGAAATATACAATAGTATTTTCAAAGAAATCAATGTGAACTATGTAAAAAAAACCGAACCAGTAAAGTTAATGGAAAGCGGAGTTAAGAGTATGCTTTCTAATCTTGATCCTTATACTGTTTATTATAATGAACAAAATATTCAAAATAGTAGATTAGTACAATCTAGTGGATTTGGTAATATAGGCGCAAGGTTAAAATTTATAAATAATTCTTTATATGTTGTAGAAATTATTGAGAATCTTGCCGCGGATAAAGCTGGCCTTAAAGCTGGTGATATAATTACAAAAATTGGTGGTGTCGATGTAAGTAATGTAAACGAAAGTATAGAATCCCTTTTAATTGGTGATAAAAATTCTAAAGTCTCTCTTAACTACATTAGAGAAAACAAAATTTTATCTGCTACGCTTGTAAGAAAAAACAAAAAGACTGTTGCAGTTCCTTATTATAAAATTACCCCAAGTGGTATTGGATACATTTGTTTATCTAAATTTTCAAAGGGTGCTGCCAGAGAAGTAGAGTCTGCCTTAAAATTTCTTTTAATTGATAATCCTAAAGGAATAATTCTAGATTTAAAATCTAATCCAGGGGGTTTATTAAATGAAGCTGTTGATATCGTAAATCTTTTTATTCCAAAAAATACTTTAGTTGTTTCTACAAAAGGTAATAATGAGAATTATAATTTTCTTTACAAAACTAAAAATGATCCTGTTAATTCAAACATTCCTTTAGTTGTTGTTATTAATGATCAAAGTGCATCTGCTAGTGAAATCGTAGCCGGAGCAATTCAAGATCTTGATAGAGGAATTATAGTTGGAAAAAGAAGTTATGGAAAAGGCCTTGTTCAGGAAATTAAAAATCTTCCGTACGGGTCTAAATTAAAAATTACTGTTTCTAAATATTACACTCCATCTGGGAGGTGCATACAAACTGATAAAATTAATGCTAACAGACTATTTAAAACAAAAAAAGGAAGAAAAGTTTATGAAGGCAATGGTATTAGTCCTGACATCATGGTTGGTAAAATTGATAAATTCAATTTAATTCAATCATTAAAAAATAAAAATTTATTTTTTTTGTTTGTTGCTAAGTTCAATAAAAACCAAATAATTCAAAATATAGAAAATTATAATATTTCTAGTAAAACTTTTGAAAGTTTTAAATCATTTTGTTTTTCAGAAGATTTCAAAATAAATTCAAAAACTGAAACATTAATTAATAAAATTAATACTGCCTCCAAAGAAGAGGAATTTATTCTTGTTTTAAATAAATTAGAAAAATTTAATCAAATAATAAATAAAGAAAAAGAATCTCTTTTTGAATTATTAAAAGTTGATATAATAGAACAACTTGAGGAAGAATTTATAAAATTTAATTTTTACAAAAAAGACCTTATAAAATTTTCAATAAAAAATAATAATTCTATAATAGAGTCTAGCCAAGTTTTACTTGATATAAAAAGATATAATTCTATTTTAAAAAAATAAATTTAAATATATTAGGGTATGCATAAAACTCTATTTTCTTTTCTATTAATATCAACTTTCTTCTACGCTCAAACAAGTTTAAACCATGTCGTTTATTTTGACACAGATAAATTTAATATTATAGAAACAGAAAAAAATAGGTTACTTAATTTTATAGATAGTTTAAATAATAAAACTATAAAAAAAATAAATATTTATGGCTTTTGTGACGATAGGGGTACAGATCAATACAATTTAATTTTATCTCAAAAAAGAGCTGATGCAATTAAAAATATTTTTCAATTTACCAATACTGATTTAAATCTTATTTCAAATGTTGATGGAAAAGGAGAAATATTACTCAAAAAAATTAATACTAAAGATATTAATACGTTAAGAAGTTTAAACAGAAAAGTTGAAATTGAAATTGAATTATTTGAAAAAATAAATATTGATGAGTATGGCAGAGAATTACCATTAACCTTAGAAAGTAATTTATTAGTTGGAGATAAAGTAATTCTTAAAAATGTTTTATTTGAAACTGGTTACAGTTATATTTTAAAAGAATCTATCCCAATATTAGAACAAATAGCATTAATTCTAAAAGAAAAAAGTAATTTATATTTTACTGTTGAAGGCCATGTGTGTTGTACTTCTTTTGAAAGAGATGCTGTAGATAGAGGAACTGGTAAAAGAAATTTATCATTTTCTAGGGCCCGTTTTATTTATAATTATTTATTAAAAAGAGGAATAGATAAAAAAAGAATGAAATATATTGGACTTAAACATAAATTTCCTTTAGGTGGAGATTCTAAATTTGATAGAAGAGTTGAAATTGAAATAACTTCTATTAAAAATTAATTTTTTACCATTTTTATATGAGGTATTCCATCTTCTAAATATTCTTCTCCTTTGACTTTAAAATTGAATTTTTTATAAAATTTTTTTAAATATGCTTGAGCAGAAATATGTATCTTCTTTTCTTTAAAATATTTATTAATACTTTCTATTGAAATTTTCATGAGTTCTTCACCATATCCTTTCCCTCTATATTCTTTTATAATAACAATACGACCAATACTAGATTCTTTAAAATAATCACCAGGCTTAAATAATCTACTGTAACCTATTAATTTCTTGTTTTTTTTTAATAAAATATGAAGGGCTAATTTATCTTTAAAATCTATATCTTGATAAATACAATTCTGTTCTACAATAAATACTTCAGATCTCAGAGACAATAATTCATATAACTCAATATTAGTTAAATCAAAAAAATTTTTAATTATAACTTCCATTAGTTAAGCAAAATATAATTTAATCAATTATTAATTTTATTTATTCTTCGTTGGTGTCTACCACCTTCAAATTCAGTATTTAAAAAGGTTTCTACTATTTCTAATAATATTTCAGTTGATATAAAACGAGCAGGAATACATAAAATATTAGCATTGTTGTGTTTACGAATAAGTGATGCTATTTCTTTATTCCAACATACCCCGGCTCTTATATTTTTTTCTTTATTTGCTGTCATCGCTACTCCGTTAGCAGTTCCACATAAAAGAATTCCAAAATTTACTTTACTTTTTATTATATCATTTACAACTGGGTGAACAAAATCTGGATAATCTACACTTTCTGTAGAATCACTTCCATGATTAATTACAACTATATTTTTCATTGATAAAAAATAAACAATTTTATTTTTTAATATAGTACCGGCATGATCATTACCTATTGCTACTTTCATATGCTTAATACAAATATAAGATGTTAATTAAATTTTTATAAGATTGTTTATAAATTAAAATTAGTTTTAATAAATACTTTTGCTTTTAAATTTTTATTTAATAAATATAAAATTCTATAAAATTTCAATCATTATTTATTTTTTTTAATTAAAAAGTTTTTAATATAAATTGAATGTTTATAAACAATACATATCTAAATATATGTTGTTTTTAACAGGTTAAAATATAATAATCTTAATACTTATTATAGATATTAACACACTATAATAATAAAGAATAAAAAAATAATATATTTAATGAAATGCTATTGTATTGTTAAAATGTGTATAAAGCCGTCTGCTCAAGGTTAATAGATAAAATTAAAATAGTAGATTTGTTATAAACTTCTTTTGGTTAGATGTCTTCAGAAACAAGAAAAACACATTTTATAAAAAAAAATAAATATTCAATATTAAAAATATTAAAATCTAACCCCAATAAATCTTTAAATTATAAGCAGCTTAGTAAAATTCTAAATATAACTGAAGAAAAGAAATATATAATGGATTGTCTTCATCAGCTTTTAAAAAGTAATAAAATTATTGAAGTAAAAAAAGGAAAATTTAAAGCTAAAAAAAAATTGAATTACTATACTGGAATTTTTTATGGATCAGCAAGAGGTCTAGGTTATGTAAAATTTGATGAATCTAATGAAGATGTAAAAATACCATCTAATAAAACAAAAAATGCATTAAATGGGGATGAAGTAGAATTTTATTTAAACAATAGAAAAAGAAATGGAAAAGCTACAGGTGAAATAATTGAAGTAATAAAAAGGTATAAATTAGAATATGTAGGTGTAATAAATTTAAATAAAAATTTTGCTTTTGTTATACCAGATGATACAAAAATACATGTTGATATTTATGTTCCAGAAGGCTGTATAAAACAAGCAAAAAATGGAGATAAGGTATTAGTAAAAATAGAGGATTGGCCAAAAAATGCTGATTGTCCTATAGGAAAAGTTGTAAAGGTTTTAGGAAAACCAGGAAATCATAAAACAGAATTAAATTCAATATTAGCAGAATATAATTTACCATTGCAATTTCCAAACGAAATAGAAAATTTCACAAATGAATTGAAAAACAATATTGAAGAAGAAGAAGTAGAAAAAAGAAGAGATTTTAGAAAAATAACAACTTTTACCATTGATCCAAGTGATGCAAAAGATTTTGATGATGCTTTATCATTTAAATTTTTAAAAAATGGTAATTATGAAATAGGTATTCATATTGCAGATGTATCTTATTATGTTAAAGAAAACACGGTATTAGATGACGAAGCATTTAAAAGGGGAACATCAGTATACTTAGTGGATCAAGTAATACCCATGCTTCCGGAAGTTTTGTGTAATAAGATATGCTCTTTAAGGCCCAATGAAGAAAAATACACATTTTCAGCTGTTTTTGAGTTAAATGATAAGGGAAAAATTATAAATGAATGGTATGGAAAAAGTATTATTTTAAGTAATTACAGGTTTACCTATGAAGAAGCTCAATATATAATAGAAAAAAATGAAAAAGTAATACCAAAAACTATTGCATTAAAGAAAAGAGAAATAAAAATTTCAAATGAAATTAAAGAGAGTCTAATAAAGTTAGATTTATTAGCAAAAAGAATAAGAGAAAATAGGATGTTGTATGGTGCTATATCTTTTGATAAAATAGAAGTAAAATTTAAATTAGATAAAGAAAATGAACCAAAAGAAATTATTTTTAAACAATCGAAAGATTCTAATAAATTAATTGAAGAGTTTATGTTATTAGCAAATAAAAAAGTTGCACAATTTTTAGCTAAAAAAAGAACAAATTTTTCATCAATTTATAGGGTCCACGACAAACCAGATTTAAGTAAACTTAAGGAAATAGAGCAAATAGCAAGAAAATTGGGGTATAAATTAAATATTTCTAAAACAAAAAACTTAAGTAATGAGTTAAATAGATTATTAGAAAAAGTTAAAGGAAAAAAAGAACATAATTTGTTCGACACTTTAATTATTCGTAGTATGAGTAAAGCAGAATATTCAACAAATAATATAGGACATTATGGTCTTTCTTTTAAACATTATACACATTTTACATCTCCAATAAGAAGATATCCAGACATTATAATTCATAGATTATTAGCTAATATACTTGAAGATAAAAAAAAAGAGAATCAATTAGATCTTGAAGGGAAGTGTAAATATTTAACAGAAAAAGAAAAAATATCAACGAAAGCAGAACGTAGTTCCATAAAATATATGCAAGTAAAATACATGGAAAAACATAAAAACAAAGTTTATAAAGGTGTTATTTCAGGTGTTAAAGAATGGGGAATGTATGTTGAAATATTGGATAACCAGTGTGAAGGTCTAATTAGAAATAAAGATATAAAAGGAGATTATTATATATTTGATTCAGCTAATTATTGTTTAGTAGGAGAAAGAACAAAGAAAAAATTTCAATTAGGAGATCTAGTAAGTGTAAGAATTAAAAGTGCAGACCCAGAAAAAAGACAATTAAATTTAATTTTAAATAAATTTTAAAAAAATGAAATATTTATATATAGTTTTAATACTCATATGTTCTAATACTGTTGCTCAAACAAATTATGAAAGGAAAATAGGAGAGTTTGATAAAATTATAATATATAATGGAATAAAAGTAAACTTTGAAAAAAGCAACGAAGATAAAGTAAGAATTTCTGGACGATATAATCAAGATCTTATTGTTTTACAAAAGAATAAAACAATAAAAATAAAAATGAAATTAAAAAAAATTTTTAATGGAGCAGAAACAAAGGTTACTATTTATTATACTTCTTTAGAAACTTTAGTTGCAGGGCAGGGTTCAAAAGTTGTTTTTAATAACAAAATAGAACAGAACAATATAAATTTAAAAGCTAGAGAAGGAGCGCAAATTACAGCAGAAATAGATGTTTCATCGTTAAGTATAAAATGCACAACGGGAGCAATAGTGACACTTAAAGGGAAGGCAAAACATCAAGAAAACATATTATCAACAGGCGGTATTTACAGGGGATCAAAATTAAACTCTTACCACGCCCAAACAACGATTTGGACAGGAGGGGTAGCAAATGTACAAGCAGAAAAAAGTCTCAAAACTAAAATATTTTTAGGAGGAGATATTTTTATATATAGTTCCCCAGAACAGTTCAAGCTAAATAAAATTTTAGGAGGGAGAGTATTTTTTAAATAAAAAAAAACCATAATAGATTTATTATGGTTTTAGAGGCGTCTAGCGGATTCGAACCGCTGTAAAAGGTTTTGCAGACCTCTGCCTAGCCACTCGGCCAAGACGCCAAAAAGGAAAGCAAATTTAATTAAAAATACTCCACAGGCAATAGATTTATATAATAATATAAAAGCCTTTAAAGTAAAGAAAAGCAACCATCACAAATTATTTCGTGAATTTTTAAGAACAACAACAACTCTTTCAACATCACCATTAATAGGAGGGTTTATTTTAGCTATAGAAACAGAAACCCACGAAACAAGAGGAGAACAAAAAAAAATTTTATTTAGAATCCTTTGAGCAATATGCTCAAGAAGTTTTGAAGGTGTTTTCATTTCATCAACAACAATTTTGTTTAGTAAAACATAGTCTATTGTATCACCAAGGTTATCAGATAGGCAGGAAGAATTTAAATCACCTTTCACTTTTAAATCTACTTCATATTCGCTACCAATTATTTTTTCTTCACTAAGACACCCGTGATGGGCATATACCCTGATTTTATTTAGTTTGATAGTTCCCATAAAAATTTTTTTCAAAAGTAATATTTATTGTTATATAAACATATGCGAAGTATATAAATTACTAACTTTGAGTAAGTGATGGAAAATAAAAATTTTATAGAAACAATAATTGACCACGACATCAAAAATGGATTAGATCCAGAAGCGCTTTGTTTTAGGTTTCCTCCAGAACCAAATGGGTTTTTACATATTGGTCACGTAAAAGCAATAGTATTAAACTTTGAACTAGCAAAAAAGTATAAAAAGGCAAAAGTTAATTTAAGGTTTGATGATACAAATCCGGAGAAGGAGGATCAGAAATACATTGATGCTATAAAAGACAATATAAAGTGGCTTGGCTATTCATGGGACAAGGAATGTTATGCATCAGATTATTTTAACCAGCTTTATGAGTGGGCCTGTATGCTTATTAAACAAGGTAAAGCTTACATAGACTCTCAAACCTCAGACCAAATAGCTTTACAAAAGGGAGCTCCTACAGTCCCAGGACAAGAAAGCCCTTACAGAGGTAGAAGCAAGGAAGAAAATTTATTGATTTTTAATAGCATGAAAGAAGGGAAATGTAACCCAGGAGAGCATGTGTTGAGAGCAAAAATTAACATGCTGTCACCAAACATGCTAATGCGAGACCCTATAATTTACAGAGTATTAAATTCAGAACATCCTCGGACTAAGAAAAAGTGGGTAATTTTTCCAATGTATGATTGGACTCATGGCGAATCAGATTATATAGAGCAAATCACACATTCTTTGTGTACTTTAGAATTTAAACCGCATCGAGAGCTTTATGATTGGTTCTTAAATCAAATAGTGGAAAAGGGCAGGATAAGACCTAAGCAACGAGAGTTTGCACGCTTGAATTTAAGCCACACCATTACTTCAAAGAGAAAGCTTTTGTTTCTAGTTAAAGAGGGGATAGTCTCTGGCTGGGACGACCCCCGGATGCCTACAATATCTGGACTGAAAAGAAGAGGATATACACCAAAAGCATTAAAGAAATTTGTTACAGCGGCAGGCGTAGCAAAAAGAGAAAATGTAATCGAGATGTCTCTTTTGGAGTTTTATATTAGAGAGGAGCTTAATCAAACTTGTAATCGTATGATGGTAGTACATGACCCAATAAAACTAACAATAACAAACCTACCTCATGATTACGAAGAGGAATTACTTGTAGAAAACAATCCAGAGGATCTGTCTTCGGGCAAAAGAAAAATAAAGTTTACTAAATCAATATTTATTGAGAGGGAAGATTTTATGGAGGATCCCCCGAAAAAATTTTTTAGGCTTTCTATTGGAGCAGAGGTTCGATTAAAGGGCGCATATATAATAAAAGCCAACAAAGTCAATTATAATGACAACGGTGACATAGACGAGGTATATTGTACTTATGATCAGAAAAGCAGAAGTGGTTCAGGAACAGAGGAGAGCATGAGAAGGGTAAAAGGAACACTGCACTGGGTGTCCAGTACAATGAATATTCCAGTTGTCATTAGAGAATATGACAGGCTTTTTCTTCACTCATCTCCTGGGCAATTTAAGACCGAAGAGTTTAATCGCATCATAAACCCAAATTCAGCAACCGTTCGAAACGGCTATGCTGAGCTAGAAATAGGAAAAGCAAAGGAAGGAGACTCATTTCAGTTCCAACGAAAGGGATATTACATTATTGATAAAGACTCTACTGACAAACAACTGGTTTTCAACAAAACAGTTTCATTGAGAGACAACTGGAAGAAGATAAACAAGAAGAATTAAACCTTTTTCAAGATTCATTAATTATCGGAAGCACTATCTGTGGCTTCGTCTAAACCTTTATTGTTGTCTTTTGCCTTTTTTGCTTTTTTCATTTCTTCACCAATTTGGTTACTTGCTGTGAAGGAAGCAACCATATTATTCAGCATTTCAGATCCTGCTTGCGGGGAATTAGGCATAAGGATTAAGTTACTGTTACTAGCACCACCAACAGATTGAAGCGTATCATAATGTTGTGTAACAACAATTAATGCAGAGGCTTCTTGAGAATTTATATCAACATTGTTAAGAACCTTTACAGAGTCTTCTAAACCCCTAGCGATTTCTCGTCTTTGGTCTGCAATTCCTTGACCTTGAAGTCTTTTGCTTTCAGCTTCGGCCTTAGCTTTTTCAACAATTAAAATTCTTGCAGCGTCTCCTTCAAATTGAGCAGCTATTTTCTCTCTTTCTGATGCATTAATTCTATTCATCGCCTCTTTTACTTGTCCGTCAGGATCAATATCTGTAACAAGTGTTTTAATTATATCATAGCCATAATCCATCATTGCTTCATTTAATTCAGTTTTGACCGCAATAGCAATATCGTCTTTTTTGACAAACACGTCATCAAGCTTCATCTTTGGAACTTCTGCGCGAACAACGTCAAAAACATATGATGTGATTTGTTCGTGAGGATAGTCAAGTTTATAAAAAGCCTCATAAACTTTGTCTTTAACAACCTTGTATTGAACAGAAATTTTTAGTCTAACAAACACGTCGTCGAGAGTTTTTGTTTCAACGATTACATCCAACTGTTGAATTTTTAAGCTAAGCCTTCCTGCTACACGGTCAATTAGAGGTATTTTTATTTGGAGCCCAGATTGGCGAATACTTTGGAAGCGGCCAAACCTTTCAATTATTGCTGCGGATTGTTGTTTTACAATAAAGAAAGTGAATAACAAAAAAACAAGAAAAAGAGAAACAATTGCGGGGAGTGTAAAATACATATAATATAAGTTTAAAAATTGTCCAATAAAGATAAGGAATAAATATAAGAAACCTGTTCAAATTGTGCGGTAGATTAAGAATATGCAAAACAATAGATCGAGGCATTGTTTTGGCTTAACTCTTTTATGTATTAAAGAAAATTTTTAAGAACGTATTCTGCAATTTGAACAGCGTTTGTAGCGGCTCCTTTGCGAAGGTTATCAGCAACAACCCATAGGTTTATGCATTTTGGCTTACTTTCATCCCTTCTTATTCGCCCTACGAACACATCATCTTTTCCAGCCGCATCAATAGGCATTGGATATGTATTTGTTGACGGATCGTCTTTGAGGGTAACCCCTGGAGCTTTCCTCAAGATTTCTTTGACATCATTTAAATTAAAATCTTTTTCAAATTCAACGTTAACAGCTTCGGAGTGCCCCCCAGCTGTAGGGATTCTTACCGCTGTAGCGGTTATGCTAAATGAATTGTCTTGCAGGATTTTTAGCGGCTCTTTGGATAATTTGATTTCTTCTTTTGTGTATCCATTTTCAAGGAATACATCACAATGAGGGAGAGCGTTTTTAAAAATTGGATAAGGATAGGCCATGTCACATCTTTTTCCTAAGATTTCATTTTCAAGTTGCTCCACTGCTTTTGATCCGGTTCCTGAAACAGATTGATATGTTGACACCACCACCCGCTTCATTTTATAAATATTATGTAAAGGAGCTAAAACTAAAACCAGCTGTATTGTAGAGCAATTAGGGTTTGCGATTAACCTATCCTCCCTATTAAGAATAGTAGCGTTTATTTCAGGGACAATTAGCTTTTTATCCGGGTCCATTCTCCAGGCAGAAGAGTTGTCAATAACAAAGCAGCCGCGCTTTGAGAAAACAGGAGCCCACTCTTTGGACACGTCCCCACCCGCGGAAAAAATGGCGATTTTTGGGCGCATGGCTAAAGCAGCATCTAAATCAGTGACTTCAATCTCTGAACCCCTAAACAGGACTTTTTTACCCGCACTTTTTTTTGAAGCCACCAGGATAAGGCTAGTAACGGGAAACTGTCTTTCTTCTAAAAGCTGAAGAACGACTTTTCCTACAAGGCCAGTAGCGCCAACAATTGCTAATTTCATTTAGTGCTGATTAAGTTTACTAACAAATTTAACAATCCGAATTCAAATGATAAACAGGAATTAGGATTAATTTAGAGATTAAATGACAGACCTAGACAAACCTTCTTTTTATTCTCCTTGAAATTGCAGAGATAAGCTCATAGGAGATTGTTCCACAGCTTTCCGCAAGCTTTTCAGCAGAGTTAAAGCAGTCGAAGACAATAACCGAATCCCCTTCTTTGCAGTTTATGCCTGTAACATCAACCATTATCATGTCCATACAAACATTTCCAACGATCAAAGCTTTTTGATTATTTACATATACATAACCTTGGCTGTTTCCATAATACCGCCCGATGCCATCAGCATGTCCAATTGGCAGGGTTGCAATTTTAGTAGGCTTTTTTGCAATAAAACCCCTATTGTATCCTACGCTTTCTCCCTTTTTTATGTTGTGAATTTGAGAGATAAGTGTTTTAAGAGACATAATTGGCACTAGACCACTGGATTTTTGGCTCATGTTGTCAAACCCGTATAGACCAATTCCGCAACGCACCATTTCAAACTCTGCTTGTGGAAAATTTATTAAACCAGAGGTATTACAAAGATGGCGGAAAGGGGTAGTTTTTCTATAATGCTTGATAAAAGACTCAAACGTATTTGAGAATAAATCAATTTGTTTCAGAGTAAACGCATTTTCATTTAAATCTTCGCTTGCAGCCATATGCGAAAAGATAGACTTAACACAGATAGAGCTCTCTTTTTCTAGCTGAAGAGCAATGGATTTTGACCGGCCAGCTTCAAATCCTAGCCTGTTGAGGCCGGTATTAAATTTTACGTGGACAGGGTACATTAAGAGATTATTAAGCGAGGCCGTCTTTATAAAAGCGTTTAGGGTTCTTTCGCTGTAAAGGCTTGGCTCTAACTTGTGTTCTATAGCCCGGCCAAAGTTTACAATCTGTGGATGAAGAACTAAGATAGGTTTTTTTATTCCCGATTTTCGAAGCTTAACACCCTCACTAATGTAGGCAACCGCAAAATAGTCCACTCCTAAATCCTCTAAAAATTTAGCGATAAAAATGCTGTCATTTCCGTAGGCAAAGGCCTTAACAACAGCAAGAAGCATGGTTTTGGAAGAGAGTTTGGTTCGCAGAAAACGGTAGTTTTTTTCTAGCGCGGAGAGGTTTATTTCTAAGAAAGTTTCCTTTACCACTGATTATTTTTTGTTGCGTTTAGAATTAGTCTCGGCTGTCTTGACAGCTTTGTAAAACGCTGATCTAGACAAAGGTTCATATTGATCTTTTTCCCCCAAAACAACCAGACTAGAGGTGTTTGTTTTTCTAAAACTGAAGTTTGCTAACCCGCCTGTTCTAGGGCAGACCGCATGAACTTTTGTCACATGTTCTGCAATTGCCATTAGATTGGGCATTGGACCAAAGGGGTTTCCTTTAAAATCCATATCAAGACCTGCAACAATCACTCGAACTCCAGCGTTTGCTAAGTCATTACAGACAGAGACTATTTTCTCATTAAAAAACTGAGCTTCATCGATTCCAATCACCTTACAGCCTTTTGCTAAAGAAAGAATATCTAATGGGCAGGCAACAGGGGTTGATACAATTTCGTTTTGATCATGAGAAACAACTTTACTTTTATGGTGCCGAACATCAACGGAGGGTTTGAAAATTTTAAAGCTAAGATTTGCAAATTTAGCGCGTTTGATTCGCCTGAGTAGCTCCTCTGTTTTTCCAGAAAACATTGATCCGCAAATGACCTCAATACTTCCAAATTGTTCATTGTTAGTTGACGTGTTTTCAAGAAACATTTTGTAATTTTATTGCGCTTAGGAAACCCAATGCAGTTAAATAATTGTAAGGTAAATTTACTAAAAATAAAAAGAGAATATTAAATTCAACTGTAATCATTTAGTATGCGCAGAACGATTACAGAGAACAACACAAAACAACTATGAAAAAAAAATTGGAGTCTGAGCTATTAAGTATTGCTCACAGGGTTTTAAAACTTACAGGCAAAGAAGATTTAAATAAAATGCATAATGAGATTGCCTTGCTTTATCAAAAAATATCAATTTTAAGATTTCTAGAAATGGAGTCGCCAAAGGGTAATTCAGAAGAAACTCAAATAAGGCAAGAGAAAGTTGATGAGCTTAAAGACTCTCCTGATCAAGCGAACGAATCAGCATTATTGGCTGCAAGAGCAGAGCTTGATCCGAATAAGAAGATCGATTCTGAAGAATTGCCAGGGCAAATTCTAGGGACTGGATTAGACGAAGCAAACCTAGAAATAGAGAATGACCAAAAGCAAGCACAACTTTTTGAACCGGATTATAACTCTAACGATACTTTAGCCGTAGAGGAAGAAGAGCCTTTGTCTGCCAGCGAGAATGTTTCTTTAAGTAGCTCTGTTGAATCCTCTGGGCTTCACATTGGGCTTAATGACAGACTTGCTTTTGTTAATCATCTTTTTGAGAACAACAATGAGGATTATGATCGAGTTATTTCCCAAATAAAGACAATGGACTCTTTGGAAGAGATAACTGATTTTGTTCAAGAGGTGATAAAGCCAGATTATGGAAACTGGGAAGGCAAGGAAGAGTACGAAGAGAGGTTTTTAGAAATTATTGGCAAAAAGTTTAACACATAATGTCAAAGAATTTAAAATACGCTGTTTTTGGGAGCGGCAGCTGGGCAACAGCGATTATAAAGATACTATCTTCCTCGCCAGGAACAGTGAGCTGGTATGTTCGAAAAAAGAGTGTAGCTGAACAGATCCACAAACTCAAACATAACCCTAGTTATTTAACAAGCGTCGAGATTGATACAGAAAGAGTGATGATAAGCTCTAACATAAACACGACGGCTCAAGAAGCAGATGTACTGATTTTTGCTTTTCCTTCAGCATTTATGTATTCTCAAATAAACCAAATCAGTTATGATATTTCATCAAAAGTTATAGTTTCAGCAGTAAAAGGCATTATACCTGAGACAGGCCTTTTGCCTTGCGAATATTTTCATATGCATAGAGGCGTACCGTACAATAGAATGGCGGTTATTGGCGGCCCTTGTCATGCGGAAGAAATAGCTCTTGAGCGATCAACATTTCTAACTATCGCTAGCAAAGACAAGCTGTTAGCAGAGAAAATTTCAGTGAAATTTAGCAACAGCTACATTAGAACGAAAACAGATGTCGACATAACAGGAGCGGAGTACGCAGCTATGCTTAAGAATATTTATGCTATTGCCGCAGGCATTTCACATGGGCTTGGATATGGAGACAATTTTCAGAGTGTTTTGATAAGTAATGCGGCTAGGGAAATTAAAGGGTTTTTAGAAAGAATAGACAGCCGCCAAAGAGAAATTAGCTCAACCCTTTATCTTGGAGACCTGCTCGTAACAGCGTACTCAGTTTTTTCGAGAAATAGAATGCTTGGCAATATGATTGGAAAAGGGTATACAGTAAAATCCGCTCAGGCGGAGATGAAAATGATTGCTGAGGGGTATTTTGCAACCAAGATCGCATATGAGCTAAACAACAACAATACCCCACGGCTGAACACACCAATTATAAATGCGGTACACTCTGTTTTGTTCCAGGGAGAAGATCCAAAAGAAGTATTTAAAAACCTATCGAAAGAGCTTGATTAGTAGAGACGATTTAGAAAAGCTCTCTTTTAAACTGTTTAAGGAACCTTAAGTCGTTTTCACTAAACAGTCTGATGTCGTCTATTTGGTATAGTAAAAGTGCAATCCGATCGATTCCCATTCCGAAAGCGAAACCCGAATAGTCTTTGGGGCTAATACCGCAGTTTTCTAGCACATTAGGATCAACCATGCCGCAACCCATGATTTCTAGCCAGCCCGTCCCTTTGGTTATTTTATAGTCAGCTTCTGTTTCGAGGCCCCAATATACGTCTACTTCAGCGCTGGGCTCTGTAAATGGAAAATATGATGGGCGTAAGCGTATTTTTGATTTTCCAAACAGTTCTTTGGTGAAAAACTGAATGGTTTGTTTTAAATCTGCAAAGCTAACGTTCTTGTCCACATAAAGGCCTTCAACTTGGTGAAAGAAGCAATGTGATCTTGCAGAAACAGCCTCATTTCTATATACTCTTCCGGGAGATATAGTTCTGATTGGGGGTTTGTGGTTTTCCATATATCTGACCTGCACAGAGCTTGTGTGAGTTCTGAGTAAAAGTTCGGGGTTTGTTTTTAGAAAAAAGGTGTCTTGCATGTCCCTAGCAGGATGATGTTTAGGTAGATTAAGCGCCGAGAAGTTATGCCAATCGTCTTCAATTTCTGGACCCTCGCTAATATTGAACCCAATTTTTGAAAACACGCCAATAATTTTGTTTTTTACAATTGAAATTGGATGTCTTGTACCCGGGGTTAGCGTGTCGCCAGGCAGCGTTAAATCTTCAGCTGGCGAGGAAACAGGGCCAACATCTGGCAAATTATTTTTTAGCAAAGTAATTTTTTCCTGGGCCAGGGCCTTAAGCTCGTTGACAGCATTCCCCAAAATCTTTTTTTCTTCATCTTTAACTTCTTTCAATTTAGAAAACAGTCCGGGGATAACACCTTTTTTACCCAAGAATCTTATTCGAAAGACTTCGACCTCTTTAGCGTCATTCGAAGCAAACCCCTTTACTTCTTCAGTTAGTTCTTTTATTTTTTCGACCATTACCTAATAAAACACCAAATTTAGCAAATCTTAAATTAAGAATCTCTTCAAAACAAATCTTTTACGTGCATATCCAATTATAAATATTTTGTAATTTTAAAACTGAACCAAAAATTTTGATTCAAAGGAATCTACATTTTGCATGAACTCATTTGATACCGTTTTGGCCATAATGCTAGGGTTTGGCTTGATTAGAGGCCTGTACAAAGGTTTTTTCATAGAGATAAGTTCGCTAGCTTCAATGATATTAGGTGCTTATGTTTCCATAAATTTTAGCAATTACTCTTTTGGATTTATTTCAGCACGGACAGGCTGGCCGGAAGCTACTGTACAAATTGTAGCTTTTATTGTAACCTTTGCAATAGTCGCTGTATCTGTTTTTTTTATGGCAAAGGGTTTAACAAAGCTTCTAGGGATTATTTCTCTTGGTGTCATTAACAGGGTTTTTGGCGGCTTGTTAGGAGGCGTTAAGACAGCCCTGCTTGCATCGCTTATTTTGCTAATAGCAAACAAGGCGAAAATAACAGAAAAAATTTTTCAAAAATCAGTGTTACAAACGTCTTTTTTTTATAAGCCAATAGAGTCAATTGCCTCTAAAACATTACCTAAGCTAATTGAAAAAACAGAACTTAAGATACCAATGAAAAAAAGCCTTTAATGCCGACGAGAAGAAAACCAGTTAACGCGATGATCACTTTGCGATTTTTTTCAAGTAGTCCCCAAAAGTCTCGTACATATCTTTTGGCGAGACATAGTCAGGAATAAGATTGATTTTTTCCATCATTTTTCTTGGCTGGTTCAATAAACCCACGAAGATAACAGAAACCCCTTTTGATTTTAAATCCGCTAAAACGTCTTCCATAACATACAAACCCGTTTGGTCCATGTATTGCATTCTACTCAAGCGGATCACGACTGACGTTGCGTTTTCTGGGATTTGCTTACACATTTCTTGAAATTCAGCGGTGTAACCAAAGAACAACGGGCCTTTAATATGCTTAATAAAAACACTATTTTTTAGTTTTTCTGGGAAGCCTTTTTCGTCTGGCCAAAAGTCTTGTCGTAGACCATCAAAGCTTGATCGCTTGGCTGTAGAATCTCCCATCAACTTCATAAACATCAAGCATGATATTAACAAGCCTATGCCAACAGCAAAGATTAAGTCCCAGAAAGTTGAAAGAAAAAGAACAACTAACATTATTAAAACTTCTGAGCTAAATTTTATCGGACCAAGAGAAACATCCTTAGGTAAAACAGGGATAGCTTTTAAGCCCTTATAGTCCATTACTCCTATACCTACAGTAATTAATATTCCAGAAAGTACTGCGGCAGGGATTTTCGACGCAACAGGCCCCAACGCAAGTAAGATAAAGAGCAATAAAACTCCAGCAATCATTCCTGACAGGCGGGTCTTTCCTCCTGAGGTTATATTTACAACGGTACGTATTGTAGCGCCTGCGCCCGGGATTCCACCAAATACCGCCGCAATACTATTTCCAATCCCCTGACCAACCAACTCTTTATTTGAGTTGTGTTTTGTTTTTGTCATGTTGTCTGCCACTACGCTTGTAAGCAGGGAGTCGATTGCTCCTAATAAGGATAAAGAAAAAGCAGTAATAATGTAAGGGCTGATAGCAGCAAAACTGAAGTTAGAAAAGATTCCTAACTGCGGTATTGGCAGACCTTCAGGAATTTTTTCAATCGGTTTATAGTCAAGCCCTAAAAGGACTGCTCCAGCAGAAACAACAACTAGCGCAACTAATGTGCTTGGGACAGCCTTGGTAATCCTTTTAAAACCATAAATTATAAAGATCGTTGCTAAAGATAGAATTAGTTCCAAAAAATTAATATTGTTAATAGCATTAGGCAGGGTCTTGATTGCACCGACAGTTCCTGACGCTTCTTTGCCCGCTAGCGTTTTCGCCTCAATCATGATATCACTTTCTTCTATTCTAGAAGCTTTATCAGCGGCAGAAGAAAAATCACTTACAGACAAAAGATCTTCTCCAACTTCTTCAGCCAAAAGTTTTTGAAGAATAATTTCTTCTCCTTGGTCTTTAAATTGAGCAACATACTTTAGATCATCTTTTGGGGCATAACCAAGAGTTGGTTGAATTTGAGTTAACAAAATAATGAGGCCAATTGCAGTCATAAAACCAGAAACAACAGGGTAAGGGATATATTTAATGTATTTTCCAACACCAATAAAACCCAATCCAATTTGCATTAGCCCAGCCAGCAAAAAGACCATTAATATTGAAGGGAGGGCCTTGTTTACGTCCCCGTCGTTTGCCGCAACTATCCCAGCAATGATAACCATGCTTACAGCTGTCATCGGAGCTGTTGGCCCTGAAATCTGCGTATTAGTTCCACCGAAAAGAGCGGCAAAGAAACTTATAAATATCGCACCATAGAGGCCAGCGCTAGGACCTAAACCAGACGAAACGCCAAATGCTAACGCAAGAGGTAACGCGACTACGCCAGCTGTAATACCACCGAATGCATCGCCTTTAATATTAGAAAAAAGCTTATTCATCATTTAATTTTTTTAGTGCCACAAATTTAATGACAAAGTTAAATAAAATCAAGAATTATTTGTTAAAGAAGTTTAAATGAATCATTAGGTATCCATCCTGTTTTACCACTAGCAATTTTTATTCTTGACCATACTGAATCAAATGACTCTAGGACCTGAAATTTAGTTCCTTCATGAATAAGAAATGAGGTTTCGCTTCTAAAATTTGGATCTACCATAACCTCAATTTTTTTAGAAAAAGCAACCCCAAATGATTCAAGCTTAAGTGCGTGACTTTTGCTAAACATTAAAGCATAACAGAAGACCGTTATAGCTATGAATGAGCACGCTAAGAGAAAAAAAGTTCGTTTTTGATTACTCTTACGGGAGACGTAATAGGCGGAAAAAAAACCTACAAACAAAACCATAAAGATTATACACACAACACCCCAGGCGTTAAGACTGAGCATATTCATGAGACTCTTTCGAAACTTTTTAATAGTAGGTTCAGGAAGTATTTCAATTTTGTCAATGACCATCTTTTGAGCATAAGTCAAATTGTTTGCAATATTTTTGTTTTTTGGAGATAGCTGCAGACCTTTTTCATAATAGTATATTGATGGCGCAACCTCGCTGAGCTTATAATGAGCGTTTCCAAGGTTGAAGTAAAGCTCAGGGGAATGGAGGCTGTCAGCCAGGATAGCTTCATAAGACTCAATAGCAGCTCGATACTTTCCGTCGTTGTAAAGGCGATTTCCCTTAACAAAGCGACTGTCTTGTTGCGCCCAGGACAGAGCGAAGCTCAAGAAAAAAAGAAGATTTATTGTTTTCATTTTATGTTAGTTCTTTTTCAAGTTTACTAATTAGGAGTGTAGCTTTTTCATAATCCCTATTCATACTCTCTTCAAATGTGGGCGCATATCGTGCAATTTCACATGCCTCTAATAGCTCCATAAAAGAGGAAACAGTTTCTTCTAAAGCACCTCTTTTCCTCATCAATTTCTGGATATGCGCTTTACTGATTTCGGAAGTTTCAATTTTAAGCCTTGCTTTTAAGTAGTTATTAAGCGCTTTTTCCAGCGCAACATAAAAAGTGGCTTTAATTTTTATATTTTTTTGAGCTTCAGAAAGGTATCTACGTGCAAGCTTTTTGTTTTTTCTAAGTCTGTTTGTAACAGTATTTAGGCGACTGTTTTTTTGGATCTTAGTGTAAATTATAAGCAAGGGAACGAATAGTAAAGGAGTTAAGAACAACCACCAGAATAAGGAGCTATGATAAAATGAATAACTCGAAAAAGGCTTAAGATTTGTCTTTGTTGCAAAAGACTGAAAGGAAACACTTTTTGGAGCACGATTTTTTAATTCCGATTCACTTGTTTTATTACTACCGCTTATTGACAGGGTTGGATTTTCACCCACGGCGACAATTATCCTTTCAGAAGAAATAGTCTTATATGTTTTAGATTCAATATCGAAATATGTGAATTTAAGTGACGGGACAGGGAAGCGACCTTCTTCTCCAGGTACAATTGTGTAGTTGTTAATTACTCTTCCTTTAATTCCAGATATTGAGGTTGAGATGTCTTCAGTAAATTCAGGGTCATAGACTTCCAGACTGGGAGGAAAGACCGGCACAGGCAGGTCAAGTAAGTTAAGATTCCCTGACCCAGCAATTTCAACAGTTAAATTTAGTGCCTCTCCAGCCATCAGAAATTTTTTTGAAGCATCAACGTTAAAATCAAACTTTCCAATTGCACCAGAGAAACCAGCCGGTTTTCCTTTTAATGGAAAAGGTTTAACATTAATTTTTCTTGAATTTGAGCTTATTGTTTTTCTTTCTGTTTCTTGAGTCATCATTCTCATCATATTATTAAAACTAATAGGCTTTTCCACTTGGACATCAACGGAAATTGACAACGGCTCAATTTTAAGGGAGCCGCTTTTTTGCGGCAGCAAAAGGGACCTTTTTAATACAACACAAAAATAGGTCTCACCTTTTCTTGTAACCGTCTCTTTTTCAATTTTTTTTATGGGGAAATCTTTACTCCAAAAGCCTTTAAATTCAGGCACATCAACAAACCCAGAAAAACTAACAATAGGAACACTTGGCTTCCAAAAGAGCTTGTATACGACGCTAACTGGCTCATTTATGTAAGGCGAGAACTTAGAAACTTCAGTAACAAAGTCAACTCCTTGGGAGATAATATAGTCTGGATTGTTTGGGTCTTCAGGGATTTTAACTGCTTTTGTTACTGTGATATTTATGGGCTCTGTTTGGTAAATTACACCATTCAATTCGATCTTAGCTGGGCCAATTATAAATGAACCGATTTTTTTGGGCTTCAAGCTATAGTTATAGGAAAGCTGAGATATGTTTTTACCATTACTGTTTCGTTCTCGCTTGATACTTCGGCCTGTAGCTGAGGTGATAAAGTCTTGAAAGTTGGGTGGTATATAATTATCACCTTCGCCTTCAAAAATTATTGATAGCTTGAAGCTTTGATTTAATCCTAACTTAGTTTTACTAGGGACAGCCTTGAATGAAGGTTGCGATATAACAACACATGAAACTAAAAGAAATACACAAACGAAACTATACTTCATTTTTACCAATCTTTTTCAGTTTCTATTATTAGGCCCTTAGACTTAGAAGCGTTTATTTTTTTTTGCACTTTGTTTTCTTCGTTGTCCATAGCTTTAAGCAGTGATTTAATTTGTTGGGGGCTCAGCTGACCCTGTAGTTTTGGCTTGGGCTTTCCATTATCGCCTTTTTTCGTTTCTTTTTTTGGTGAATTGTTCATGCCGTTTTGCTCCTTTTCTTTTTTACCGTTGTCTTTATTATTTTGGTTCTTATTGTTGTCCTGTTTTTTTTGATTTTTATTTTTTTTGTTTTCGTCTTTTTGTTCTTTTTTATCATTTCCTCCGCCGCCATTTTCTTCTTTGGCGCATTCTTGGGCAAGCGCTAGGTTATATCTCGTATCGTCAGCAGAAGGCTTATTTCGTAATGCATCTTTATAGGCCTCAACGGCCTTTGCACAAGCTTCTTTTTTCATCATAATGTTACCAATGTTGTGAAAGGAACGATATTTTTCCTCCTTTGATTCGCTTTTTGAAGCCTCTTTGAAGTGCTTCAAAGCCTCATCAAAAAACCCGCGATCATAGTAGGCTTTACCTAGGTTATATGCTGCTTTTTTATTTGAAGGAGCCTCAGAAATAGCGGTTCGGTATTTTTTTTCCGCAGAGGGAAAGTTTTTTTTGACCAAATTATCTCCTTCGAAAACGTATTGATCAGATTGCTTTATGTTCTCGTTAGAGTTTTGAGCAAAGAGACCTCCGGTAAAAAACACCAATAATATCAAAGAGGGTTTTTTAAATCGTTCCAATATAGCGTTTAGATCTGCAATCATATTTAGAATTATTCGTTTTCGTTGAATAGGTTTAAACGTCTTAGCCACGCCGTTTTTCTTTCAAGTAAAAATATATCCAAAATTAAAAAGAACAGTCCAATTCCCAAAAACCATTGGAACTGATCCTTGTATTCGGAAAAAACTTTAATCTCAAAATCCTTTTTATCGAGGGCGGACAGGAACTTATTCACTCTTTTTACTGTTGTATTGATGTTTTTTTCGTTTACTAAAATACCATTAGTACTAACTGAAATTTCATTAAGGTTTTTTGCGTTAAGTTTAGTTATAACAGTTTCTCCGTTAGAATCCTTTTTGTAAAAAGAGACAATACCATCTTTTTTTATTGGTATTGGGCCACCTTTTTCTGTCCCAACCGCTATCGTTATTATCCTAATCTCTTTCTCCAAAGCAGCTTTAGCAACCTCATTTCCACCGGCATTGTGATCTTCGCCGTCAGTGAGAATAACTAATACTCGACTAGTTTCTTCATCTTCCGAAAACAGGCTTTTTGATAGTTCAATGGCATCACCTATTGCTGTACCCTTAGATGAGACCATGTCTGTGCTCATGTTTTCAAGAAACATTCTTGCGCTATTATAATCAGTTGTCAATGGCACCTGCGGCACAGCTTGACCTGCGTAAGCAATAATTCCAATTCGGTCACCAACAAGGGTTTTCATGATTTCAGAGGTTATTTGCTGTGCCTTTTTCAACCTGTTTGGGGCAACATCTTCACTAAGCATGCTTTTAGATACATCAATAGCAAATACGATGTCAACGCCCTCGCGCTTTATGGTTTCTAGTTTTGTGCCAATCTTTGGATTTGCTAATCCGATAATAAAGCACACAAGAGAAAGCGATATAACAATGAATTTAAATGAGGATTTAAAAGGTGAAAGGGTGGGGCTAAGATATTTTAAAAGAGATGGCGATGCAAACACATGTTTTTTTCTTTTTTTCCAAAAATAATTCCAAATGAACAACAAACCCATACCAATTATAAGGAATAGGAGCCAAAACCAAGTATTTTCTTCTATTTCAACCATTTTAAATAAACCCTCTTAAAATTGTATTTCTGATTATAAATTCGAAGACAATTAGCCCTAAGCCCAGCAGAACAAATGGGCGAAATTTTTCTTCTACACTATAATACTTAAACTCGTTAATTTCTGTTTTTTCAAGTTTATCAATTTCAGCATAAATCTCTTCAAGCTTTTTATTGTCTGTCGCCCTGAAGAATTTACCTCCTGTGTTTTTAGCAATTTCTTTTAATAACTCCTCATCAATTTGATCTTTAGCAGGGTACAAATTTCTGCGGCCATCAAAGTTACACGGCACCATTCCAAAACTCTTACCTAAACCAATAGTATAAGTCTTAATTCCACACTCAACAGCCAGCTCACTAGCTGTTGTAGGGTCAATGAGTCCCTGGTTATTTTTTCCATCAGTAAGTAGAATAATTATTTTACTCTCTGCTTTGCTGTCTTTGATTCTATTAACCGCAGTAGCAAGCCCCATCCCAATAGCGGTTCCGTCTTCGAGTAATTTACTGTAGGCAACACTTCTAATAGACTTCAATAGAATTTTTTTGTCAATAGTAATCGGGGTTTTCGTGTAACTTTCAGCAGCATATTCAACTATTCCAATGCGATCGTTTGGCCGTTTGGCAATGAAATTTTCAGCAACTCTTTTTAAAGCTTCAAGGCGGTTTGGTTTGAGATCTTCGCATAGCATACTACCTGAAACGTCGATTGCCATTATGATATCTACACCCTCAGTTTTTTTTATTTTGGTTGAAGTGTCAATCACTTGAGGCCTGGCAAGCGCAAATACCACCATAATAATTGCTAATAGCCTAAGGACAAACAAGCAGTGCTTAATAACCAACCACACACCTTGTCCTTCCTTTAGGCTGTTCAAGTTTGAAATTTTTAAACTGGCAACTTGATCTTTATTTTTTAAAGTGTACCACGCTATCAGGAGAGGAATAATTAGCAGAAGCCAAAAAAAATCAGGATGTAAAAATTCAATATTCTTAATCATTTTGGAGCTCTTTATTTGGTTCGGCGGAGCTGAGAATCCTTTCAACAATTTTATTAACATATTTGTCATTTGCCCTCCACAAAAGAACAAGCTGGTGCAGCCTTAAGCTATCACTAAAATTTAGTATAATAAATTCAGCATCATTTTCGGGCTGCGCAGGGAATTTAAAATTTGCGCTACCAAAGGTTTTTAGTCCCTTGGCTCCGCTTGCGGAAACAAAAACATCACGCTTTGGCAAAAGATTTTCGACACCAATCTTCTCTAGAGCATTAAGACCGTATTCTTCCATTTCTTCTAATGGGTCTGCATTTGCTTGATTTGTATTCGAGGCTTTGTTGTCTAAAAAAGAATTATTTAAGATGATTTTTAAGGGGATGTTTCTTTTTTCAAAAGAGAACATTACATGCGATGACCCTAAAAAGGTGCTGTCGCTAGTAAATTTTTTTGATTCTCTCTCAAGTGCTACAGGTGTCTCAAGAAATACTCCGGGTGCTCCATATTCACTTTTTACCCATCTTTGGTCTAATAAAGCTTTGCTAGGATTTTGAACGATTACATCTTTTAATTTTTCAAAACCAAAAAACCAAACAGAGATAAGTAAAACAGATACAAATGTAAGTATAGAACCGAGCACGAGCTTTTTTTGCTTTTTTATAATTTTATTTTTTAAAGGCGCCTTGTTTTCCGTTAAACTCTTGTTAGCTCTTTCTTTTTCAGCGTCAATTAGAACTCTATTGATGTTATGGATTTCTTTTTCAAAAATTTTCAAGTCCGCATGCAGGGTTTTAGCTGTAGGCAGAGATTTTGCAAATTTTACCATATCTGCTCTTTGCATGGCAGATTGAAGCGACAAGAGAATTTTTTCTGTTAATTTATATCCTCCTGCGACTTCTAAAGCTCTAAGCTCATTGACAATTTCCTCGCTTGTGCTTTCCAGCGATTTATTGTATATCGTTTTATTGAGAAATTTTCGAAATATGAGGGTTAGCTCGGAGTAAAAAAGCTTAATGTTGAGATTTTCTATTAATATTGTTTTATTTAGTTCAAATAAACTCCTTTTTGCTAACTCATACGGTGGAAGGGCCTCTTCTTTTTCTTTTAATTCCGAATGAAGTCTCCTATTTCTAAGGTATATTACAAGGCCTATGGCTGCAGCAATAAAAGCGAGCAAAATTAAAATCCAATTATTTGTTTTTTTTTGTGGTTTACTTGACTTAAAAATAGGCTTGGCGTTGTAAGAGTTTTGTTTATTTGGGTCGGTTTTTACACCAACAACCTTAATTTTAATAGAATCTGTGAAAAGAATTTTGTTGTCAACCCTAACTTCAAGCTTAGGGATTGTATATTCTCCCGGAGAGAATTGAATTAAGCTGTATTTTTTTACAAACAGAGTTTTAGATGACTTAACGAGTGTATCAATTTTATGGCTCTCTAAGAGCTCTAGTGACCCAAAAAGATTTTTTTCCGGAAATTTTAGTGCCACTAATTTTTCTGTCTCAACAGTTAGTTTGAGAACAATCTCTTCTCCAATTTTAACATTTGTAGAATCTATGTTGGCTGACAGTTGAGCAACAACACGATTATTGCAAACCAATGCGGCTAACATAAAACAGAAAAAAAATAAAGATTTAATTTTTTTACTACGCATATTATTACCCTCTTTTTTTGAAATAGCCAAGAAGTTTTCTCACATAATTGTCGTCTGTTCTAAAAGATATATTTCCACCTCCAGATTTTTTAAAACTATTTTCAAAATAGGAAACAAACAATTTTTGCTGCTTTATATACCGATTTCTTACTTGGCTGAAACCTGTGTTTATTAAACGAATTTCGCCAGACTCTTGGTCTACCATTTGAACAAGTCCCAAATTAGGAATTTCCATTTCAGCTTTGTCATAAACTCTACATCCAGTAACATCGTGCCTCTTAGTAAGAATACTTAAATTTTGTTCATAATCATTGTCAAAAAAATCCGAAAAGATAAACAGAATTGACCGCTTTTTTAAAACACTTGAAAGGAAGCGAAGCGCTTCGTTTATGCTCGTTTTTTTACTCGTGGGCTTAAATTCTATTAGCTCGCGAATTATCCTCAATACATGAGACCGGCCTTTTTTAGGCGGGATATATAATTCGACTTTGTCAGAAAACAGAATAAGACCTACTTTGTCATTATTTTGGTTTGCAGAAAAGGCCAGGGTTGCTGCAATTTCCGTGACAAACTCGCTTTTTAAGTAATTTTTAGTTCCAAAGTTTTTTGACCCTGAAACATCAATTGCCAACATCATTGTTAGCTCTCTTTCTTCTTCAAAAACTTTTATATGAGGCTGACTTTGCCTCGCCGTAACATTCCAGTCAATAGTTCTGATGTCATCCCCGTATTGGTATTGTCTTACTTCAGAAAACGCCATGCCCTTACCCTTAAACGCGGAAAGATATTCACCGCCAAATATGTTGTCGGATAAACGCCGGGTTTTAATTTCAATCTTGCGAACTTTTTTTAATAACTCCTTTGTATTCATAAAATGAAATTCACACTTTGGTTAAGTACAATGTTTAGGCTATGAGCTTATTATGGAACTTCAACCACGTTTATGATCTTGTTTATCAGATCTTCTGAGCTCACCTCTTCAGCCTCAGCCTCGTAAGTAATTCCAATTCGATGGCGGAGAACATCTAGAACCACCGACCTCACGTCTTCAGGAATTACATACCCTCTTCTTTTTATAAAAGCATAACATTTGGCGGCATTTGCTAAATTAATACTCCCTCTTGGAGAAGCCCCAAACGAAATAAGAGGCGCAATCTCTGACAAATTATATTTTTCTGGGTAGCGTGTTGCAAAAATAATATCTAAGATATATTTTTCGATTTTTTCATCCATATATACATCTCTTACAGAGTTTTGCGCGGATAAAATTTGTTTGACAGACACAACGGATTTGATTTTGTCCTTGTTTCCTTTTAAATTATCGCGAACTATTTGTTGCTCGTCCTCCATTTTAGGATAATCAATAACAGCCTTTAACATAAAGCGGTCTACTTGCGCTTCTGGAAGAACATAGGTGCCCTCTTGCTCAACAGGGTTTTGTGTCGCCATTACCAAAAAGGGTTCTTTTAATTTAAAAGACTTATCTCCAATTGTAACCTGCTTTTCTTGCATAGCCTCAAGGAGAGCTGATTGAACCTTGGCCGGTGCGCGATTTATTTCATCTGCCAGCACAAAGTTTGCAAACACAGGGCCCTTTTTCACACTAAATTCATTAGACTTCATGTTATAAATTAGTGTTCCAATAACATCTGCAGGCAATAAGTCTGGAGTAAACTGAATTCTGCTAAAGCTTCCAGATACTGCATTTGCTAAGCTGTTTATTGCCAATGTTTTAGCGAGACCAGGGACCCCCTCAAGAAGGATATGCCCTCGACCTAAAAGCCCTATCAATAATCTTTCGACCATGTATTTTTGACCCCTAATTGCTTTACTCATTTCTAGATTTAGTAGATCAATGAAGGCACTTTCTTTTTCAATTTTTTCATTTATTTTTTTTATGTCGACTGACTTGGCCTCTTTTTTCATATTCCCTAATTTATAACCATATTATTAAAAATCATGCCAAAAATAAGATTTCTTGTTTATTTTGACAATAATGAAGCTTTTCTGATTTGGTAAGCGAGCCAGACTAAAACTTAAATTCAATTCCTTGTGCCAGGGGAAGTTCCTTGCTATAATTAATTGTATTTGTTTGTCTACGCATGTAAATCTTCCAAGCATCGCTGCCGGATTCTCTACCTCCGCCGGTATCTTTTTCTCCACCAAAAGCACCGCCTATTTCAGCCCCCGAGGTCCCTATATTAACATTTGCAATTCCGCAGTCGCTTCCGCTATGAGACAAGAATAATTCAGCCTCCCTTAAGCTCCCAGTCATAATTGCGGATGACAAACCCTGTTTTACATCATTTTGTAGCATTATTGCATTTTCAATTGATCCGCTATATTTTAATAAGTATAAAACAGGCGCAAATGTTTCCCGCTGCACAACCTTATAGTTGTTTTTAGCTTCAGCAATTGCCGGTTTTACGTAGCAACCACTTAAATATTCATCACCGCTTAAAACTTCTCCAGGGACAATAATGTTACCTCCTTCTTTTTTGACATCTTCTAAGGCTTTCAGATAACTTTTTACAGCATCTTTGTCAATTAGAGGCCCCACATGGTTTTTTTCATCAAGCGGATTTCCGACTTGAATTTGATCATATGCGCTGACTAAGGCGGACTTTAGATCGTCATATATTGATTCATGGACAATTAAACGACGAGTAGATGTACAGCGCTGCCCTGCAGTTCCAACAGCCCCAAATACAGCTCCAATGACAGTCATCTTTATGTCTGCCTCAGGAGTGACAATAATGGCATTGTTCCCACCAAGCTCCAACAGGCATTTACCTAGCCTTTCGCCTACAGTTTTAGCTACAATTTTACCCATTTTAGTTGACCCTGTTGCTGAGACAAGGCGCGCCCTGGAGTCATTTGTTATTAACTCTCCAACGGAGTAATCACCATTAACAAGGGAGCTAATCCCCTCAGGCAAATTGTTTTTGGCCAGTACATTTGCTATAATTTTTTGGCAGGCAATCCCACATAGTGGGGTTTTTTCTGAGGGCTTCCAAACACAAACATCTCCACAAACCAAAGCTAAAGCGGTATTCCAAGCCCAAACAGCAACAGGAAAATTGAAAGCTGAAATTATACCGACAACTCCCAAAGGATGATATTGTTCATACATTCTGTGACCAGGCCTTTCAGAGTGCATAGTAAACCCATGAAGTTGTCTAGAAAGACCAACCGCAAAATCGCAAATGTCAATCATTTCTTGTACTTCCCCTAACCCTTCTTGAAAGCTTTTCCCCATTTCATATGAAACAAGTTTGCCTAACGGATCTTTAAGGGTACGCAATTGATCTCCAAATTGCCTGACAATCTCTCCCCTTTTTGGGGCAGGAATAAGACGCCACTCTTTAAAGGCTGAAGTGGCAGAGGCCATAACTGATTCAAATTCTTTACCGGTGGTTGTTGTTACTGAGCCAATTTTTTTTCCGTCTACGGGAGAAAAGGAAATAATGTTGTTTTTTGAAGCCATCCATTTTGACCCGGTTGATGTACCTGCATTGTTTTGTTTAATGTCCAGGGATTTTAAAACAGAGACCAAGTTTATTTCTTGTTTCATAATTTATTAAAATAAAGACTAGTTAAATATAAGCTTAATTTCCATTTACTACCATTGTAAGAAGGGTTTTTCGCACAACTTTTGATTATAATATTTTTCTATTCCAGTAACTTCTTCACCAAGCCATTTTGGTTTTTCAAAGCCGCCTTTCACATCATCAAGTTCAATTTCAGCAACAGTAAGACCAAGATTAGCGCCCTTAAACACATCAACTTCAAAATCAGCTCCTTTAAAAGGAACTATATACCTTGTTTTTTCAATTTTATTTGGAAGACACATGAGCATAAGTTTTCCAGATTCTTCAAAGGGTATTTCTTTTTCCCATTCGAACCTGCTTACCCCTTTGTAAAATGGTTTCCCTTTAATTGAAATAAAAGACCTAGAGTTGTTTATTATACGAATTCTCACAGAACGTTTTGGGTCTAGATTTAAGTATCCTTGACAGATAGATTTTTTGGAGCTCGCCGATTCAATAAATTGGGTGGATTTTACTAAAAATTTACGCTCTATTTCAATCATTTTGTGAATATAGAAAATTTAAATATTAAATTTACATTATGTCAGGTAATTTACCAATTAGAAAAATTATTCATGTAGATATGGACGCTTTTTACGCATCAGTTGAGACAATGGATAACCCCAAACTTAGGGGCCTACCGATTGCTGTGGGCGGTTCAAACGCTAGAGGAGTAGTTAGCGCGGCAAGCTATGAGGCCAGGGAGTTTGGGGTAAGAAGTGCGATGTCTGGATTATTAGCTAAAAAACTATGCCCAAAGCTTATCTTTATTTCTCCTCGCTTTAAGCGGTATTCTGAAATTTCTGATCAAATCCGTAACATTTTTTTTGATTACACTGATTTGGTTGAGCCCCTATCGCTGGATGAAGCTTATCTTGATGTCACTTTAAGCAAAACAGGCGAATTAAGCGCGACTAGAATCGCTCATGAAATCAGATCAAGGATAAAGAAAGAAATAGGACTAACTGCATCAGCAGGTATTTCTACCAATAAGTTCGTTGCTAAAATTGCTAGTGATTACAATAAGCCTAATGGTCAAAAAACAATTTCTCCGGAAGAAGTGGTTCCTTTTTTACACAGCCTAGATATTCGAAAGTTTTATGGTATTGGGAAAGTTACTTCCGAGAAGATGTATAAATTAGGAATTTTCACAGGTCATGATTTAAGCCTTAAGTCAATACACTATTTAGAGGAAAACTTTGGCAAATTGGGAACATATTATTACAATATTGTTAAAGGCATACACGAAAGTCCGGTTAGTATAAATAAGATCAGAAAATCATTGGCCGCAGAGAAAACTTTTTCCGAAAACCTATCTAGTGAAGTTTTTATAATTAAGAAACTAGCGGAAATATCAAAAGAAGTTTCAGCAAGGATGTTAGTCAATAAATTAGCAGGCAAGACTATAACCATAAAAATTAAATATAGCGATTTTAAAATGCAGACAAGATCAAAAACGCTTCCATACTATATAAGTTCTAGCGACATGATTTTAGAAAACGCCAAATTACTTTTAATGCAAAACAAATTACAAAATTCTGTGCGGTTGGTTGGAATATCTATATCTAACCTAAATAATGAAAATGATTCTAAACCAAACGGGAAGAGTGAGACAGTAGATTTTCAGCTAGAGTTTGAATTTTAACGGGCTTATTAACTTTTAATTTCTGTTACACGAAGGGTGTTTACCATTCCTTTGTCTTTGATCGGCATTGCAGCTAGGCTTATTACCATATCCCCTTTTTCAAGATATCCGCTTTTAACAGCCATACCATTTATGTCTTCCAGAGTTTGATCCGTTGACACATATTTATTATAGTAAAATGCTCTAACACCCCAAAGCAAGTTTAATTGAGGAATTATCCTTTTGTTTGAAGAATAGACAAGAATGTGTGACTTTGGCCTCCAAGCCGATATTTGGAACGCAGTGTAGCCACTATTTGTTAGTGTTGTTATTCCTCGCGCATTAATTTGATTGGCCATGTGGGCGGCATGGTAGCAAATTGACTTTGTTATGTAGCGTTTTGTTTTAATGTGTGGGTACTTCTCGGGTAAGTCGATCAAGTCAGACCCTTCAACTGATTTTATAATATCAGACATTGTTTGTATAACTTCAACCGGATATTTTCCTACTGAGGTCTCTCCAGAAAGCATTACGGCATCTGCGCCATCCATTACAGAATTGGCAACATCGTTAACTTCAGCTCTAGTTGGAGAGAGACTTTCTATCATAGACTCCATCATTTGTGTAGCTATTATAACTGGAATCCTGGCGCTTTTTGCTTTCAGCACTAGTTGTTTTTGAATCAATGGGACTTCTTGGGCAGGCAGCTCCACGCCGAGGTCGCCCCTTGCAACCATTAACCCATCGCATGAAGATATAATACTGTCAATATTTTTCACAGCTTCAGGCTTTTCAATTTTTGCAATTATTGGAATTTTATGATTGCTGTTCTTGGAGATTATTGATTCTAGGTCTTTAAGGTCCTTAGCATTTCGGACAAAGGACAAAGCTATCCAATCAACCTTTTGTTTAATCGCGAATAGAGCATCTTTTTTGTCTTTTTTTGTTAATGCGGGCTGAGAAATATTTGTGTTTGGTAAATTAACTCCTTTTTTAGAATAAAGCATTCCTCCTTGAATCACTTTTGCCACTACTTCATCTTTTTTATTAGTAGAAATAACTTGAAAGATCAATTTTCCGTCGTCTAATAATATTTGTTCTCCTGGATTAGTATCAGCGGGAAATCTTTTATAGCTTATATGCACACGGTTTTTTGATCCAACAAATTCTTTTCCAGTTGCAAAAGATATTTCGTCTCCTTTAGATAGACAAACATTACTTTTCATTTCGCCAATCCGCAGCTTTGGGCCTTGTAAATCAGCTAAAATTGCCACATTGTAGTTATAGTCACTATTTATTTCTCGGATTTCTCTAATACTTTTTTTAACATTTTCATATTTCGCATGAGAAAAATTAATTCTAAACACATTAACTCCAGTGGAAATTAGATCAAGCAAAGTTTTTTTCTTGCTGATTGCAGGCCCTAGAGTAGCAACAATTTTTGTTTTTTTCCTTTTGTGTGACATTAGTTTAGAATTAAGTTCTCTTTAGATTTTAATGATTTTACATCAATTTTGTAAGCCATTTTAATGGACGGAATTTTATTGAGTATTGCCAAGGCTTTGTCTTCATAGCTATTTATACCACTAATTTTAAGCAAGTAATTAACTGAAGCATGTTCCTCTAAAAGCGACAATCTTGAAACGCTTTTTTCTTTTGACTCCGCAAATAACCCTTCACCCCTTAACTTAACTTCAGCAAAACAATTATTTTTTATAAGGCTCCAATTGGACTTTAACTTTGTGTCTTTCCATTTAAATACTGGAAACGAAAAGCGTTCATTTCCTTTAAAGTCAAGATCATTTCGTGTTCTGGTTAGTTTTGTTTTGAAGGCGAAGTTAATATTATGGGCAATACGATAGTCCTCAAGCTCTGAGTGAATAGCGTAAAGAAAGTATGTGGTTTCTTGGAAATCACTTAAAAAGAGCTTATACATTGCCATACTTTTAGTAAAGTTATGTAAAAATAGAGATATTTCAACAACTTCGGCGAGATTGAGGGAGATCTAATAAAATTTTAAAGATTTAAATTTTTATTTTATTACGGGTTGTATTTTATTTTGAAGAGCAAAAAATGCTCTTTTGCAAGCTTTTTCTTCAGCTTTTTTTCTTGAAGTTGATCTCGCTTTACCTACAGTTTTGCTATCAATTTGAAGCGTGGCTGAAAAGTGTTTTAAATTCTCCTTGCTTTCTTCTTCAATACAATTAAATTTAAAGGACTTTTTGTTTTTTTGGCACCATTCAACAATTAAACTTTTATAGCTCATGATTCTTCCTTCAAGCGAGGAAATATCAATATACGGGTTTATGATCTTAGAGTATATGAATTTTTCACACGCCAAATATCCCATATCAAGGCAAACGGCCCCTATTATTGATTCTAGCAAGTTTCCGTTTGTGTTATCACTAAATTTTGATAGATCCTCTTTGGACCTCATAAGTCTTATTAGCTTGAGATCCTTTCCAATTTTATTAAGTTGATCTCTGCGAACTATTTTAGAGCGCATTTTTGTTAAATAGCCTTCATTTGCACCTGGGACGGAGACAAAGAGATATTTGGCAATTACTGCACCAAGAATAGCATCACCAACATATTCTAACCTTTCGTAATTAAAAGGGTTTTTATTTTTGTCTTTGAGGCTCATAGACTTGTGGGTAAGCGCTCTTTTGTAGTATTGAAGTTGCCTAGGCTTAAAATCCAATATTTTCTTTAGCTCAATTGCAAGCAATTTGTCTTTTTTATTGATTGGGCGGAATATTTTTTGAATATAACCCAAGACAAACTAGTTGATTTTCTTAAAAACTATACAGGCGTTGTGACCACCAAAGCCGAAAGTATTGCTCATTGCCACCTCTACATTTCTTTCTTGTGCAGTGTTCAAAGTTAAATTAAGGCTACTGTCTATATTTTCGTCTATTGTTGAGTGATTAATAGTTGGCGGAATGATCCCATGTTGAATGGACAAAATTGAAGCAATTGCTTCAATTGCACCAGCCGCCCCTAACAGGTGGCCTGTCATTGATTTCGTTGAGTTGATGTTAATCTTTTTAGCATGATCGCCAAATATATTGCTTATGGCTTTAAGTTCGGCAATGTCGCCAAGAGGGGTTGAGGTTCCATGCGTGTTGATAGCATCTACTTGTTCAGGCTTTAGACCTGCATTATTTAAACAATTTTTTATAACCGCCATAACACCAACACCATCTGGGTGTGGGGCAGTCATGTGGAAAGCATCTGAGGACAAACCACCCCCGATAAGCTCCGCATATATTTTTGCTCCTCGTTTTTTAGCATGTTCATATTCCTCAAGCACAAGGCATCCCGATCCTTCGCCTAAAACAAACCCGTCACGAGTTGCATCAAATGGCCTAGAAGCTGTTTTAGGACTATCATTCCTTGTCGAAAGGGCATGCATAGCGTTAAAACCTCCAACTCCGGCCTCGTTAATAGTGGCCTCACTGCCGCCTGTGACTATTACATCGCAATGACCAAGCCTTATGTAGTTTAATGAATCTATTATAGCATTTGCAGATGAAGCACAAGCAGATACGGTTGTGTAATTAGGGCCCATGAAACCATATTTAATGGAAATATTTCCAGGAGCAATATCAGCAATCATTTTTGGGATGAAGAAAGGGTTAAATCTAGGGGTTCCATTGCCTTTAGCAAAATTTGAAACTTCGGTCTGGAAAGTGTCAATTCCTCCAATGCCTGCACCCCAAATGACTCCAGTTCTAAACTTATTAATTTTATTTAAGTCTAACATTGAGTCTTCAATTGCCTCTTGCGAAGCAACCATGGCATATTGAGCAAACTTATCTGTCTTTCTAGCCTCTTTTCTGTCAAAAAAGTCAGACACTTCGTAGTTTTTGAGTTCACAGGCAAATTTTGTTTTGAAGTGCTCAGTATCAAAATATGTTATGGGCGCACAACCGCTTTTCCCGGCTATTAAAGACTTCCAAAATTCATTTTTGTTATTTCCAATAGGGGTGAGTGCTCCCAAGCCTGTTACAACAACTCGCTTTAAATTCATAAAAACGTAAGGATATTACTATTTTGCAGCTTCAATATATGCTACGGCTTGGCCAACAGTAGATATGTTTTCTGCCTGATCATCTGGAATTTGAATATCAAACTCCTTTTCAAACTCCATTATTAATTCTACAGTGTCCAAAGAATCAGCTCCTAAATCATTGGTGAAGCTTGCTTCATTTACAACCTCATTTTCATCAACGCCTAATTTATCAACGATAATCGCTTTTACTCTTGATGCAATGTCTGACATAATATTTGTATTTTAGTTATAGTATTGGATGCAAAAATAGAAAACTTTATTGTAATATAGCTAATATCGCAGAAAATGTGTTTGATAATTTTGTTTTCAGCTTTGTATCATTAATTATAATGTAATTCTTTTATGTTTTTCTTTAGAAATCAAATATTTAGTCATGAAGCAAATTGCAGTTTTTGCATCCGGAACGGGGACTAATGCAGAAAACATAATAAAATATTTCAACAACAGCGCCAAAGCAAGGGTTGTTTTGGTTTTAACTAACAACCCTAGGGCCGGGGTCATATCAAAGGCTAGAGCTTTGTGTGTTAATACAATAGTTTTTAACAAAATACAGCTTCAAGATCGTGAGGGTGTCCTAAAAACTCTTGTTGATATTAGCATTGATTTAATTGTTTTGGCTGGGTTTTTATTGAAGCTTCCCACGATTGTAATTAATAGTTTTAACTTAAAAATTATAAACATTCACCCCTCACTTTTACCTAAGTATGGAGGCAAAGGCATGTTTGGAAATAACGTTCATAAGGCTGTAATAGCTAACAGAGAAAAAGAATCTGGAATTACTATTCACTATGTTGACGAGCAATACGATAATGGTGAAATAATTTTTCAAACAAATTGTAAAATTGAGCCTGAAGATTCTGTAAATGAATTAGCTAAAAAAATACACCAAATTGAGATGGAACACTTCCCAAAGATCATCGAAAAATTAGTTGTAAATGGCTCGTAAAAAGGAAAATAAATTTTACACCGTATGGAAAGGCCACACGACTGGAGTTTTTAAAACGTGGGCTGAGTGCCAGCTTCAGATAAAGAATTTCAAGGGATGTCAATACAAATCTTTTTCTACTGAAGAGGAGGCCCAGGAAGCATTGAGAGGGGAATACAAAGATTATCTTAACATAACTCCGAAAGCTGATTTTAAAGGAACAGTAAAAAGTGCATTAATAAGCGATTATCCGCTGTCAAGCTCTATAGCGGTAGATGCTGCCTCAAGCGGTAACCCTGGCACAATGGAATACCGTGGCGTAGATGTTAAAACTAAAAAAGTATTATTCCACAAAGGCCCTTTCAAAGAGGCGACAAATAATATAGGTGAGTTTTTGGCCTTAGTTCATGGGTTAGCTTTTTTAAAACAACAGAGAAGATCATGTGACATTTATTCTGATTCAAGAACCGCAATTAAATGGGTATCGAAAAAAAAATGTAACACTTCTTTAACGCCGACAAAAAACAATCAAAACGTATTTGAATTAATATCTAAAGCAGAAAAGTGGTTGAAAAAAAATTCGGTTTCGAACCGTATTTTAAAGTGGGAAACAAAGAAGTGGGGTGAGGTTCCAGCGGATTTTGGCAGGAAGTAATATTCAGCCGAAATGCAATTTGTTTTTTAAACTATAAATTTTGTTTTAAGTTTGTTTTCTAATTTTTTTGAATGAACAAAATTTTAATCCTTGGGACTGTTGCGTTTGACACCATAGAAACACCACACGGAAAGGAAGACAGGGTTTTGGGCGGATCGGCATCTTATATTGGATTATCAGCATCGCAATTTGATTTACAAACCAGTATACTATCAATTGTTGGGGATGATTTTAATAGCTCCTTTTTAAATATATTCAAAAGCAAAAATATTGACGTTACATCCATTCAGAGGGTTATTGGCGAGAAGACATTTTTTTGGAGTGGCCGATATAGCTCAAACATGAACGAACGCGAGACTATTTCTACTGAGCTTAATGTTTTAGCTAACTTCGACCCTCAGGTACCGGAATCCTTCAAGAATGCGGACATTTTAGTTCTAGGAAATTTAGCCCCTTCTAATCAGCTTTCCGTAATCAATCAACTAACAAACCCTGCCGCTTTTGTCGTGTTGGACACTATGAATTTTTGGATGGACAATTGCCTTGATGATCTTTTACAAGTCATAAGAAATGTGGACATTATTACAATTAACGAGGAAGAAGCAAGACAGCTGAGTGGCGAAACCTCTCTTTCTCTGGCTGCAAAAAAGATATTTAACATGGGCCCAAGCAATATTGTTATCAAAAAAGGCGAGCACGGAGCTTTATTGTTCAGCGACAACAAAAGGTTTTTTGTTCCTGCATTTCCAATTGAAAAAGTTTTTGATCCAACTGGCGCAGGAGACACATTTTTGGGAGGTTTTGCGGGATATTTAGCTAAAACTAAAAACTATTCCTTTAAAAACATGAAAAAAGCAGTTGTTTACGGATGCTTATTGGCCTCATTTTCAGTTGAAAAATTTGGAACTAAAGGGTTGTTAAATCTTGATAAAGTCATTATTAACAAACGGATGCAACTTTTTAAAAGATTGATTAAGGATGACATGTAATATATCGCTTAAATTTATAACTTTGAATTTATTGATTAGTCAATCTATTAAATGTACTAATATTAACTCAAGCAATGAGTGATTTTATTAAACATGAATGCGGTATAGCCCACATCAGACTTCTTAAACCAATTGAGTTTTATAAAGAAAAATACGGGACAGCATTTTATGGCATAAACAAAATGTATTTAATGATGCAGAAGCAGCATAATCGTGGTCAGGACGGTGCCGGTTTTGCTAGTATCAAGCTTGACATGCAACCAGGCCAACGCTATATTAGTAGGGTTAGATCTGTAGCCCAGCAACCCATCCAAGATATTTTTAGTCAGGTTAACAACCGAATCAACAATGTTTTAAAAGCCCAACCATTTGTTCGTGATAATATCTCAAAGAACAAGCACACTATTCCCTACCTTGGCGAGGTAATGCTGGGGCATGTACGATACGGGACTTTTGGCAATAACAGTGTTGAGAGTGTTCACCCTTTTCTAAGGCAAAATAATTGGATGCATCGAAACTTAATAATGGCTGGTAATTTTAATATGACTAATGTTCGTCATTTATTTGATAATTTAGTTGAACTTGGACAACATCCTAAAGATTATACAGACACAATTACTATAATGGAAAAAACCGGCCATTTTTTAGATGATGCTGTTTCTGACTTGTATAAGAAGTTAAGAAAAGAGGGATTTAACAAAATGGAGTGCTCACCCTTAATAGCTGAGCGCTTGAGTATAAAAAAAATTCTAAGGAAGGCTTCTAAGAATTGGGATGGCGGATATGTAATGGCAGGCATGATTGGCCATGGAGATTCATTTGTTTTCAGAGATCCAGTTGGGATACGACCAGCCTATTATTATATTGATGACGAGGTTGTTGTTGTTGCTTCAGAGAGACCAGTTATTCAAACCGCTTTTAATGTGAGTTTTGAAAGAGTTTTGGAGCTTGATCCAGGTAGCGCCATTATAACTAAGAAAAGCGGATCTGTCAAATTAAGTAAAATTATTGAGCCCAAGACCCGAAAAGCATGTTCATTTGAGCGCATCTATTTTTCAAGGGGTAGCGATGCAGAAATATATGAAGAGCGAAAGTTGCTAGGAAATTTGCTTGTCCCTGAAATTTTAAAGGAATTAGGAAATGACATAAAGAATACTGTTTTTTCTTTTATTCCAAACACAGCAGAAACTTCTTTTTTGGGTATGACAGAAAGAGCTGAAGAATACTTGAATAAAAGGAAAACTGATGCAATATTGAGCGGAAGACGGTCCTTATCTGCGAAAAAAGTTACAGAAATTCTGTCCGAGCGAATTCGGATTGAAAAGATTGCAGTTAAGGATGTTAAGCTTCGCACGTTTATCACAGAGGATAGTAGTCGCGACGATTTGGTTGCCCATGTTTACGATGTTACATATGGTGTAATAAAAGCTGAAGACAGTCTTGTAATTCTTGATGACAGCATTGTTCGCGGGACTACTTTGAAAAAAAGTATTCTCAAAATGTTAGATCGCCTTAACCCAAAACGAATAATTGTTGTTTCATCAGCACCTCAAATTCGTTACCCGGATTGTTATGGTATTGATATGGCAAATTTAGAAGACCTGGTTGCTTTTCAGGCTGCTCTAGAATTATTAAAAGACATTGGCAAATCTGATTTGGTAGAAACTGTTTATAAAAAGTGTCTGGCTCAGCAAAGCAAAAATGATTCTGAGTTGAAAAACTTTGTAAAAGAAATCTATGATCCTTTTTCTGCTAAAGTGATTTCAGATAAAATAGCTGATTTATTGACAGAGGGTGGAATTAAAGCAGAGGTTAAGATTATTTTTCAATCAATAGAAAATTTACACACCGCCTGCCCAAAACATAAGGGGGATTGGTATTTTACAGGAAACTATCCTACAGCGGGCGGGAATAGGGTTGTCAATCGAGCCTTTATTAATTACTACGAAGGAAAGAAGGAAAGAGCCTATTAGCCAAGCGTATTTTGTCTAATAAAAACGCATTTCGTCTAAAAATGACTTTCTATTAACAATTAAACTATATATTTGAGATACCATAACATAAGTAGGTTAAGTTCATGGTAGATTTGGGGCAAAAAAGGTGAACATCTGTTCACCTTTTTTATTATATTTTAAAACTATTTTCTTAACTAACCTCCTTAAAGCGTTTTTCAACTTCATTCCAGTTTATTACATCAAAGAAAGCGCATATGTAGTCTGGCCTTCTGTTTTGATAGTTTAGGTAATATGCGTGCTCCCAGACATCTATGCATAAAATAGGAGTTTTTCCACACTCGCCTGGCATTAGCGGGTTGTCTTGGTTCGCTGTGGAGCAAATCTCTAAACCTCCGTTAGCATCTGCACAAAGCCAAGCCCATCCAGACCCAAATCGTGTTGTAGCGGCTATTGTAAAACTTTTTTTAAACTCTTCATAAGATCCGAAAGCTTTATTTATTGCATTTGCGATTATTTCAGTTGGAGCCCCACCACAGTTTGGGCCTATTACTTCCCAAAATAGATTGTGATTATAGTATCCACCCGCATTATTTCGCAACGCACTGTTTGACATATCTAATGATTTAAGAATATCATCAATACTTTTGTTTTCCATGGGGGTACCTTCGATAGCTGAATTTAACTTTGAAGTGTATCCATTATGATGTTTTGAATGGTGTATTTCCATGGTTTTGGCATCGATGTTTGGCTCAAGTGCACTGTATGCATATTTAAGTTTTGGTAATTCAAATGGCATAATTATAAGTTTTAACTTTTTACAAAGTTACAGCTTTTAATTTATTAACATCTACAATTATGTTATTTAGATTGTTTAATTTGCTGTTAAATTTTCAAGATTTTTATGCTCAGAGTAATTAGCGCCTCCGCTGGGAGTGGTAAGACGTATGCATTGGTTAAAGACTATTTGAAAATAGTGTTGGCTTCGGATCAGTTTCTGCCTCATAAGCAAATTCTTGCTGTTACATTTACAAATAAGGCAGTAGATGAGATGAAGGAGCGGATTATTGAAGCTTTGATATGTTTTTCGAACAAGGAAACCATAGGCTTTCAAAGGAGTCTTTTTAATCAATTAAAAAAGGAGTTAAATTTGACCGAAGACTTTTTAATATTGAAGTCAAAGGATGTAATAACGAAAATTTTACATAATTACGGCGGATTTCAAATATCTACAATAGATACATTTAACCAAAGATTAATTAGATCTTTTGCTTTTGATTTAAAATTACCATTAAACTTTGAGGTTGAGTTAAATACTGATTTTTTACTTGAACAAGCGGTAGAATCTGTTCTAGCTAAAGTGGGTGGAGATTCCAATTTGACAGATGTATTAGTTGACTTTGCGATATCAAAAACTGACCAAGACCGTAGCTGGAATATAGCCTTGGATCTTTGCAAGTTTGCACAGCTTTTAGTAAAAGAAACAGCAATTCCTTATTTGGAGTCTCTTCGCGGCAACAATTTGGAGAATTTTATTTCTTTTAAGAACAGCTTAAAAAATCAATACAGGTCTTTAGAAAAACAAATCAGGACTATAGCCGAGGATGTTCTCGCATCTATTTCGAAAGGAGAATTAAAAAGGGATGATTTTAATCGGAGACTGATTCCAAGTCACTTTGAGGCCATAGTTAAGAAACCAAAAGATGTAAAGTTTGACTCAAAATGGAAGCAAGAGATTGAATCTTTTTCTTTTTACAATCAAAAGGCATCAGCTGGTAGCAAATCTTATCTTGATGACATAAGAGGCGCTATAATTTCAGCCTTTTTTGACACAAAGAAGGGAATATATAGGCTAAGGTATTTACAAAACATTATTGACAACATAACTCCTTTATCAGTATTAGCTTTAGTTCAAGAGGAACTGAACATGATTAAGCAAGATCAAAACATAGTCCTAATTTCAGAATTTAATACTATAATAGCTGACGAAATTAAGTCTCAACCTGCGCCATTTATATATGAGAAAATTGGAGAAAAATACAAACATTTTTTTATTGATGAATTTCAAGACACCTCATTATTTCAGTGGGAAAATTTGAAACCATTAATAGAGAATTCATTAGCAGATTATAAAAGCTCCGTTCTTTTAGCTGGCGACCCAAAGCAATCGATATACAGGTGGAGAGGAGGCCACCCAGAGCAGTTTATTAAAATTATTAATGGCGAGGCCTCTTCTTTATTTACGTCAGATGTAATTGATCTTCCTATCAATTATAGGAGCTCAAAAGCAATCGTAGATTTTAACAACAAATTTTTTTCATGTGTATCAGAAGCCGTTTTTTCAGACCAAGCATATAAAGAAATTTATAAAAACAGCTTTCAGGAGTTTAATAGAGATGAACAAGGGTTGGTTGAAATATCATTTTTAAATAGCGATGGAGATAATGATCAACTGCAAACATATGAATCAATGGTTTTATCAATAATTACTGATTTGGTAGGTTCAAAAAATAATATTTCATATGAAGATATTTGCATTTTGGTTCGAAAGCAAAGCGAAGGCGTTTCAATTGCAAAGCACTTAACAGCAAACAATGTGCCAATTGTATCTAATCAAAGCTTGTTAGTTTCATCTTCAAAAGAAGTGATATTTATTATTGCAGTTTTTAAACTTATAACAATCCCGTCAAACCAATCCAACAAACTACAAATTTTGAATTATTTAGTAGACAAGTTTAAAATTGAAGAAGCTCACGAATTTATAGATGCACGCATACAAATGAACAACAAGAAATTTTTCAACTCATTTCGAAATCTTGGCATTTATTTTAATTGTGAAGAAATAAGCATGTTATCAATCTATGAATCAGCAGAGCTGGTAATAAATTCTTTTGGTCTAGTTGCAAGATCTAATGCATATATTGAATCTTTTCTTAATTTTATCTTTGAATCTTCTCGCGGGAAATGTGCTAGCCTGAATAGTTTCCTATTATATTTCGATCAGCAAAAGGAAAAATTAAGCATATCAACAACGAAAGGAGTTAACGCTGTACAAGTCATGACTGTTCACAAGTCAAAAGGGCTCGAGTTTCCAGTGTTGATTTTTCCATACGCCGATTTAGATATATATAAAGAGATTGAGCCAAAGGAATGGATGCCAACATCAGCTTTAAACTCTAAATTTCCTTATTTCCTATTAAACTACAACAAAGATTTTGAGTTTTTTGGAGATTTAGCAAAAGACTATTCTCGCAGACGCAAGTCATTGTTAGAACTAGACAACATTAATTTACTTTACGTCGCGCTTACAAGACCTTCTCATCAATTATATATTATTACTAAAGCCCCAAAGAACGATTCGCCGTCAATTTTGAGAACCTATTCAGATTTGTTTGTACATTTTTTAAAGGGTGAAGGGTTATGGAAAACAGGTGTTTACAAATACTCATTTGGTTTACCGTCTAAAATTAGTTTAAATGATTCAATTAAGCGCCCAGTGCTGTCACCAACTCAATTTATCTCTTTTTCAAGAAAAAACTTAAATATATCTATTTCCTCAAGCTTGGGCCACAGCATCGATGATATTAGTAAGGGGGCAATTGATAGGGGTAATTTATTACACCAGATGCTTTCCAAAATTTTCTCTATTTCTGATATTGAGCATTGCATTGAGCAGTTTTGCAATGCTGGGTCAATTGATCACACCGGTGCAAAGGAGTATAAGCGTATATTGAGTGATATTGTGACTCATTCTAAAATTAATCAATATTACTTAGACAATTTGATTGTTTTCAATGAAAAGCAAATTTTGGATAGTAATGGTCGAATCATTATCCCTGATCGCTTAATCATAAGTAATGATGGAAGCGCTGTTATTATTGATTACAAGACAGGCAGGCCAAATGCTCGGCATAGAGATCAACTTGAGTGTTATACTTCTGTCGTTAAGGCTATGGGGTATAATGTAGATAAAAAGATTTTGGTTTATATTTACCCTAAAGTATCAGTCAAGGTATTAAACTAAAACAAGATCTTATGGGTATTACGATCAGAGATTATTTAAGGAAGGAATTAGACTCAATTAAGGCGCAGGGATTGTTCAAAGAAGAGCACATTATTAAGTCAGCTCAGGGACCTGTGATAACATTAAAAACGGGGCAAAGGGTATTAAATTTTTGTTCCAACAATTATCTTGGATTGGCTTCTAATCCTGAGGTAATTCAAGCAGCAAAGGATGCTATGGATACACACGGCTTTGGTATGGCATCTGTTAGGTTTATATGCGGCACACAAGACATTCATAAGGAGTTGGAGAGAAAGATTTCTTCCTTTTATAAAACCGAAGACACAATTTTATATGCCGCAGCATTTGACGCGAATGGAGGACTCTTCGAGCCGCTTCTTACAGATAAAGATGCTATTATATCAGATAGTTTGAATCACGCCTCTATTATTGATGGAGTTAGGCTTTGCAAGGCTAGTCGCTTTCGATATAAAAACAACGATATGAACGATTTAGAAGATCAATTAAAAGCTGCAGAAGCCATTGGCGCTAGATTTAAGATAATTGTAACTGACGGAGTTTTTTCAATGGACGGCTTAGTAGCTCCTTTAGATAAGATTTGTGATTTAGCTACGAAATATGATGCATTAGTTATGATTGATGAATGTCACGCAACCGGCTTTTTAGGTTTAACAGGGCGAGGGAGCTTGGAAGCCAAAAATGTTTTAGGACGAATCGACATAATTACAGGAACCTTGGGTAAGGCTTTGGGAGGCGGAATGGGGGGATATACGACAGGCAGTAGAGAAATAATTTCTATGTTGCGCCAGCGTTCAAGGCCATATCTGTTTTCAAATTCCTTAGCACCTTCGCTAGTTGGGGCTTCCATCAAGGTTTTTGATCTTTTATCCTCAAGTACTAATTTAAGAGATAAGCTTGAGTGGAATATAGCTTATTTTAAAGGCGGAATTAAGGAATTAGGTTTTGAAATAATAGACGGAGATTCAGCCATTGTTCCTATAATGCTTTATGACGCCAAGCTTGCGCAAAAAATGGCCGATTTATTACTCGCTGATGGGGTATATGTTGTAGGTTTTTTCTATCCCGTTGTTCCCAGGGGACAAGCAAGAATTAGAGTTCAACTATCAGCAGCTCATAAAAAAGCACACTTGGAGAAGGCGCTCAATGCGTTTGGAAGAGTGGGAGAAAAACTGGGGATCTTGAAAAATTAATTAAAATTATAAGTGTTATAGATTGATTTTTTATTAGAATATGTTTGTTTACTGAAATATATCCTTACTTTTGCAGAAGAAGAATCAAAACTGATTATGAATTATGAAAAATTTTAAAACAAAAATTTTAGCTTTATTAATTGTTGGTTTTACAATTAATCTTAGCGCACAAACGGATGACAATCCTTGGGAAATCTCACTAGGGGTAAGTGCAATTGACTTTTTCCCTGTGGGCGGTGAAAACGAATATCAAGGTGGAAACCTTGAGGATTTTTTCAATATTGATGAGCATTGGAACATCTCTCCATCCCTGTCTTATTTATCAGTGGGTAGAAATCTAAAAGACAATGTTTCCTTTAAACTTTCAGGTGCATACAACCAAATTGAAAAATGGGGTAGTATTAATATAGCTAAACTAAATTACTTCAATTTAAGCGGTTCAGTTAGTTATAGCCTATCAGACCGGTTAAATCTTGGCAAAATAGATCCCTTTTTTGGAGTAGGTATGGGTTATTCGTGGATTGAAGTTGGAGACTACAATGTTAATCCTAGTGATCCAAATGCTGATTACAGCAGCTTTTTAACGACAAATGGGTCATTCGGAATTTCTTATTGGGCTACAGACTATATTGGTTTAACTTTACAAACCACCTATAATTATGCATGGCCTTCAAGCGTTAAGGAATCACCGTCTCACTATCGCCACACATTGGGCTTATCAGTCAGATTTGGTGGGACTGATACTGACGGCGATGGGGTTTATGACAAAAAAGATTTATGCCCTGAAGTTCCTGGGTTAGAGGTTTTTAATGGCTGTCCAGACACAGACGGCGATGGTGTTCAAGATTCTGAAGACACTTGCCCAGAAGTAGCTGGTCTAGCTGAGTTCAGCGGTTGTCCAGATACTGATGGCGACAGGGTTTCTGATAATAATGACCGTTGTCCTGAAGTAGCAGGATTAGTCTCCATGAACGGCTGTCCAGATTCTGACGGTGATGGAATTACAGATTTAAAAGATAGCTGTCCTAATGAAGCTGGCCCAAGAGGGAATAGAGGTTGCCCATGGCCAGATAGTGATGGAGATTCTGTGTTAGACAAGGATGATAACTGTCCTAAAGAACCTGGTTCTGCAGCAACCAATGGTTGCCCAGATAAACCAAGTGTAGAGGTTCAAAAGACTTTAGCAAGTTATGCAAAGACAATTAATTTTGAGTATGGAAGGTCATCTTATAAAGCAGAAGCTGAAAAGACACTCAAAGCCATTGTGGCCATTATTATTGAATATCCAAAGGCCAAATTTGTTGTAGAAGGCCATACTGATGGTATTGGTTCTGAAGGCTTTAATCAAACCTTATCTGAAGAAAGAGCAGAATCAATTCTTACTTTTCTAACGTCAAACGGGGTTGACGCATCTAGGCTTACAGCGAAGGGATATGGAGAATCATCCCCTATAGCATCTAATAGTAACGAGGCCGGAAGAGCAATGAACCGACGCGTTGATGTTAAACTTGCTAATTAGAAATATTTAATAAAAATAAATTTAAAACGCTTCGTTTATACGAGGCGTTTTTTATTTTTATAGCATGCATAGCTTTATTTCCGATGTTATTAGGGGCTTGAAGCTCAATAATAAGGACTTTTCAAAATTAACGTTTATTTTACCAAACAAGCGATCTTGCTTGTTTTTTAAAAATACATTAATCAAGGAATTAGATCCTCCCGTTTTTTTTCCAGAAATTATTCCAGTTAACTCTTTTATTGATGAATTATCAAAGTTAAACAGGTTAACGCCCATTGAATGTCTATTTGAATTTTATGAGGCTTATAAATCTAATGTTCCAATTAACAAAAGAGAATCGTTTGACTCATTTTCAAAGTGGGCTAATAAAGTTTTGAAGGACTTTGACGAAATCGACAAACACTTAGTTCAGCCCGAAAAAGTGTTCAAATATTTGAATGCTATCCAGGATATAAACCACTGGTCTCTGAACTCAAATCCAACAGAAGCAATAACGAACTACCTAAAATTTTGGAAAGATATTTCTATTTATTATAATAGTTTTTCAAACCGTTTATTAGAAAATAAAAATGGAAGTGAAGGATTAATTTACAAGGCAGCAGCAAAAAATATCGACTCTTACATAAGTGATAACGTAAGAGATGAACACATTTTTATTGGGTTTAATGCATTATTTGCTTCAGAAGCTGCTATTATTCAAAAGCTATTAGAGTCTGGTAAGGCTTTAATTTATTGGGATGCTGAAGAGTCTTTTCTGAAAAGCAAGCACCATGACGCAGGTTTGTTCATGCGACGTTATTTAAATGATTGGCAGTTTTACACAAGTAATCAGTTTAACATCATAGGTAATCAGTATAAAACCTCAAAGGCGATTAATATTTTTGGGACTTCTAAACAAATTGCTCAAGTTAAATATGCAGGCGAAATTGTAAAGAAGTTAATTAAAGTAAACAACGATGAAAAAATAGCCCTTATTTTACCAGATGAAACCCTGCTTACACCTTTGTTGAATTCTTTGCCCACTGAGCTAGAAAACATTAATGTAACAATGGGATTAGCACTGGCAAGCTCCCCCATTTCTTCACTTATTGGGAATTGGTTTAATTTACATAGATTATCAAAAAAAGATTTTTATCACAAAGATGTTTTTGAATTGTTGTTGGACCCATTATGCTCAATTATTCTGAGTTCTTCTGGATCTGAACCACTTCAAGATTTAGTTTCAAAAATTAAATTAAAGAATCTATCAAAGTTAGACGCTGAAATAATTTCACAATTTTGTTTACGATCTAAAGATGTTTTAGGTCTTTTATTTAATCCTTGCAAGGGAGCAATTGAAGCTCTTGATAGAATTTTAAAGATTCTTGGAAAATTAAAGAACAGTTTTGAAATTCGAGGCAAGGAAAATTTTATTTTGCAAGAGCATGTACATCGCTTCATAGAAATTTTCCAACAGCTAAAAAATTATAATAATGTTTACGGAATTATAGGCTCTATAACGGCCTTACAGGAGCTTTATAAAGAATTACTTAACATGGAAAAAATACATTTTGAAGGTGATTCATTTAAAGGACTTCAGATTATGGGTGTATTAGAATCACGTGTTTTGGACTATGAGAATGTTATCATTCTTTCGTTAAATGAGGGAGTTTTTCCATCTGGAAAAAAACACAATTCTTTTATTCCATTTGATGTTAGGCTAGATAATGATTTGCCAACTTACAAAGAAAGAGACGCAATCTATACTTATCATTTTTATCGATTAATGCACCGAGCCAAAAATATTTATTTACTTTACAATACTGAGGCCGACAATATAAACAGTGGCGAACCCAGCCGATTTATTGCTCAGCTAAATTTAGAAAAGCATCACCAAATTAATCACAAGATTTTAATGCCAAATGTTCCCAATACTACAACTTCGCTTCGAAAAGTCAAAAAGACACCACAGATTTTAAAGAGGCTCAAAGAGCACGCCAAGATTGGATTCTCCCCTTCTTCTTTAAGTCAATACATAAGAAACCCAATTGATTTTTATAACCACAGAGTATTGGGCATAAGAGAAGAGATAAATTTAGAGGAAACTATTGAAGCAAGTACTTTTGGAAGCGTAGTTCATCTTTCGCTGAAGGAGTTATATCAACCATACCAAGGTAAATTTTTGGAAATTTCCGAACTTTCATCACTAAAGGCCAGGATAAACACAACCATTAATAAATCTTTTCAGAAAATATATCGCGGTGGAGATATCACTAAGGGGAAAAACTTGATAAGCGTTGAAGTTGCTAAGAGGTATGTTTCTAATTTTATAAACATGGAAATTAGATTTTTGGAAAAAGGGCATAAAATAAAACTAGAGTCTGTTGAAAAAGAAATAAGCATTAGTTTAGAGGCTACTGATTTTAACTTTCCTGTATTTTTGAGAGGAAGTGTGGATCGAATTGACAGTTTTGACGGAGTTAGACGGATTGTTGATTTCAAAACTTCTAAGGTCGTCCAAAGAGATTTAAACCTAATCGATTGGACTACTTTAACTACAGACTATAAATCAAATAATAAGATTTTTCAAGTTCTTACGTATGCCTATATTCTGAACGGAATTAGTAATATTAACACTCCCTTTGAAGCAGGCGTTATATCCTTTAAAAATTTAAAAGAGGGGTTTTTAAAGTTTACTAAAAAAGATAAAACACTGAGAGGAGGCAATAAGTTCACTAAAGTATCTGCAGAAATTTTGGCCAATTATGAAATTCAGCTGAAGAATCTCTTACATGAAATTTTTTCAACAGATAATGATTTTTTAGAAAAGGAAATTTAAAATGGGAGACATATTGAACGGAGTTATACAAGGCCCAAATAAAAGGCTTATTACATATGACCTTTTCACACCCCAGAAATCCTCGCAAGCCCCTGTTATTATATTCTGTCACGGATATAAAGGTTTTAAAGATTGGGGAGCTTGGACATTATTAGGAAAGGCTTTTGCTCTTAATGGAATAGCTTTTTTTAAGTTTAATTTCTCTAATAACGGGGTTACTAGGCATAGCCCTGATGAATTCAATGATCTGGAGGCATTTGGACTTAATAATTACACCAAAGAGCTTTCAGATTTAAAGGCTATTTTAGATTGGTTTAGCGAGACTTATAAGACCGAATCGGCATTTGACTTAGAAAACATAACATTATTAGGGCATAGCCGTGGGGGCGGCATAGCGTTAATAACTGCAAGTGAAGACAATCGGATTAGTAAATTAGTTACTCTATCGAGTGTGAGCGATTATAAATCTAGGTTTCCAGTTGGTAAACCTTTACAAGACTGGTCAAATACTGGAATTTATCATGTTAGAAACGGGCGCACAAATCAATTAATGCCACACAAATACCAGTTTTATCAGGATTTTATTGCAAACGAAGAAAGATTAACGATTTCTAGAGCAGTAAAAAGCATAAATATTCCATTCTTAATTATACATGGTGATCAAGATACTTCAGTTGATATTATCGAAGCAAGAAAGCTTCATTCTTGGAGCCAAAATAGCTTTTTGTTTGTTGTAAGAGGTGCAAACCATGTTTTTGGAGCCAAACACCCATGGTATGAGCCGCATTTGCCAACCTGTTTGGCGCTTGTTTTGAAAAAAATAGTTCAATTTATTAACAAATAGCTTTACTTCTTAAAATAAAATTCATTTATCTGTAGATTTTTTTGGGAATACCAAACTAATTTTTGTATTTTAGACCAACAAATAAAATTATATTATGGGATATTCATTTAAAAACAGTAAAGGAAAGACGTATTATTTACACACAAAAGACGTTGTCTTGAAAGGCGGACGAAATCAAACGATTTATTATTTCGCAAAAGATGAGCGTTCTAATTCATGCGACCTTCCAGCTGGCAAAAAAATTGTAGAAAATCAAAAGACGGGTTTACCATTTGTAAAGTCTGTATAATTAATTTTCAAACGATTAAAAAAACCCGCTACTTAAGCGGGTTTTTTATTTTTTAAAAGAAATTTTAATTAGACGCCTCGTCTGGAAGATCCATTGTATAAACGAAAAATCTTCTGATTAATCCATCAGTAACCTCAACATCAATCATTGCATTTTTTAGAACTTTCTTGCCATTTACAGTTGTTGATTCTCTGTGGCCTGCAATGATCCAGTCGGCCCCACTTGGGACAGACCTATATGGCATTGCCCAATAAATTTCCCATTTTGGATTTTCTGCTTTGAACCAAGCAGTTAGGAAGTTTTTGTGCTGCTCTTTCCCAACAATAGTTGACCCATTTGGCGCTTGGATATATATTGAATCGGAATTCATTGACATTATTTTTTCCATGTCTTGTTTGTTGTGTGCTTCAATATAATCAGCCCATAATTTGGTAATATCATCTGATCCTGCGATGAATTTTTCTTCAGGCTGTGGCGCAAAGAAGCCAACCCCTTGAGTGTTTTGAGCAAATAATAATGATGTTGAAAAAGCTAAATAAAATAGAAGGATTATTTTTTTCATAATTGTATTTTTTGGTTTAGCCAAATCTATTAAAATTTTAGGTTAAGTTAAAATATAATTTAGCCAGACTTTATTTGGTCTCAACATTGGTTGTTTTGGTTTCAATTGCCTCCGAAAAGTAAAATTTGAATTTAAGCTTGTTATTTACCTTGACAAGATATACACTTTCAAGCCATTCAAATTCAAGCTTAACCTTGCCCTCAGGAGTATTGATTAAGAATTCCCCGAAATGAGTCAATGACATGTGAGCGGAATTATAATCGGTGTCAATAACAATATTTTCAAAACTTCGTTTAGAGGATATGATATCAAAGGTTTTTACGAAATCAATAAATTCTTCGGTATTGTAGCGTCGACTATTTTCAAATATGAAAAAATCTTCTGTAACTAGTTTACGAAATTGATCTACATCGTTGTCCACAGCTTCAAATAAATTATTAAAAGAAGACATTACGTCTTCATTTGAGATTTCTGCTTGAGCATTAATTTTACTAAGTGGAGCAAAAGCGAGGAAAATTAGGGCTAGATAATATTTTTTATTTATCATTTTTTTTGTTTAAATACGTTGACAATTATTTTAATTTCATTTTCTTCTAAATTTGAGGTTCTCTTTAATTTTTCAGCAAAGTAGTCTAGCTCAGAATCACTCACGGGACAGCCTAGGTTTTGAGATTTAGGATTAAAAGAGTTTTCAATTAAATTCCCTTTTTTGTCAAGCATAACCCAAAAGGGAAGGCCAGCATTTTGGCCTCTGTGTTCAGTTAAGAATTCAAAACCACCTGGCGTCTCAAGAGATTTATTTTTCTTTGTTTCGTTAACGACCAGTGTTGCAAACACATATTCTCTATCGAAAAGGTCTGCACATTTTTCATCTTTAATCTGAGCTGCCATTTTTTTGCACCATCCGCACCAAGAAGCGCTATAGGTTAAGAAGATGTTTTTATTTTCAGCTGCAGCCCTAATTGAAGCGTTTGAAACTATCTGCTGGGCAGACAGCAAACTATTATCTTCTTGAGCATTTGATGTTAGAAAAATTAATAAAAAGAGTAATGTTAATTTCATTTTCATTTTCCGTTTTTTATTAAATAGTCTAAGGCAAGCGTAGACATAGATTTAATTCCTGTTATCAACGCAGAGTCGTCTACATAAAAATCGGGTGTATGATGAGGTGCAGCTTTTGAAGCATCAGTTCCTTTTTTTGCACCTCCTATAAAAAAGTACATACCCGGAACTTCTTTTTGGAAAAATGAAAAATCTTCAGCGCCTGTAATTGCATTCATAAAATGTACATTTTCATCGCCGTTAATTCTCTTTAGTGAGGGCAGCATATTTTCATAAAGTTCTGGGTCGTTGTAGGTAATAGGGTAGCTAACTTGGTATGTTATTTTTGCCTTTATATTGTTTGACTTTGCGGTGTTGTAAACAATTTCTTCTAGCCTTTTTAGAACAGTTTCTTTCATGCTTTCGTCAAGTGTTCTTATTGTTCCAAGCATGTAGAGGTTTTCAGGGATAATATTGCTTCTCACCCCGCCGTGAATACTTCCAATTGTCACTACAGCAGCAGCTTCTGTAAGTGGTAAATTTCTACTTACAATCGTCTGTATATTATTTATCATTTGAGATGCAGCAACAATAGGGTCAACTCCTGTCCAAGGAGTTGACCCGTGAGTTTGAACTCCTTTTATATCAATCCTAAATTCATTTACAGCTGCCATGATTCCTTTGGGCCTAACATAAACATGGCCAGCATTTAGTTGCGACCAAATGTGTAAACCAAAAATCGCACTAACATTAGGATTTTTTAATACTCCCTCTTTCACCATTAATTCGGCCCCTCCCTCTTCTCCTGCTGGGGCGCCCTCTTCAGCAGGCTGAAAAATAAACTTTATTGATCCAGGGATTTCGTCTTTAATGGCATGTAAAACTTTTGCGACGCCAATTAAAATTGCTGTGTGAGCATCGTGGCCGCAGGCGTGCATAACTGGTACGGTTTCACCATTATATATTCCGGTCATCTCAGATTTCCAGGGCAAATTAACTCTTTCTTTTACTGGCAATCCATCTATATCTGCACGAAGTGCTACCACTGGTCCTGGTTTACCCCCTTTTAAAACGGCAACGACACCAGTTTTCGCTACACCTGTTTTTGGTTTAAGCCCGATTTTAATCAATTCTTTAGTTATTCTTTCAGCGGTTTTAAATTCCCTGTTGCTTAATTCTGGATTTTGGTGGAACCAGTGTCTAAGTTCAATAATATTAGATTCAATATCGGATGACAATGTTTTTATTTTTTTATCGAAGGATTGTGCGCTCAACATGATGGTATTAATAAAGAAAAAAGTTACTAAAATTCTGCTGACAGTAAACATGTTAGATAATACAAATCAAACTTTATCTATGCGCTTTAGGACTAGATACATCCAAATAATTACACACAAGAAGACAAAAATTGAGAAAAAGAATACAATTTCGTTAGCACTCATAAAATTCTTTTGCTTAAATATAGCAAAAATTATAAACATCAGTAAAATTTAGAATTATTAGCAGGTGTGGTTCTAATTGCCCTGGTTACATCCATTTCTTTTTTGATATTTCAACTCTGTATGCGATATTATTTAAGATGGTTTTTAGCTTGCCGAAATCAAAAGTTTGGAATCTAATTTTTCCGCCCGCTGTGAGAACCGTCATATTACCAAGGTTTGAATTTTTGTACCACACGGGCTGTGTAAGCACAATTGATTGTATTTTGTGGCACTGAATATACCTTGTTTTTATATCCCAAAACCCTGATTTTAAAATTATAAAGTCACTTGATATGAAAAGCTGATTGTTCTTAAATGAGCGCCAGCAAATTAATGTACTTAAAGTAATAAATAACCCAGTGATAGCGCTCAAATTAATGTAATCTATGAAAGGAATTTCTAAGTTAATTATGGCTATTAATAAACATGGAGCGACAGATAGGAATAAATTAATATAGAACTTTCTAATATTTGGGCGCATACTCATAGTTTCACCCACTAGATTTTCATAAACAAAGTCAAATAATTCTTCTTTTTGGGTGTATGAACAGCCTGGGACATGTAATTTGTTTCTGTTTTTTGACATGGTAATTCCATCACTAGATGCCTGACTGATACTGACATCTACAATTTTCATTAATTTCTGTAACCAATTTTGGGTCACATGAAACTGCTGTACCTTAGCAGGGGATAATAAGACTGATTTTGTATGGATTAGACCAAAATTAATTTCTAAATTTTTTAACCTGCGAATAGCTTTGTATTTATAATATTTTACAATGGTTGAGACTAAGTTTATTGATAAAACTAGAATTATTGTTATGGCCGCCAATATAATTAGCATAGTGAAACTAAAGGTTTTGTTTTTAACCCAGGACGTAACCCCTGATGTGTAATCTATTTTTAGATCGTCTAAAAATTGAAGAGCAATAAAAATGAACCCGCCAATTAGTGTTAGTGTTTCAAAATATCGTGTAGTAAGACCTGTTTTAACCAAAGTAATTAAATCTATTTCAAAAGATTTTGTTTCCTGGACTAATCTCTTTTTAGTTTGGCTAATTAATAAGCTTGACTTTTTAATTTCTTCAGCAATTAATTTAAAGTCATCAGCATTTTTTTTTGATACTGCTTTGATATCAACTTCAGTAGAATTAGTTCCTGCTGTATCCATTTGTATTTCATAAAGTTCAAAAATCTTATGAATTAGCTTCTGGTTGATATTGATTTGCTGAATTTTTTCAAAAGGGATACTTAGCTTTGTTTTTCTCAACAGCCCCTTTTTTACAACAAATTCATCCTTTTTAAAATCAAATTTATATTTAAAATAGTAATATTTTATATAAGCTGAAATTGCGAGTATTATAAGACCAGCAGTTAAAATTAATATAGATATTTCGAAATTCCCTTTTAAAATCGGGTATAATAGAAACAAGAAATTATAGCTGTTTTTCCTTATTGATTCTACAAATAGGATGATTGAGCCAACAGCTGATTGTCTTTGGAGCTTTGAGAATTTTTCAAAAATAATGTTGTTCAAATCAATTTTTATATCAGGGTTGTTGTTGTATTTTTTTTGAAATTAGTTCTTTGTATTTCATTGCTGTTTCAACACTTAGACCGTGAATACTTATATCAGTCGTTACCCCTCCAGCAGTATAAAATTGAAGAGAAGCTAACCCGAAATGTCTAGAAAAGAGCCCCTGATGCAAGGCAATATGTTGTATTCTATTGTACGGAATTAAGACTAATGTTTCTTTCAAAACGCCTGACTTGTAAATTACATCGTGATCTCTAAAGCAGTAAAATCGTTTATTGAATCCATACCAGGAGTATATGATATTTAATGGCCAGAATAAAATGTATGCAAAAGCCACAACCCATATATGGTCAAAACCTTCTAGTTGTTTAAATATTGTGAACGATATCAGAATTAAAATTGAAAGGAGGAAGAAAAAAATTATGATATTACTAACGATAATTTTAAAATAGTTTTTTTCAATTTTAACAAGCTTAGCATCTTCAAAATCAGGAATGTTTTCAATTATTATTTTATTGTTTGTAAGTTTTTTTGGCATTACACAAAGTTTTTATAAAAATAAAAGCTTTTCAATAAAATTCATATAGTTCAAACAATTTGATTTTGAGTTAATTAATGAGATTTATTTTTTGGGGAATCTACTAAAATCTCCCATTCCGTCTGAGTCTAACACATCAGGTTGTGAACCGTAATTATTTTCCTCTCTTTGTTTTTTTGTACTGTAAAAAATGTTCCAGATTAAAAAATAAACATAGATTATAAATATAACGAATCCTATGATAAACATCGCTAACCCCATTACTTTCTTCTTTGTCTAATTGTTAGTGCAAACAATAATATTGTTCCAGGCCAGTGTGCGGTATACATTGCTTCATCTGTTCGTCCGATTAATCCTAAACCAACAGAGTACAATAGGCATATAAATGCGAGGATTACAGGATACCATTTGAATATAAAATCTTTAATCATGTGCATAAGTATTTGTTGTTTCATGCAATGATATTGTTAAATATCCCCTGATTATGTTAAATTTTTAATAATTAACTATTATTTAATGATTGATATTTTTCTATTCACATGGGCCATCGCTGTATGGTGGTAAGACTCCATACCAATTGAAAGCTTGACAATCATTTACATATGTTTCTCCGTTGCATCCGCAGACTGGAGCATAAATTGCAGGGCATGCGGAGTCTAAGTTTATTAGTGTTTCATCCACACACATATTAGGAGTGTCTTGTGAATCATCTTTGTCGCTGCACGAAAAAACAAGAAGGAGGGTTAAAAAAGGAAAAATAGTTTTCATCTTATACATCTAAGGTAAATAAATAATAAATTTAAAATAAGAACAGCCAAAGTTAATATTATTGTAAGTGAATGAAGCAATTTCCATAAACTTAGCTTCGAATTATCTTTTGCTTTATTAATTGATGCAGTAATCAAGTAGCATAGAAGCATCATTAGTGATCCTGATAGAAAGAAAAATGAAAATAACATTTCTGAATTTAAAATCTCAGCACCAAATCCCAGTAGACCCAGCGTTCCAATCATAACAAAAAATTTAGGCCAAATAACCCTTAGAAAAACACTAGCATCTTCTTTTTTTAAAAGCCCATTAATGTAAGGAGCCACAATCAAGGATTGAAACAGGATTAGAGATGCTATAGCGGATGATATAATTAGTGAAATATGTTCCATATAATTAGTTTATTTAAGCTTAAATCCAAACATCGTTTTGAGCAGTTAAGTTTGTATTAAGATTGCCTGTATTTTTAACCTCTCTGGGCTCAACAATTAAGATATGTGCTTCTTTTTTAGCAAAAGGTTTGTGATTAACACCTTTAGCCACCGTTATTATTTCCCCTTCATTAATTTCTTCAGTTTTATTTTTAAAATCTATGAATAATTTACCTTTGATAACAATAAACGTTTCATCAGAGTTTGAATGGTGATGCCAAACGAAATCATCTTTGACTTTGACTAATTTAAATTGATAGTCATTAAGTTCAGACACCACTTTTGGGCTCCAATAATCATTGATTTTTTTTAATTTTTGGGCTAAGTTAATTTTTTTGTTTTTTTCATTCATAGGGTAAGAAATAAAATAGAATTATTCGAAACAGACGAAGGTTACAGTGGCGTTGTATTATTTAAATTCTATTTAAAATTCATCACACATAAAATTACAAAAAATAGTTAAGGGTATTATAAAAATTTAAACAACAAGAATCAGTTTATTACTTTTGCAAAAAGAGTTAGGTGTATGAAAAAGTTTAATACAAACGATTATTTAGTTAGAATTCCTTTATTTATTATTTTCTTTTGGTTCGGATTTTTGAAAATAATAAATTTATCTCCCGCCCAAGCTTTAGTCATAGATACAGTTTATTGGATGCCTGTATTTGATGCTCCTACGTGGACGATTATCATTGGATATTGGGAGGTCCTTATTGCTGTGTTTTTCTTATTCAAGCGCACAACTTTTTTAGCAATGATTTTTTTATTAACCCAAATGGCAGGCACATTTTTACCATTAATTATACTACCAGAGGTTACTTTTCAGGACTCTAATCCCTTTCTTCCAACTCTTGAGGGGCAATACATTATAAAAAACATAATAATCATTACTGCCGCTTTGATTATTGGGCGAAGCAATTTAAAGGTTCGAGTCTTTAACACATGAAAGTGTTGGATTTTTTTCCCTTTAATTAAAGTTTTTTAGATCGACATTTTTTATCCCTTTGAAAATTGTATTAATTGCAAGAGGCGAGGGGTGTATTGGATTACCCATTGAGGTAAGCCCTAAGCAGTAGATTTCAGCATCCATTTGCTGAAGCATACTTGTTATTTTATTGGCTTGAGGTCTTAGGTAATATCTTGTGCTGATGTGATTCCCCCAACAACAAAGAATTTTTTTAAAATTGTAATTATTATTTGCGATGATTGAATATATCATGTCAAGATTCTGACTAGCCAGCATATGATTTATTCTTTTTGGTAAGTCTTTTGGTTTTGATGTTTTAATGGGGTATAGATTAACTATCCACCATCCATCACAGTTGTATTTTTTTGCAATGGCTTTTATATTTTTAGAGGTAGGGTCTAATTTGTATTCATTGGCACTACTTGGATTAACCCCAATAGCTAGTAGTTCTCTTGCCCCTTTTTCACCTATTAAAAATCTCTTTTTTTTATCATTTTTAGGTACACACAAGACGCTATTGATTTCAAACATGTGAGGAAGAGCTTTAGTTAAACTTTAGTTTTGATCTTCGAAAACTTCATCCATGCGCTTTGCCAGGGCAAAATCTTTTTTTGTAAGTCCATTTTTATCATGCGTATAAAGCTCTATTTCAATCATATCATAAGTGTTTGTCCACTTTGGATGATGATTCATGTCTTCACATGTTTTGCCAACCTCATTAATAAAATTTAAAGCATCTTGAAAGCTTTTAAATTTATAGCTTGATACTAAAAATTTGTCTGAAATTGACCATTTTTTTGACACTGTGTTTAACAGTTCTGTGGTTTCATTTTCGTTTAGTAAGTCATACATTTTATTTAATCTTTAGAAATTTTATCCCTAGTATTAACATAAAGAAGAATGCAAACAACCAACCCATAGGAATTAGGAAAAATGGTTCTTGTATAATTCCATTATCATCAATTGTAGTTGGGAGTATATTAAAAGACATGAAACAAACAAATGAGATAAACATAAATAATCCAAACAGGTTTTTCATAGTGAAATTTAATTACCAAAATCTAATGCGACAATATTTTCGATGACCAATTTTCATATCAATGTATAAGCCATCATAGGTCAACACACTACATGTATAAGCAAATCTATTCCATACTTTTTTCATGATTTATAAATGTAGTAAAAATATTAATATGGGTACTCGCCTAAATAATTACCGCTCGGATAATATCTTGCGACAACATACACCTTTCCATTTCTAGAAACTGCTGAGGCTATGCCTACTTCTCTCGTATTTTTCCAAATCATTTGGGTATAATGCCCAATCGCCGGTCCAATCCTATACCTTTTAATTTTGGAATATCTGTAATTTTTAATTTCATTGTACCATTCAATTGAAGCATCATATAATGGAGTAGCTGAATAAAGGCTAGTTTTTTTCCTCAAGGAATATACTGATTCATAAAACATGGCAAGGTTTTCTCCATTTCTTGTCCTTTTGCTGTGTTTTAATTTATTTTTTTTTGCAAGAAGTTTAGCATAATTTAAAGCTTCTTTTTCTAGTTTTTTTGACCATTTAAGAGCTTTTACACCAACATCTTTCCTAGCATCATTATGTACTTTTAGAGCAAGAGCCTCATCTTCATTATTTTGAGAGAAAGAAAATATTGAAAAACACAATAGTACTAGCAAGCATTTTGTATAAAATTTCATTGGCGAGACTTTTAACTTTAACGGCTTTAGCATTTAGTTTATTATTTCTGTTGAAAAATAAGCTTAAAATATCAATATTAGAAATGTCTATTTACGAACAGATCATATTGACTTTAGTACCTAAAGTTTTTAAAAAACACTTTTCGATTTGTTTTAGCTGATTCCATTATAGCATTTAAAACACGAATGTCTCTTCTACCCATTTCGCCTGGGGTGATGTTAGGACGTTTTTTTAATATTGCTAGGCATTGTCCATCAATCTGAAGTTTTTGTTGAAAAACAGCATTGATTTTCATCTCCCCATCAGGGGTGTATCCCTTAATTCCTGTGTAGCTATAGGCTGGCTTTAATCCTAGCTTCCCTTTTTTAGTTTCGAGGTGAATGAAGTTTTCATATTTGCCATAATTTGAGCTGTGTTTTGAAATTTTTCCATTGGGCCATTCTAATTCCCACTCCCAATATTCAGGAAATTCATTATAGATTTCGTCTCGAACTGTCCAACTACGCGCTGTAACACTAATTGGGTAATCATGAGCTGTATAAAAGGCAGATTGCACGACGTAAACGCCGATATCATACAAAGCACCTCCAACATTCATCGCTTTAGTTAGCCTCCAATCATTTTTTTTTGCCCATTTTCCGTGA